>LFCJ01001458.1_pt1 | contig 16524 bp, 20 predicted proteins | sample 643141 | NCBI WGS metagenome assembly LFCJ01 (sample SAMN03766243, study PRJNA286221) | soda lake metagenome | biome: soda lake; feature: Kulunda steppe; material: water; isolation source: sample B1-Br-g2 brine of Lake Bitter-1 | place: Russia: Kulunda steppe | collected 2010-07 | reverse complement strand
GGCTTCCAGACACTACCTTTCACCTGATTTGAGCGCTTTAGTTTTGGTTTAGGGTTGCAGGCCTTTTAGGCTTCAGCTAAGCTGCCCTCGTTCGGCGGATACAGCTATGTAACCTAACCTAACCTTCCCTTTCTGCCAATCCTTTTCTATGGAGGCCCCTTCTATTTTGCATGCCTTGCCTTGTCAGACTGTCTTTGAAATTTTTTTGCAGCGGTGCATCAAACTCTGCCATTTTATCTCGGACATCATGGACTATTTCTTGGCTTGCGAAGACCAGCAACAAACCAATCAGCCTGACGACCTGGCTGGCGGTTAACCCTAACTTGTAACCTTTCATTCTCTGATTTCTTTTCTCTGCGGCGCAACAAACTTTGCCGTTTCATTCAGACATCACGGGTTACTGATCTGCTGGCGATGACTAGCCTCAAACCAATCAGTGTTGCGACCAGGCTGGCCGTCGACCCTAACTTGTAAAGTCACCCATTCCCAAGCATTTCAAGTTGCCCTCAGAGTCATAGACGCATGTACACCTGAGCCTAATCTCCCCATGGACTATATAGGGGGGGTGGCTTGGTTTTATGCTTTGCCCGTTTTCTGTGGGTCAAGTGATAGGTGATAAGTATGCAGGTTTGGCAGCGAGTCACAACACCCACATCCCTGATCCAAAGTCAACTCGAGTTGGCAGAATACCTGCCTGAGTGTCAGTTGGGTGCATGTCAAACACGACTTGGGTAGGAACACATCATCTCTATTAACAACCTTTCTGCAACCGAAGCTCAAATAGATTTCAAAATTTACAACCGCACCACAGCAATGTCAAGTCGTTTTACAGCCAGATTGCGCATTGTCCCGTTTGGCAGCCAGAGCACACATGTGGTGTAGCAAATGGAGTGTGTGGCGATGCCATGTACAAAGGCATGCTTTTGCGTATTTGGCTCTGTCATGTCATGTGATTTGAAGGCATGCGTGTGTGTGTCCAGTCCTTAACCTCATAACATTGCGATTCTAATCTAAGGTTGTGCTTCAGGCCACAGATTATCAAATAGGATGTCTATTGCAATAAGGGCATGGAAATGGCATTGACCAAAAGCTAAATCCAAGACAGAGCTAAATCCAAGACAGAGAAGCCGACACTGGACAGACAAAATTAATAAGCATTCAGCAGTGGGGTACTGCTTGGCAAACCCTCAAGGCTGTGATGCGTCAGCCAAGCTGAAAGATGGATGGTGAATCTCACTCTCACAACAAGAGCCCAACAAAGCTCAGGCCGGGACATGAAACACTCAGTCACCCGCTTAAGCTGGTTCAAGACTCTATGTAGACAGACACATATAAAAAGTACAAGCAGAGCCTGACCTGCATGATGCGTGGCATGATGTATAGGTAAGAATTCATAAGTTCATAGGGTCACGCGCCGCTTAAACCAGTATCTGTCTGCAGCGCCTACACTCGCATTGCGCCTTTTGCTTCACTGTCCGGAGCTGGTGGACTGGCCGCTGATGGCGCTGCAACACAGGGCAAGTATTGGTCATTCGGTGAGACTTCGGGCAGGCTGGTGTCACAAGTCAACAGTTTCAACAAGGCAACTGCCTGTTGCCGAGTTCCCAAACAAGATAATCGATGCAAGCAATACTGGAACTTGTGCATTTCAATGCATGACAAGGGGATTTAGGAGCCACGTCAGGGCCTGTGCATCCCTGCATTTAATGTCCAGTGGAGCTTGCAAGCACTTGGCTCTCCTTCATAACAAGCGCACAGAAGGTGCAGCGTGGCCTGCACTCTCCCCAGAGGCCATGCTTTGATCAGAGGCGTTCTGGTCTCCCTCCATGCACCCCTCGCAGCCTGCCCAGCCTCCCCTCTTTATCCAGCTCCAGAGCTGGAATCCCACACTCACCTTCTGCCATAGGGTTGTTCGTCCCCTTAAAGCCCTGCAGACTGCCCTGCTGGGGCTGCTGACTGTGGCTAAAGCTGTCAAAGCTGCTGTTTTTCTTCCTGTTTACCACCCACATGACGGCAGCCATCACAAATACACCGCCAAAGAAGCAGCCAATGGCAATGCCTGCTGCACCACCACCGTCAACCACCCCGTTCTTGACGCCAGAGGACTTGCTTGAAGAAGACGAGGACGGGCTGCTGGTCGGGCTGCTCCTGGGAGATGCATTAATTCCAGCATCCCCCTGCGCACCGCAAGCAAGTCAAAGGAGGAGTTTCAACGCTTGGTGGTTTTGCATCAGGTGGGTAACTAGCTCAAGCCGAAGCAAGCAGGGCGCCCATGGCTTCAAAGTCCTTGAGCCACCAGGACACTCACCATCTGGTATATCTGGTCATAGTTGTCGAAAGATCTGAAGAAGCCTTTAAAGTTCGTAGGATTGCTCACTTCCGTCAGAGCTTGCGCCCGAGAGGACCACAGGAATCCTTGGTTTTGAGCTGCAAAGAATTGAGCAGCGCGTCACTTCACAAGGGCTGAGTCAAGCAGGAACACAACAACAGTGTCACAGTAGCAACCTCTGGGCGGCTTCAGCATCAGGAAGGTAGGCTGGGATGGAGCAAGCTGTAGTAAAAAGCAGCGCTGTAGGGCAGCTCGTGCAAGGTAGTTGGTCTCACCATCGCTGAGGAAGCCGTCTCTAGTGAATATGTCGATGACTGCACGCCCATCGCTTGATGCTCCCCAACCATCCCGCCCGACTAGGGCATTAGGTGGGCGCTCGCCCAGGGAGCAGCCTGGGGCATCGTAGAAGTCTAAAGGCCTGCACCCGGTAGCTTCCCCGTAGCACAGGAGGCGATAGTCATCCTACAGACACCCACAGCGCGCACAAATGCGATGAGCGGACTGCTTCAGCCTCATGCTCCTAGACAACATAGGCCTATGCAGCTACCTCAGCATGTGGCTGCTGAGCATTGCAGGTTCAGCAAGTGCCTTTTGTAAATCATTCCTTCACAGGCCAATAACCTGGTTAATATTGGGAGTGTCTTCAAGAGCAGTTGTGTGCTTCACGAAGGCCACGTCACCAGCACCGTCCATCATACACTTCATTGCACCATCGTAGCCGTAGTATTCATCGGCATCGGAGCAAACCTGGAGGACAAGGCAAGTATTCTTTTTTTGTGTGTTGGCTTGCACCCAAACTTCTGGTGCCTTCATTCATCCTGACTCATGCAGCATGAGTCTGCACCCCGTCAATAAACTGGTAAGCCATAGCCACTTACTTCACTGTGGCCATGTTCAGCAAGCAAAGGAGCTTGGGCATGCTTTGGGACACCCCTTGCCCATCACATGCAAAATTGGCTCTGGAGCTTCTCGTGCTAAAAAGCCTTTAAATAAATTGCCTTGAAAGGAGATCTGAACTTTTGGGTCTATGCAGGCTAAACCCTTTTGCTTGCAGGTACAGAGTGGGGCTGGGCAGCAGCTTGCTAGTAGGCTAGGCACATTGGAGGTGGCCTCCACGGGTGGCCTGCCTGGACTCAACTTGTCTGCCAGAAAGCAGACAATGCTGCACTCTTACAGCAAGCTGCACGCTCAATGTGCTCACACCTCACCTCTGGGTTCTCGCACAGTTGGCACAGTCTGGAGTACCTCTGGCCAGATCCCGAACCATCATTGACTGGCCCATCAGGAACAGTCCTGCGTGCCAAGCAGTCATGTAGAAGCTGTGACACTCCAAGGCAGCAGAGCGTGAACAGCAGTTTCATGTGAGTCCAGAAGCCGGATCGCATAAACCTTGCCAGAACCCCTTTCCTCATGAATGCCCGGTCAGGCTGAGAGCCTGCTGAACCCCTCTTAACATAACCACAACATCAGTCAGCCTCGCCTCTTGCACTGCCCTAGGGATATAGGACATGCCGCCAGGGAGGCAGCATGCAACCAAATGCTTGGCCTGAAGACATGCCGTTGGGCAGCCGATTGCCATGCAGTACTCTGCAGCTCTTGACTGACCTAGGGGCACAGACACTGTTGAAATGGCGTGCCATGGAGAAGGCATCAGTGTTCACCCTGTTTTCAGGGTCCTCTTGGATGTCCATCAACCCTGTCCTGGCAAGGAATCCCCTGAAGCAACATGCAAGTTAGGAGTACCAGGGATTATGGTTGCTGCATGAGTGATTATCATGCGCGTTGCAATGGAAGGCACAGACACAAATCGCATCACTTACACAGGCAGGTCCCAGCCAGCATTCTTCCTGTAGCCAGTATGGCATGATTTGGAACCCTGCAAGAGAAGGGTGCAAAGGCGCGCACAAACATGAGAGCTTGCCTGCGATAGTGCGACTTGCTGCAGCCCGGGCGCCAGGGCTCATACCTTGAGTGCTGACAAACCTCGGTCATCAACCTCTTGACATAAGGGGTGATTCCTCTTCACCACTGCCACACTGTAATAGTCTACCAGCTCCCCTTGAGATTTGTCTTCCCTGTAATCTTCTGACACATAAGCAATTAAACCGTGGCGCTTATTTGCCCTGCAATTTACAGGAGAAGTTCCAGTTATCCATCAAAGGATGATATAAAGATAACAGGAGCAACTGCATGAACATAAGCAGGCAAACAGCGAGCTGACGCCTCCGTCAATCTTGCCCCTCCTCACCAGTAGAGCTCAACATCTGCAAGCGCAACAGTGCAGAGAAAGTTATTGAAGCGAGATGTTGTTTAAAAGCAGCCAGCTCTAGCACTCCAATTGCATCCTTTACTGTGGGCAGTGGGCCCTTGTACCATCAGGCAGCTCACGGGCAACCCACCTCCAACAACAGTGATATCTGCATCACGCTGCTGGATCATACGTAAGCATCGTAGCTCAGCCACAAGGTCAGAGCTGCTGTCTTCCCGAGGCGCAACGCAGTTGAAAGTGACGCCACTATCCTCATGCCTGTCCAGGAATGTGTTGCAGCTGCTCACGCTTCCTGAGGGCAAGCAAACTTTGACTTGTCCAGCTCGGACAACCTGTGCGCAGATGCGGGCCCAGGTGCAGGAGTGAAGTTGCAGGAAGCAATCACCATCAGGCTAGCCGTCACATCTGGCCATCCATCTTCAAGGGTATCTCTGAGAGCTGAGATGGGGCAAGCAAATCTCCAGGGTCCAGCTCACGCACCGCAATGCCCAGCAGAGCCAGTGCCAGCGCTAGCAGAAGTGACGATGGAAAGCTGGGCATTCTTGCAAGCACTGGGACTCTAGCCCTTTGGGGAGGGGAGCCCCGCTACGCTGCTAACGAGAAAGCAAAAAGCGAGGAAAAATGAAAAAGTGTGGAGTCCGAGTCAGTTAACTGGCGCGTGTCCTCCTCGCGCTTGCACGCACTTCTCTTGGAAAACTTCAGAACCCCGTCATCGGGCGTAAGATTGTTTAAAATGGCGTTTATGAGTAAAATACTCGGCATGTTGACTTTGCTGGCATGCCTCCTCCTCGCGGTGGGTGGCTGCGCGTCTCATGCTGTCACTGCCAAGTACACATTTCTGCACGCTCCCTCCACAACCCCTTCTATCGGAGAACCAAATACATAAATGCCAATTGCTCTGTGTGCGTGCAGGGCTTTGCTTCCGCAGACCAGGAACTGCGCGTTTGCATTTCCGAGGGCAGTGCGAGCGACTGCCAGCAGGCCTTGAGGGATGCTTATCCCAACTACAGTGCGGGCTTCACTTGCAACAAACGGGACACTGACACCGATTGCCTGGAGAGCATAAGGAACAACGAGGACGATGTGACCATCGTGGGAGGTGAGGAGAAAGGGGAGCCAGATCGGCAGGGGCCAGCTGCACTTCTGTTCAGCCTTGTAAATGAAGCAGTGCCTGATCTGTGGGCTGTGTAAGCAGCACACTGCGCAAGCCAAGCCCTGGCGCATGGGTCGGCGAACGGGCACTGAACAGATTTTGTCTACGCTACCAGACGCTCAGGGTTTTAAGCACCCACGCCACGACGTCCATTTTAAAGAAATGAACCCTTTACAATTGGCATAGAACAATGGCAGAGGGGGTTGACAGAGGCCTTAAATGGGTTATGGTTTTGGCATGCATGATCCTAGGGCCCCAACTTGCACCTCATAAACTTGGCATTTACATGTAGCCCTTTATCCCGAAATTCCCGAACAAGTGAGCTTGAAAGGTGCAAGTTGGGGCGCACATGTCTAATCGTCTGCGGCGTGAGCCCAACTTTTGACCTCCAAATCTCCACACCAACACACCTGCACCAAAAGGCATGATTTTAAGTGAATTGGGGTATTTTATAAGAATTAAACAATATCGCAAACGAAATGGGGGTAAAAAGACCCGGCGGTTGCTGAGATGTCAGAATGGTTTGCCTTAAGATAATCAGCATAAAAGGTGGCAAATTGGGTCGGAAGTCGACCCCCTCCAAACCTAGGTTCATCCTATATCAATCAGCAACTAATGCAGCCCTGTTTGCACATGCGAGCACCTCCTGCTCAGCTGTTTCACAAAGTCTGCGCAATGCAGCTTGCCGTATGTGTTGCTGGGTATGCGCGCACAACATGCTTCGGGGAGTGGTGTGCCCAGGCGCTCCATGCACAGGTGTGCGCATGCTGCGCGCATGCACGCACAACATGTGCACATCATCCATGCTTGGCACCAATCAAGATTAATGCGTCTTCAAGCTGTCAAGCTTGGTGGTCCTCCAAAGATGAAGGGAAGCCAGTGAACCTGAAGATGATGCGCAACCCGGGGCAGTGCTTCATGTTCACAGGTCAATCGATCTATTGCTGAGCTCCTAGATCCAATATCACATATAGACAGATGCTCTTGAGACTCAACACACAAATGGTCATTCCAAACCGGACTGAGGGATGTGAACTAGACATCCTGTGTGACCGCCTGTCCATCCCTATTCCTTGGAAAATGGGATACTCCCAGTCAGGAATTCATCTCTCAAAGGTGGAAAACGGACACTTGGATAAATACCCGGTTATTAATTTTTTAGGTAGGGATGCCATCAAATGTGACCGCAGCCTAAGGGAGCCACTGCACGCTCGAGTTGTAATGCAGAGCAGAACATCACACCGCAGACAGCATGCTGCTGATAGTATTAATATCTGACACCAAATGTCAAGCCCTACATGGAAACCACTAGCATCTCATCAACCATGAAGACAGACATTTTTGTTGTTAATTTTGCCGTGAAGAAAAGCATTGGCTCATTAGATCCTTGGCAATTATTTGGAACTTCTGGTATTGCATGTGCAGAATCAATCAGAGGCATTGCCTTGGGCAGGCCTCAGGGAGGTCCCGCAACTTCCCTTGCTAGAAGCAGGCTGGGTGTGTTCCATTTTCTAATAGCTTGTGGAAATCTGGGGGGAGCTTGGATAACGCTTTCGGCTTTGTAGACAAGTGGCACGGACTCTACTTTGACCTAGATTGCCATAAACCATCTTTTTTAGCCATCATCATCCTTTAAGAACCAATTTGACCCCCGTAACCCCATCAGTACCCTCCTTCATGTATTCATGAAAAGGCCGTCTTTTTAATTGGGCCAACTTTGCAAAGAAAATTGCCCGGAAGCTGACGAGTAAAGCTTCTCATCATTGCAAGCAGGTCAGGGCAAACCTGTGCAGGATGTATGCAAAAAGCAAACCCGTTTTCGGCCTCAGATACAAGCCTCCAGGGGGCTGTTACTTGTGTCTATAACTACAGGCGCAGCTTTGGGCAGATTCGTTAAAGAGTACCTGGATGCCAATCATATGCTGTACTGTATACCGTACAATCAGTTCGTTTATTAAGATTATTGAGACAAAAAAACGATTTGATAAAATGATCATTGAAAAGATTGCACGAGCTTCAATGGATCCACCCGCTTGAGGGATCTCCAATGATGGAGGACAGGGGGAGAGGCCAAAACGAACCATAAACGAATTTTAAAACAATTCTCTGAACCCAAAACGAACTGAAATGAAACCAGCAGCAGTGCCAAGCCGCGGGCCTCTAGACAGGTTTCTAAAGCAGCTGCAGGTGCATGCGTGCGCAAGCTTGCTCAAAAACAGATTTCTTAAGCAGCATGCAGGCAATCTTGAAGTCCCATAACCGGAAATAGGGACATTCAGTTACGGGGGTTTGAGTGGCACACTGTCAGTGCCGCTGATCCAGCGCGGATGAAGTGCAATTTTGGGACAAAGGATCAATGTTACCTAGAAAATACTGGTAGGCTCTAGTAATAATTTTCCTCTAGTAATAATAAGTTCATATAACGGAGGTTCAGTCGTGAACCCTCAACCGGCCAGAAGCTTGGCGAATGCACCTCAGCGCATCCCGGGATCCATGGATAATCATAACAATAATTCCAGTTCAGATAACTTGCAAACAGGGTTGGTTCCGTGCTGAAGCTTCGACCAGCAAGCTTCGCGACTGTCATCTCAGCGGATTCTGCATTCATGGACATAATATACATCTGAATTTCGGAATTAAAATGTTGTACTTGTGACAGTCTCAAGCAGAGTCTCAGGGTGCCAGTCCGTGCAATATCCGGGGAATATCCATCCGCCGTCTCGCAGAGCCCAGGTCCGGTGCCTCTCCTGGAGGGCGTCAAAATCTTAATCATTTGTTTACGTGGAATACTTGCGGCATCAGGACGCAGGGCTATCCAGAGTGTGACCGAGATGAGTTAACCAATGACGTATGCATGGGGCCGCCACGGTGCTTCGCCCGCGGCTTGGAATAAAAGACTTATGGCCATCCGCGCCCGCCTGCACTCCATCCATAGAAAAGGTCATTTTCTCCTGCGCCTGCCCCACGCAAACCGGCCCCGGCGCACAGCCCGCTCCGTTTTTTAAAAACGTTTTTCAGGCTTTTCAAAATTGCGCCTCCTCGGCAGGGCGCCCGCGTGCTGCGCTGCAAAGTGAGAGAGTGACTGTGCTACGCGTCCCACTTTTGCTGTGAGCTTAGGAAGGGTGCAGGCAGGCTCTTTAGTGGGTAAACAAGCCCTGCATAACTTCAAAAGGGGGGGGGTGTACAAAACGGGAGTACCCCCGCGCTGCTGGAGGCCGGCGCGGGACCCCCTCCGCTGCGCTCCGTTCCCGCGCCTTGGAACAAAGCCTGCTCCGTTTTAAAAACGTTTTTCAGGCCTTTCAATATTGAGCTCTCTTACAGGGGCGCCCGCGTGCTGCGCTGCAAAGTGAGAGAGTGACCGTGCTAGGCATCCCACTTTTGCTGTGAGCTTAGGAAGGGTGCAGGCAGGCTCTTTAGTAAGTAAAAAGTCCCTGCATAGCTTCAAAACAGGGGGGTACAAAACGGGTGTACCCCCGCGCCTCTGGGGGCCGGCGCGGGACCCCCTCCACTGCGCTCCGTTCCCGCGCCTTGGAAATAAATAACAAACTTTCAAAATTCTGACGAACTGATCCTGGACGTTCGGTACTTGATACTTAGCATCCAGGCAAACATAACCTCAGTCTTGTGTGGAGTTGAACTGAGAATTTAAGAAATCATGGCACTGTTCATTGCACATTGAGCACTAAGATGTACCATACTTCTTTCAAAAACTTTTTCTAAAAGTGATACCACATAAGCATGTTAAAAAATGAAATGGAGTATTTTGGTCCGTTGATATAATGTTTTGGCCGCATGGGAAAATCAGCCCTTGGGGGCTGAACACTCACTGGCATTTTTTCAAGAGGATGGGGTTTGTCAGCATGCATGTTTAAGATTCAGCTGCGCACACCCAGGTGTTGGCCACAGGGCCTCGTTCTGATGAAGCAAAGTCCCTGCCCCAAAAACTTCCGCCAAGTACTCCTTCAAGCATACTGAATTCAGCCATCAGGGTACAGGCAATTGTAGAAGCTCGCAATTCTTCCAGGCGTAAGATCTACTGGTGATAATGTCTCCTATAAAAATGGAATTGGCAGGTGTTCACACTCCATCTAAATCAAATCTACTCTGTGTGTGGCACGGCACGCATGCAGGGGCTGAGCTCTTTGATGCAAACAATCAGTACAACCTGGCCGCCATCCTGTCTGAGGGCCATGAAGGCCAAGAAGGGGATGCTGCCTATTATAGCACTGCCCTTGTGAAGAAAGAACGCTGCGAAAATGGAAACTGGAGGCTCACGGCTGACTCCCTTCAGGTGGGTTGTCTCGACAATTTGTAGTCAGAGAATTGTAGTTACAGTACCTGAGTTAGCTGTTGTATGCTCTCTTTTGAATTCCCCTTACACGCCTGGATGTAGCCTTTCTTCTGGCCGGGCGGGAGCATCTCTTTGTTTCCCCCATGAAACACAAACCTGGTGAAGGTTGTGTCGGCAGCAGACTTGCGGCAACTGAGGGGCATGGATGGGTGGCAGCAGCATTATGTAGTATGCTAGCGCCCAGGCATGCTCACAGCTGTGGCTGCACCTCGCTTTGATGTCCCTTGATTCATGGACTTTGCACTCTGGACATGCCTCGGAAAGCCTGCACTTGGTGCACCATCCGTGGATCGAACTTGAGTCCTGTCCATGGCAGAGGCGGCATTTTACCATAAGGCCCATCATGAGGGTCACCATTAGCGTCTTGTCCATGGCAGAGATGTATTATACCGTCAGGCTCATGATTATTGCACAACTTTGCACAGATACACTGCACCTTCGAAGATTCAGTTTCAATCCTGTTTTTTCTTGCTTCACGTTGCTGGATAGGGGGAATGTGACTTGTGCGTCTGAGACGCTTATTCAGCAGTGACGGTGATTTGGCTTGACAGGGTACTGTCCCTAAAGACTGCTCTGCAGTGCAAATGCTTTGACCTTCTGCACTGAGCCAGTTCATATTGTGCTGCTACAGCTGCTGCATGAAAGGGGCGAGTGCCCTGCCCTGGTAGATGGTCTGGTGACGGGTGGCGTTTTCAACCATCCAGGCATGCTGCCCTGTATGTGTCGTGCAGGACAAGAAGGTCTGCAGCACAGGCTACCGTAGAACCGCCGGCTGGTTCCTTCCTGTGTAAGTTGTACAGCACCATCCTTTTGCTTGATGAGCAGCTCCCTTGCAAGCTTTTCGTTCCAAAACAGCGCAAGGCATACACATTTGTGCGCTGCAGGGGCTACTTGTTTGATAAGGGGATTGTGCCTAAGGAGGACGATCCCAGCGGGGAAGTCAACCAAGACGCCTGGAGCTTGGCCCAATTCTTTGATCAAGGCATTTGCGCACCTAGGTGAGGAGTGCAGCAATGGGTCAGCAGAACTAAGTAAAGAAGAAGGGGGCTCTGGGTCACAGGGCGCCCAAAGGCTGTGCACCTCCTTCCATTCCATATGTGCACCCGTCATGGATACCTGCAGGCTCCGCCCTGATGGACCCAAGGTGGTGGATGGTAGAGCAGAGAAGTTCGACGGAATCTGCGGGATCTGCAAGGTAACATGTCATGCAGATGCTTGGAAATGTGCAGCTGGTTCCTCCTCCTGTTCTGCTCTCCTTTGGTGGGTGGGGCGGAGCGCGAGCACCTTTGGCTGACTGTTATCTTCAGCCTGTTCCTTGTCTTTGCAGGATGACTGCAGTGATAATGACCCTTACACGCGCTATGTGGGAGCCCTGGAGTGTATGCTCAGCAATGATGGAGACATCGCATTCGTCAAGCAGTCAACTGTACAGGACTTCATAAACACCAATGACCAGCCAGCGCTCGACTCCTTTGAGGATGTTTCTGGAAAGGTAATACTTGTCAGATCTATGGAAGGGCTATGCAAGCTCCTGATTTGCTGTGCATGCCCCCTGCTTCTCTCCTTTCTTCTTATATTGTAATGCATGTTTGTGTAGCTTCTAAATAAGTCATTTAGTCTTTCATTATTTGCTGTGCCCCTGACGCCACAGGAAGACATTTACGTCCTGTGTGAAGACGGGTGCAAGCCTCTGTATGATGGCGACAACTTCGCCAGAGAAAACAACGAGCTCAACTATGTCAAGTGCTCCATGGGCAAGAATGCTGCCAATGCCATGGTGGCCAGGAAGTCTTTTGTGGGCAGCGACAACTACAACAACCTTATGTCTGCCATGGGTCTTTCCAGCCCAGGGAGCCAGACCAACTCTGTCCCTACCCGGCTGACAGAGGAGGGCGATGTGGGGCTGTTTTCTTCTGATACTGTGAGGCTCCACAGGCTCAACAACGCTGAGACTGACGCTGGTTTCAGAAGCTTCTTTTCGGCTTACAACAACTTCAGGGAGATCCGCAACACTGACGTGAGTCTGCTCTGCGGGATATAGGTACTAGTCCCTTGGAGCATTGTTTGCACTCGCACCTGTCCTTTGGACATTGTGGCAGGTATTCCTTGTCCATTTGCTTTATTTGCTGCAAGATCTGTAAGGCAGCAGCTATTTAGCTGATCAATTTTGCCCTGGTTCCTTATAGAATATCAAGACTGGCAAGACTGGAGCAATGCTTGTCCATCTCTGTTGCTACAGATGATCTACTTAACGCAAAACTCTATGTGCTCTCCTGCTGTGTAGTTTGTTGGCAGCAACGAGGTCAAGATCTGTGTGCCGAACAACAATGCTGACCTAAGGAGGAGGTGTGAGGATGGTAAGATTCCTTTGTCTTTCCCTATTTTTCTCTCTGTCAGCTTCTTTTGCATGTGAGGGCGGTGACAACCAACCTTGGTGTGCCTGACTGCAGTAATGAACGTGCAGTATGGGACATCCGACATCCGGTTTACCTGCCATACTGAGAGCAATGCTGACGAGTGCATGAAGAAGATCCGGGATGGCGACTACCACATTGCCACTTTTGGAGGTAGGTTTGTCCTATGCGCCTGCATTTGCTTGCCTCCACCCTTGGCCACCTCCACACTGTTCATGTGCCTTCACCGTTTGCGACCTTCACACCATCAGAAAAGCTCATGCCCAGACACAACTCAACTTTTGCACGTGCAGGCAACGAGCTGTTCCACTCCCACAGGGATTATGGCCTGGAGGCAATGGTTGCTGAGATCTATGACACTCGTGAGACAGCTTCATATTTTGGAGTTGGTGTGGTGAAGGCATCAGTGTGCGGTGACGGCAGGCCCTTCACAGGGAGAAACAGGGATAGTCTGGAGGTGAGAACGGCATTAGTGTGCTGCCATTATCCAATCATGGATTGAGCTAAACCAGCCTGCAGGACGACGTTCAACATGGGCTGTGCGCAACAACAAGTTAAAAGCTTGGAGCACCCTCACCTTTTTGCAGAACAAGGACTCTTGCCACACTGGTTACCGCAAGACTGCCGGCTGGATGCTCCCAATGTAAGTCCTTGCATTGCAGCTTGCAAGATTCCAGGAACTGCTGCAACACGCAACATGTTTCAAGCAAGCCCTCTATTGTGCTGTCAAAAGCTTTTTCTCAGTACTTTGGATTTATGCGCTTTCGAAATGGCGTTTTTCATCGATGCAATGAGGTTGAGTAAGGTTTCTGCATTTCCCCGCAGGGGCACCTTGCTTGACAAGGGGATTATGCCAGAGCGCCGTGATCCCAACGGTGAAGTTAGGACTGATGCTTACAGTGTCTCTCAGTTTTTCAAGAGAGTTTGCGCCCCCAGGTAGGCACCTTTTGTCAGTTTGCATGTGCTTTCATGTGCACCTTTTTGCTAATGTTTCTGCAAGTGCTCTAATATTCTCCTGGTTCCCCCTCCAAACTTGATGTTGGTGTATGCCTCTGTGTTTCAACAGGGAAGTAGCCTTTGGTCCCAGGATCGAGGGAGGCACATGGCCACCTCTGTGTGATCTTTGTGGCACAGCTTCTGGCGTGGTGAGGACATGCAGAACCTTGTGCGGCATCAATATCTGCTTCTGTTGCGAGTAGCCCACCGTACCTGAAATTCAACCGCCATGCTGCTTTCTGCTTTGCAGACTGATCGATGCGCTGGAGGTGACCAGAGCATCAACCCCTACTATGTGAGTTTCCTCCATAGAAGAGTGCAGTGGGACAGCCAGTGCTGATGAGGGAGAGAGAGAGAGGGAGAGGGAGAGGGTGTAACGAACATAGGAGGAGCAATTCCACCTCGTGACATCTCAAGCATACCTTTTACCCTGCAGTGTTACATTGGTATCAGAGCGAGACCAGGTGACTCGACCAATGCGCTACGCGCACTCGCGAGGTCCCAGGTTTGATTCGCAACACTTGCAAAACAGGAAAAAGCGTCATGTCGCCTGCTGATGCGCCAAGTGCTCACAGCACAAGTACCGAAGCACTCCCTTTCATGCGCAGGACTACACTGGAGCCTTTCAGTGCATGCTGGATGGGCCAGACAGTGATCCTAGGGTTGCCTGGGTGAAGCACACCACTTTTGACGACTATGTCGCTGAGAGGCCCGACAGTGGATTAAGCAAGGTAAGAGAGTATGTTCCTGGGGTTCTCGCCATGAATCTTTGGCTATTTGCCGGCTGCTAGAGAAAGCGAGACAAGTAATGTCACTCTCATTATCTCTGCTGGGCTTTTCAAACACTTGCAACCAAGGTCCATTACTTGGATGAATTCTCACATGCAAGTTTGCTTGCGCACCTTATGGCAGAGTGACTACAGACTCCTGTGTGACAACGGATGCCGAGAGTGGACTGATGACAATGCAAGGTCTTCTGATTGCAACAATGGAGAGTCAGCCTCCCAGGCTGTCATTGCCTCGCGAGACTTTATGGATTCTCCGGAAGGCCGCAGAGTTCGTGAGGCGCTCTTCAATGATGGAGACGTGAAAGTAGCAGGTGTGTTGGTTTGCTCACAGTTTACCTCAAGTGCCAATTTTGTTGTGGACACCAAATGTTGCTGCCAATTACCAATCCCCTACAAGACTTAATTACTTTGTTGAACAAGGAACTTTTTTCATGAAACATATTCCTTTATCACCTGCTCAGTATCACTACTAAGATGCCAACTCCTCTTAAGCAAGAACCCATCATGCTTGCGCATCCTTGTGTCTTGCATAATATTCCCCCTTGCCCCCTGCCTTGATGCCACAGCCAAGGAGATTGGCGGACAGCAGAACTTTTTCTGGTCTGCCTCCACGGAAAGCTTGAGGGACGTGAGCAACCAAGATTTTGAAGGAGAATTCTTCAAAGCCTTTGGGGCCTTCAAGAGGATTTTCGAGCTGGTAAGTGCTTTTTTCCTCTTAAGTGCTTGCCAGTGGGCGTGCCCAGCCTGGAGATGCTTGACATTGCCTCATGCGCTCGTGGGCATGCACACAAGCCGAAGTCTTACTGCTGCACTTCTTCTGACAAGTGTGCATTCCTGCTCTTTCCCTATTCACAGACGGATGGCTCTCGGTCTGCAGCATCTATGTCCCGCCTGAGCTTGGGAGCGTGCATGGTGCTGGTCCTTGCATTGCTTCTTGCTTAACTCATTTAGTTCATGTAGCTTCGATCACTTACGTAGTTAGGGTAGTTATAAGGTTTGGGGCTCAAGGAGGTGCCATATACCCTCACCTGTTCAAGAAGAAAAGGAACGAGTACTTTCTCGATCAATCTTATAGATAGGAATTTCAATACTTTCCAGAGTCAGAGTCCTTGTATGAAAAAACAAGAAAATCCTTTTGCCTGGTGCACTCTTTTAATATGGCCCTAGGTGAGCATATTATCTCAGACGAAGCAATGCTCTCCCACATCCAACACATGGAGGACACTCTGACCAAGCGCCACCTCCAACATGACATCAACCTTGAGCGTTACTACAGGAAAGGAAAAGGAAAAGCTACGCATTCAGGATGCACCCAAAGCGTGATTTTTTCTCTTTCGGATAAAAACCCACCATTGCTCCCAGCCCGATCCGAACTGGAGACCTATGAGGAGAAGTCGAACATAAGTCCTCCCAGCATTACTACACACAAGGCATTGACAACAATCCTATGATCCTTGATCAGTTTCTGAGCAAACTCCCATGGAATCTTGACAAGAATTGCATCCTTGAACATGCCCACTCTAACTTGCCCGCTGGCCAAATCAATAAACAACTTATTGAGGGAACCCTTCTCAACGCCGCATACAAAGAAGCGAGAAGGTATCAGGGGGGCACCCCCATTACGCACCCATTTGCGTGAATCAGCTTGAAGATCTCTTAGGCTAAGAGGGGGCACACTCCCTATTTGTTACTCGAATTTCACTGCTGACCTGAGGTTTAGGATGAGAGAAGTGTGGAGGGACATTGCTGACATGACCCCTCTGGAAAGCGACAACAAACTGGTGACTTATCATTCATGGTTTGCCTGCCCCCTGCAAGAAAGCTTGTGTATAAGTGTCACAGCCTCGCAATCCCTCAAAGGCGCGCAAAATATCCGAAGCCCAAGATGTTTTAGCCCGAGGCACCAGCTTCAGATCTGCATGAAGGGTCTGCTTAAGAGTGGCACTATTAGAGGAAAAGAAAAGAAAAGACTACGCTAACAAGGTATCCCCTGTTTGCGTGAACTAAGGAAGAAGTTTACATCTGGTGCAAGCACCAGGCAAATCTCCACCATCAAACGAGGAAGGAGGTCATTAGTGGGGGTCGGGAGGGTTCTGTAAAGAGCCATATGTTCTTTCCTTGATGTTTTTCAACCTCCTACTTGTATTTATGATCTTTGTTGCGTATTGAATAGAATGAGTGTTTAGATCGAGGGTAAGTTTTCTTACTTTACACCGGTCTAGGC
>LFCJ01001456.1_pt1 | contig 16532 bp, 12 predicted proteins | sample 643141 | NCBI WGS metagenome assembly LFCJ01 (sample SAMN03766243, study PRJNA286221) | soda lake metagenome | biome: soda lake; feature: Kulunda steppe; material: water; isolation source: sample B1-Br-g2 brine of Lake Bitter-1 | place: Russia: Kulunda steppe | collected 2010-07 | reverse complement strand
AGTCCCCTCTGTTGCCCATGAGTGCCCTCTGTTGCCCATGAGTGCCCTCTGTTGCCCATGAGTGCCCTCTGTTGCCCATGAGTGCCCTGTTGCCTGCGAATGCCCCATCCCGTTTGAGTGCCTGACCACCCAGCTTCACACAGGTGTGCCCACTTTGGAGGAAGCAGCAGGCAAAACAGCATAGCAGGCTATCCATGCAGCCTGCACAGCTCCGCAAGTATGCAGAACTCCACAAGCATGAGCACAAGCATGCACGGACCCGACCTCAAAGTGTGCACGCACCTGCGTCTGAGTGCTGATCCGCGTGCCTGGCGCTGCTGACTACAGCCCGCCGGTCAGCCTCGCGCAGCTTGAGCTTTGAGAGCAAATACTGGGAGGAGCCGCCGTTGAAGACCACAGTAACAAATGTCTGCGCATAAAAATTGGTGCAACAGAGTGCTGCGCTTGTAGTTGGGCGGCGCAGACAGGGTTTGGGCCACTTGGTCAGGGCGGTCTGTTTGTCCCTCTTAAGGTGTGTCAAAACCTTTGACATATCTGATCTTTAATGAGGCAGGATGTACACAATAGTGCGACAAGGGAGCTCGCCTCTTTTGTGCCCCTTGCCCTCACCAAGTAGAACACACATGTCCGCATGACCTCGCCGTCCTCCCCGAATCTGTCCACTGCAAGGTTGCCCAGTGAGAAGGCCATCGCACCACGGAGGGCTGACCACCACAGCATGAACTGCACATGATGCACACATTATGAGAATGGCTGTCTATGTGTGATAGCTGGGAAACGAGAGTGCCTTTGTGTTTGCCTAGGCGCAGGCGTTAAATGGCTCTTAACCCTCTCTTCACCAGCAGGGCATCTCAACTGGTACAGATCTAACTTGACGAGCGACGCAATACACCTCCAGTATGCCACGCACCTAAAGCAGGCTAGGAGCTTAGACTGCTAATTTCTAGAGTTGTGTACATTTGGGCTGCGCACCTGGATCCTCCACCCCATTCTGCGGGTGAGGGGGCGCATCAGGTTTGCCAGGCCACAGCACGGCAAAACCCCGGCGGCACGCCCCACGCCCATGGACACCAAGCAGAGGGCCTGCACACAGAGAGTGAGAGTTGGAAACCATCCCTATGCCCTCCATGACACAGAGGCCGACTCGTTTCTGGCACCATCATTGAAGCAGCCGCATCTAGGACTGTGACTGCATGGTCTCTATCCTGGGGCAACACAGCACGAACAAGTGTTAGTCACATTTTAAACAACAATCTGATCGCAGAACCAGGTAGGTAGCTCAGGCCAGTCTGACAGGGACATACAAGGTGGGTTCTTTGCCACTCGTTGACCTTCTAAAAACAAGTCCATTTACTCAACATTCATGGGGACTAGGTAAAGTGGACGTCAGTGTGATGTTTTTGAGAGCCTGAGGACAACAGTGGCCTGCTAGGGCTGGAGTCTTACCGCGTATCGCCAGACGTTGTATGTTTTAAATGTGCAAAGGGTAACACCGATGTAGAGGAACAGGAACATGTCAAATAAACCTGTATGTAAAATAGTACACAGCACAAATGAAACAGAAAGCTGACATATGCTCCCACTAGGCTTGTATGTGCTGATGGATAGCTGAACGATGGAGCAAGAAGTAACAGCCAGTCCGTTCATATAGAAATGCTGGTGAACGACTAATGAGGGGCGACAGTTATACATCATGACTTTGATACAGAAAGTTATGGGGTTGAGTCATTTTTTGCATGTAAAATTTTCATTTGTGTTGTAAATTGGCATTTGCCTTACACCCATTCTAGCCCCATGTCTCCACCTTCCTGCCTCATCGACCCCCGATGATCCCATAATTTTCATGAGCTTATCATTTGAATAACTTGCAACCTGTATTTAACATTTCACTGATTTGCATGCCAGCTGGCTTCCAACCCATCGTAAATGCATTATTTTTCGTCAAAAGATCTCCATCCTTCTTCTGCTTGCAGCAACAATACATGCCGCATATCAGTGCAGATTGTGCATGAATAAAGGAGAGGGGGCCTCAACAGGGTGACACAGCAGGGAGAGGGCTCTTCTGGGCCTATCTCCAAATCCGAACGAAAGCACGACTGAGCAATCCGCGCTTATTGGAAGTAAATGTCCAAATGGCACAACCCTACATATTTATGCATGCTTGTTATCATTAAGATTTGAAATAAGAACACAAACCTTCAATTCTGCCTCTTAAATCTTTATTCCATACATTATTAGCCATTAGCTCAAAACTCAAGCAATGCGCACCTGCTAGAAGCTCAAATGTGGCATGGATCAGATGGGTTGCCTCAGTGCTCAAATTTGGTTTAACATAGACCTGGACAACCTGTGAAATGAGGCAAAAAAAGATAATCCCTTTTCAAATGGCCTGTCAGTTACATAACATTATACTACGCTGAACAGTATCTTGGATATGAATTGCATCACATAACATTTGCTGAATAGAGATCCTGCTGATTCACTCGTTATGGGTTCCCCTTGAGTGATGAGTTGGCCCAAATTGGTATATTATGCATCTATTTTACAATAGATAGAAGAGAATTATACAATAAACGTAAATAGGGACTAAACTTGCGTCTGGCTTGGGTTAGAGAGCCCTAGGCGATTCTGATACGCACCAAGTCAAGTGTCTACAGCTGTGATAAAGGTGCTGGGCAAGCAGAGCACAACACCTTTGCCAGCTGCAGTAGCTCGATCTCAAGGTCAAGGAATGGGTGCAAGCAGCGCCAGGCGCAGAAAAGTGTATCTTGAGTATGGCATCGCGAGTGGTGCTACTTTGCCGGCGCAGCTCTCTCTATCTCCCCAACTGGAGCAACCCTTAGCCTCGCGTGTCATCAATGTGCACATACCCCAAAAGCAACACAAACACACAAGCTACACTGACATGCCTGCACACAAGCGCATGCATGCATGCACATCCATGCTCGTGCAGCTGCCCTACAGGCACATACACCTGCCCAAACAAAATGTGATACGCATGTTCATGCCAGCACAAATGTGGGCAACCCATCCAGGTAGAGGGCTGCCGAAATGGAGGTGCAAGGGGGCAGAGAGGCTGGTGAGCATACGGGACACCTGTGGCCCTTCCTGGCAGCCGCACAATAGACTCTGCCATTTCATTTTGGACATTATGGACTATTTTTTGACACCTGTGGCCCTTCCTGGCAGCCGCACAATAGACTCTGCCATTTCATTTTGGACATTATGGACCATTTTTGGGCTGGCGAAGACCAGCAACAAACCAATCAGCCTATCGACCTGGCTGGCGGTTAACCCCTGAACTTGTAACTTCCTGGCAGCACAGGTGCACCAAGGGCAGTGCTGTATCGGACCTCACAATGCCATAGACGCGACCAGATGAAAACTCTCCATGTCAATCTTTGCAAGGGGTGCACACACTAATTCCCACTTGACATTCAAGTCAGATGATGAGATTCAGGCTACCCAGTGGGATTTGGCGTATAAAGCGCCTGAAATATAGCGCATTTTAAGTGTTGTAGCGCTATTTTCGCGCTTTAGATTTGTCCATGTAGCGCTATACACCAACCCCCTACATCTGGCAGCCAAAGCAAAATCGAGCTTGCTTGAACTACCTTCCCTTCTCGCTTGCTTGCCTTTCAGGCTATTCAACGCCTGATCCGCAGGATGATAAAATTTTAGGGTCTTTTTACTGTTGCCATTGTCAGGGGTCATTAATGGACAGAATCACTGAACAAGAAGCGCAGGAAGACAACATACCATTCCACAAAAAAGGATTGAGACAATGCCTGATATATTGGAAATGACTGCCTGCAAATAACAACAAAAAAGGAGTGAAACAATGCCTGATATGTTGGAAATGACTGCCTGCAAATATAAGTGTTGAAGGTTGCAGAGATATTTTTTCATCTACGCTGCCTAAAGCAAAGAAGCACTGCAGTTTGCCCGATAAAGGCCAGCAAAAGTAGCAGCTTGGCCAGGGTACATAATCAAAGTGGAAAAAGACGCCAGTACAACACACAAGAGGAGCTTGCCTGTCTTTCTGCAAGACCACCCTGAAGCTACTCACAAAGAAGTACGATGCATACATGAAGATGACGACCAAGCCCGCCTCGCAGCTGCAAGCAAAATGTTGTGTGACATACACAGGCCCCTGCCTGGAAGGATGTCTTGTGTACCCTCAAACTGGCAACAGTCTCCATGAACAGTGACCACAGTATTTTGCAGGAGGGCGGCTCCCTTGGTTTGTGCGGTCATGTTCATAACATGATTCATAGTGGTGCCACCAGCAGTCAGTGCCACCAGCAGTCAGTGCCAGTCATGTTGATAACATGATTCATAGTGGTGCCACCAGCAGTCCAATAATTTGTGCCACCATCAGCCCAATGAAGTCCAATAAATGGTGCAACCAGCAGTCCAATAAAGATTCACTTACACAGAGCCTTGGGCCTTGAAGCGCCCAGTTTTCATGCTTGCAGCCAGAATGAAGCCAAAAGCAAGCCCGAGGCACACAGATCCCACAAGGATGCCAAAAAAAGAGCCAATTGCTGCAAGCCATGCGTGACAGGGGCCCAGGGAGCAGGCACGATGGGTTACTCACAGCACTTAAGCTTTTCTGGCAGCCTGTGGGCTTTTCTGGCAGCCTGTGGGCTCGCAAATTTTTGGGTAGTGCGTTCAAACACAAACAATGGAAACTCGCCAAAAGCTGGGCAAAGTCTGTTACCTGGGACTGCAGGCTCGTTCAGCCAGCGAGGCGAAGCATTCATACCGTCACACATGCATGCTGCTCAGTTACATTGCGATCAACGCTGTGAATGGAGCACTCATACTCCACAGCCACCCATGGTTCTCAACAAATTGAGCCTGAATACCTCTTGAAAAAGGTGAATATAGCGCCTGGCAGGAACAACATACATACCCCAAAGAATTTCCTTTGCATTGACAGGTGCCGCAGGGTGGTCTTTGTATGCCGTGAAGCCCGAAACTGTGTCAAAAAGGACCTGCGCAGCAGAGCATGTTTGGGTGAAAGGCCCAGGTATATAGTTGGTAGTGACGGATTGAGCACTGCTACTCCAATCAAAACAGGCAGCAGAGCTCAGTATGTTTGGGTGACTGGCTCAGGCATTTGGTCAACGGTGATGGATTGAGCACTGCTTCTCCATTCAAAACAGACAGCAGAGCTCAGCATGTTTGGGTGACAAGCTCAGGCATATGGTTGGCAGTGACAGATTGAGCACTGCTACCCCTACCAAAACTGACAGCAGAGCTCAGTATGTCATACAGATACCTCACTCACCATGGCCACAGCATCATTCAACACAGATTCAACACAGATTCAACACAGATTCAACACAGATACCTCACTCACCATGGCCACAGCATCATTCAACACAGATTCTCCAAACACCTGTCACGTGCGCAAGGGCAAGATGCGCATGGGCACGGGGGCATGTGAGCCGGCAAGGCCTGCCAGCATTATGGACGCCCGGTCCTTGCCATACTTGGAGGCAGGAAACGGAGGGATGCAGGTAGGGCCAAGAGGGATGCAGGCAAGGCCAAGAGGGATGCAGGCAGGGCCAAGAGGGATGCAGGCAAGGCCAAGAGGATACCAACGGAGCAAAGAGGGATGCATTGCCATGGAGGTGCCTCTTCTGGTTGGCAACATGCAGCTACTTCATGGCACCACTGTGCACCCACTACGCTCACAATGGCAAACAGATCCCCGTTGGCCTCGAGCGCTTTGAAGCACGCTAGCACTGACACAGGGTCCGTGGCCGAGATCAGTGAGCCAAATACCTGCAAAGGGGGAGCGGAGAAGACTGTCAGCGCACACACACACACGCACACACACACACTAGCAGTGGCACCCGTCAGACCGCACAACACTTATTTGGACTTTTGGGCAATCTGCAATTGCACAGCACGTGCTTTTATTTCCCACGACCATACAGCCATGTGCTGTGCTCTTGGAGGGAGGCACATTCTGGCGAGCGACATCAATCTTCTTACCAGGTTCATTAAGAAGGGCATGGCATGCGCTAGTCCAGCAGCCCCAAAGGCCCATTGCATTGTTCCAATTGTGAATGAGGAGATGGTGGTCCCAAGGAAGGCGCAAGTGCAGATGGTACCAAAGTTCATCAGGAGCAGGTGAATGTCTACGTTGAGGGAGGCGTCGATGATTATTGTCGGCTGCAAAAATCCACGTAGGGCAGCATCAGGCTGGTTGCACTTGTGCATGCATGCGCAGTTACTTCTAGCATGTGCACAAAAGGACTTGATCATAAACAGGCATGGGCCCAACAAGAGCAGCATGACACTCAATTGCACAAGTTCAAGGCTCTTCACGCACCAGAAGACCATTGAGAAATACTTCATTCCTGAACTGCAGAATTGAGCTGTAGGTTTTTGCTGCGCCGCTGAAGACCACACAAGCACTGAAGATTGTGCCCGCAAACAGCGCCAGTGTTGGGACACTCAAGACTGACTCTGCCTTACTTTTCTTTATGAAGCATCCCACTACAAATACCAGGCCCAGTAAGACCAGGAGCTGCATGTGGATACATGCGTGCGCGTGTAGGTGAGTGTATGCGCGTAGTATTCATGAAGATTTGTGCGGTATGTTTCTTTGCGTTGCTTGCTTGCATGTATGTGTGATAGCATGCGTGCGTACGTGCGTGCGTGCGTGTGTGTGTGTGTGTGCGTGTGTGTGTGCGTGTGAATGTGTGTGTGTGTGTGTGTGCGCGCGCGCGTGCGTGCGTTTGCGTGTGAGCATGTACATTAGTCATGTACATTAGAAAACGACGAGTTTGCAAGCAAGTGAGAATGATGCATGAGCCGATCAGTTTGTTAGTTGCCCCTAAGCCCCTAAGGTATGACATACTTACCCAGAGCTCCACTGTGGGAGTGGTCACACCACGCGGCGCTGCATCTGCGCTCATACTCCAAACTTCACCTCTATGAGAGGGATTGGCATGGACAGGCTACATCATAAAGCAAGTGTCCATCTCATTCAGCGAGCCAGAGGCCCGCTATGGCTGTAAAGGCTTTGCAAGGCAATGTCCATGGCAGCAACAATACGTCAGGATTTAAACATAATATTCAGATTTTTCTGCAATAAAAATGGCGATGAGATATAGCGATGAGATGTAGATAGATGTAGATATAGAAATTATAGCTAGTGAATGAAATTAGTAGAAACTGAACGAATTAATTATAAATTTTATTTGCATGCATGGCTTTGAGGCCCAATTCAGGTTTGGAAATCTGATCTTACCCTGTCTGATAAGAAGTGGCAATCCAATTGGCTAGGGTATATCTAATCCCACGTGTATAGCCTTAAGGATCCTGCATAGAGAAATCATTACAAGAGCATAGCCTGGAGAAATTTCAACAAGAAGAGACTTGTTTAATTGTTAAGTGCAAGGGGCTTACGAGATACTTGTTGCAAAAAAGTACCACACTGGTGTTAACACTCATGTTGAGCCCTCAATAGTCACAAGAATACCACACTAGACTCATGTCCTCATGTGTCTGATAACCAGGTAAACTACGCTCAGTACATTCAGGAGTAGTTGTGAAACACAAAGGATGCCATTATGCCATAAGTCCACAGATCTACCAGGTCTAGCAAAGTTTGACTTGGCAAACTTGATTGAGCAAAAATGATAAAAGCTTAGCACTCGCATTTTTACAAATTTGCAGTTCACCTTATTCTCTGCGAGGTGCCCGAGATGCATGCGAGAGGCGTATGCAAGCTTACCACGTGGCTTGCACTCACTCCTTCCAGAAGCCACATCCAGCAGACTCAGATTGTTGCAAAGCAAGTCAGCAGAACAGAGAACATCGCAGAATATCTCGTAACCTTAGTTCACGCTTGCATGAACAGCTTTATGGTGCGCTAACTATCAGATTCTCATCATTAAAGAGCATGCCCTCGCATCAGAGCAAAGTACAGCGCTGGTTGAAATACGCTTGAAGGTCATCTATCACTGCTTTGGCGAAAAGAAGCAAAATCCAGCATCATTCAGAGTGACACGTGCGTCACCCTTTAAGCAGACTTTGTATCATGATCTCCCTTTTTCTAAAGATGACCGAGAGAAGGGTCTCGATGCTAACGCGTCATATCCATACAAAAGCTTAACAGCTGCTCTTTTTGTCAAGAACTCAGACACGCCTGAAACCTTATTCAAGTAGTGCAGCTTGCATCAAGTGCGGCTCGCACAATTGACTGCAATTCAACCATGCAACACGTACATCTCCCACACGCTGTTCCCGTCCCAGTGCGCATGATGCGTTGCAGGGGTGCCCTTTGTTTGCAGTGCCTCAACATTCAAGCCTGCACTCTGCGCCTCTTAGCTTCGGGGAATCTTGTGCAGGCTGGGCCACGCTTCAGCTCGCTCAGCAAACACTCGAGGATACTGGACCGCATCAGCCCCTCTCCCCCTTGCTCCCCAGGTGCACCTCTCTCATTGGGTACCATTGCAACAATACGCCTGCCTTTCAGCCTAGAGCCTGCGTCACCCTCAGCAGCATCTGTGCTTGCGCTCCCGGCAGGGATTGGGAAGGATGACTGTGAGCTGATGGTGCGGCAGAGCAGCCCTGCAGGCAGCGGGGCACTGCCAACAGGCGCAGGAAGACTGCTCAAGCTGCGGTAGAGGAGGTCTTGTTGCTCTATACAACCTGGATGGTGCAAAGTGATGGTTGAGCTGGGTTGCCGCTCGCCACGGCTGCCAGTACCAGCCGGCAGCACCACAGCTCCAGATAGGGTTGTGACACTGTGGATGGTGGTGGTGGTGGCGCTCAGGAGGGGCGCGCCGCTGCTGTGCAGCCCCTGGTGCTGCATGACCATGCTGACAGAGGTGCTGTTCATCAAGGTAGGGGGGCAGGAAGCGCGCTGCTGTGCAAGGGGCCGCCCAGGGAGCACGATGCACCCAGGCCGGAGGCAGCTGAGACCAGCATCTGTGTCACCACCCGCGTTGCCGCCAGCATAAGGAAGTCTGGCATGCCTCCCAAACAAGGGTCTGCCTTTCAGCAGGAGCACAGCGCCTTCGCTTGAGCTGCGGTGCAGCATGGCGTTCGTCGTGTTCCTCGGAGCTCCTTGCTGCAGCAGCATCACCAATGGAGCAGCTCCTTGATGGACATTGGGAACAAGCAAAGCGCGAGTTTACTTGCACGGCTAAAACATGTAAGAAATCGCAATCATGATAGGTCCTGCCTGGAACAAGCTTAGTATTTTATCACCTGCTTTCCAAATCCGCAACTATCAAAATTCCTGCAGGGGGCTGTCTGTCTGGTCAAGTGTCTGGACATGTTCCTTGCCACAAATTTGGTGCAAATGATATCTCATACACGTCATTTAGGTTTGGGAATCTTCAGATGGTGTTCTTGGCCTGAATGTCAAGATGAATCTTGCTCTACATTGCTTCAGGGGTTAACGAAATGAGTTATCCGGCTTGACCAGCTGCACTCGCACCTCCGAAGTAATTCCAAGTGTGCATATTATGCAAAAACATTTATATTCAAGATGTTGGTTTGTGAAGTAGTGGGGTGTGCAGCATTTTAGCTTTCTCAGGCATCTACATGATTATTCATTTGATCTTGGCTCTTCCATAGGGACATTGACAAATCTAGGCATTCAGCAACCACCAAATACTTCAGTCCACTCCTTTGCGATGATGGTCATTTGTTGGAAATGTGAGCAGCATAACCTCAGATAATAATTCAATTGGTGTCCTAAAACATAGAACTGGGCTCACATTGTCAATGGGCAAATTGCTGTGAAAATCAAGGTTCGCTTTGGCAGTTAGGCAGGTGCCCCGCAGATGCCACCCCTTTATATTCTGATTAATGCCAAGCTGTCAGTTCGGGCATGCCTGCGCATAAAATCATTCAGTTAAGCATGCCTCATTTTCCCCTCAAACAGTCCCCCTTCCAAAAATTGTAATGATTTGACGTTCGACAATTGTAATAATTCAGACGTTTCCCAATATGGGGGGTAGTGACAATGAACCACCTATTGTCATTGGGCTGAGAGGGGGATCTCCTCTGGGCAGCGTGTAGGCTAGGGAGTTCTTGATAATACTTCTTTTAGAGATAGACCCCGACGCTGACTGTCTTTGGCGCAAGTGGAGCCAGGCCCTTCTGAGGCAACTTCCGAATTTAGAGATCTGGATAGAGCCAGGGCCTAGATAGATCATGGCTTATGCAACTTTTCACCACCTTATCAAGAAAATGGCAGCCCCCATGCAACTGGACCTGAACTCCTCCGCCTTTCTATGAGCCAGCTTAGTGCAACTTGTCGGAGTATCCGGGCTGTGCAGTGTATGGAAAGACAAAGGGTACTCATGCCTTAAGAATAGGAAAAGAAAGAAAAACTATGCAGGCAGTGAAACCACTCCCTGCATCAGTTCAGGAAAAGGAGACACATTGGCCCGAAGAGCTGTGAGCCTCCTCGAGGAGCTCCACCAGGGAAAAATAAGAACTAGTGAGGATCTGGAGGGTGGCAAGCCGCCCCCTGCTCCAGACCAAGACCTTGAGAGCAATTGCTTTTCACAAGAGCGCGTCTGGTTGTAGTCAGTTCATGTGCATAAAGCACAGAGTGAGCATGTAATTAAAGAGCAGACGTATGCCGTTAGTTATGGGAACCTTTGCAAAGCTAGAAAGGCCTGAAATGGCAAATTGGGGCGCTGGCCACGGGCACAAAAATGGCTGTGCCAGCAAAACCTGGGACCTTATTCCCTCCCAGCGTAGGTGAACCTACATAGATCAAACAGACACATCCGGGGATGAAGGTGAGAGGTTTACCCCACCCCTCCTTGTATTTCCATTACTCACCCTCAGAAGGTGCTCAGATGTTTGCATCAATGCCTTTGATGTGAGAGGTAAGGGAGAAGGAGGGCGAGGTGATGGGGACGACAGGGGTGATTGGGATTCCTGCTGCTGCTCGTGTTGCTCCCCATCTGCAATCTTGTTTCTCCTTCTGCTGCTCGTGTTGCTTTCCATCTGCAATCTTGTTAACCTGCATACATGTAACAAAGCGAACATGGGCACACACATCCGCAAGCGACCATCCGAAACCCATCCCAGCCTCCGCCGAGGAGACGATGAATCTAAACGAATTCCCGTCGCGTTGACTTACCTTGTAGTTGTATAAGTCGCTTCTTAATCTATGGAATTCACCTTTCGAAACTATGACGTGCGTGCCAAATTTAGCACACAGTTTCAAAACGAGTGGTGATCTTCCTTCTTGGCATGGCCGACTTGCACCTTGCAGATCCAGTAAGTGCGTGGGGACAATATCCATCGTCTATTTTTACTAAGTCCTCGCCCTGCATTTTGAGAACCGTGCACCCAACAACTGAGAACATTTAAACCCAAAACTCGGTTCACTGTATGCATGTCTCCTGCTGCTCATCCTCTTCTTAAACTCTAGGACATTTTTTGTGACCTCGACAGCAGGTTAGTCCCGGGAATTCCCAATAGAGTCGGTTCGCTTACACATTCAATAGAGCCACAGACCATGGCATGCCTAGTGCTTTGCCACTTTCCAAAGAAGAGCCCCCTAGGGCCTCCCCGCCCATGTTCCCCAGCTGGCGATGATCAGAATGGTGTACTGCAAGGGACGATCAAAGTTCTTTGAACAGTGCTCTTGCATGTTTTCCCATCTCTGGCGAAACCCCGGTCGAGGAACGGGACGGTCAAACCGCAGCTCACCCCCATTGCACAATTTGCTGCTGACAGGTGGCCTGAACAGGTCACAGTATACTGCACCTTGTACGTACAAAACATGTGCCTCTGCACATGGCATATCTTAAGCACAGCAGCAGGTAAATCATTCAGGCAGGATCTTCGTGCCCTCATTGCTAGCACAGCCATGCCTTATTTTAGTCTGTGTTTTCACATGTGACATGTTACAAGAATAAAGGCCTCCAGTCAAACTGACTAACTGCTAGCACAGCATGCCTTTGAACCAACACAGCATGCGCGAATAACTTGAGACCTTTTACGCTTCCTAATGTGCGGCCTGGAGGTCATAATCTGCCTTAACACCCAAATGGTGAGAATGCATCTGGTCTCTTGTTCTCCACCCACACACCCACACACCGCCAGCTGGCAACTGCCATTGCCTTCCGCAAAACCGAGCCAAGAAAAGAAAAGAGGAGGCGCTCTCCATACATTGATATCAGTTAGAAAATGCTTTTAAACTTACTTTCATAAGTAAGCAGGGATGCATTGTCCAGCATGTTGCCTCACCCATCTGTCCTCTTTGGCCCCAAAACCCCTGCCCACCGGTTTGAGGCGGACTGAAAACTGCCAAGCTTGCTGTGAAGCTTCATGTTTATTCGTTTCAGTATGCTTTTAAACTTGTTAATACCAGACGTGCTCTTGAGGTAACTCGTGTGACACCTCATCATCAATAAGACTCAGAGCATGACCATGACTGTTCAGATGGGCTCCATTACCTTCATAGAACATCTGCTCTCGAGCTTGTGCTCCCATCCTTTGCTTGGGCAGTATGGCACTCTGCATCAAGTTAGTGAAAATCTCATGCAAACACATTCTTGCAGGGCCTCTTGGGCTTCCTTCTCGTATTCTTGTTCTCCACCTCACATCAATGGGCTCACTTATCATTCTTGGCTCAGTGGACTGGCCACTTGGTGCTGCAGATGGCGTATAGCTGCAGGGACCTCCAAGGAGAGTCTCAGTGACCAAGATTCACTCTCCAAAACTGCGTGTGGACACGCGCAAACAAAAAGTGAACAGATAGGTGGTTGAGCAAATGTGGTGTATGGACAGCCTGCAGACAGCGACAGTGTATACCAAGCAGACAACAGGTTGCCAGGGATGACACCGAAGAGCCTCTGATACCCTTGTCTTGCCTTCTGGTTCAGCCTGGCCATCGGAAAGTTATGGTTTATTGAATCCTTACTGCATCCTCACTTTATCAAATAATATCCAATTGATTCACGTTTGAATCACCCTTTTGAAGATATGTGATGTTCAGATGGGTTATAACATGATTTAAATGGGATTCAAGCAGCTTTTTGGGTGGTTAGGGCGTTGAAATCTGCATTTGAACCACATTTGATTCAAACACCCCCCCCCCCTCATCTGATTTGGCTGGATAGACCCATGTGCAGGTTGCAGTAGATGTCAGGGCCTGGTAAATGCTAATTGATTCAGTAAATTTTACATTTGGATTGCAATTAAACCAATCTCTGCTTAGATGAATAATTATCTGTCAGCTTTCATCCTGAGCATGATCCAGCAATTGTACCTTGAGCACACTGATGGACATACATTGTCCAAGAGAAGAAAAGAACAAGAAAATTGTGTAGGCAGTGAGAAGATAAGGGTGTGCACAACATATTCAACTCGAAAGCCCTCTACTTAAGGTAGTAGCGAAATTGCATGCGCCTGCACTGACCTAATAGTTCAGGTACTACATAGCACAGCCTAAGTTGATAACTCCTTTTGGGAAATCAAATATATTATATACAGGACACTATCTGAGCATCAGATGAAGCAGATGCACTCAACTCAACCGAGGCTTGCTACCTTGCCGCAACAAAGGCAGGTAGCCTTGTTGGTAAGCACTCAGAATTCTATCCGCTGCACTAATCTTGCACTTGAATGCCCGTCATCATCTCATCGTCACCATGGTGCATGCTTTCCCAGGATTCTATCTGTTTAGGGATGGTGCCCCTTTCAGCTTGGCAGGCCGGGACTAAATCTGCAGAAGGCATTTGGAAATGAAAAGTCTTAGCCACCCTGCGGCATGCCAGCATCCAGACTTAATGGTGGCCATGCGATTATGGTATGGGCAGAAATTGCATGTGAGCAGCTTCAGTGCATCAGTGGCCACATCTTAATGGCTGGGCATAATGAATGACTAAGCCATCCCTGATGACATCCAGGCTTAAGAGGAGGCTCACTGTGGTTGTCAACCTCAGCAGCTCAATCAGGAAAGTAAACGAGTGAAGGGAGAATGGAAGGAGGGCTCACGCAGTAGCTTATGAATGCCACCTGCTCCAGGCATGCAGGCAATTTCTGCAAGGCGCACTTGCCATCGCCATCCACGCCATTCTTGCTTTGCAGCCTTCTGGCCAGCGCGCTCCAAGGCACGAAAACAAGGTCCCTTCATGTCAGCTGCAGGTACAATCACTCTCATGCTTGAGGAAATTTTTGGTGACGCATCTGTGACGCATGAACCTTACACAGCACAAGCCATGAGTCAATACCGGTGCCTAAAATCCATCCATTGCAAAAAGAAAGGGTCTCGCGCTTTGCAGCCACTGAACACCTTACAGGTGCTATTAACACACGACCATCCTTTGCACTCAACAACTGCTTTCCTCCCGGCAGCAACACTGTTGCATACAAGTGTTACATACAAGAAGTGTTGCATACAAGAAGTGTTGCATACAAGAAGTGTGCTTCTGCCCCTCTGTGACGTTTGCAGAGGCGTAGCCTTGATTGACAGCATACATGCGCTCCCAAGCAAACTTCAAATTGCATTGAGCAGCAGAGGCAGAGAAAAAGCAGAAGAATGCTCAAGGTACTGCCAGCCAGGCAGGCTGCAGTACGAAAGCATACTTGAAATTTTTGACAACCATCGTGCTGTGACACTCTACAAGTAAGGAAGGCATATGGCCTCCCAGCATCAAATATGTTGACACTTATTATAAAAAGGCTAGAAGCACATTGCACAGCCTTTCGCTGAGCTGGCCAGCACTGTAAGCCAAACCATTTAAAGTCCATGTGAATTACAATTGATTCAAGGTCCATTCAACTGCAATTCCTCCTGAATCAATTGTACCATTTGAATCCCATCTGATTCAGGGGGCATTCAATTGGATTCAAGCTTGATTCAAAAGAAGCACAAATTTCCGACAGCAAACAGGCTTGCTCAGCAATACTGTTCAAAATAAAAATAACAGAACTCACACTGGAGTGAGATGGGTAGAAGGAGTAGAGGTGCTGCCACGCCTGATGCCCCCCAGAGCCAAGGAGGTTCTACTCCCTGGGATACATCTTACAAGGTTGCCGGAGGCAACAAGGTATCTCTGCGAGTCTATCTATGACGTGCTCGAACACGGCTATTGCTGGGCTGACAACGGGATCAGATACTCCACTGACTGATCTAACCAGGGTCCCGGTTACAATGCAGCATAAATCTGGCACTGCTCTAAATCTGGTGCGACATCTTTCTTTTTGCGACTTAAGATACAAGACTGCAAGATGCAAGACTCAAGATACAAGACTTACGATACAAGATGCCAGCACTTGGGCCAACACTGATGGCAGCTATCTCAAAGCATCTTGCACAAAACAAATCTCCGCCATTTTTTATGTGCCATCCTCTGGCATAGCTGTTGCATGTACTACATGACATAGTGTGTCAAAAAAATTGGGATTTGGGCTTTGATGGAATGCTATCAATAGGGCAAAACTCACTGGGATGGCCAGAGCATCATAAGCTCATTTAATTTACTGCATTTCTTCAAGGCTAATTTGACCTTGACTCAAGGCTTGAGCGGGCTAACTCCAAAAAGAATTGTTAAACCTCAGGTAAAACCTTGGCCTTCAACTTCAAGTTGAGTAGCAGTGGCTTAAAATGCCCACTAGGATGTTAGGAAATGAGCATGAAAGGCATTGCTTGACAATCCCCCTCTTTCGTGCGGAACAAGCTCAAAAACTCTCCCAAAAAAATCTTCTCTACCAGCACTGCAGTAGTACTGCACACATATTTCTCTACTGCATGGGCACCCTTTTCGATTTGTAAGATGCTGTCCGCTTTAAGAAGTCCGCGAGCGTTCAGCGTCTAACATGTCAGCAAGCAGACAGTGCTCTATATTCTCTCAGTGTGTCAATTAAATATAATCTCCCTGTCACGCTGAGAGGCTGCTGCATTCAAGCCAAACGCGCGGCATGGCCACGACAGTAGCGCAAATCAATTCAACCAACCTCTGGGTCACAATGCAGCATAAATCTGGCATAGTACTAATCCGGCGTGACATCCCGTATGACCAATGAACGCCACACAGCGTTGAATGCATACCCATAATGAAACCATCAGCAAAGGCTTTCTGGCAGGATTTCAAGCCCACTTAGTCGCTGGTAGCACTGACTGTATGGCTGACGTTAGCATTGACCTGGCTGGCGGGTTGGCCTAACTTGTAACTTAGGTCCAATTAGATGCCGGTAGCATTGACCGCATGGCCCAACAAAACTTTAACCATTCTGAGCATGCTACAAATACAACATTACCCACTGCTAGTGGGTCTGAGAAGTACTGATGTTCTTACAGTCCTGGCAGCCTGGACAGCTGAGATGTCTCTATAATGCTTGTTTATTGCTTGCTAAAAAACCTCTGCTTTTTGTTGCCTACGCAATGTCACGCCACATTGTGTCTTTGCCGAATTGGTGTCTGAGACTGTGTGTTTGAGATCAGACAGTTGTTAGTTGGAGATACTTTACTGAGCCCTGAGTATTGGAGGGCCAGTTATTGAGAATTCCTATTTTCTGGCTTT
>LFCJ01001455.1_pt1 | contig 16534 bp, 17 predicted proteins | sample 643141 | NCBI WGS metagenome assembly LFCJ01 (sample SAMN03766243, study PRJNA286221) | soda lake metagenome | biome: soda lake; feature: Kulunda steppe; material: water; isolation source: sample B1-Br-g2 brine of Lake Bitter-1 | place: Russia: Kulunda steppe | collected 2010-07 | reverse complement strand
TTATGGCTTGCAAGGTCTTGCATGCAAGTCGATCGACCCTGAGCTATTAGGGGACAGTGTCAGGACAGGATGATGAAAAGTTTATAGAGCGTGGTTGGCGCACACTTAAAAACTTCTTTTTCCCCCTTTGCATGTGGCCATGATGCATCAGTTGCCTTCATTTGTAAATATGTCCTCATGTGCGTGATCACGCACGCAAAGAAAGCCTTTTTTGCGCACAAGTGCTCCTCAAATTGACAGTCTTAAGGCCCAGGAAATTTCAGCAATGACTATCCATCTCATTGTCTATTTGCCTAACATTCACCACATCTGGCACCCCACAAGTGTATACCTGGCAAACACGAACATAAGTCATCATCTAGGTGCATTATCGGCCTGGAGAATCATCACCAGCTAGTGCTGCATCTGCATAAATAATGTGTGTAAACCATGTATGGAAACCTTGTCTCCTCAGACATTCTCCCAAGGTACATGTTTTTTCCAACATACAAAACCCCAAACAAGGGTTTCTAGGGGTCTTACATGATTGGGACCCTCGCTGGGGGCCTCCTGAGACCACCCCCCATTTCGCCCAAAGTGAAAAAAAAAGTGAAAAGTGCACTTTGGGGGTTTGAATTAAAAAGTGGAAGAATTTTTGGGGTTGGAAAAATTTTCGTGTGTGACCGCGATTTTTTACAATTTTTTTTTGGGTCGAGTGTAAAAAAAGTGAAAAAAAGTGAAAAAAATGTGTGTGACCGCGGCCTAAGCCAGGGGAATAAAATTATCCAACCTATTTTTTAATGCTGCGGTCACACAGCCTTAAAAAACAGGTTGGATAATTTTATTCCCCTGGCTTAGGCCGCGGTCACACACACCCTTTCACTATATTCATCCTTCACAGCAGAACCAATTCAATCTTATCACTGAACACTTTTTAATTTTAATCCAAATCATTCATTGTCCTATGCTCTGTAATCTCTGAGATGACAACTTTGAATCTCCTCTTAAGCCAGGGGAATAAGATTATCCAACCGCATTTTTTAAGGCTGCGGTCACACATCCTTTCACTATATTTTTCACATGATCAAAGGTGTAAAGAGACGGAGCTCCGTCTTGGACACTGCGCTTGCCAATCGATAGGGATATGTTTCGTTATATTCCCCCCTGTCTAGGTACGGACGTCCCGGCCGTAGCGGGGGGTCCATCTTTATGCATCCTTGCTCAAGAGACGCGTCGTTCTTATGTCTTGGTCTTGCATCCTTGTCCAAGGGATGCGTCTAGGTCTGGTCGGGATTGGCAAAGCTGGTCGGTCTTTCAAATGGGATCGAACCCAAGGCGCGAGCGCTTCTGGTCTGGTCTGGTCTGGCGCTCAATGATACTTGGGCACCCCATCCAATACCAAATTGTAAAAAGACAGCTCCGTCTTGGATACCGCGCTTGCCAATCGATAGGAATATGTATTGTTACAAAAGGATAGCGGTTTTGCCTAATAATCTTGCCTAATAATGTCAAATATTTTCTTGCTATTTTTTGTTTGGTTTTGTTTGTTTTTTTTGGTTTTGTTTGGGTGGAAAGGGTTGGTCCCGGGAGGTTCCCAGGTAGGATCCCATTCATCAATCCCCCCAAAACTCCTTGCTTGGGGTTTTGAACGTCAGAAAGAGCATGTGCTGAGGGAGGATGTCAGAGGAGGCAAGGTGTCCTACATGCACACAAACGTTATTCATGCAGCTGCAGCACTGGCTGTGATGGTTCTCCAGGCCAACAATGTACGGATATGCTTTCTCTTTGTATGTGTTTTCGGGCTTACACTCCTGAGGTGCCAGACATGGCTCAGAGTGGAAGGAAATACAATTGAGACGAACGGCCATCACTTTCCTAAGCTTGACCGTCATTTTCAGTTTCTTGCATGTCTTCTTTACACGCAGCCGCACGGGCTCTTTATGTATAGTGTATGTTGGGGTCGGTGTTGGCTTTTAGCGCTACGTAGTGTATAGCGCTATCTAGTGTATAGCGCTAAATAGCGTAAAGCGCGACATGTTTTTCAGGATATCACATGCCAAAATGGTACCCTGCTGATTCGCTCGTTTCAGGCGCCCCTTGAGTAATAGGTTGGCCTGAATCAGAACTATGAATCAGATTACATGTATGTTGTGTATGGGGAAGAAACCTGTGTCTGGTCAGGTTGCCCCAGACGGTTCCAATGTGTGCCAACTTAGTCATGTCTGCTGTGGTGGACAAGCTGGGCGAGCAGCGCACAAAGCCTTGACCAGATACAGTAGCTGGAGCTCAAGGCTGAGGAATGGGTGCAAGCAGCAGCAGGAGCAGCAGAGTGCAGCTTGGGTATGGCATCACGAGTAGCACAACTTCGCTAGCGTAGCTTTCTTCTTCTCTCCCTTACTGGAACAGCCCTTCGCCTCACTTATCATCAATACACAATAGCAAACACAACGCACAAGCTACACTGGCATGCCTGCACACGAGGACACATGTATGCACCCATAGAACTTCCACATGCTTTTACGCGCTGGTGCGGCCGTGCTATGGCACAATCACATGGCCCAAACAAGTTGTGGCACATATATCCATACCAGTTATGAGTGTGGGTAACCCATCCAGGTAGATAGCTACCAAAATGGAGTGCAGGGGTACAGAGAGAGGCTCCTAGCCCTCACAGGTTCACAAAATTAATAGAGCGCTAAATCTGAGCCTACGTCGTCATATAACGCGACCAAAATGGGAAATGTCCATTCTTACTTGGCAAGAGGGGTGCATAAATCATATTCCATCCGACTTTTTAGTTTGATCACAAAAAAAGGGGGGGAGGGGAGAGATCTGGCGTATATAGCGCCTGTAATATAGCGTATTATAGCGCTTTTTATTGCTATTAAGCGCTATATGTGGACCCCAAAGTATATAGCAAGGACTGATGCACCGGGGAAAAGAGAAATTATTGTGTGTGCATGCTGCAGTTAATTCGCTCTGCAAGCTTTTCAGAATAGCACCTTTGCCTGATGGCTCACGGTAGATTGAATGTCATGCAAGACCTTGCTGGCCATTAGCTGAATGCATAAATGTGGGTGCTTGCAGCATTGCAGACTCTTCATGAAGAGTGCAGTCTGTGTCATGTTGCAGCCCAATTGCTGCATGAAGACCTATCAGAAAAAATTTAATCCTTAAACCTGGTCTTGAAAAGCTAGAAAACAGGACTAAAATGTCCTACAGTCCGGCCAGCAAGAGGGGGGTCGTCATGGGGAATGCAGTGCAGAGACATTAGAAAAACAATTGAGTAAAATATTCTCAGTGACCGCAGAAGATGAAAAGAACGTATGATGGCACAATTTTTTCACGCTTGAGTACGAAATGTTGTATTCAAGTATGTTTTTTAGAGTGGGAATGGGAAGGCTGAACATTCAGTAACTTGTGACAGGGCTGTCCAACCAGGCCCTTCCCAAGCAACCTATTTCATCTGGACGTCCAGCATGTGCTTTCTCATGACTCATCTGAATACTCAAACTTTGGGGAGCAAATGCATCATATCACCCATGTTACACATAGAACTTTGGGGCGCAGAAGCTGGGTGATTTGATCCAATCCATCCCAGACCCAGATTCACTCCCAATCCTAGGGTTGCATGAGGGTTGACAATGTTGCATTTGCAAAATGGCTTGTAAGGGCTCCTTGGGCTTAGCCTGCTTGCAGGAAATACATAGAACCTTCAGCTTTCATTGCCAGCTTTCATCCCTCTTAACTCTGATCTAGGGAACTTTCTGCCTGTTTTTCTTCAATTCTGTACTTCTGTAAGCAAATGATGAGGTTGTCCCCGTTAGCGGCCCACCCCTTGTCAGCCAGACTGATTCACTAGTGCACTTGTTTTTCAAACTCATCTCTGCAACCCCTGCAATACTCTGTGCTGAAGAGTGCTCTCAACCCCAACCCTAAAGCTATATCTTTGCTCAATCTAGCGATGCCAAGCAGGCGGAGAAAAGGGTTGTGTGTGGGCCAGGGTGCAGGATGCAGGCAGGGGGGAAGTTGACGGACAGAGCATCATGCTGTTCGCACCTTATTAGGCATTCTCTGTCCTTAAAAATAAAGCGCCTGTACATCAGGTGTTCTTTTACGGCAAGGCAAGCAAGGGGCTTTAGAGAGCATGAAGCGGAGGGCCCCCACCCCCCCCCAATAAACAGACCACCGAACGGCCCGATTCTTTTTAAGAGAAGCGTTTTCTTCCCCCAGGAATGTTTCACCTTGCGATTGAGGAAGGGCAAGGCATCCGCAGAATGAGTGCTCCAGCAGGGTTAGTCGTCCTCACTGTCAGCAGGCTGTCAAAGCCAACCTCCTGAGGCCGGCTCTATCCAGCAACCATTTGGATCGGCTGATGTGACAGAACAGGAGCACCTGTCCATAGGCAATTTGAATGGAGTCACCCTTAAAAGACGGCTGTGCCTCACAGGGCATCCAAGGTTAAATAATTGAAAAATATAATTGCTTGTTTGCGGAAAGGTAGCAAATCCAGGAACCCTGAGGTTCCAACAGGCGAGCAAGCAACGACAGGCTGAGTGAGGCCCACGCCTCAGGAATAGGCTTAGGTGTGCCCTAGAGCCCCCTGGCCGCTCAGACCATGATAGGTGGTGCTGGAAAGCTTAGTGAGACGGTTTTATGTTTTTTTTATGACCACGAGTATGCCTGGAATTATTTAAGAATAATTCAATGTTGCAGCCGAAAGGCCCCTGGAAAGTTTGGGAAAAGGAACCTCTCAGAAACAGCCTTACATACTGTGTCTCAATACTTATTGCAGCACTTGATCAGTGGTCAGTTCAGTGACCATGCACATAATGTGGCCGGGCAGCATCACAATTGATTTTTGCCGCTGCCTCTTGTGTGCAACAGGGCCAGAAGTACGAGTCCATGAATATGGCTGCCCTTTGGGACATCCCGTGCATCTATGTGTGCGAGAACAACCACTATGGCATGGGCACGGCTGAGTGGCGGTCAGCCAAGTCTCCCTCTTATTATACCCGGGGGGACTATATTCCTGGCATTAAGGTGTGTAGGCGGTCTGTTTGGCTGCAATTACTTTGTGCATTGCTGTAAACATGTGCCCCAGGGTATGAACAGTGGCCAAAGCGTTGTAGAGTTGGTACATTAAAAAGGTTGGCTTGCAGGCAAGGAACCAAGACGATATCTATGAGAGCTAACTTACATCAAATTAAGAAATATTGTGTTGTACGCTTTTAGAGCGCATTACTGGGGCAAATGTGCATGCCCATGCGGCGCAGTTCTTGAGCTGTATCCACTTCTTAGCTTCCCACTGCACAGCTGCAGCATTTTGGTGATGCAGCAGGTGATAATAATTAATCAGGATATGATGTAATCAATACTGATGCAACTTGTTTATTGTGGGGGCTGCCATTTAATGCTTGGTTATCAATTCCTAGGATTCCTCTGCTGTGAAGGTGCCTTTAATGTCCTACATCAGCTTGCTACTCGCTGCTGTCATTATCCAGACCAGCTTGCAACTTGCCAGGCTGTCGCTTCTGCATTTCGAATTTGATTGGTGTGCAGATTACTGCGTAGAAGACAAAATTTGTGTGTTCTGCTTGTGAAAAATGCGCATGTGACTGCGTACATGGCTGCGTATGTGTTAATGTTTGTTTTGTGTCTGCGAGTTGTGTGTGTGTGTGTGTGTGAGAGAGAGAGAGAGAGAGAGAGAGAGATGCATTGTGCGAGTGTGCATTCCCATGCAAATCCAGCAGATGGGCCAGAAGACTTCTAGCAACCAGCATTTAAAGGTTGGAAGAGGAAGCATACGCTTGGATCTCTGCTTTGATACTCAAGACTGTTGTCTGCTGACTTACAAAGCATACATTAATTGGCAAGGCTGAATTGCTGAAACTTAGGTAGGCAAGCTGTAAGCTTCGGGCATCCAGCAGCAGCTTGCTAGGCATGCAAAAAGGGTTTGTACTCCCAAGCCAATATTTTGGCACCAGTATATGCCGCAACTTGAGCAGGCCACCTGCAATGACCCTGAAAATTGCACACATGTCCATATGCCCAGGCGGATGGCATGGACGTGCTGGCTGTCAAGCAAGTGACAGCGTATGCCAAGGCGTATGCCATTGAGAAAGGACCAATCATTCTTGAGTTGGACACGTACAGGTAAAAGGATGATGTAAATCACTGGCAGAAAGGTTTGACAGGGATGGGTTTTGAGAAAAGAGACTGATTGTTGTGTTTGAAGGAAAAACGCATTCTTTTTGCTCTTGCTGCCTCACAGCTCACACTTATGTGTGTTACAGTCTCAATTGACCATTTTTACAAGCTATATTTTGCTCAGTATGAAGCAGGGTTGGGTCATTCGCCTGTTTTAACCCCAACCCTAGACCCTAAACCCTTACCTGAAATTTGCAATGCGCGAATGATTAGGTAAAATTTCAAGATTCGAATTGGTATAAATCAAGGTATGTATGTGAGAAAGGAGGAGGAGACACGCACCAGCTGAACTCTTCCCCCTCCCCCCCACCCCCTGATTTCACATACACATTTAACAACAATACTTAACAGTTAACTTTTAAGAACTTGAGAAGAAGAAGAAGAAAAAGAAGAAGAAGAAAAAGAAGAAGAAGAAGAAGGAGAAGAAGAAGAATTTCAAATGGAGCAAAACAGTGTATCGCAGGGCCTGTTTTGGGGAGGCTCTACAAAATTTGCATCTGCAAAATGATGTTCGACAGTACAGCAAATGATCTTGTAATTCAAATTCGCGAATGATTTGAAATGCGCAAATGACCCATCCCTGGTATGAAGCATGATGTCCATGGCAAAGACATATACTGTAGCCGTTGCATGCCTTAGTGTCAGCTGGTGTGACATTATGGGATATGAATAATGCAAAGTCCCAGCCTAGAAGTTGGTGTGACTTCCGCTGATTTCCTTGCATGTATGCTATCAATTACACACAGGACCCGTTGTTCAAGTTGCCCTGCCCTCATACCTGCAGGTACCACGGTCACTCCATGTCTGACCCAGGTTCCACGTACCGCACACGTGATGAAATTAACACCATGCGCCAGCACCGCGACCCGGTGGAGCGAGTGAAGAAGCTGTTGTTAGAAGCAGGCAAGTGCTTAGACACTGAAATGTTGGTAATAATCTGACTGTTTTTTGTTTATGCATTGCAGATTGAAAACATTGTGCTGGCCTTCTTAACAGAACTTCATGTGCCTGCATGTGCCTGAAGTGCCTTTAGCACACTTCTTCTGTGATAGAATGTCTTAAGATTATTAGGGGCCGGTCATACCAGATGGCATCCTTGCCCACATCCCTGCATTTTTTGCAAGGTACATGTCAGATATGACCGCTACCACATCTCTTGCCCTAAAAACGGAAAAACGCCTAGGCAGGGATTGCCCCCCTCCTCCCCCCAACCTCTACACCCCTGAGAATTCCAAATTTTGCTAGAAGGGCCCTGTGGCCTCCGCGGATGGTGTGTAGCTCAGGAATCTGCCCGGGATATTTTGCTGAGCTGGGGATATTTCTCTCTTAGCTCGACCATCAGATGGTTGCAGCATCACAAACAGGGTTTAGGGTTTAGGGTTTAGGGTTTTCCAAGAGGAGAGGGCTTAAGTGGAGCAGGGTCCTGTGGAAGGTTCAGGAGAGTCAGGTCAGCCCCCTGGGATGCTCCCCTCTCGTGCTTGATGCAGCCCTTCTTACACGTGCAAGCACATCCTCTGCTCAGCTGTTTCACATGGACTGCGCGATGCAGCTTGCCACATGTGTTGCTGGATGTGTGCGCGCGCAACATGCCCTGGGCTGTGGTGTGCCCAGGCGCTTGCACAGGTGTGCTGTGTGCACGCCATGCGCTCATCATCCATGCTTGGCACAAATCTAGATAAATACCATCTAGGACCACCAAGCTGACGGGTGGTCCTCCTAAGATAAAGGGAAGCTGGTGAATCCAAAGATGATGCGCAACCCATGGGAGGGCCATTGCAGGGCTTGTTCACAGTTCAATCTCTCTATTGCTGAGATATCTCTAGCTCAAGTATGAAAAAAACAGATGCTCTTCACACACAACATAAAATGAATTTTATAAAGCGGGCTGAGGGAACGTGACATCCCTTGTGACAGCCTGACACGTCCCTCTCCCTTGGAAATTTGGTTTTTTTACCAGTCTGAAATCCATAGATATTCACACACATTAATTTTGCGCCCACGTAAGAAAGGTCAAGTTCCTGCATAAGTGCTGCATCTGAAAGGCTAGAAATTGGACACATTGAAAAATATCCGGTTTCTGATTTTTCAGGTAGGGATGCCATTAGGTGTGACCGCAGCCTATGGCTGTGTACTTGGGCAAGCAAAAGCTGCACAGTAACTTGCATCATTACCTGTGTCAGCTGCTCATCGAACATTAGCCCCTCCACAAGGGTTTGTATGTGCACCAGCAAGACTCTTTCAATACCCAATCTAATCATGTGCCTTATCCTTACATCTTGATAATGACCGTGTGCTTATCCTTGCCCTGCAGGTGTGCCATCTGAGGAGCTGAAGCTCATTGAACGTGACACTAAAAAGGAGGTCAGTTGTGACATCTCTTGTTGAGTGGACAGTAAACTTACCAAGGCCTGATGCAAGAAGTCAAAAACTGAACCTCTCTAAACTTGGATTTTAACATGTTTTATCATTTAGCAACATACAAGAAAATTACTGGTGTGAGGTTATTTGGATAAAAGGATCTCTGATTGGCTTGCAATGAGGGTGCACGTGCGCTATCTATGCCAAAATAGGCCAAAAACAGAGCCTGAGCACCTACCTAGGCCACCAACGGCGTCCATCTCACCCCCAATTTTGGCAGGAGCCTAATCATATGGCACTATTACAGATTGCATCAAAAAAGGAGCATTCCCATCCATTTGCTCAGATAACCCTCTCTGGCATTTCACACGGCAGTCTAAAGTTATAGCATCAAGCCTATTGCCCAACCCAGCAACTGTCCCAATTTCACCTGTTCGGCTGTTCATAGAACTGAGATAGTGCCGTGTCTGGCTTCTGATTGGGTGTATTGACGATCTTTCATAGATTTCACAGTGGACAGGGTTGTGCATTTGATCAATGGAAAATGGACAGCGGGTGCTGCAGTGGGGGATTCTAGCAACCCATTCCCTTAGATTAGCATTGCTGGAGCTTTCCTCACTTTTTATGCTTTGCTTGAACTCATTCACACATGCATGTATTCACATACGCATGCAGGTAGACGCTGCTGTGGAAGCCGCCAAGGCTGCGCCTGTTCCCCCCATGGAGTGGATGTGGCGCAACATGTAAGTAGTTAGAATTTCAACAGTGTTGATCACCATACTCAGCGCATGGATCTGCGTGCTGTTGGCATGTAGGAGAGTTAATGGTGTAAGTCATCACTGTGATTTGTGCTTGCAGTAGTGTTTAATTATTCGAATCTTGCAATTCATTTCTTCAAACAAATCACAGTTTGATCTACTTCAAGATGTGTAAAATCTAGAAAATTGTCAATATGGACAATCCTGCTGTATGTGTGGTGTGTTCACAGGTACAAGGACCCCGCAAACTGCACGCTCAGGGATGTCACTGGCGGGTACGTCACACCCCACTTCAGTCTGGATTACAAAGTTTAAAATGGTAGTTAGGAGTGGCGTGCATACTTAATGTTGCAACAAGCATGACCTGCTCGATACACTCATTGCTCCTCATGTGCATGTGAAATCGCCATTCATTATGTAGCTAATGTTAGGACCTTCCTTTCTCTTTAAACCAGCACTGCCTGCAGTATCTTTAAGCTTGTCCTTTTCTTCCATGGTGTGATCAAACTTGGGCAGTGTAACTAGGAAAAAGCCAGCCATCTCATTTGCTGTACTTGCCTTCACGAAGATCAGCTCATTACCAGGCATTCCAAAATGACTTATGCTCACATTAAAATTCAAGGCACGTTTGAACATATAAGCAAGGAGGATACTGATGGAGTTGCAAGAATACGAAGCCTTTCAAAACAGCAGGCAAACATTACCCTCCACCCACACCAGATCGCAGCCCATTTCACATATTTATTGGTTTGCAATGGGATCTGTAGCAAACTCCTCTTCATTCCGCCCTCAAGCGCAAAGCACCACAGACTATGGGAGGTAGACATAAATATTGAAAATTGTTTTAAAGGTTGCAAACTCCAAAAGTAGGAATTCATTTCGGACAACGTTAAGTTGAGAGTATGCTGCAGACAATGCAGCACAATGGAAGCAGGATGAAACCACCACCAGATAGGGCTGGCTCTCAGGTGCTTGCATCAGCATGAGGATAAAAAAGGCTGCTCCTGAGGCCACCCTCCTCCCGCTGCCCCACATTGGCTGCAACCTTTCACTCCCCCTAGGCTGAGCTCTCGACCACCAGTGACTGCAGCTGCTTACAAGGTTGCGCTGCTTGTCAACTCCATAGCTGCCCCCCCTCAACCAGTAAGTGTTGCAAGGCAGAAGGGTGACAAGCTACTTCGTTGGTGCAAAGCAAAGATATGATCCAGGCGAAATAAGGTTAGGTCACGTAGCTGTATCCGCCGAACGAGGGCAGCTTAGCTGAAGCCTAAAAGGCCTGCAACCCCGAACCAACATTAAAAGCGCTCAAATCTGAAGTTGTGGACACGCTTTAGAGTTCAGTCATGTGTGTGCACGTGCATGGGAATATTACATCACACATACAGCCATTTGTCCATACAGAAACACATGCAGTTTGTTACCAACACACTACGAATGCGCTGAGGCACACTCCCTGCTCAGCACTACACAAGCAGGCTTTTGCAACCAGAAAGACACGATACACCAGCTTCAAAACGTTATCATAAGCCTTGAGGATGCTAAGCTTTCTAAAAATGACATCTATGCCCTTATTGTTGACTTTACGTCAGCTTTAACACCACAGGCCATGACAGAATGCTCTGGATCATGTACGACCTTTGCTTCCCTACTGATGCCATTGATACTGTCAAAAACCTTCGTGAAGATGCCACCACGCAGGTCAGGCTAGCCTCCGGGGGAAGCACTCAAAAAATACCAGTTGAAAGAAGCACCATCCAAGGTTATACACTCTCTCCCTTCCTCTTCCTCCTCTACATGGAACCCCTTCTAAGATGGCTCCATGTGCGAGGACGCGGATACAGACACATGCGCATCCCGTACCAAAATGCTACAGACACCCACCTTACCATCCTCAGCAGTGCTGCTTTTGCTGACGACCTGCTCTGCCCTACAAGCACAATCCAAGACCTCAAAATCCAAGCTAGGAAGCTCACCCTCTACTCTGATTGGGCTGCCCTGGTAATCTCGGGTAGCAAGACCAAAAGCCACTGGCATCCTACACAAACACCCTCCTAGGGACGAAAATGGTTTGACGTCCTCTCAAACCCTCAGCCACCAACTTAAACAAACAATAGAAGTGCAACAACAAAAAGCTCAATTCACAGCCTCTGATGGACCATTTCTATACCATGGAGTGGAACTCAGCATGGACCTCAACTGGAAACACCAAATTCAACGCATGACTGGTAACCTAAGTAATAAGCTGGAAGCCCTTAGTGCCTCTTATGCTTCCCCACGCCAGACACTGAACATTATTCGCACTGCCATCATTCCCAGCCTTGCCTACAAGTAACTGTACATACCAGCCACACAAGTAGTGCCCCCTCCTCAGCCTCGCTTGAGAACGCATTACAGGCATGAAGTTACTGGACGCCATATCCCTCGCACCTCCTCCGACATACCCTCACTCACTTGTAATACCGCCCATGCAGAAAGTGCACAGACAAACAGCACACAACTGCGACAAACAAGCCAACCTACAATTCTTTACCCTGAAGCCATCGACACAGCTAATATCAAACAACAAAAAGATAGACCCCCTAGCAAAGGACTTGCTCAAAATGTCCCTTGAATGTCTCAACCTGAAACCAACCATTTAGACACACCCATCACTCAGGGGCACACCTAACGCAGCAGCTACCCCTTACTGCCCCCCTTGCAACCCAACCAACCCATATTGACACCCTAAGCATGCATAAAAATGCACAACAGTATGACGGACCACCCAGCAAGAGGACACGTTTTCAGGTCACACCCACTACGCAACATCTATCTCTCTCTGCCCGTGCTGACCACCCAACTCTGAGCTGTAACTTGCAATCAAATCCCCCTCAGCAAAAGAGGAGAAAGCTTCTGCAACTCAATACCAAACTGGAATGCCCGGGCCCTTGCACGCGACCCTTAGACCCAGCATCCAAGGCCCATGCGATTTGGAACTACAAGATAAACAAAGCTCGCTCTCTCAATGCCTCAGATGCTGTCAACACTATCTACTTCTATGATTTTGAAGTAACCTCCATATATAACTGGAGAGTTGTCGCAACCAAACCTACCAACAAATCTGATCAGGAATCTCACCAACAAAAACAATACCATGTCCACCATGTGCCCATGACCATAGAAAATTGGGCACTCCCTATCTTTAAAAAAGCTGGCTTCACACCTAAGAAAGTTCACCCGATAGCCCGCTCTGCCGTTGAGTGTGCATGCTGTGAAATTTGCTTCTATAATTTTGGCCTCTAACCTGAAACACACGTGCCCCCATTTAATGATATGTACATCTGTGAAGTCTGCAGCCGGACTTATCATTGGGTGTGCCTCAAGAACACTGGCTGCTACTCAGAGAGGCAGAGAGAGTCAACAAAAATGAAAACTGGGCCTGCCCGGGCTGTGTTCTCCTTAATGATGAACAAAAACACCAAAGTTGCTCTGAATCCATCAACAAAGAACTCATTCACGTGACCTGGGAACCCACCTGGGGACCGGAAGAACTAAAGGACACGTTGCCCAACCTCCTTGAGTGTATCAATGACTTTGAGACACGGATTGAGGAGCCAGACTTCCTTCTTCCCACGGCAGACCAAGCCTTAGACAACCTGGAAAGGCAAGGCTTTGACATGTCCAACAAGGCCAACACCTGGATTCAAAAACTGGACACTTATCTACGAAATAAAGTCACCTTTGATATCCACCCCACAAACCCACAGGTAGACATACAACCCACCGAGGGCTGTGTATTCTGGATCCGTAATGTAGACCTCGTTAAGTACAAGCCTAAACCTACCATTGAGCAGCCCGCCCTCCACAATAACCCTCCACCTCTTATTCTCCCAGAAATCTACTCATCAAGAGTAGCTTGTATCTATAGCACAGACGGAAATGCCAGGGCATGATGACACCAGAACGCCTCAACATCCTTCATACGGCTTTTCACACAGCCAAGCTGAAAGGTGTCCATAAAAACATAACACCTACACCTTAAAGCTTTGCATCTGAACTACTACTGATTTCTAGGAAAACCAAGCTAGAAAGGAAGTACCACAGCAAGAAGATCAAGGACTCTTATTCACGAGCTTTGCCAAATCATGTGCACACTGCCCCCCCAAAATGGGATCTGGTAACTCTGGGAAAAATGGCCTCCCCACTAGACTTCAACACTAGCTACTCCCATTATTGGAGCGCAGACTCACGAGATGCACTCTTTGGTGCGCATCTCAAATCCCTCTCGTCCCAATTCACTGGTTTCTCAGTGTCCCATCCCATCTATGACGAACATACCATAAATCTGAGCCATAGGCCATCTACTCAGCCATCCTTAGTACTGAGGCAATTGCCACTTTCATGTTCCTACCATCTTGGAATGGATCCATGATCACCAGCCCTTACTCAAATCTCCTGGCAGCCTATCCCCACATTTGTTGTAAACTTGGAACAATTCCAGCTCATGAGATTGCCTACGCTTCCCCTCAGTCCTGGATTAGTCAAGAGACTTCCATGCCCCAGGCCTCTCGGAATCGCCATATCATAGCAGTCTGGAATGCAGCTGCACGGCTCCACCTCCATGAACACAATCCTACATGGCTACAAAATCTTGCCCATGACATCCCTGAAGCTAATTGGCATCTCAACAACATTGCTAGCCACCCCAGATGTAATCCTAGGCACACTGAGACAATGCTCGGTCTCAAGAGATTTGAGAAACTCCACTGAGACAAAATGCAAACTACCAGGTGCTCCCACAAACCTGCCTTGGGTGAAGTGGCCCCCCTTTCCCATCAATCCAAACCGGGACTCACACTTACAAGTTCTGACTGGAAATCCTGGACCTACACGGATGGTAGCTGCCATATCCAGGAAGGCAAAACAAGTATTGGGGCATGGGTCTACCACCCCAGTTCGGGCAACTCTAACTTAGTTGAATCAGATGGTGCTGGTACAACCAACACCATAGGGAGAGCAGAACCAGCAGCTATAGCTGCTGCTTTCACTCATGATCATACTCATATTGCCGCAGACAGCCTTACCTCACTCCATCAAATTAGGAAACACTTGTTGTGTCCAGAGAAACACCGTCATCATGTCTAAGGAGACCTTCTCAAAATTCTTTCTAATACTATCCGAAACTCTCAATCCCACATCTTCCTTATTAAAGTAAAACCTCATGCCGGAATTGCTGGAGACAAATGCGCAGATGCCCTCGCTAAATACCAAGCTTGGAAATAGCCTCCCAGCTGAAACAACCATCCGCATCGCAGGCCCAGGTGGCAATCCCCTCTTTGATATTAGCTGGCTAGCTGTTGAAGAAGTAAGTCAGCAAGAATCTGGCACTGCAGCCCCCCAACACAGCCCTAGATTGACTTACCTTCCAAATCTCCAAGCTTCAATCTCCTCCACACATGCACTCGAACCATAGACTGGGCTATGCCAACTCAAAAAAACGGTTCTTCTTTCATTACCAGAGTCTGCTTCCACACGTCCACAAATGCATCATCAATGCTATTTTGGAGCATGTCCAAACTCTCTCTCCAAATGAAGCGCAATATCTTCCTCTACCGCACAGGCACCCTTTTTAATCAAAAACACGCTGTCCCCTTTAAAATGTCCACCAGCCTTAAGGCTTTTGTATCCAGTCTGTCAGCAAGCAGATAGTGCTCTCCATATTCTCTCAGGGTGTCAACATAAAATCATCTTGGGTATGATCACTGAACGCCATAATGTTGCCTGCAGGCTCATCATGAAAGCGATCAGCAAAGGCTCTCTGGCAGGTTGTTTAGTCCAGTTGGATGCCGGCAGCACTGATCGCTTGGGTCAACAAAACTTCAAGTTTCTGAGCATGCTAATAACAGGACACTACTCAGCTGGCTTTTTGATGCTCGTTTACCTGCTAGATAGACTCACCTCTAGTCGCCCCGACGCCGTTTTGGTCACCCCGTTACCTAAAAAACCCAAACTGCCAACCACTCCTCATTTGCACCAGGTGTCACAACCACGGCAACCCAGCGGAGACATACGCAGAGCTAACGAGCTCAATGTCAATACGAGGGAGATACACCTCGTTGAGGTTAAAAACTGCGAAGACACACGGCCTGGACACCAATTAGAGGCCTCTAGAAAACAACATGAAGTTCTTTGTAAGCGCTTAAAGGCCAAGAAAGGTGTCCTTCACACCATTCTTCTTGGTGTGGGAGGCTCTATTTATACCTCCCACACTTTGCATCACCTTAAGAGCTCGGCCTTTACGTACAAAAAGCCCAAAAGACTGCCTTTAAGCTACATGCTCATTCTGTGCTCTATGCACACAAACTGACAACTACTAGACGCGCTCTTGAAAAATCCAGTTGCTCTCAAGGTCCTGGTCTGGAGCAGGGGGCGGCTTGTCACCCTCCAGATCCTCACTAGTTCTTCATTCTCCCTGGTGGAGGAGACTCACGGTTCTTCGGGCCAATGTGTCTCCTTTTCTTTAATCGATGTAGGGAGTGGTTTCACTGCCTACGTAGTTTTTCTTTCCTTTTCTTTTTCTTTTCTTTCTTGTGCATGCACCTGCCGCACAACCTCGTTAAGGGATGTGAAGATACAAGGCCCGGACACCAATCGGGGGCCTCTACTAATAGCAAACAGCACAAGATTCTTTGCAAGCGCTTGAAGGCCAAGGAAGTTATCCTTTTACCATACTTCTCACTGTGGAAGGCTCTGTTCAAACCTTTCATGGTTTAAGTCTTTTTAAAGAGCTTTGATGTATTAAAAACCCCACAAGACTGCTTTTAAGAAAAAGAAAAACTCAGCAGGCAGCAAAACGCTCCCTGCATCAATTTAGGAATGGAGATACGTTGGCTGGAAGCGCCAAGAGTCTCCTTCACAAATGAAAAAGACAACTAGTAGGCATCTGGAGGGTGGCTGGCAGCCCCCTGCTCCTGACCAAGGCCTCGAGAGCTTTATGATTTTTCAAGTACGCGAAAGAAAAGAAAGAAAAAACACTAGTTTTCTGCTTACGTAGTACATAAGCAGTGAAAGCACTCCCTACTTTAATTAAGGAAAAGGAGACAAATTGGCCCAAAGAGCCGTGAGTATCCTATAGGATACTCATAGTATAGCTATACTATGGAAAAGGCCTTTCCCTAGGGAGAATAATGGGAATCTGACGTGCGTGCTTGCGTGCGTGCGTGCGTGCATGCGTGCATGCGTGTGTGTGT
>LFCJ01001454.1_pt1 | contig 16534 bp, 20 predicted proteins | sample 643141 | NCBI WGS metagenome assembly LFCJ01 (sample SAMN03766243, study PRJNA286221) | soda lake metagenome | biome: soda lake; feature: Kulunda steppe; material: water; isolation source: sample B1-Br-g2 brine of Lake Bitter-1 | place: Russia: Kulunda steppe | collected 2010-07 | reverse complement strand
CTCTGGTCCTGGTCGTTCAAGGAATTCATCAACATGATTCGACGAGCAGCGTGGACGGCCCTCGCAGTGCGTCGGGCCGTCCCCGCAAATCGGCCACCGGACGATCGGTTCCACCGCTAACCACCGACCGAGTAAGCCTCACCGCGAGTGGCAACGCTGTCGCGTCGGCGGCTGATCGCCGCCGACAGCGACAGCTTCTCGTTGATCATCAAGGAAAACCAACCCGATCACTGTGACTGACGACAGAAATCAGACTTCAGACCGGCTCAGCTGAAGATGCCTTGTGAGGTACTGATAATAGCTCCGCTATCACTATAGACCTGTCACTTGAGAAAACCGTGAGCTGTGATTGTAGTCCCTCCGGAAGTTTGGGTAGGCAGTCACCACGACTGCCTTGCACCCTTTCAGTACGAAACGATCGATGTCGATCCGTCCAGCAGATGGTAGCCCTGCTTCTCGTTGTCCTTGTAGACTGGCCCGCCAACATCCTCGACAATGCTTCTTACTCTCTTGTTGCTGACTGGCTTCTCATGCTTCACGTGGTCCGTGAGAACCACTTCGTCGAATTCGTCCAGCCGAACCATCGCACTTCTATTAATATATTTATCTAGACTGGTTTTTGAAGATTCACGGACGGTCCATCCACTCAGCTGTCACAGTCTATAAACAAGGAGATAGCTCATGCAGGTTTAGAGAGGTCACTTTCTGCAATGGTAGACGCCGCTCAGACCGATAAGGTTCGAACTTCTCAAACCCTGCCATCCATCGAAGTTACCAGCCCCGACGATCTCAAAGAAACGGTTCACACCTTGATCTGGAACGACCTCCCCACCTATCTGCAGCAAGCCGCGAAACAGCATGGAGACAACTTCGGGGACTGCTGAGTTGAGTACTACCGGGACTACCGGATCCTCATGATTACACCGGAAGGGCTCGGAGTGGACATGAATCACCGGCAGAACGATGTCAACTATTTCCAGATCGACGCCATGGACATCGCATACTCAGAATCCGAAGTAGAATACATCGAGCAGCGGAAGGCCAAGCAGTACGACAGCTACAAAAAAATCAGCCTGTTCCAAGTGATCTGGACAGACATCGTTGAGCAGCTAAGCGGTCTCAAAACCAGATCAGGGATTTGCCCCACCCATCACTGAGAACAAGCTCAACTTAGATGCGGAATTTGTTCATCCTCTGGCGGTTCGCCGAGAGCATCCTCAATACGGTCTGGCCATTTTTCCTCATGCTCTTTCACGAACCGGATGAGATCAAAGTCACCCTGAATATCGACCTGCTTATCGACGTGGTCAATACCTGCATCAGCATACTCGAGCATCTGCTTCCAAGCCTTATTCCCCAACTCTTTATCATCAATATCCTCATCCACTTCGCCAGACTCCACTAATTCAGCTTCAACAAGTGAGTAAATAAATTCGATCGCCTTCTGGTGGTCTTCCTTTGTGATATCTCGTACCTTGATGAATTCCTGACTGTAGTTATCTTCGGTCTGCTCGTACCTTTTTTCTTGAAGAAAACCGATGGCAACACCGAGTGTGAAGAGTTCATACCGGTGCTGGAACGGATAGTCATCGCTGTTATCGACGATGGCTTTGTACAGGTCGAGACGGGCACTTTTGATGGATTTTCCTAGAGACATTATGCGAGAGTGGTTTGTTTTTCACCAGGGGTGATAATGGACGATTCTGGCTCGTCTTCCTTCTGCTCGATTTTCAGATGTTTGGACGCATAGTTCGACAGGTACTCTATGTCGTTCTCCTCCAACTCACGCGGCTGGTAAAGGATGATCACTTGATCACTGAACTCCGGATAATATTTAATCAGATTATCCTTATGCTCCTTGTCAAGCCGACTAAGCGGGGTATCGATTACAACAGGTGCTTTGCGTGCAGTGTAGTTGTTCAGGCCGGCAATGAACGAGTAGGCGATAATCTGTGTGGCACCTGCACTGGGGGCCTGCTCCTGAACATCGCGTGTAGCGGAATCAGTCTTCACCTGTAGTTTGTAGTCTTTGGTGATTTTGATCCCATCATAGACATCTCCCTTATTCGTCAACTCTTCAAATGTCTCTGAGGTACGGTTTTCAACTGCTTTTTGGCGGCTTTCCACGAACTCATCTTTGAGATCCTGCATCGCATCCCTGGCCTTACCAGTTAAATCACGGAGCTTCCGGAAGTACTTCTCATCTTCCGATGCCTTACCTAGACTATCAATCCGGAGTTCCTTCCGTTCCTCCTTTCCTTCTAACTTGCCTATCTTCCGATCAACCTCCTCAATTTCATCCTCCAATTCCTCAACCTTCTCTTCTGTCTGGTCCCGCCGGTTCTTCAGCTGTTCATGATCATCTTCAGTGATCTCCTCAATCTCCTGCTCAAGATCATCTCGTGTTCCACGGAGTGAACGAAGATCCCGCTTGAGTTCATAGATCCGTGTCTGCACCATGGTGAACTCTTCTTCTTTCTGACCGACACCCAGATCGAGCTCTGAGGCTTTGTTCTTGGCTTCGATCACACGCTGTCTCCCACCAGACTCGAATTCCTCAATCTGGCTTTCCAGATCTTCCAGATCATCCTCGTCCAGGGTTTCGCCACAGATACAGTCCCCGGTCTCAACGATATGTTCAATCACTTCCTCGCCACCATCGATAGTGGTAAACTCGTAACACTCCTCAACATGTGAGGTGCCACCAGCAACAATTAGCGGCCCTGCTAACCGTAAGAGGTCTTGACGCCGAGAAATCTTTGTCTCAAGTTCCCCTTCCTTACGAGAGATTTGCTGCTTCGTATCGTCTAGTGTCGATTGCTTATCTGCTATTTCTTTAATATCTTCTAAGTCATCTTTGATTGTATCCAGTTTATCATTTTTCAGCTCCAACTCTTCTTTGAGATCCTCTTTCTCGCTCTCTAAATCCTCTTTGCGGAAGATGATTTGTTCAAGTTCCTGCTTGAGCTTCGAGTGCTCATCGACGTTCGATTGAGCATCCAAGAATTTCCGGTTGTACTTATCTCGGCGAGAATCCAAGTCCTCAATCGAGTTCTGGATTTCCTCGATCCCGAGAACGGTCTCAATCGCTTCTTTGACCTCCTCGGTGTGTTCCATATACTTTTGCAGATCTTCTTCTGCGTCAAAGAAGAAGAACTTCGAGGCCTGCTCAGGTAGAATCGGGTTGATCACCTCATTGTATTCGTGCGGTTGAGCGTTCTTCCCAAGTTCAGTCTCACCGTTCTTTTTGACGGTGACATAGCTGTCGTTAGGGCTTCGCTCGTCTGGATCATCTACCTGATCAAACGTTATCACCCGCTCGATTTCATAGAGATCATCGTCGTGAAGGAATTCGACAGTGACACTCGTCTCACCCATGCCATCCTTCGCTGCTTTCCGATTAATCGCTAATCGTTGCTGTTCGTGGACCTCTGCTCGCGTCCCTTCAAAACCATAGAAGCAGAATTTCAGACCAGAGTAAAAAGCACTCTTGCCTCTATCATTTTGACCTTCCACAAGGACTAGAGGCTTGTCGTCCTCTGTCTCCAGATCGATAGTAACCTCGCTGTGGTAGGGTTTGTAGTTATTAAATGTGACCGAGATGATCTTCATTTGCTACCACCTGACTGATCAAGTACAATAAACATTTGTTTTTGCATTTCTAGTAGATGTGTCTTCTTAGTAAGGTGACTGAGTTTGCGAGAAATCACTCTTCCCATTCCTCCGCATACTTCTCAATAATATCTTTCACTTCCTCATGGATCCCCCGTCGATTTTCCATGTTCACAACCTTCTTCTCCTCGATAAAGACCTCCCGCAACAACTCTTTCGGGATCCCGTAATTCTCTGCCTGTTCCTCGATCAGCTCTTCAATGTCGCCGTGGATTTCAGTTGTATCAGTACTCATTGATGTATGCGAGATGGCCGAACCCGTATGGTTCTAAGTGAGCGTGGAGTTCTTGTTCGACTTGGTGGCGATTCTCAGCAGACCGAATTAATACTTTTGCTCTTCTCAACTCCTGTTCAATAACTTTCCGAGCAGTTGCATCACGCTGGTCAGCTATCAGGCCTGGGAGTGTGATCATGTCATAGATCGCTGCCTTCTCTTTCCCTTCAGCTTTTCGCAATACACGGCCACGACGCTGAACGAATTGGCGTTTGTTCGTTGAGCTGGCGATCAGTACACCGGTCGGGCAGTTGGGGACGTCCACTCCTTCGTCCAAGCAATTAATCGCCAGCAGATAGTCGATCACTCCTTTCTCGAACTTATAGAAGGCTTTGTCCTGCTCCTGATCTGGCATATCAGAGACGTAGACAGCGAAAGACTTGTTCTGATCTCTAAGCTGCTGTTTTACTGCGTCAACCTGCTCATTATCCTCGCAGAAGATTATCGCAGGTGTCGGATGGTCACTTTGGAGGAAGTTCTTGAACCTGTCTGGTTTCGAATTTGCTTTCTTCTTGATTTTCGCCCGTCGCCGTAGCAGAGTCTCCTGCTGTTCCTCTAGGTCCGGAGCAGGAGCATTTTTCGTATTCAACTGTCCGCTCACCTGCCCAATTCGGGTTGTATAGTCTGCGAAGTCTTCGTACTCCTCTGAATCAAGTTCACAGATGATCGGATGGTACTCATAGTGAGTGAGATATCCGTTATCGATCGCATCCTGGGTTTTGAATTCAAACTCGTTGTTGTTGAAGTAGTTCCGTATCACCTGTGTCCCTTCTTCATCCCACTGCCGGTCTGGAGTGGCAGACAGGCCGATTCGTCGGCCAGCATCAATGTCGAATAGACGCTGGTAAGTTGGTGCCCCATAGTTGTGGGTTTCGTCAGCAATGAGCTGCAGCCGTTCTGGCGGGATGAAGTCCATGTACCGTTGAAAGGCTTCACCAGACGCTGTCTGGATTGTGGTGAGAATTACTTGATTCGGTGTATTGTAGATCAATTCCTCGTTATCAATTCGATATGGATTCACAATCCGGGTGATCTCCTCCCGCCAGTTTGTCTCGCCACGACACTGCAGGATATTCACATCGTCTCCGAACACGGTCCGTGTTTCTTTCGCCCACTGGTCAAGCAGCGGTGACTGAGGGACTACAATTAATGTAATTCGACCATCTGCCTGTAACCGGGCAGCACGAAGTGCAGTATAGGTTTTCCCAGTCCCTGTTGCCATCGCAAAGATTCCCTTGTACTCGTTGTCGATCCACCAGTCGATTGCTTCAGCCTGGTGTTTCCAGAGGTCACGGCCTCCCTTTTCTTCTACTGTTCCAGGGCCGTCCTGATGGAACATATCTAGAGCCGGCTTTCCATCGATTGTTTCTGGGCTACGCTTTTTCAGCCCGTTCTCAATTGCTTCAGGTAATTCCTTGACAACGATTTTTGGATCGTTGTTATCCCAGAGCTCATTGAACTCCTCCTGCTTATCACGCACCCGGAACTCATCGACATCTCGCCAGTTACAGAAGACATCGAATGACTCGTAGTTGTCCGTCCATGCCAGCTCTGTTTCATTGATCGACCCTGAGAAGGCGACTTTATTCTTGTCACTGTCAGTGAATATGCCTTTCTTCTCGTGGTAGTGGCTGAATGGGTTGATATCTTTGCCCTGCCGCATGAACGCTACACGGATCTCGAGCAGCCCCTCTTTGACCATCCATGCAAGGCATTTGAACCGGTCTCGCTTCAGATGGTCGGAGAATTGGTCAGCAGTCAACCCTCGGTGAAGCGACTCTTCTAAGATATCGTCTTCTGACCTTACTCCATCTTCTAAAGCCTCAATATCGTCCTCAGAAAGCCGCGGGCTCACTACCATCCGCATCTTCCCACCGTTCACGATTAGTCGGGAAATTCCTCGAGCAGCGTTCACTAACGACTTACTATCAAAATACCCTGCCGCACGGTCGTATCGCTCGGTTTGCTGCAGACAAGGTACGTAGAACTCCTCGAGTAGATCATTTTTGCCTGTCCGATAGCTCCGGTCAAGCGGAAGACTTTGCAGGCCGTTACGACTACTTGTTTCCTCGTCGGCCTTCCCGGTATCTACCATCGATTCTCTATACCGGTTTGAAAGATGTGGTCAGCTTATTTGTAACTTTCTTAGACGGGTCACTGCGGCAACCACTTCGTCCGCTACTATGTCAATCTCTTCTGAGGTGTTGTCCTTCCCAAGGCCAAATCGGATCGCAGAGTGCCATTGTGACTCATCTCCGCCAAGAGCTTGGAGTACGTGAGAGGCCTCTACCGTACCAGTTGTACAAGCAGATCCTGCTGAGACAGCGATTTCAGGCTGCAGGTTCTGAACCAGTCCTTTGTTCTCTACGCCGAGGAAACTGATGTTCAGGTTGTTTGGCAGCCGGTGATCTATATCACCATTCAACACGATCTCGTCGAGTTCATCCTGAAGGCGTTCCCAGAGCTGGTTTTGAAGCGACTCAACGTGTTCGATCCGTTGTTCCCGGTTCCGCTCTGCCAGCTGCACAGCCTTTCCAAACCCGACAATCCCAGGTACGTTCAACGTGCCTGACCGCCAGCCACGCTCATGGCCGCCACCTTGGATAAGCGGTTGTAGTTTGACCTTGGGATTACGTCGACGGACATAGAGGGCACCGATCCCTTTCGGCCCGTAGATTTTGTGGCTGGACAGGGACATCAAGTCAATCCCCAAATCCTCTACATCAAGTGGGATATAGCCGAGTGCTTGGACTGCATCCGTGTGGAAATATACGTCGTTGTCCTTCGCTATTTGGCCGATCTCCTTGAGTGGGGCGATGGTTCCGATCTCGTTGTTCGCCGCCATCACCGATATGAGGATCGTGTCCTCAGAGATCGCGTCCTCTATATCGGCAGGATCAATTCGACCGTGTTCATCTACAGGAAGGTATGTGACCTCAAATCCTTCCTCTTCTAAGCTCTCACAGACCTCGAGAACTGCTTCATGCTCGGTGACGGAGGTGATGATGTGGTTGCCCTGATCGTGGTCTGCGGCGTACTCAGCGGCTCCTCGGACCGCCAAGTTGTCTGATTCAGTTGCCCCGCTTGTGAAGATGATCTCCTCATCTCGGGCGTTGATCGTTTCTGCGATCCGTTCTCGGGCCTGTTTTACTGCTTTCTTCGCATTATTTCCGTAGAGGTGGTCGTCGCTGGCTGGATTACCGAACTCTTCAGTAAAGTACGGAACCATCTCTTCCATCACTTCCTCATCAACTCTTGTTGTTGCGTGGTGATCGAGGTAGATCGGGGTTTCAACTTCACTCAAGGCTATCACTCTGGATTACTCCAGTATCGTCTTTGATATCCTCTGGCAGAAGATCATAAAGGTCACTAGGATCGTCTAACCGGCCAAATAGATGGAACACACCCCGGTTCAGGTGGGCGACAAACTCGTCATAGAGGTCTTCTTCAGGGTCTTTGTTCTCCTGCAGAAGCCGCTCTTTCACCAATGCCATGTACAGGGCGTCGTGTTCTCCGAGCAGGGTATACCGGTTGAAGACTTTTCCATCGGAATCGTACTCTTTCGGGTTTGGTGGCCGTGGCTCGTTCAGTGAGTAGCAGAGGCCGATCCGGCAGAGGTAGTTCGGTGTAATATCGAAGTCCCCCTTCAACTGGTTTAGCCGGAACGTGGCATCACTACCGATTTGTACGCGGTTAAAATCCTGAGTCATTGTAGCACCTCCTCAACCTCAGCGGGCTGAGCTGACTTTGTCCAGAAATATCCTTTCGACACATCAGAGTAGCCATCCGACTCTTGATAGTCCAGATGATACGCTCTGGAGACGGAATCCGCTAAGTCCTCGTAGTGTTCGTCGTCGATCTCTGTGTCCGTCGAGAACACGAGTACCTGATGCGACGCCTGTGGGAAGAAGTTGTTCACTAAGCTGTCACGGTGGGCCTGGTCAAGCCGGCCGAGCGGTGTATCAATGATGAATGGGAGCGGTCGATCAGAGATTTCTGCTAGTGCCCAGAGCAGTGAGGTAGCGAAGATCTGGCGTTCTCCTGCGGAGAGCTGAGATTGGTCTTTGTAGTCCCCATGATCTGTTTCGATCGAGATCGTCAACGTATCCTCATCGATATGGATTCCGTCGTAGAACTCGCTTTTGTTAGATAGTGTGAGGTATCGTTCGCTCAATACGGACTCTAATCGCTGCAGTTTCTCCTTCGCAAGTTCGGTCCGATAGTCATCTAAGACCTTCTGAACGTTAGATGCTAACTCTGCACGGTTGGAGACATCGCTTATCCGTGACTTCTCCTCTAGCTTTTTGTCGATCTGGCGTTTGAGCTGCTCAAGCTTGTTCTCAATGACGCTGAGTTCTTCTTCTAATTCGTCAATGTCATCGGTTAGCTCCACCCGTTGCTCAGTTAGTTCATTCAAGTCTTCGATCAGCGGCGAGATCACATCCTCATCAGGTGCATGTCCCAGCTGCTTCTCAATATCCTGTTGCCGCCGCATTTCGGCATCCAGTTCAACCGTGAGTTCTCCCAGTTTTGGCGGTAGCTCGTTCAATGCCTTGTCTACCACTGAGTACATTTGTTGGCGTTCGACCTCTGAGAACTGGTTTGCCAACTGGATATCTTGATCAGCGTCTACAAGCCGGTTCTCGACGTTACTTTGAATCTGCTCGGCAAGTGATTCTGCTTCATCTGCTTCAAGTTTAGTATCCTCCCAGATTTCGTCACCTGAGAGTACAGCATCTAGCTCGTCCTTCAATCGGTCCTGAGCTGCTGCCTCACGTTGGGCTTTTGCCTCGTTCTGAAGTCGGTCTTGTACACTCTTACAGAGGTCAGGTGCTAAGGCGAATGGATAAGCACCGCTGGCAACCTCCTGAATTCGTTCCTCCAAGTTTTCAACGTTAGCTGAGACCTCAGCTCGTTCCTCTTTGAGCTTCTCCCGCTTCTCTGCGAACGATCCGCCCTCTTGTGAGAGTTTGTCCTCCTTCTGGCTGATTTTATCTTCGAGTTCTCTGAGCTCAGTTTCTTTCTCTGCTTTCTCCTTTTTCAGGTTTTTCTGGCGATCACGGATTTCCTCTTGTTCAGCCTGCATCTCATTGAGGTCATCACTAAGACCGCCAACATCGCTCTCGTTCAGCTTTTGCTGGATATAGATTGAAAGGTCGGCATCCAGTCGGTCGATCATCTCTAAACCGAGCAGTGAGAATAGCGATTCCTCGAAGTTATCGTCGTCTTCAATCGCACTGGCCAACTCCTGGATCTTTTCGCCGTCGAAGAAGAAGAGTTCGGACACGCCCGGCGGAATTAGCTCTTTGAGGAAGTCCTGCCACTGGTCCTCATCGAGATCTCCTGGTGCCTCACCGTTTCGTTTGACTTCTAGGTTCTCAACGATGCTTTTGCCACGGTCACGCCACGACCGTTCGACAGTATAGTGATCGATATCGCCGAAGTGAGCGTATTCAAACTCTAAGCGGATTGTTGCAGAGTCAGCTGACCCATCCGGATAGTCGTGAAGATTCTGCTGGATCTTGTTCTTATACTCTTTCTCGCTGGTTCGCTTGCCAAGAGCACTACGGCCGTGAAGACAGACCTGTATTGCAGTGAAGAGCGTGGTCTTCCCGGCACCGTTCATCCCGCCGAACAGGACTACTGGTGACTCCGGTGTCGTGGTCAGATCAAATTCGTTGCGGCCGCGGTATGGACCAAAGTCCTCGATAACGATTTTATTGAGTTTCATAGATTAGCTGTGGATCCCTTCCGACTGCTGCTCTAAACTGCAGAGCCGTCATACTGCCACTCCTCAACGCTTTCTTCGCCCTCTATTTCGGCAATAATCTCTTCTGGGTCACGCCAGTCTTCTTTCATCACCTTATCGATCTCGTTGTAGATCGATGCCCGGCGTTTCATCCCGTGGTGCTGAAGTTCGGTGTCGAGGAGTCGCTGAATAAGTTCTGGCGGAACATCATGTGATTCTGCGACTTGCTTCAGGACTTTCTCCTCGGTTTCGCTGAAGGAACCAAGATCGTCCTTCACCCAGTCCAGTTCTTCACCCATCACATCTTCGTAAATATTGGGTACCGAGTCACGCCAGTCAGATCGTTCTGTCCGCCAAAGCCGGCGGATCTCTCGGAGTTCCTCTTCTTGGATGAGGTCCATCTCCTCGTCGTCAGGTATCTCTGCGTTGACCTTCTTCTGGGTTTCAAGCAGTTTCCGCAGCAGATCCTGGCAGAACTCGAATTTGTGAGCTCGAGGGATAATACCGCCGTCACCGTTTGTCTTTTCACGGACTCGGCCGTGCCGCCGGCCTTTCATCTGGCGGAACTGCGACTTAACCTCTGGGTCCTGTGTCGACTTCAGGAAGTCACGGAACTCGAGCAAGGGTTCCATCCATTCGTCACCCTCGTCGATCATGTTCTCCATAGCCTTGTCTTCGCTGACCACGGTGCAGGTCCAGCAGCCGAACCGACTGTTCCCACAGGACGGTGTTTTGGTGTCGATCACCATTGGGCATTCATCGTCGGCTTCCTGGTAGAGTGCAGCAAGGTCACGGTTGCTCTTCCCCCATGGGTTGTCGACCTGCATCAGGTAGCTCCAGACATCGTCGACGGTGAAGTCCTCGATCGGGGTGTAGACGAAGGCGTTCGCAAATTTGGAGTGGCGTGAGAGGATGCTGCCCTCGATCTCGTGGAGTTCCATAACCTGCTTGCGAGTCGCACTTTCGGATTTTCGGGCACCCAGTATGACGATCACTTCACCGTGTTCGGAGACCTTTTCCTGAATAAACCGGTCAGCAGGATCGATTTTGAGGCGTTCCGTACACCAGCGGAATGTCTGGTTAGGTGCCGGATAGCCGCGGCCGATCAGGTTCACCCAGAACGAGTCGTCAACCTTCGGTGTGACCTTGTGGGCCTCGAATGGCAGATCTTTCTTCTCGGCGAATTCGTTGATGTTCTCGAGAGTGCTCGTAATGTGGTTGACAATCTTCGGGGTTTCCACGAGCGTGTCGCTCGAGATCACGTAGACTGTTTTGTTCTGCTGATCTTTGGGAAGATCCGCGACGGCGTGCCAAATGAGTTGAAGTGCGGTAGTGGAGTCTTTACCGCCGCTGTATCCGATCACCCATTGCCGGTCATCTGCAAGGTAGGCTTCTTGGATTTCGTTCTGGATGTCTTCCAGAGATCGTTCGTCGAAAACAGAAGTTCCTTTCTCCTGTTGCGTATCTGGAACTTCAGAGATATCAAAGGAACTCATCGTTTATTTCCTTAAGCAAGGAACCATTTTCTAGGGCCTTATATGTACCGATGAATGAATCCCAGTTGGTTGGCTGTAGGTCATCCATATGCTGGTTCGAACCTGAATAACGACAATCTTGATAGATGCTCAAAGGATTTGCCGGAACCCAGTTTTCATTATAACACTCTATATTTCGATACTTTAGAACGGGGATTATCCACCTGTCTTTACCCACCCTTAAGAGGGTAAGATCACTACAGGAACAAGACGCAGATTATCCAACTACTTTCCCATCTTTCATAAGATACTCTTCTCCATTTCTATCATCTAAGTTCTCGTCAAAGGTATCTGGTTCAAGAGAAGCCTGCTCCTTTCCAGTTTCTTCTATCTGATTTTCGATATCAGAATCTTTTACGTGCTGTTTTGGGCCTTCCTCAGGCCCTAATTTTGTGTTTTGCTTCTCCCGGAGATCAAATATGAATTCAGTTCCTGGGTCAGCATATTGACCATCTTGATCAATCCATGTTCCGCGGTCAGTCTCCTTCATCAGGTAGCACCTCCTCGAGATCAAGATCCTCTGGATCAATAGCGTGGAGTTTCAACCCGTTAATGAGTTCGAGAATTTCGTTTGCTTGCTCGTTCAACACCATATGCCTCTCCGACAGTTTCTCGATTAGTTCCTCACGGTCGAGATCGGAACAGTTCTCTGTCACTCCTCGGCCACCTTCCCCTTTTGTTTCTGTCTGTAGAGAATGGCTGCTGTTGCTGCTCCAAATAGGTGGACCGTTTCAACCATCGCTCTTGTGGCGTAGATTGTTGGTGAATTATGGCGCAATTTCGAGGATGGTTTTTAGCGCTTCTTTCCCCGGTTTTCGATACACACGACGGCGAAGCTGGAACGCTCGAAGATACAGTGTAAGTTTGTCCTTGGAGATGCCTCGATGAGGCGAGAGCCAGGATCGCGCCAGTGATCCATGGCTCTCGCAGGTATTGACGTGAACGTCTCCATCGGCGTATTCGCCGTCGCCGTGGACGACGTATTCGCGGTCGAATGCGTCGTCCTCATCAAGCGGTTCGTACGCCCGAAAGCCGTCGGTGTAGACGGTTAACGACTCCTCTTTGCGGTCGGCCAGCAGGAGTCGAATCGTCGATTCATCAGCGGCTTTCGCTGGCAGTACATAGCGGTTGCCGGTACCGCGGTCAGCCAGAATAAACACGGGTGGCTTGTCCGCATCGTACGTGCCACGTCCTCGCGTGGAAAGGCCACGCGAGCCCGGCTTTCACGTACAGTTCGTCGATTTCGACCGGCCCTTTGAGTTGAGGGCGAGGTGCGTCCAGCGCTTCTTGCGAGCGCTGGACGCGCCGGTACACTGTCTTTTAGGAGACATCAATCTCGACGTCTAACTGCCGAAGACTGGTGTTGAAGCGGATATAGGTGTAGACGGCGAGAAACCACTTCTTGAGTTCGACCGATGAGTGTTCGAAAACGGTGCCGGTCTGGTCGTTGAACGTCCGGTCGCAATTCTTACAACGGTATCGCTGGAACACCCGATAGCTGCAGTAGCGAATCACAGATTCGCCACGGCAGCGCGGGCAATAGACGCCGTCACGCCAGCGAACCTGTGTCAGCAGGTTCGCGGCACGACGCTCCGAGACGAACATCTTGATAGGCATCATGACTCGTCGGATGGCGCGGACGCGCCATCCTTGCCTGCTTCGACTTTTAGCTACTGCTGCGAACTGACCAACAATCCTCTATCCATGAGCGTTCGTCGAAGTCGACTGCAGAACCACCCTCTGCATACTAACTCCTCAGAAACCTTTTTGAAACAGAGGTTAGGCCTGTTTCCATCGGTCCTGTCCAGGGGCAAGGTCGCCCTCAACCACATCCGACGATGAGTGCACACGGACAGGTGTAGCTGGTCCATCTGAGTCAGTATGGCCAACCGATTCCAGCATTGATAGCCCGCCCTCGTTGGGTTCACTCGCATAGTATACATCGCTTGGGCACACCTGGTCGTACCACTCCTCGAGCACTCGCGATGCTAATCCCAAGCCACGGTGCTCTGGCCGGATATAGATGGTCTGAAGTATAACTCGGCCGCAGACCTTGTTCCACAGCAGATAGCCGACAAAATCCCCGTCATAAAGGATGCCAATGGAATTGTAGTCCCCGATGAAGTGGTCGAACGGTTCGTACTCTGCATGGGCTGCCCGCGACAGCAGATGAACTGCTACGTCGGTCAACGTGATCGGTGTCCCTGCTTCTTTCACAACCAGCTCCATATCTCCTGACTCGAGGACAGTGCTTTCGCTGCACTCCCACCATGGTTTCGAGAGGAAGGCCTCCCACACTCCGACAGTACTTCCCTGATATTTGACGTGCATCGGCATCCCGCAATCCTCACAAGATGCAACACGCAACGGCAACCGGGAAACTGGTTCATGCCGACCACGAGTATGAGTACAATCCGGGATCTTCGGCGGAGTGGTAATCGTCAGATTCTCTTTCGCCCACGTTTCCATGTCATCGACCTCTGGAACCGGCCGATCCAGTGTGAACCGGGAGATATAGGCAAGTTCGTATCCACGAAGTGCGAGAGCTTTCTCATGGTCCGGCCAAGAAAACGCGATGTTGCCGTTCCAAAGCGTCTCCCAGATTTCGACATCTTGCTTGGCCTGGAACTCGTACAATTTCTGGAAGGTGAACTTTCCGTCCTTTTCATCGAGGCAGTGGAACTGGACTGTTCGACCAGCTACGAGTGTGAACCCGGGTACGAATCGGCCGAGATCGCTATTGCCTAAGTGTCGGGGTAGGATGCCATCGATCTCTGGCTTTGCGTTCAGTTGTTCCAGTTGCTCTGTGTGGTCGGGCAGAGAGTTTAGATCCTCGACTCCGATGGGAGGGGAAACCATTAGTTCCTGACAGGGAAGCAGAAGTCTTCAAAGTACCGTCAAAAAGGAAGAAGAGAACGAGTTGTTAGGAGATGGCCATCAGGTCCAGCGGTTTGATATACTTCAGATACTCTGTACGGGCTTCGTCTCGGTCGACACGAGTGTAGATGTCCATCGTCTCCTGCTCAGAGTCTCCACGAATATACTGCAGGAAGTGATCCTTCATACTCTGATTCCGCATCAGTGTAGTGAATGCAGTTCGGAAGGTATGCAGTGTGAACTTCTTCTGGAACCGGGTTTCACCTTCCTCCATCACCTCAGCTTTGACAGCTGCACCGCGGACCTGACGCTGCATCCGCTCCTTCCCCAGTTTGTTCCCATAAATCGATGGGAAGAGATACTCACCGTCTCGAGAGGAGACGAACTGGTAGCGTTCGATCGCTTGCTCGAGCTCCTCATCAATCGGTACTACGGTCTGTTTCCCGCCTTTCCGCACACGGAGCCGGATGAATCCGTCATCCAGGAGCAGGTCGTCGTATTTGATTGAGAGAGCTTTATTGATTCTGCACCCGGTTTTCGCCAGTATCGTTGAGACTAGTTTATCCCGTGGATCGTCGATAGCGTGGACGATCTTCTTCGCGTTCTCCCATGTCGCACAGTCCGGCCGGTCATTGATCTCTTTCGGCAACCCTCGAGGAGCACTCCAACTGGGTTTCCGGTGATATCGTATCTGGGCCGTTTCATCGCCCAGGAGAAGAACGCACTAAGGGTCTCCAAGTACCGGCGTTTCGTATTCTGCTTCAGCCCACGGTTGTTGAGGATGTGCAGGTATTCCTCGATATGGCGGACCTGAACCTCTTCTGGAGCCAGATCTGGGAAGTGGTCGTGGAACAATCGTTTCAGCGTCCGGCTGTACGTGTTCAGGGTTCGGTCGCTGCGGCCGATATCCGCTTTCCGTTCCAGAAAGTCATTCACTACGTCATGCTTGTTCTCGAAGACTTTCGAGTACCAGTCTCGGCCATCACTGCCCACCTCCCAAGCGTTTCCAGCCGTTGCCACGGCGGAAGGCTGCTTGACCCTGCTCGCCCAGACTGTATAGCTCGGCTTTCAGGTGTTGTTTGATCCGTGATCGAACCGTTTGCAGAGCCAGAAGTTCGTCCAGAAGCTGGTCGAGCGGTGTGTAGTTACCGGTAAGCACCTGTCTCACGTCGTTAGGGGTAACCAGTTCGCTTGGCAGTTGATCGGGAGTGGCTATCTGCGGGTTTGAGTTCGCTTTCTGTTGTTGGGCCTCGAGTTCCTGGATGCGTTCTTGGAGTTGTTCGACTTGACGTCGATCACCGATCTTGAGCTGGCCCTGTTGTCGGAGGAACCGTGCTTCCTGAATCAGTTCTTGGAGGTACCCGCTCATCGATTCGTCGGGATTCTCGGCTTCGTCTTGCCAGTCTTCTTTGAGTGTTTTTGAGGGTAGAGCTGTACCTGCACGGTGTCGTCACTGACACCGGTGGACGTTTTCCAACCAGTCATTTAAACCAACCTCGTCTTATTGGACGCTTGTCTAACGACGCTTAAATATCTAACAGCGGTTCGAAGGCCTCGGCACTCATAGAACTCATCATATTCCGCATTTATAACAAACGATCTTGCGGACTACCCTTCTGTCTCAGAACTCGTCCAGAGAAGAGTGTTGCCTATTTTGTGCGATGATACTAACCCTTCGTCCTCCATTTTTTGAAGTCGTTTATATGCCGTGTCGTGAGCGCAACCAACGAGATCCGCGATCTCGCCAGTACCGGCCATCCCGCCCTCAGTATTGATGGCATCCAGAAAATCCCCAGTAGTGTACTGACCGGTATATCGGCCGGACTCTTCGTCACGGTCGGGCATTACTCGCATATTTCCACCGTTCTGATTAGTCCTAACGGTTTCAACTGCCATTATGAGTTCTCCGAAAGGTATTTACCAATAGGAATACTCATAATGGAGTGTGGAGCCCAGCCCCACGGGGCGTGATGTCATCAGAAGTGCCCGGGTGCTGAAGACACCCGAGCTGGGTTTCCCACGGACGTGAGAACCCATGGTAAACTCGAACCCACCAAATCAAGAGGTTGTCGGTGAACAGCTCATTGAAGACATATCACAATTACTAGCATTTGCGCTCGGGGAAGGGGCCGCGGTTTGTGAAGTCTGCGGCGAAAAACTGCGGGAAGGCGCTCCAGTCGTCGCGTTCGCCTTCCGGCCGGCCGATCAACCGGCCTTCGAGATCGGGCACGTGAAATGCGTTGATTGCCGGCACGAACCATCGGAGTTCTTTACGCTCGGCGTGCGCGAGCTCGTGTTAGATAGCCGGATCGGCACGTGCAGCGATCAGGCAACCCAGTCCTCGTGGCCAGTACTACTTGCGCCACAGCCGCGCGCTGTGAGCCCACCAGAGGCGACCACAGTGCAGCCACTGCCAGGCGTGGCGTG
>LFCJ01001453.1_pt1 | contig 16536 bp, 23 predicted proteins | sample 643141 | NCBI WGS metagenome assembly LFCJ01 (sample SAMN03766243, study PRJNA286221) | soda lake metagenome | biome: soda lake; feature: Kulunda steppe; material: water; isolation source: sample B1-Br-g2 brine of Lake Bitter-1 | place: Russia: Kulunda steppe | collected 2010-07 | reverse complement strand
TGGCCAACGACGGCCTCGAAGTGATCGCCGCCGGCGGTGACGGTGACGGCTACGGTATCGGTGGCAACCACTTCATCCACTCCGCTCGAGAGAACCACGACATGACCTACATCGTGTTCAACAACGAAATCTTCGGCCTGACGAAAGGCCAGACCTCGCCAACGAGCCCGAAAGGTCACAAATCAAAGACCCAGCCACACGGGAGCGCAAAGACGCCACTGCGTCCGCTCTCGATGTCGCTGAACGCCGGGGCAACGTACATCGCCCGCACGGCTGCGGTCAACCCAAACCAGGCAAAGGAGATCATCAAGGAAGCAATCGAGCACGACGGCTTTGCTCACATTGACTTCCTCACCCAGTGTCCAACGTGGAACAAGGACGCCCGTCAGTACGTTCCGTACATCGATGTCCAGGAGTCCGACGATTACGACTTCGACATTCACGACCGACGTGAGGCCTCCGAGATGATGTTCGAAACTGAGGATGCCCTGCACGAGGGAACTGTCCTCACCGGTCGCTACTACGTCGACGACGAGAGCCCATCCTATCAGGAAGAAAAGAAGATCACCGGCGAGATGCCAGAAGAGCCACTCGCCGAGCGGTACTTCGACGAGAGCTACGAGTGGGAACGCAGCTACGACCTGCTCGAGCGACACAAGTAACGGCCTGACCGGTTCATTTTGCGTTTTTTCGACGGATGAGCGACGGGTTTGCCAAGCGGCTCAGAGAAAGGCAATCACCAGTGCGAGAACCGTTGTGACAACGGCAATCAGAATGCTCGTCCCAGTGCTGCGTCGGAAGCCCGCCTCGCCAGGGAGTCGGTTCACCCGCCGGTCGTAGCGAGCACGCCATCGCGGGCCGAAACGCTGACAGAACCAGTTGGCCGGATGGCGAACTGCCCCACCGTTTTCCAAGCGAACGTAGAGACCGACTGGTCGATTACTCCAGTCACCACCTCTATGCCAGCGACGAGTTTTTGACAGCCATAGAAGACGACTGGATCGCGAAGACGGTCAACATGGATGCTCCATCGACACGGGCAAAAATCGGTTTGAGAAGCCAGAATACGACTCCGCCGGTTCCGATGAGGATTGCCTTTTCGGCGAGGTGTCGACTCGAGTAGGGATCTGTGCGCCACTAGTCAGTCGCTGGCAGCAGGTCAAAGAGGGGGCCGTAGGCGAGGGCGATTCCGAGACAGAGACCAGCGAGCGCGATTAGGACGAGGCTGTAGCCCCGGTCGGCGTCTTTGATGTTCCGTGAAGACCCGCTGTGAAAGGCGTAGTAGCCGAACTTATAAAACGAGGCGACGGTGCCGACGGTACCGACGAGCAACAGCGCTCGGAGGAGCGGAGCGTCGGCCTCGAGTGCGGCGTCTAACACCATTCCTTTGCTGACGAAGCCGTTGGTGCCGGGGAGGCCACTGATTGCGGCGGCGGCCACGACAAACGTGAGCAGGACCAGAGGAGCGCTGGAGCCGAGTGCCCCAACCCGGCCTAGTCGCTCATGTCCTGTTCGGACGATGATGATTCCGGCGAGCATGAACAGCAGTCCGTTATAGAGGACGTTGTTGAGCAGGTGGGCAAAGCCCCCGGCAATGCCAAGTGCGGAGTCGATACCGATGCCGGCGAGCATGTACCCCACCTGGGCCTGGATGTGGTAGGCCAGCAGTGCCCGCATCTCTTTCTGGACCAACGCGTAGGCTGCCCCGTAGACGGCCACTGCCCCGCCCCCCCATCGCCGGGGCGATATTTCCCTCGGGGGAAGGCTCGAGTGGCGGAACTCCGACCGCCAAGTGGCTCCGTTAGCAGCGGTTTCGACTCGGCGGTTTCGGGCCGCTCGAAGAACGCGGTTGCGACAATTGGCCACAGGTAAGCGACGCTGAGGGCACTCGAGGCTAGAAGCACGATGAGGACGGCCGGAGCCTCGAGGACGGTGCGGGCAATTCCGAACGCGCCGGATTTGACGACGGCGACGGCGTGGAGGATACCCGAAACCGGGGTCGGTGCGACCATCGCATTTGGCAGCCAGGCATGAAGTGGCATGACGGCGGCTTTGACACCGAATCCGGCTGCGAGGAGGCCAAAGGCGATGCGAGCGGGCCACGGGTCCGTTGTTGAAAGGGATCCGATGCCAGCGATGCCGCCAGGTGTGAACGAGACACTTCCAACGAGGGCAAAGACGAGGACGGTCCCCCCGAGTGCGGCGGTGCCACCGCCGATGACGTAGGCGAGATACTGGTAGCCAACCCGTTCCGCCGTTTCGCTCCCATCGTGGACGACCAACGGGTAGGTCCCGATAGTCATCAGTTCGTAAAACAGGACGAGGACGAGCAGGTTTTCGACGAACGCGACGCCAACTGCGCCACCGATACTGACCGCGAGGGCGGCGTAGCACCGCGTTCGATTCGTACTTTCAGTGCCGCCAAATAGCCGACGCTGTAGACCGTCGTCACCACCCAGAGGCCGCTGGCTACGAGTACAAAGAGCATCCCGAGTGGATCGGCGCGAAAGGCGAACCTGACGCCCGGCGCGAACGTGCCGAAATCGGCTGTAAGAACCGTCCCGGACTGAACGGCCGGAATCATACTGCAAACGAGGGTAAACTGGCAGCACGCGACAAACAGCGTTGCTCCCTGCCGCCCAAAGCGTCGGTGCCGACAGCCCACGATCAGGACAACCCCAACGAACGCGATGGCGACGGCCAACAGGGGCCGGATCGAGGCGATACTGTCGGTCCCAGCGCGTGCCGACGCGAAAGCCATCATCTCAGTTGGCACTCACCCGTTCAACGGTCGCCGGGAGGAACGTTTGCCGGCACTCTCACGCAGAGCAGGCCGCTGTCACGAACCGGCAAGCGTCTCGAGCGCGGGCCGGAGGAGTGTCTCGAGCCACGTCGAGGCAATTCCCATCAGGAGGGCGATGGCGGCGGCGATGACGATCGCAACGGTCATCCCCCACGTCACGCCGCCGCGGTCCGTCCGGGGCGTCGCTGGCGTCCGAAAGTAGAGTTGGTTGATAAACGGGACGACATAGCCAAGCGTAAGCAGCGTGCTCAGAATAACTGGTCCAGGCCGTCTTCGTCGTCCCCACGAGGGCAGCCGCAGTGAGAACCATCATCGTTGTGAACAGATAGAGGCTAAACAGTCCGCCAGTGAGTGTGATCCCGTATACGCTGGCAACCAAGAGCAGATAGCCCGCATAAAGTCCGTTTCCGCGTGGGCCTGCCCGCCGACTATACGTCAGGATACCGACCGCAAGAAGCGAGTCCAACAGGAGGAGAATCCCCGAAAATCCGTCAGCCCGAACCTCGAGTATGAGCGGCAGAGAATCGACAGGAAGCCGGTAGATGATCGGGCCGTTTGCGAGCAGCGAGATTGAAAGTGCGCCAGCCGGAACAACGTGAGTGACAACACGAAGCCAGCAACCGGCCACCCGGTCGTTTCCGCCCGGATTCCAGCAATGAGGACACAGCCAGCACCGAGAAGTGGCAAACCGATAATGGCCGTGGCGATTACTCCGGAATCGATAATCAGCCCCGCCTCCGCAGGTATCGATTGGCCCACGAGGAATCCGTGTCTCATACCTTCGAGCCCGAGCGTGAACAATCCTCACGATTCGTTACATTTCGACGATATAAGAAGAGAAATATAAACGGCAGTCAGCGCGCACCCAACCCTTGGGCAAAGCGCTTTGAGAGAAAGGAGAGGGTAAGAAGCGTCACGAGGAGTGCGCCAAACACCGTCGCATTAAACCCGAAGACGAGTTCGCGAAGCCCGTAGCCGACGACGAGCACGCCCATCAGCAGCCCTGTTCCCCCAGCCCACCGCGAGACGTGAGTCGGGTCGACATCACTGTCGTCCTCGTAATAGCCATGTAGGTCAGCCCGGCCTTTGAACACGATCAACGACGCGAGCCCACAGATAACCAGCCCACAAATAATCCAGACGAGTCCGGTGATAACCTGGACGCCAACCATCGATCATAGTCGGGTAAGCGGGCGAATAAGTCCGACGATTGCTGGTGACCGGCCCCGATCTGACCGCCGTTATGATTGCTAGGAATCAGTTTCTAGTTGGATGCTGGCCTTTTCGGATACCAAAGATATTTTTCCGTCCCAGCAAAACTATACCTATGAGCACTCAGCCGACGCAAGAACGAATCCTCGAGGTGTTAGAGGAAGACGCCCAAGCGTCATATGCTGAAATCGCCAATCGGGCAGAGGTGTCGAAACCGACCGTTCGAAAATATATCTCGAAACTCGAAGACGAGGGCGTAATCGTCGGCTACTCGGCGGATATCGATCCAAAGAAACTCGCGAGTAAGACAATCGCCCTCGTCGGAATCGATGTCGCCAGCGAACGGTATGTCGAGGCGACAAAAGCACTCAAAGCACTCGAGGAGGTCGAATCGCTATACAGTTCGAGTGGCGACCACATGCTGATGGCTGAAGTGCGAGCGGCCGACGGCGACGCCCTTGGGACAATTATCAGCAACCGCATTCTCGAGGTCGATGGCGTCACCGCAGCTCATCCCTCCTTTCTCCAAGAGCGGCTGAAGTAACCGCTTCCACGCGACAATTACGGGCGTTCCCCTCGAGGCTGTAGGCTGACCGTTTTTATCGGACCGCCCACTACGAATGGGTATGCCAACGTACGAACGCGAAACGCGCGTCAACGCGCCACTCGAGGTCGTCTGGGAGTTTCACTCCCGAATTTCCGGGCTCAAAGCGCTCACGCCGGCGTGGATGGGGCTCCACATTGACTCTGTAACCGGTCCCGATGGGGAATTAAATCCGACGATTCTCGAGGTTGGGACCGAGATCCGAATGTCGATGCAGCCACTTGGGATCGGCCCTCGCCAACAATTCATTTCAGCGATCACTGAAAGAGAAGCCACACCAGGGATCGCCTCCTTTCAGGATCTCATGATTGACGGCCCGTTTGACCACTGGGTTCACACCCACACCTTCTATGGCGACGGCGAGGAGTCTGTAATCCACGACCACGTTACGTACGAACTCCCCTACGGTCGGCTGGGGGATACCCTCGAGCCGTTTTCAATTGTTGGCTTTGAGCCGATGTTTCGGGCCCGACATCGGAAGACCCGCGAGTTGCTCGATGGGCTGACGGCACCCTAATTGGATCGACCAGCGCCGAACTGATCGTTATTCGGCGTCAGTGCCACTCCGGAGTTTCCGGACGGCGAGTAACCCAACAAGGACGACGACCAGTGCAGCGAGAATAAATGGTTTGGTCGATCGTCTTTCATCGACACCCTCCTCTACTGACTCACTAGACTCTTCTAACTCCGACTCTGCTCTGTCATCATCGGCCGTCTTTAGCGTGCCCGAATCGATGCGCTTGAACGCGGGATTTTTGATCAATGCTGGCTCTTGAATCGTTAGTTCGAGTAGTGCCATCTCAATGAGACGATTCACCACCGGGACGTATCATTGTGTCGGTTACTCTCACGTAACCGTCACCGTCTGCTAGAAAAACGTGCGGAACCAACAGACTAATGGCTGATAACTGTTGTATATCGGCACGTTCGGATCGCTACTTGGACGAATCGTTACTCCCATTTGACCGGGACTGGTACCACCGGTATCTCCACGATCCGACGCCTCGTGCTCGATGTATAGTAATCATACGAGCCCGGCATTGTCCAGTTCAGCCAACAGTTGAGCGAAATCGACGGCATCATCGGTGTGACTGCCAAACTGACCGAAATCAACGAAAACGTGCGAACGATTCGGGTTGCCATCGAAGGGCCAGCCCTCGAGTTGGATTTCGTCGAAAGCCACGTCGCCGATCTGGGTAGTTCTGTACACTCTATCGATGAGGTCTCCTGTGGTGAGCAGATCATCGACGATCCGTATCTGACCAATCCATGAGCCTCACAGAGGCGCGTGGATGGTTTTTGGCGTGTGTTCGCCAATGACGACGTCCGATCACTGTCACGACAGTATTTTGTCGCCAACAGCTTCGATGGCACACTCACAAGTATCGTCGTCGTCGGCGCGTACCCCTCGGGGATCGAAAGCAGCATGGCCATCGTCGGCATCGGCCTCGGTGCTGCCCTCGGACTCGGCACCTGGGGCGTCTGGGAGATCGAACGTGCCAAACCGAGCCGCGAACGCAAGCACCTCGAAGCCGCGATGCTAACAGACCTCGAGGATACACAGCTGACACAGGATCTGCGCCGAGCTCAAATTGTGCACGCGCTTGTGGCCGCGGTGGGGCCGGTGACCGGTATCGCGCTGACGTTCTTGTCGCTAGCCTTTGCAGGGATTCGAATGGGGCTTGCAGAGATCGTCGTTGCAACGATTAGAATCTTTTTGTCACGGTGAGGAGGGTCGCCTATCGGTTGAGCTGATCTTGAATCCGATTTTTGGCTTCACTCCGCCGTTGCTGGGAGTACTGTGGCTCCTCCTCACAGAAGGTGACTTCGATCTCATCGAGCGTTCGCCGATAAATGTTCGTCCGTCGTCCCTCGGCTGAGAGTTGTCGACCTTCACACTTGAGTAAGCCGGCATCGACCAGTTGCTCGATGCGCCGATAACAGGTTGCGATTGGAATATCAATATCCTCACTGAGCGCTCGAGCCGATTTTGGGGTTCCTGCTGCACAGAGAATCTCTGCGCTGTATTTGTTACCGAGTGCTGAAAGCACTGTTTCCGGGCCTGTCTCAGACTGCGTGATATTCCTAACTGCCATGATGTTACGGTACATTACCAACTCTGAGAATTGAATCTTATGGCTGATTGGCTGTCATGTTTTCAGTAATTGCGAAGATGGATCAAACAGTGTCGAGACTCATTTGAAGGGCTGGAACAGAACTACTGTATGAACGTTGCACTCCTCACCGTCGGTGATGAACTCTTAGCCGGCCGAACGACGAACACGAACGCTAGATGGCTCTGTGAACAACTCACCGCAAACGGCGTCACCGTCAGCCGTGTGACGACACTTCCGGACGACCTCGGAGATATTGCACAGGTCGCAAACGAATACCGGGCAGCCTACGACGCCGTCATCGTCACCGGCGGCCTCGGGCCGACACACGACGATGTCACAATGGCCGGTGTCGCCGCTGCCGTCGGGAAACCGCTGGTCGACCACGAAGACGCCCTCGAGTGGCTGACGGCAGCGGGTGGCTATAGCCGCGAGGATTTAGCAGAGGGAACTGCGGCGTTACCACAAGGCGCGCGAGCGTTGTACAACGAGGTTGGTGTGGCTCCTGGCGCGGTCATCGACGGGATCTACGTGCTTCCGGGTGTCCCCCGTGAAATGAAGGCGATGTTCGAGACGGTTGCCGCGGAGTTTACCGGCACTCGAAAAACACGAATCGAAGTAGTTGTAGACGAACCGGAAAGCGCGCTGCTCGACCGGCTTGCCGAACTCCGTGAGCGCTTTGCTGTCCGTGTTGGAAGCTATCCAGGGGAGGTTGTTCGTCTCTCGATCCAAAGTGAAGACGAAGAGACGGCGCAGGCGGCTGCAGCCTGGCTTTCCGAGCGGGTCACGCTTGCAACCGAGAACGGTCGCTAATTTATCGGTACAGTGAGATCAACCAGGCAGCCGTAATCAGAATGGAGACAATCAGGACGGTCCAACTGGTTAGCGTTATCGGCAGCGCGGTCTCGAGTGGCAATAGGGTCATGTCAGGCGATGGGAGGCGGGCCCTCTTAATCTTTCAGAATCCCGGTTGATAGTCCGACTCCTTTTGGGTGCGCCCGCCAAAGGGGAGCCAATGGAGCGACTTGGCGTCGTCGTCAACCCGATTGCGGGGATGGGTGGGCGTGTTGGACTCAAAGGAACCGACGACAAATTGGAGGCCGCACGCGAGCGGGGGGCAACGCCGCGGGCACCAGACCGTGCCCGCCAAACGCTCGAAGTCATCTATCGGCGACAGCCAACGCTCACCGTCTTTACTGCCGGCGGAGAAATGGGCGAGTCGGCGGCTCGAGCGGCCGGCTTCGAGCCAACAGTTGTCACGGACCCCGGCCCGGAGACGAGCGCCGCCGATACGATCGCAGCCGTTGAGGCGTTTCTCAACTGCGGGGTGGATCTCGTCCTGTTTGTCGGCGGCGACGGAACTGCTGTCGACGTTTCAAGCGCAATCGAGGGCGGCGAGACGCCGATGCTCGGCGTTCCGGCGGGCGTCAAGGTCTACTCGTCGGTGTTTGGGGTGACGCCGGCTGAGACGGGACGAATCGCCGTCGAATTTGACCGTGTCGCCGACCGCGAAATAAACGATATCGATGAAGATGCCTACCGGGAGGGCGAGGTGCGCTCAGAGCTGCGAGCGATCGTTCCTGTGCCGGTGGCCCCGGAGTTACAGTCGAGTAAGCAACTAGCACAGGGGAGTGTTGAGGGGCTTGCAAGCGGATTCGCCCAAACAATTGAGCCGGGTGCAACTTACGTATTTGGCCCTGGAAGTACGGTTGGAGCGATCGAACGGGAGCTTGGAATCGACCCCTCACCGCTGGGTGTCGACGTCTGGCGTGCACCGAAGGAGTCGGAGGCTGGATCACTGTTGGTCGCTGATGGCTCCGAATCGGAAATTCTCGAGGCTCTCAGCGACCGATCGATTGTCGTCGTCTCCCCAATCGGCGGTCAAGGATTTATTTTCGGCCGCGGCAACCACCAGATTTCTCCGGCCGTTCTCGAGCGGTCGACGGTGGAGGTGGTTGCGTCGGCGGACAAAATCGATGGGCTCGATTCGTTGCGTGTCGATACCGATAGCGACGAAATAAACGAGCAGCTTCGAGGCTGGCAGCGCGTTCGAACCGGCCAGTTTACGACTCGGCTGGTGAACGTCGTGTAACTCACTGGTGCACTGAGAACCTTATTTGTATAAGGATGGTCAGATTTTAGCCAGTTCAGTGAAGAGTATTATTGGGCGGCCGAAACATTATGTGCATATAGTCAGGATTAAGGTGTGCTAACGCATATACCGTGACATGGAAACGCGGAAAGTGCAACGATTGGGGCCGTCGACACTCGCAATGACGCTCCCGGCGGAGTGGGCGTCCGAACACGGCGTTGAAAAGGGGGATGAAGTCTCGATCCGGATGGGCGGGAAAGGAACGCTCACCGTCATGCCGGAGTCAGCAAACACCGAAGAGACGGAGGCGATTATTCACGCCGACAACTTAGACGCTGATGCCGTCGAACGGGCTATCGTCGCCCAGTACGTCCTTGGCCGGCGCGTTATCCGAATCGAATGTGCCAACGGCGCACTGGACTCCGAACACATCAACGCCGTCTACCGGGCTGAAACCCAACTCATGGGGCTTGGCGTCATCGAAGAAACACCCGAAAGTATCTCGATTCGCTGTTCGGTCGATCCGGAGGACTTCACGCTCGACAACCTCTTAGAACGCCTCGAGCGGACTGGCCGAACGATGCGTGGAGAGGCGATCAAAGCCTTAGCTCACGGAAACGCTGACCTTGCCCAGCGAGCGCTCAACAGAGAGCGCCAGGCAAACAAGATTTTCGTACTCCTGCTTCGACTCATCTTTACAGCCTACCAAAACCCAAACCTCGCCCGGGCGGTCGGACTTAACACCGGCTTCCCGCTTATCGGCTACCGCTCGATTGCGAAAAACCTCGAGTTGACCGCCGACAACGCCGAGGATATTGCTGAAATCGTCATGGAGGCCGAGGGACACACGCTCAACGTCGATAGCGCAACGATGCGTCAGATTCGAGAGCTAACGGAGTTGGTCGATGAGATTACCTCGCTTGCTGTCGAGGCGGCTGTCGAACGGGATTACGACCGGACGATCAAAGCCAGAGCGTTGTTCAAAGAAATAACGAACAAAGAGCGAGAAATTCTAGCTAACCTCCCGGAGATGGAAAATCAGGATCTGCTCCAGATTCGTGAGGTACTCGTGAGCTTGCAGGAGACGGCCCAATACGCCATGAGAAACGCAGAGATTGCAGCGAACCTCGCACTCAACGAAGAGTCCGAACATACGACGATCAACTAAGGGTCGCCCCAGCTAATACGTGAATTTAAGAGACCGCCACGATAACGTCGGCGTATGACTGCATCAACGGACGCCAGCACCGATAAGGGGATGGGACTGACACTAATTTTTAGCGCACTCGCCGTTCTCGGGGCAATCGCGATGGCTGTTGCTGCTCCCGAAGGGACGGCTGGATGGGGCTTTGCAGCCGCCGTCCTGTTTGCGGCCCTTGCAATCGTCGGCATTCATCTCTACGGCTAGTGGCAGCCACTAAGAGTTAAGGCGCTCTCGGTCCTAGATCCTTTCAGCGACGATGACGACCTACTCCGACGAAGAGCGACGGATACTCTCGTATCTCCGCGAGAGTGCCGCCCGCGGTGAACAGTACTTTCGGGCGAAAAACATCGCAAGCGCCATTGGCCTTTCAGCAAAGCAGGTTGGGACGCGACTGCCCCACCTCGCAGAGAAATCTGACGAAGTCGATATCGAAAAGTGGGGCCGTGCTCGGTCGACGACCTGGAAGGTAACAGTCAGCTAACGGCCCCGCGTGGCGTGAGTGTTTTCACGGTCTTTTTACCCACGAGTCCCGCAGGTAGGCTCATGACTGTGCGGGTTGAACGTGTATTCGAACTCGAGGCACCCCCAGAACGGGTCTGGTCGTTTATTGCTGATCCGGCCAAACGGGCCGGTGCAATCAGTGTCGTTACCGAATACACCGTGACCGAAGGAGATGGACAAAAAGGCGTGTGGCATGTCGAGTTGCCAATCCCGCTCGTGCGACGAACAATCGCGGTCAAAACTGAGGATATTGACGTTCGCCCACCGACGTACGTCAAATTTGTCGGCCGATCAAAGGTGATGACCGTCACCGGCGAACACGAAATCGAAGCCACCGAAGACGGTTCACGGCTTACCAACCGCTTTGTCGTTGATGGCTCCGTTCCCGGCGTCGAAACGTTCTTCAAACGGAATCTCGACGGCGAACTCGAGAATCTCCGTCGAGCCCTCGAAGCTGACTTTCGGGGCGAGACGTGATGACTGACGGATTCACCCTCGGGCTTGCCCAACTCGAGATTGAACCGGCTAACACGGAGACCAACGTCGCCCGAGCCATCGAGGCGATCGAGCGGGCGAGCAATCAGGGTGTTGACCTGCTCGTCCTTCCGGAGCTGTTTACCGTCGGTTACTTCTCGTTTGATAGCTACACGCGGACAGCAGAGGGGCTATCGGGGCCGACGCTCACTCGATTACGAGAGGCAGCTGCGGCGTCTGAGATTGCACTTCTCGCTGGCACCATCGTCGAGGACCTAGCCGAAACGGCTGCCGTTGAAACGCCTGCTGATTCGGGATTTGCCAACACGGCAACGCTGTTTGATGCTGATGGAACGCTCAAACTGGTGTACCGAAAACACCATCTGTTCGGGTATGGGTCGGCCGAACAGGAGTTGCTCGTTCCGGGAACGAGCGTCGATGTCGCCACCATCGGTCCGTTCACCGTCGGTGTGAGCACGTGTTATGACCTCAGATTTCCCGAACTCTATCGTCAACAGATCGATGCCGGGGCGACACTGTTGCTCGTTCCGAGCGCCTGGCCCTATCCCCGGATCGAACACTGGGAGACCCTCTCACGGGCTCGAGCGGTCGAAAATCAATGCTTCCTCGCGGCTGCAAACGGTGCAGGGGCGTTCGAGGAGGCGACACTGCTCGGTCGGTCAACCGTGTATGATCCGTGGGGTGTCACCCTCGCCTCGAGTGGCGATGAGTCAACACTTGTGACAGCAACGATCGATCCTGACGCCGTCGAGCGGGTCCGGACGGCGTTTCCGGCCCTTAGCGACCGCCGTTTGTGATCCGTTAGCGGGTCGCTGCCTTTTTGACAACACTTCCCGTAGTGGCTACTGCCGGAGGATGACGCTTTTCACGTCACACCGGCACAACACCGTCTTCGGCCCACCGCTGCGTTCCTAGGACGCAGCGATCCCCCCCTTCCCCTCTCCCCCTCTCTCACACTCAACGAGCAAGCCTAGTCTCGGTCTAATTCGGCAGCTTTTTCCACCTCGCTTCGAAGCTGTGTCGCATCGAAATCGTGATCGGGGCGCAGGCTGACGAAATCCAAAAACTCCCGGGCTGAAAGCACGTCGGGTGCGCTATAGGTTGTCAATGCCGCCTCAACAGTCGCTCGCGTCCCGATTCGTGGCTCCAGGATCGCCATTGCACAGGCAATATCGTATGCCCGTGCCTCCCGCGTCCGACCTTCTTGAACTCGTGTTGCATCAATAAAGTAGATTTCTCCCTCACAAAGGAGAATATTCTCCGCCCGAAGGTCTCCGTGGGCAAGCGAGTGCTCGTGAACTGTGGCGAGCATCCCGAATAGTTTGGGAGCATACCCCTCGACAGTCGCTGGCGACAGCTCATCGAGGCTCTGGAACGATGGCAGATACTCGAGGACGAGCACGCCAAGGCCGTTGACTTCGAACACCTCGATAGGCTTGGGAGCGTTGAGACCGATCTCTCTGAGTTTTACCGTTGCCTCGTACTCGTGTTCGGCCATCTGCAAGGGGGTATCAAACCGGTTGAAAAAGCCCTCCGTCCCCGAGGAAAAGGCTCCGATGTTCCGCCCGGTCGTCAACAGCGCGTGTACCAAGGCGTTCTGTCGACTAATGATTTTGACAAACCATTCCTCATCGATCACACACGGTGTCGACAGCCAGTTATCCGCCTCCAAAAACTCGACACGCACTGTCTCCCGATCGTATCGGTCCCCCAGCGTCCGTGCGACACGCTCGAGTCGTCCCCACTCGATTGAGCCACGCGCAAGCTGACGGATATCCATACGCTATACACGGGTAGCTCGAGCTATATGAGTGCTGTCCTCTTGATCGGATAACAGATCGTTTATCGTGGCTTTCGGTGACAGTCGTATCAACGTCATTTTATTCCCCGCCAACATATTGTGGCCTAATGTACGCGATTGACGATCTCAGTGATGCAATCGACGTGACCCGAAACTTTCTCACGCCAGTTCGTGGCTGGGTGTGGGCGAAGTTGGCGATCGTCGTCTTCTTTATTGGTGGTGTCGGATTCAGTTTTCCATCGATTCCAAGTGGCGATGTTGGACAGATTGAAGAGGACCTTGCTGATCTAGAGGAGGTACCTGTTGGGGATGTAGAAGCGGCGCTGACCGATGAAACACTCCTCATTATTGCTCTTATCGTGGGAGCCTTCCTCGTGATCGGCCTTATTTGGGCAATCATCGCCCGAATCTTCGAGTTTGTCTTTATTGAGTCGCTTCGGAACGATTCGGTCCATGTCCGTCGATATTTCAAACGAAACCTTGGCAACGGCGTCCGATTATTGGTGTTTGAGATTTTTCTCGGCGTTTTCGCAGCGCTGCTAATCCTCGGACCGCTCGGTGCCATCTGGGCAATCGGTGGCGATCTTAGTGGGATTTCCCTTGGGGTGTGGATTCTCTATGGCTTCTTTGCCCTCGCTTTTGGCCTCGTGTATATCCTCATAAACAGCCTCACTATCCAATTCATTGTCCCAGTCATGCTTCACGAAGAGCGTGGCGTTTTCGGTGCCTGGAAGCGGTTTTGGGGCCCACTTTGGGGGAACTGGACGGAGTATCTTGTCTACGTAATTCTTGCGTGGCTCGTCGGCGTTGTCGCCGCAATCGCAATCGGTATTCTGACCGTGATCATTGCGATTCCGCTCACGTTGATTTTTATATTCCTCACGATTGCCCTCTTTTTGGCTCTCGAGACGGTTGGGCTGGGTATCGCGGCGGTGCTCGGACTCATCGGCTACCTCATTTTCGCCTTCGTTGTCGCGCTTATTGAACTGCCTGTCGTCTCCTACCTCCGGTACTACGCGCTGTTAGTGTTGGGTGATACCGACACCGACCTCGACCTGATCCCTGACCAGCGAGCTGCCGTCCGCACTGATGGCGGTGAGCTCGACGACGGTGTCACCGGTGGGGAGCCAGACGGCGACCACTCGAGTGAGTCTGGAGACTCTCCGTCAGTTGGGTGGGAGGATACAGAAGACAGGAGAGGAACCCATTGGGACGACGAACAAACGGATGATACAGAAGCCAGTTGGGACGATGAGGGAACTAGTTGGGACGACGAAGACCGCCCTCGGTAGTCTGTTGCTCGTGAACCGGCCGTAGGGCTACTGACTGGCGGTTGCAGTAATTTCTTCAACTTTGTGACAACTCCAGTGGAGTTCGCCGTCAGCCAAGAGGTAGGCGTCAGTGGGGGTGAAAAACGCGGAGTTCGGGTCGGTGAGGAAATTTAACTCGAGCTGATCGATATGGGAGCCATCATCGGATTCGACTGCAATCGTCATCGACCGACCGAGGAGATGGCTGGTTTCGATTTCGATTGCTGACACGGAATCGACTGTGCCGGTTACCGTCTTGCTTACACCTGATCGAAACGACAGTTCGAGGTACAGCTTTGCACCTGCTGAAATGTTCTCGAGCAGCGATGTGGATGCGCCTGTGGGCGGTGTCGTGCCTGGGTCTCGTCGCGGTTGGACACTCATAACGTGAGTCCCCATGTGTTTCTTCGACTGAAATCTACCTTGTCTGAAAGTATTTTGTTTCTCATACTTCTATCGAACTGTCATGACCACTTAATGCTTCCCGCTAACTACTACAGATCCTCTCATGACAATGATGACAGCGAGTGATGACTGATTTCACCTGTAGCGAGTCAAAAAAGCGCTTTAGCGCCTATGGAGTGGAGACACGGTATGCTTCGAATGGTAGTGGCTGTCATGGTCGGCTTGTTACTCCTCGGGTTTGGTGCCATTGGTCTCCGGAGTGCCCGAGAGATCGTCGCCACACAAGACGAACACGGGCTTGCATTGCGTGCTGGGGAGGCCGTCCCAACTGAAACTCGTGTGCGTCTGACCCGGTACATGGCCGTCCTGGTAATACTCCTCGGTATCCTCTGTCTGGTGTATGCTGGGAACCGACTGCTGTAACTGCAGCTGCTAACGGTTCAGTTTGGTACCGATCTGCAAGACACGACGGCCGTCTATTGACACACGAGGCGGTTAGGGAAACGTTCCAGACTCCTCAAACGAGTCGGCCACCCGCTGGATGGCGACGACGTAGGCTGCGGTCCGAAACGTGTCGACATCGGTTGTTTCGTAGGTCTCGGTCAGTGCGTCAAAGGCGTCAACGATAACGCGCTCAAGTTCCTCATTGACTCGGCTTTCGGTCCACGCAAATCGCTGGCGGTTTTGGACCCATTCGAAATAGGAGACGGTGACACCACCAGCGTTAGCAAGTATATCCGGAAAGACGTGGACGCCGCGGTCTGCGAGGACAGCATCGGCAGCCGGCGTCAGCGGCCCGTTTGCAGCCTCGACGAGGAGATCTGCGCTCACCTCTTTTGCGAGTGCTTCATCGATCGCGTTCTCGAGTGCCGCCGGCACGAGTACATCGACATCCAGGGTAAGCATCTCCTCGTTGGTTAATTCCTCAGTTGCTCCCTCAAAGCCAGTGAGGCCACGAGTCTCGCGTTTGTGGCCTTTCGCTGCGGTCGTATCGAGTCCATCTGGGTTGTACACCGCTCCACTTGAGTCCGATACTGCCACAACGTCGACGCCCAGTTCCTCGAGCAACTGTGCCGACACCGATCCGGCGTTTCCATACCCTTGGACGGCCGCCGTTGTGCCATCGATGGGGATATCGAGGTACTCGAAGGCCTCTCGAGTGACGAGCATCGTCGAGCGACCGGTTGCTTCAACGCGTCCGGCACTGCCACCTGACCCTGGCGCTTTTCCCGTAATGACGCCCGGTTCGGTCGTGTTCTCGAGCGTCTCATATGTGTCTTTGATCCAGTTCATCTCCCGCTGACCGGTGTTGACATCGGGAGCGGGGATGTCTTTGTCCTCACCGACAAACGGGCGCAACTCGACGGCATACGCGCGGGTTATCGACTCGAGTTCGGCTTCGCTGTATTCGTCGGGATCGATGACGATACCCCCTTTCCCTCCACCGTAGGGAATCCCGACGGTTGCACATTTATATACCATCCAGCCTGAGAGCGCGATTATTTCCTCTCGACTAACATTTGGATGATATCTGATCCCGCCTTTGTAGGGGCCGCGGTCGCCGTTGAACTGCGAGCGAAAGGCCTGAAACCGGCCGAGTGAGCCATCGTCAAGTGTGACGGTAAGATTCGTCTCGAGGACGCGTTCAGGGTATTTGAGTCGCTCGAGGACGTCATTAGTAATATCGAGATGGGCCCCAGCGGCATCAATCTGGGACTGGAGACTCTCGAACGGATTTACTTCCTCAACCATGTACTGCCTTTTTTCGAGTAGGAAATAAAGGTGCTGACCGCCTCCGACGACCGTCCAGTCTTCCACCCTTCCAGCGAACTCTCATAGACATTCGTCCATCAATGGCACCCCCAATGAATTGACATCCTCCTCCGCCTGAAGGCAGAGGAATCCTGAGCGTTGGAGATTTCAGGTTTACAGTCCCACCGAACCCCGACACGGTAAGAATCCGTGTAGGGTTCACGGACTGTGGCGGGTGGGACT
>LFCJ01001451.1_pt1 | contig 16551 bp, 9 predicted proteins | sample 643141 | NCBI WGS metagenome assembly LFCJ01 (sample SAMN03766243, study PRJNA286221) | soda lake metagenome | biome: soda lake; feature: Kulunda steppe; material: water; isolation source: sample B1-Br-g2 brine of Lake Bitter-1 | place: Russia: Kulunda steppe | collected 2010-07 | reverse complement strand
TTAGGACTGTGTTACGGTATGCAGTTAATGGTTGTAGAGTATGCAAGAAACGTCCTAGGTTTAGAAGCTGCCTCGGAAGAGTTCGAGAACGGTGAAAAGGACTTGGTTGTGGCAGAGATGAAGGACCAGAAAGATATAGAGAAGAAAGGAGGTACTATGCGTCTAGGAAACTATGAAGCAGAGATAGAAGGAAAAGTATCAGATATCTACGGAGATAACACGGCTGTAGAAAGACATAGACACCGTTACGAAGTCAATCCGGACTACCACCAACAGCTAGAACAGAACGGTCTGAAGATATCTGGCAAAATGAAGAACGGTTCCTTAGCAGAGTATGTAGAGCTACCTGAAAACAGATTCTTCATAGGTACACAAGCACATCCTGAGTTCACATCATCTTTCCAAGAACCAAATCCGCTTTACTTAGAGTTTGTAAAGAACATAAAATGACGGTATACAGTCCTAGAGAAGACAGCTATCTTCTGAAAAGCTATATTGAGGAAAAAGATTTAGAAGGCAAAAAACTCTTGGATATGGGTACAGGTTCAGGTATACAAGCTGTTACTGCTGCGGAAAAAGGCGCAGACGTTTCAGCCGTAGATATTAATCCTGAAGCAGTTGAAACTGTACGTAGGAAAGCTTCTGAACAAGATCTGGATATAGAAGTTAGGGAGTCTGATCTTTTCGAAAATGTTGATAAAAAGTTTGATATAATCGTCTTTAATCCGCCGTATCTACCGGGAAAAGAAGGAATTGGAGATGAAGAGATCTGGAGAGGAGGAAATACAGGACTCGGAGTTACTGAAAAATTTCTGGAAAAAGTAGATCAGTACCTAGAACAAAAAGGTGAAGCTGTCTTCATATTAAGCTCGGAGACAGACTGGAGCTATCTAAAACAGGATTACGGCTTGGAGATCATAGAGTCCCGGAAGCTCTGGTTTGAGACAGTTTACTTGGCTGTTAAGAGATAGATTTTTTAACACAGCAATCATCATTTATGTTATATGCAAAGAAACCGTTTGAAATCCTTCTCAACCATCTTTATCCTTACACTTTTCCTAACGTTTTCTGCTTCAGCTCTAGACTGGAGTCCAGAAGTATTAGAAGAGCCTTACAACCAAATCCAGGTATCTGAAGATCTTCCAACTTTGCAAGTAATTAATTTGACTGATTCCGAAGGAAACTATATTAATCAGACAGAGTTAGAGGAGGATGAAGCAGTTCTAGATTACTATTATAATGCTTCTCATGGCGAGCAAGAGTCGATGGAAAGCTTATTCTCGGATAAAGGATATTATTTCGCTCAGTTTGATGTTAACTCTACAAAAGGAGGTGAGGTACTATTCGAATTATTTAGAGAAAATGAAGGTTCTGAAGAAGATGAGGTTGAAAATGACACTCAAATAATGGAGTTAGGAGATTTTAATGTAGAGCTGGTAAACAACTCTGAAGTTGATGAAGAAATATTTGATCCTTCACTACCTTACGTTGCTGGAGAGAGCGATACGGCTTGGGTTAATGTAACTGATAGAGATGGTAACAAAGTTGAAGATGTAGATGTAGAGCTTTACTTCACGAATATAACTGATACCTATGAAGCTGAAAGTATAGATGGGACAGGACCTACAAGCGGTTTCGAAGATATATACCATGATGGTTTTACACTTCCATCTCAGCCTGATTCCAGTTATATAATGCACTTAACAGCTTCTAAAGATGATGAAGAAACAAGTTACGATAATCCTTATGGATCAACATCATTAATGACTGAAACATATCCTAGAATACAAGGAGACTCAGAAGTAACGAATAAAACAGGATGTGAAGATTTGGAAGAAGGAGTAGAATGCGAAAGATACGGCAATGTCAACACTACTTTCAATGTTACAGAATCTTTAGCTGAAAATGTTAACCTAACTCTTCTAGCTGAAACAAGAGAAGCTGGAGAACATGAAGAGCTTAAACAGATCAGTATGAACGATACTACTAACGGTTCGGAAGAAGAGTACGATGAAGGTCTGAACTTTGAAAAACAGATGGAGATACCGAACGTAAATACTTCTAAGTACCATAACGAACTAACATTAAGATTTAACGCAACCGACATTCTAGGATACTACACTGAAGAAACTGTTGTAGACTATCAGGATAACTTTGTAAACTATCTTGGAGCATCTACAGCCTCTGCAGGAGCATATGAGGTACGTTTCGAAGTACTTACAGGTGTTGAAGAAGATCCAGTACCTCCTTCAAACCTCAACGGTACGGTGAATGTAACTAATCCTTCTGATGAGACTGTTGATTACTTTAATCTCAGTGATATGGATTACGGCTCATCACTTTACAGTAAAGATGTCAGCCTACCTTTCGGTTCAGAAGATGGTGAATATGAAGTAGACATAGATTTAGAAGATGAATACAGTCAAGAGTATTCTCTGACACACGTATTTGACTTCGAGTCCGAAGACCAGGCTTTCAGTGTAAACAACTCTCTTCGAACAGACATAAACAAGACAGGTAACCATACTTACAGCCTCTTGTTTGATAACTCAGGTATTGATCTAGACATAGTTGCTGAAAAACACGGAGATATCGAGAACTTTACAGAGCTAGACTATTCTGGAGAAAACATCAGCATAGATTCACAAGAAAACAATAGAAGTTTAGATCTAACTTTCGATATCGACTACGTAGATAACTATGAAGGAGAGATATACTTTGAAGACATCAACACAGGATACAACGAAACAATGGATATAGATATAGAGGCACCTATCTGTACTGATAGAAATGAGTATTTATGCATATCTTCAGGCAACTTGAACACTACATTAGAAGATCTAGATGATAACGAGACAAATGCTATTGATGTAAAGTATCTAGGACATAAGGATGGGGAGGGAACAGAACTTGATGCAGGTCTTTCTGGAGAGGTAGACAACTATGCTACAGTTGATCCTGTAAACGTTGAAATGAATAGCACTCATGATTTTGAAGTCTTGACACTTAACTACACAGCACCTTCATCTCCAGGAAACTTTACAGGAAGCTTGGATTTAGATATGAATGGTACTACTCTGAATATTCCTTTGAATCTTGAATCAGAGGTAGAGCCTCAGGATAAAGGTTTTGAAGTATTAGATGATATTGAGTTAGGAGAACTGATCGAAGGAGATAACGCAGATTCAGAAGTAGAAGTAGAAAACACTGGGGACATACCTATAGACTCTTTGACAGTGACTTCAGACGACTATAATGTGGAAGGTGACAGCCTATCTTTAGAACCAGGAGCAACTGGAGACCTTAGTATAGGCTTTACAAATATTGAAACAGATTCAGGCACAGTTAGTATAGAGGCCTCTGGAGAGGACGATACAACGACTCAGTCAGTTGATGTTGATGCTGATTTGTACCAAAATTATGCGGATTTAGCTGATGATCTTGAACAAAGAGCGTTTGACCTAGATTCTAGAACTTCAGATGCTGACTTACAGGATGAGATAATGGATATACAGATGGAGATACCTGATGTACAAACAGCCTTCAATGAAGAGGACTATGATGAAGCAGAAACACTCTACAACAGTTTGGAAGAAAGCCTTGATGATATAGAGAATCAAGTAGATCAAGAAGAGTCTCAGGAAGCTGGAGATGGTAACGGAGGTACAACGGGAGGAAGCACAGATCCTGATTCAGGAGAGCAGCAGGGGGAAGAACAAAGTATGAGAGCTATAATTCCTATAGTAATAGGTCTTTTCGTATTCTTACTGGTAGGTTTTGTAGCATACACAAGTATTATTCCTGAGAAAGGGGATCCATTATATAGTGTGTTAGGTAAATGACATTACCAATCCTCTCTCAGTTACCAGAACCTTTTGTAACTATTGTACTTTTAGGATTACTGATTTTAGCGTTTGTAGTAGCTTTCAAAGTGCTTAAGATGGTTATGCAGACGCTTCTTATTTCGGTTCTTTCAGCCGCATTCTATACTGCCTTAGTTTTCATAGGGTTTTTCAACGGTTTCGAGTTTAATCAGTTACTGTTTTTCTCGTTTCTAGGCTCAGGACTTTACCTGTTTTACTCGGTACTGGCATCAACATACACAGTAATGAGTAAAGTTCTTTCAGTACCGTATAAAGTGATTGTGCTGTCAATGATTCCGTTTAAAATAGTTTATAGAGATATAAAGGATCACTTAAGTAAAGAAAAGATTAAGGAAAAAACTAAGTCTGTTAAAGCAGATGTGAAAGAAGATGATAATCCAAACGATCCTAAAGAAGTTGTTTTAGACAAGTTGAAAGAAGAAGATGAAAAGGAAGAAAACTAGCTTCCAAAGCTGAAGCTTCCTGCTTCCAAACTATCAACTCTTCCATCCAAAATAACTGTGTTGTTGTCTAAGAAGATCTTCATATCTCCTGAGAACGAGTTAGCATCAAGTATTCTCGAGCCTTCTCCGAACTGTGTTGAGGCATCACTACTTTCTATACTTCCGCCTACATCGCTGAAAGTGAGAGGTGTTTTCTCTACATCATTGACTTCTATCTGACTGGTATTTACTTCCTCGTTCACGTTCATTGTTCCTGTAACGTTAACGTCAGAAGATGTTAATGAGTTGATACCTCCTTCAAGAGTAGTAATGTTTCCTGCTTCAACAGTTCCTCTGTAACCGTGCAAAACAATTTCCTCTTCAGAATATACTTGGTTGGCACCTAGATCTAACTGGTTCAGGCCCTCTACCTTTATTTCTCCAGCTTCTCTAAGGTTTATGCTTTGTTGATGAAGATTTTCTACAGTCAGATGAGCTTCAAAACTGTTTTCAGGTTCGGGATAGCTTCTGAAATGTTCACGTATCTGTTCAATAGGATCTTCTGTAAACTCGTTCAGGTTGAATCCGCTTTCGACGTTCTCAACGTCTTCAATATCCATGCTGTTGTAGTCTACTCCTCCGCCGTTAACCATGACTGCGGCTGCGACTAGAGAAGCAAATACTGCGCTTAAAATCTTTACATCTAACATATGTAACTCTAGAAGATGTCCGGATATAAAACTATAACAGGTACCGGTACAGTAAAAACAGTTTTTACAGTACTTGTTTACCGTGGAGAAAAGAAATATTGTACTTGTTGAACCTGAGAAACCGGAGAACACAGGTTTTATAGCGCGTCTAGCCTACAACTATGACTACAATTTAAGAGTTGTGAATCCGGACTTCAATCTTTCTGAAGCCCGTAAAACCGCTAAAAACGCTCAAGAAATCCTTAGGAACGCAAAAATCTTTGATAAGGTTGAGGATGCTGTAGAGGGTTTAGAGTATGTTGTAGGTACTAAGCCCGGTAGAGGCCGTAAACTTTCAGGTTTCCCGGCACGAAGAAATACTTCAGTAATGATTGGAAGAGAAAGTTCAGGCTTAAGCAATAAGGAACTACAGTTATGTGATGCTGTGGTCCATATACATACTCCGGGTTACAGCTCCTTGAACCAGAGCCATGCTGCAGCAATACTTCTATACGGTTTAAGAAGTCCTGATGAACCAGGTTTAACAGGTAAACAGAAAGATAAGCTTGAAGAAGTAGCTCCTGAAACAGTCTATGAAACACTTTTGAGCGCCAACCCTACAGAAGAAAAGGTTGGAAGGATCATAGGAGAGCTGAAAAAGTAGTTGTTAAAAAACTGATCAACAGGTTTTCTAAACAAGGTTTTAAGAGTTTAACCGGTTTTGAAAGTGTGGAATACAAGTGTTTTAAAGCTGTAGAATAAAGAGTCTTCCATATGGTTTCACAACTTTTACCTGAGATGGGTAGCTGGTTTATAATACTTCAAACACTCTCAATGCTACTGTTTATACTGTTCATATTCTTCTTCCCGAAGCTAATGATATGGCAGGCCGACAGGAAGATGAGGAATACGTTAATAGACTTAGAAACGTTTAGAGAAGATTCCAAGTCAATGTTCCTATCCAAGCTCTGTGACAATAACAATGAAAGGATGGAGAAGAAGTTCGAAACACTTCGAGACTTTAAAATGTCTCCACCAACAGGAATCGATCCAGCAGGACTAGTCGGAAAACTAGAACACGTACTAGACAACAGCGAAGACAAGTTCAACCGGTTTGTAGAGAGAAACGCCGATACAGAAGATGAAGACGAGCTAGCAGACTTGAATATGGCTTTCAAAGGGGTAATGGGTACACACCAGATCTATAAGGTTACAAGACATTACAGACAGTTAATTACAAAGACTAGAAACATTCAGTTAGTAGGTCTCATCCAGATGATGATGCCTATCTACAAGGAGCTGGCTGAAAGCCAGAGAGAAGCAACAAGAGCCTTTGTAGACCAAGCACCTATAGGAGACTCGATCGGTCCGTTAGTAGCCGCTAAACTTATACAGGGAGAGCCTGAAGAAGTGGCTGAAGACGTTGTCTACAGTGAAGAAGAGATAAACGGTCAGAAAGTACATGTCGTAAAGTCTAATGGTCCTGGAGCCCGTCTAGGAAAGTATGGTGACGCAATCGATAATCTGGCAGAAGGAAATGATTTAGAAGCAATTGTAACGGTTGATGCTGGAGCCAAGTTTGAAGGCGAAGAGACAGGAAGTATCAGTGAGGGAGTTGGAGTCATGATGGGAGGACCAGGAGTTGAGAAGACCAAGATTGAGGAGGCTGCAACAGAACACGACGTCCCTCTTGAAGGAATTATTATCAAGCAGAGTCCTTCAGAAGCCTCAAAGCCCATGAAGAAAAGTATTTACGACAGCTACAAAACCGGTTTAGACAAGGTAGAAGAATTGGTAAACGAGTTCGATGGTGAAGTAGCGGTGGTAGGAGTAGGAAACACTTGCGGCGTAGGAAACACAAGAACTGATGTAAGTGGAGTACACAACAGGTTGAGAAAGTACTGGAAAGAGTACGAAGAACAGGAAGATGAAGAAGTAAGCTACATAGGCATAATGGGTGCAATGGGCGGAGGAAACCAGAGTAAAGCAGAAGAGATAAGAGACTCTATGCTCTGGAAACTACCTCGATAAACCTTTTTTATTTAACTAATTTAAACCAGAGTTACCAAATAGATCAACAGATAGATGAATCTCTCAAAATACTTGATACTTTTTACACTGGTTTTAACTCTTGTTTCTATAGGATCTTCACATCACTTAACATTTCCTGATGTTACAGCAGAGTATGGAGAGTCTGTAGAAGTAGTTATAAACTGTGATACTGACAGTGACCAGTGTTCTGATGCATATAGGTCAACATATGAATTATATGCGTGTGGAGAGGAAGTAGATAGTGTACGTGGAACTTTCGGTGTAACTTCGGCAGAGACATATGAGTTTGAGTTTGATTATCCTGAGGATACAGTATGTGATAATGACTTTGGAGAGAACGAAGATGCTTTTGAGCTTGAAGCTGGTACAGGTCCTGAAACAGGAGGAACCCTGACTGTAGAAGAAGCCGGAGATATGGAGCCTCACAGAGGAAAGTACTTGGTTTCAGGTCTGAATACTGATGATCAAAATATTGGAGACTTCTTCTTAACCGATGATAGTTCGGTTCCTTCTACTGACTACGGAAGTAATGAAGATGAGAGAGCACAGGTTCATCTCCGACAATATAATAGTTACAGCGATGATATAGGGAATGCTTGGGCTGAACCGGGAAATATGCTTGGTACGCCTGGACAATTAAACGATATAATATCAGACTGTCCGATTGGATCAGGTTCAGGTGCTTGGACAGCATGCAACACTGTTGGCGAGGAGTCTTTCAGTCATGGATGGTCTACCAACTATTTCAATAGTGTTTTACTAGATGATGCAAACTCAGTAAGTCCGGTTCACTCTAACGGAGGACAGTATTTCCTTGATGGCGAGATTTTGGTTGGTTACGAGCCTTTAAGATATGATGAAGATGCTGAAATGGTTGATGAAAGTGGTGATGGCCCTTACTTCTATGTTTGTCGTGAAGGTGCTGAAATGGAGAACGGTTTTGAAGCATATGAAGGCCATCCACCACGGTTTTTCGATGAAACAGTTCCTCAAGTAGTTGATGTCAACCAGCCTGATACCTCTATCTCTGACCCGGATGATAGGAAGGAGTCAGATCTCTACAGATGCAGTTATGACGAGTTCCAAGGATCTTATGGGTGGACAGGTGTTACTGAATGTGACTCGGGTCTTGACCATGATGCGGATCAACGGATAGATGCAGACAACTCTAACTACCAGAACAGTGGTGGTTCTCAAGACTATGATGAGGAGTGTGATGTATCTTATGAGGATAAAGATCCCCGAGCAACCTGTCCAGAAGGCGCAACTATGAGCGAGGTAGAGGTTGTGTTCGGTGATGAAGTAGATGAAGTAGAGATGATTGTAGCACAGTACTATGATGATTCTGAAGACATGTGTAACACCGATGAAACGTTAGATGAGGACAGTGATGACGTACTGGAAAACTTTGTAGAAGACCGTGAACCCGGAACTTTTACGTGTCCAACAGAACAGTCGGATCCTTTCAGAGGAGGATCAAGTAACTGTGATGATTTGACTTGGGGTCCATATGAGGATGAAGATGGTGAAAAAGAGATGCCTATGGCATATTATCCTCCGTCAGAAAGCTATGTTGAAGCAATGGCAGAAGCCCAAGACTTAGACCTGGAAGACGGTGATGTACTGGAAACCGGTTTCGTAGATGATGGCTGGACGGTTCAGTACCAGTCGCTTTACCAGGCAGAGATGAAGTACGACGGTAGTGCAAGCTCCTCACACTGTAATCAGTGTCATTTCCCGGAGACGTGGGAAGATATTATTCTAGAGTGGAGTGTTTACGACGATGATGATGTAGACAACCATGAGGATGCATGGGAGGTACGGGAAGCCGGAGACGACAACACCGCAGTCCACACAGATATACGCCCAGATATGAGTGAGGAGGAAGTGTTTACGGGTGGTTTCGCACCAAAATGTGATGAAGAAGAAAGCTGGCAATACGACGACTTAGAAGGCCAATGGAGGTGTTCTGGTAATATTGGATGGGATCAAGCAGTCCACTTACCAGAGCTAGGCGGAGACATGCTAGGAATGATGGTGATGCCGTACAACGCTCTCAGCGAGGAAGAAGTAGAGGAAGATGGGATGCCGGAACACGTAGAAGATATCGGGCCGGATTGGAGATCCTACAGCATGGCTGTCGAGGATGCAGAACACCGTGAAGGATCAGACGAACTCGACGAACTACACGCCAAATGCTGGCCAGGAACCATGAGCGATAAAGATACACAGATAGATGAAGAGAATTATATTGAGGATAGTGTACCGGTTCAAACCAGTAACCCGTTCGGGATCTACGGCGAAGTTGACTCAACCTTCGGATCAGTATACACCTGCCAGTGGGGATACACCTCCGATCAACACGACGAGGATTATATGATACAGGACTGGAGCGGTGTACAGAACTTGGCGCATGACCGCGACTTGTTCGATGCTTTCAGTGATGAACATGACTTGAGCATGAGTTACACGGCCCATCAGTTTGAAACCCAGATGCAAGAATGGGGCAACTAAAAAAAGGGAAAAGGAATAGTAGTGGAAGAACCAGTTAAGAGGCCCAAACAAATTCCTCTCATTCTATAGTTTTTCTAGGATTGTTTCTAGTTCTTGGTATTCGAGTTGTTCTTCCACTCTTTCGTGTAGCCTTCGGTTTTCTGTCACCAGTATTTCCGGTTGGTCTGGTGTTCCGAAGATTATTCCTGGTTTACTTGTTTGTAGGAAGTGGTCTGCTGCTAGTATTGGCGCGGCGTAAATCTCTTTCCGTGGTTTGTTGTCTCTTTTCATTTCTAAACCTTCCGAACCAAATGGATCCGAGACTGTCATGTCTGATGTTGTTATTATTCCTGAAGGAACTGTGTTTCCTACGTACATCCCTTGTTTTCGGTTCATTTTTGTTCTGTAGTTTAGTTCTTCCATGTCTCCTTTTTCGAATTCTCCTAGGATTGAGACGAAGTTGCTGAGTTGTCCCATTCCACTGACCATTGAGGCGTTGTCAGCGTTGTCTATATGTCTTACTTCGGTGTGTGTTGTTTCTACGTGGTACCAGTCTCCGTCCAAGTACATGCTTTTGCTGCCGTGGTTGTTTCCGGTGCTGTCGCTTGTCCGGTCGTGCGGGTTGTCGAATCCTGCCGCGTAAACATCTTCGAAATCGGTGTGTTCTCTGATTATTGTTTCTTCAGTGGCGGCTTGTGTACCTGCGCTTCCGGAGTGTCCGCCGACTACATCTCTTACGTGGTCCGCCACGACTTCGATTAACTCTACTTTATCATCTACGTCTTCGATTGTTTCTGGATCGAATTCATCCACTGCTTCAGGTACGTTGTTGTTTTCTACGCCTGTCAGTCGTTTTTCAGTGAACTCTTCGTAGTCTGTGGTGTGTTTATCAAATTTGTATGGTGTGGAGCTTGGTATTACTTGGATTGTTTCTTTATTTTCGAACTCTATGCTGCCTTGTAGTAGGTATTGGTCGGGCGTTGTTTTCTCAACGTTTACTGTGTCTGTTATTTCTTCTCCGTTGTACTCTGCTTGTATTTCTAGTTGGTTGCGGCCTTGTTCTAGTTCGGTGCATTTGATTTGGTACAGTGAATCTTGTAGGTCGTATTCTAACTGATCGGTTGAACTGATTTCCAATTGGTCCGGTTCAACCGGTTCATCATCTTCATACAGAGTTACTTCTAGTTCTGCATAATCACTGCTTCTTATCTCATCGGAGGTGTGTTCCCAGTTTTTCAGGTCTGAAAGATCGACATCTTCCGCAGATACTTCTAACTTGTAGTCTGGCCCGTCTTCATCATTGTCTTGTTCATAGTCATCGGATCCGTTGTCTGTTTGTCCTGGTCCTTGGTTTTCATCTTCTTCTTCTAGTATACTGGTGCATCCGGCTAACCCTGCTACTGCGGCGGTTCCACCTATTTTTAGTAGTTCTCTCCGTGTTTTTCCTTCCGACATCCTAGTTTTTCACCTTTCAGTAACAAACATTTGTGTTTTGTTGTATAAAAAGTTTCCGGTGACATAAAAACCAGGACCAAGTTTATTTATTCAAACACGGAGAAAACAAGAACTGTGAAGCCCCCAAAAACCTATACCGTCACATTAATTCTAGCCACACTAATTCTAACCGGTATAACCGTTACCGCTTTCGAAGAATCAGGAGACCTACCAAGCTCAGGTACACCACCCGACGACGACTACGAAGACGAGATAATCTACGACCTTCAAGCATCATGGATCTTCGAAGGAAAACAGACACCTACCCTTACAGGACCCTCAATCTTCTACGGATCAAGAGTAGCAGTCGACAAAGACGGATCAGAAGTCGAGTACTCAAAAGACTCAGGAACAGAAGGCGTAGGAAACACGTTAACCTCGTACTACATAGAAAACTCGGATGAAGAATGGGGAGGCGGAGAAATAAAAGAAGTAGAACACCAAGACGACGACTGGTATATCGAAGACGGAGCAGGACAAGGCTACGCAACATTGATCACTCCGCCACACCCAGAACTAGGCTCAGAATCCTGTGGAGACGGAAGACCTGAAGAGGGAGACGAGTTCGACTGTCCAGAAGACCACGGCCTACCAGCCAACGAGTACAGCAACGATGGAACAACTGAGGCAGAAACAACTACAACAGAAAACCTTGGAACCTACTCAGTAGAGACAGGAAGAAGCACACATACCGATGAAGTAAACTACAATCTGGACTTAGTAGCAACGGAACCTCACTCTGAATCAACTCCTGATGGTGTAGCATCAGAAGATATAAGCAGTCACAGATCAAGCTCAGACACCGACAGTAAAACATACTATACTGACCACTCTGACGGCAGAATAAGTGACAATGATGAATCATTCGAGTGGGAGAACGCACCAGACTTCTACCTTGAATCAGAAAACGAACTCTACACAGTATTCCCATTTATAGAAAACAGCGTGGAAACAATAGGCTCCGTAACAAACTATTACACTCGGAGCACAGGAGACTACGATACCTGGGAAGGAGAGTCCGAAAGCCATAGCAGGTGCGGAGACGGAGACTTCGAAAACTCTACATGTGAAAGCAGTTCTGCTGATGAAACAATCTGTGTAGATACAAGTGATGAAGTTATGGAAGATCGAGACGCAAGAACAACTTCAGACGACAACCCTCCTACAAGAAGCGCAACAACACAGGAATACACTCTGTCTGAATCCGGTTCAAACAGTTACAGTGTAGAATCAAGTAGTAATGATCTAACCGTAGAGGTTGATAGAGATATAGCGAGGCCTGAAAGCGAGTTCCATGACGTTGAGTGGGTAGACTGTGATTCAACATCTAGTACTGAGGAGTCATGTGAACCTACTTCTACAGGAGAAGATCACGGTTATGACTGTCCTTCCGATACCTCTGTGAGCGGTCCGATAGAAACTCAAGAGTCTTACAATGAGATTCACTCTGCTAGCTACACATTTTACCATGAGACAATTGATTTTGATACACGGAAAATCTTCGATACAAATATAGAAACTTATAATGCACTAGATGATGCTGTCTCAACCAACTCTATCGAAGCACTTTTCGATGTAGAAGACTCAGAAGAAAACAGTATTAAAGACGGTTTCGATGAAGATGATATACCTTACCAAGTTGAAGATGGTAGAGCCTACTACTCTTACAGAATTGATGAACCGGCCAGCGACCAAAGCAGCTCCTACTCTGTATCTGTCTCTAGTTTCAATCTTGACACAGATTCAAACGACTTTATATCTGTTAGAGACAGCTTCAACACCTACAAGGTTGACGGCCCAATAGGTCTTGGCGACGGTTTCGTGGCGATAAGACATGAGATAGAGAACGAAGGAACAGAGGATGAAGAGAAAAGCGATGAATGGCAGATGGTAGGTAGTTCAGACTTTTTTGCAGAAACTGAAACCGTGAATGGAGAGGAAGAATCATTCGTAACTGAGGATGATGTGGAACAGATGCTTAAAGATAAAGGTGCGGACTGTGTAGGAAGCCAGCTCTACTGCGTATCATTTGTTGAGCTTCATCTGAACAATCTCAATGAATGGGGTTCAACAGATCCTTTCGACGGTGTTAACATCAGTACAACACCTGAAGGACCTCGTCATACCTGGAGTACAGATGAATCCTTAGGAGTCTGTAAACTTTACCAAGAAACAGATGATGGTGACTCAGACCTGGATGAGGACTCGGATGTACAGTGCAGCTACGAGTACAGTGACGGCTCCGGTGATGACCCTGATGAATGTATGGAGTCAGGCAACCGTCTACGTCGAATGGAAGGACCTATAGTCGATGAAGAAGCAATGGAAGAAAGCGATGTAGACGTGGTAAATGATCATAGAGAGGCCTGCGTTGAACATTCAGAATGTGTTCTACATGCTAGTTCAGTGCCTGAAGGCACTGTTGCAAACGTGGCATACTACGATGAGGACGGCCACGGTTTTGATGGTTATCCGGAGTACGAGGAAGGAGGAGACTCACCTGACTGGCAGGTCTGTCTAAACATTAATAATGATGATCAGTACGATGAATGGGCAGGACAGTGGTACGACTTGGACAATGAACTAGTAGGAGAGTACTTGAGAGGAGATATAGAGGGTGACGGCGCGGGAACAGATCTTGTCTCAGGAGCTGATACCTCAAACTTTGACCCGGATCCTGAAGATGATAGAGATCATATTGAGAACTACTGGTTAGAACATCCTAACCCTGAACATGAATACTATAATCCTAGAGGCGGTATGGAAGGTACTACTCTTCTAGCTGACTGTGGACCGCTTATTGAGTGTGGTGACGATGAAGGAGATTTCCGTGGAGGAGTAAACAGTGACCCAGGATTTTTCAGCTTCTTCTTCGAACATAGTAGGGATGCAGACTACCATCCACAAGGAGAGGACGAAGAACACACTATTTCGCCTCAGTTTGAAGGGATACTGGTTAAGATACAGAAATACTCGGACAACAACCAGCTTGATACCAGTCATTACGACTACCACACTTATTTTGACGAGGAAGAGTACGAAGAGTTCTTAGACGGTGAAGACAACGACTACGAATGGTACTACGATACACAGATAGGAGAGGATGAATCTGTCCAGTATGCTTACACGGTTAATGAGAGCTGGGTAGTCGATACTACAGGCGTGCCTTTCCCGGCTTGGGGTGAAACAGATACAGGAGGCTACTACCAAGAGCATGATATAGGTGTTGAAGGAGGAAGAAGTACAGGTATACACCATAGAAACCAGGACTCACACCGTTCCGATTCTGAAGACTCTACAGCCCAGAAAAACGATAGAGCGTTCGGAAACTCTCTAGCTGTAAAAGCAACATCAGATGTAAACAGCAACATAAGACAAGGGGAAGGTTTCTGGATAGATCCTGACAACGTAAGATACCACTGGGAAGAAGGCCATATCGACGGTACAATGGGAGCATCAAGCTGGACAGACCTTATAACATTTAATATAGATCTTACAGGTCCAGACTCAGGACTAGGCTGGGATCTAGATGAAGACCAGTACCATACAAGTCCAACAGATCCTAACGACATAACTTTTGAGGATAGCGGACAAGTAGTTTACACCGAAATATTCTGGGAACAAGAAGATGGTGAAATGGCCGAAGGCTTACAGCCACCTATGTGTGGAGACGACCGTCACGAGTTTCTTCTTGAAGAGATAGGAGAGTCTGTAAACTCTGAAAGATACTCGGGCAGATACGCATGTACAACAAGAGTAGACGTATGTTTCTACGACGGCCAGATCTATCCTACAGTACACAGCAGTGACGGTGGAGACCCATCAAGCTATGTAAACACTCAGGAAGAAGGAGAAGACTTCGGAAGACTTAAAAATGATGAAGCAGTATGCGCCCAAAGACCTGAAGACGATGTAGCCAAATGGTACGACCAAGACTACCAGAGAGAGATACGTGGAGACCGTCTATGCCGAGAAAACAGTCTGTACGGAGAAGAAGGAGTAAGATGGTTCGACCACGACTACATATCCGAGCATCCTGAAGCGGTTACAGGAGGAATAGACGACTCATGGAACGACAGAATGGAACAGAGAGATCAGCCTTACCTGACCTCAGATCCTGACTCAGGAGAGTTAACAGATACTCATACACCGGTTCCAACAGGATCACACCACGACAGGGTTGCTGTACCAACCGACGGAAGCGGTAATCCTGACTTAGAGGCTTACGGCTTCTGTGGAGGAGATGATGAAGGAGAACATCTTGTTACTCAAGAAGCCAGTACTGATCTAGCTGAAACAAACCGGGACGTTATAGGTGTGGCATCAAGCAGCGATTACTGTATCTTCGATGGAGAAGAAAGCCAGTACACTCCGGAAGACTCCAGTCAACAACAAAGACAGCTTTACGAACCTGGAGAAACCATTGACTTTGGAGGACCAGGAAGTATCTCATGCTATGATGGTACATGGTATGATACGTGGCCTATAGTGTTCGATGAAGTAAGTATTGAAGTACCGTTTGAAAACAGGAGAATAACAGGTTTCAGCGTTATAAACCCGGATGATATTGAAAGAACCTTTGAAGTAGAGATGAGTGAAGAGTTCTCTGACAGTGTATACACTTTCTCAGAGTTCAGAGAAGAGACAGGAACAAGTTTCGATGTAACGGTTCCGCCTCAGTCATCTGAAAACTTCAACGTGATAATAAGAGGAGAAGACAACCGTATAGAAAACGAAAACCTAGTGTTAACCGCCGAAAGCAGTGATGGAGAAGTAAGAGGAGAAGACTCTTTAGAAGTAACTGTTAGTGAAGACTTTGAGTCTGACGAAGTTATACAGGGAGAGCCTGAAAGCGTTTCAGGTATAGGATTTATGCAGATAGCAGTACTTACACTTTCAGCCTTGATGCTTTTCTTCTTACAGAGCTGAACTAGTTTAGCTTCTCTATCTCGGTTAAACCGGTTTCAGTACTTTTCTTATCTAGACGGTAAAGGTTTCCGGTGATCGCAGACTCCATAGAGCTATCATGGGTTACAACAAACATCTGGTCTACAAGATCTGTGTTTTTCGAAAGTGTTTCTGCAAGACTTTCGACTGTATCGGAGTCCATGTTATGTGTAGGCTCATCAAGCATCAGTATCTGAAAACTAGGAGAAAGCGTAAAGGTAAGCGCTAGACGCATAACTAATGCAGAAAGATGTCTCTCTCCGCCCGAGATCTCTGCCTCTGCGTTAACCCATTCGTTATCAGAGCTAAGTACCTGTAAACGGTATGCCTCTTCAACGTTCAGCCGGATGCCGTAGTAATCATCGTAAGGATAGACCTGGCTCCAGATACTATCCATCAAACTGTTCAGCTCATCGACAAAAAGCTCTCTAACCGATACTTGGGTCTTCTCTAAACCGTTACTGTAACTGTTTAAGAACTCTAACAAGCTTTCTAAACGTTGAACAGTTTCCGCTAACTTCTTTTTCTTACTGAACTGTTTCTCTATACTCTTTAACCGTTTCTTTTTCT
>LFCJ01001450.1_pt1 | contig 16554 bp, 26 predicted proteins | sample 643141 | NCBI WGS metagenome assembly LFCJ01 (sample SAMN03766243, study PRJNA286221) | soda lake metagenome | biome: soda lake; feature: Kulunda steppe; material: water; isolation source: sample B1-Br-g2 brine of Lake Bitter-1 | place: Russia: Kulunda steppe | collected 2010-07 | reverse complement strand
GATGTGTCCGCTTTTTTAAACCAGAACAACCATAAACTTCCTTTTTTTCTTCATGAATTAATCGTTTTTTATGAGCAGGCTAGCAGTCGCAATTCTTGACTGAAGGCCTTATCCTTGTAAACCTTGTCTCTCCCGGATGCGCGGTTTCCCCGCTGGCGCAGTGACCACCCCTGCGTTTCATGCTGTTTGGGTCCCCGTTTGGATCTGACAAGGTCTGAAGATTTGACTACCAAGCCGACTACGAGTGATCTGGAGAATGGACAGTCTTGATTTGAGATCTGAATAGATCTATTAAGTTGCCTTGATCTGAACACTGCTTGAATAATCTAGATCTGCTTTGCTCTTTTTGATCTCTCCAGTTATCCTTTGCTGTGATCTTGCCCTTGCGTGCTCGCAAACTGCCTTCAAATTTTAAATGTCTTTTGGTTTTCACCAAAACATCTGGCTTCCAGACACGCTCTTAGCTGCGACCAATCGGAGATTTTTCCTTCCGGGCTTTAGCCAGGAGAAGGTCCTTTGCAGGGAGGACAGGTAAGGAACAAAGAAATAATTTTACCCACCTCCAGGAGGTGGAGCACCGGCTCTCAGCAGCCGAGGTAGATTTTTCCAGAGGTGGAGTACCAACCCCCTAGCGGGTGAGCTATTGTAGGACCCATCTTGTGACAGCTCACCAGCCCCATCGTGGAGGCTGAGATGGAGACAGCGGCAGCTGACAGCAAGAAGTAAGTAGCGTGCAAGGAAGTCCCTCAGGTGATTAGATTATCATGCGCACTCCATAAGTACTTTCACTTCCACATACTAAGTTCGTCACCCATCACCATTACAGCCATTGTAGATTGTGAACATCCCGCTTGGAAGGGATCGAAAATGTAATGCCATTCCAACTGTTGAATCAAACTCAGACCTCACAGCTAACTAATGATTAGCCTACCACGGAGGATACATTTGCTAGCGCCTGCAAGGCTAAGCTGATAAGCATGAAAGAAGGAAGATAGAAAGCCCCTTTGCGCGCAGACTCAATATACTTCATCAAATTTATTGGCCAACCTGCTCACCTCTTCCGTCAGTACCTGGCATTTGCGCTTATCTGGGAACACAGCCACCATGAGCACCTCATTGCAACACGAATTGGAAGCCATGGACTAGTAAGCATATCCATTCATCCCACCATTAGTGTCCCCCAGGCGCAAGCTGTCCTTGAGCTGAGTAATGGACTGTTCCAGCACCTCGCGTTCTTTCCTTGCTGACATCAGCTCCCCCTCCAGATCGGCAATGCGCCGCAGTGTCTGAGATCTGGCTGCACTGAATTGCGTGGAGGGGTAGGACGCAATGGAGGAGGGGGGAGGGGTGCTCATACCTGTCCTTCCATCCAGCAGCACCATCTTCCTGTCTGCCATCAGCGCACTCTCTTTGTCCCTGTCAGCAGGAAGCGAGGTAGGTCCAGGCTTCAGTGCAGGATGCGATAAGCAAGACACTCGTCAACACGATTGGCATGGACTGAAACTGAGCAGGCTGGGCGCCCACATGCCGCGGTCTTGAAGCGCTTGACCTAGCTGCAGCAGGGCCAGGTTGCAGTGCAGCATTGCTCATCCCGACCCGGACCCAAGTGCCCAGGGAGACGGATGGCCGACTAACCTGATGTTGTCCTCAATGGTTGCAGCGGCGATCTCGAGGTTCTCCAGCTCCTTGTCAATGGCATTGGCTTTATGATTGATTTGAGCTGTCACTGCGTGCAGGTGAGCTATCTCACGCGCAAGAGCACGTTCCACCTCGTCCTGCAAGCAGATGTGCACATGAGTACATGCATGTATTTCGTGCGCCTGTGTGTGGAACAGGGGTGGGCGTGCAACGTGCAAGCATTGTGATTGCGAGGGCGGTGCGTGCCCCAATTTGTGTGCGAGCGTTACTATATGCTCCTGAGGTTGTGCATGCATGCGCGTGCGTGTGTGTAAACATGCACGTGTGCATGCGCGCAGGCGCCAGTGGACACCGACTTGATGCCTCGTGTATGAGCCCCTTGGAGTGAGTGAGGTATTCCTCCCTCTTGCACTCCCTCCCTCTGCTCTGCCCTCCTCTGGCAAACAGGGGGGAGAAGATGGGAGGAGTGCAGGCAGGGGGGTGCTCAACGCGCTGTGCGCGCTTGCATGGATGTGCACACCCATCACGTGTGCCAGCCACGCAGCCCTGCTGCAGCGCTGGCAACTAAAGAGAGCAGTCTGATGAGTCATTGCACAACTAGGGCCCCAAGCACCGATACAGCATCAAGCAGGGCTGGTGTTGTTGGCCGCGTGCTCACTGGGCTGGGCACACTACCACAAAGGCCTGCAGCAGCACTGCAGTCACACTCAGCCCTGACCACTTGTGACACAAGGTGGCAGTAATTTGTCTGATGTGCACGATTGCACTCAATTTTGGGGTGTGCATGCACGCCTACTGTTTGGTCTGTGCTCGCATCACACGAAGGCCTTTGCCGTGCAAGCTTACACCGGCCTTGACCTTAGAGCTGTACACTTTAGTCTGCACCTTAGCTGCGATGGTGTGACTGCGCCATTTATGCTCGCATGCACCCGCTCTGACGCGCGCACAATGGCCCCGGCGCCACGTCTGGGCCCCACGCTTGTATTCTCCCACGAGGGTCGGTGCATCACCACAAGAAGGCCGGGTGATCTGCGGCTTGCTTGCACCGCAGTGAGACCAGCATTGCCTCAAGAATGGCGTTATCGTGCTTCTTATTTGTTTATATTTTACCCCCGCCCAGCCAGTGTGCTCTGTTGGTCAGCAGTCACGCCCAATGCTGCAGCAGTGCTCAGCTCCCAACCACCCCAACCACCTCGACCACCAACTGCCTGTACCACAGGGTTTGTCAAGTTGGTGTCTGCCAGTGTGTGCAAGGGCGCCTAAACCTCCCAGCAAGCTCAGACACGTCAAAGTGAGTACAAGCCCAGTGCAGGCCTGTAATTTGCAAACAGCTGCTTTCTGCAACCTTCCCTGTGTATACCCAATGATGGAATACTGTGTGGGGGGTAAGCTCCCATGCACCAGAATGGGGGAAGAGAAAAAGCGTCACACATTTACTACTTGTTACCATCATGCTGCCCAAAGGTCCCCTCAGCAGTGAGCGCCCAGTTTTAACTCCAAGCTGGCAAGCATCCAGCTTCCCTGGAGCTCATCATCCACCCAGACTCGTGGGCTTAACTCACCTGCACTGTCTGTCTGTCTGGTCAAGCTTTGCACATAGCAAAGCACTCCTTAGACTGCATCAGGCTCATGGGCTCAACTCACCTGCACTGTCTCCCTGTCTGGTCGAGCTTTGCGCATAGCGAAGCGCTCCTTAGATTGCATCAGTGGCCCTCGCTTGGCCTCTAGCGCAGCGGCCAGCTTGCGGCGCTCGTGCTCGGCTTTGCGCTGCTCCTCACGGACCTTTGTAAGCATCAGATCAACAACGAGCCTTCAATTTGTCAGTGTCTGGGCACTGGGATGCAGGTGTGTCACAGAGCTAGACGCCACAAATTCACATAAGCACTGCTAATGCTCTGACTTTGATGGTAAAAGCTGCTGTGCCCACTTGCACAAGATGTGCACTCGACTTCCTTGGAGCAATCAAGCCACTTGGCACATGAACTTAGGCCAGCACAACTCTTCTAGTGACGTACCTCTGCTAGCTGCCTGTCTAAGTCCTCCTTCAAGTAGTTGGTGCTGCTCAGCTTGGCCATCATGCTCGTGTTGAGCATGCGTGATGTTTCGTGCTCAGCTTGACGAGCATTGTGGATGATGTGACGGATTGCCTTGCGTAACCTGCCATTGCAAAGAGAAGGAAGAAGAAGGATGGTCTAAGGAAAAAGGAGAAAATCAAGCTTTTCAACCAATGTCACACACCCAACCAATTTTTGAGACATCGGAACACTACCAAGGCAAAAAAGAATCTGTGCATGATTGGCTTCTACCTCAACCTTTTGCTGATGCCCTGGGACTAGGGCACAGCTCTCTTGAGGCCCCTGCACGGGATCTGGTACTAGGTGTCATTAATATGAATGCAGTTGAAAGACACATTTTTCAGGGTGGGGTCATGCATCATATTTGCTAGAACCAATGTGCATATGAGACAAGCAATGCGTTTTTGACGTTAATTTGCCCACATTCAGGGGTCAATAATGAGGATTGAGATTGGGGGTGAGGCTGTTGACCTTCATCTGCCTCCTCAGCTACTTCTAACCACCCCTAAAATGCATACTTCTCCAAAGTGCCCTTTTATCAGAACTGCTGTGACAGCAGCAGTGAAGACCCTGGCTTAAATGTTTTGGTCCTTTTGATTTACTTATGCATAAATTTAGTTGCTGAGCGGGGAATGAGCGGGAACATGGGGAACACAAGGGGGGGAATGGTTGCATAAGACACATTTCAAAATTTCAATGCGCAGATTTCAAACTTTCATAGTAACGCATAGAATAAGATGAAATATTGTTCAACCCTGAGTCTGAAAATAAATCCAGAGGGAAAACATTTCAAGCAATTTTTGTCAACGTAGGTCATGTTGTTACTTGCATTCATGCAGGAAACAAACGTGAATCCTTCCAGAACATGCACTCAAAGCACCATCCTTGCGAGAACTGGCTGTTAACATTGGCTGACAGAATGGTTGCTACTGCCCTAAGATGGTAGAGGCAGTTTACTCTCTCACATGAGGCCACACAAATTGCTTGGCAGTGGCTACTGCTGCCTCCCTCCCTCCCCCACACACTGTAAATGATCCTCAGGCAGCACCTGGTCAAGAACTAGATTTCTGAAACTGTGCTGGGAGAGGTATTCTACTGAAAGGCAATTCGAAGGACCCAGGGGGTGCTGAACCAGCTGGGTTGCCGACATTTTTTTTCTGGACTATCTTGCAATTCACTGACTCAAGTACTTCTCCAACCATTCAGGTACTCGATGTGGTCTTTTTATCACAAGTACTTCTTAGGATAGAATTGTAAATTCCATAATGTTAAGCAACTTCCGTGCATGAAAAACCTAGCCCCCAAAACATCACAGGTCTGGAACAGTCTTGCTCACCTTGCTGAATCTGCTGTAAGCTGTCTGGCAAGGTTCAGGTTGTCGGTTGTAGACCTCACCCAAGTCTGAGGTGTTTTCAGGATACAGTTTTGCTTCTTCCGCAGCATTAGCTCCTCACTGCTGCCATCAGGGCCAATGTTCAGTACTCCTGTGTCTACTTCCATTGCGGTTACCTGGACATGATTTGTTAACATGTGTGAGAGCTTAATTCATGCGTATGCGTCAATGCGCCTCGGTAGTGTTGCAAAAAAAGGAACAATGCACAGTGCCGCATTGCCACTTCATGTGCTTAGTAGCCAAATTCCACTGGGTATTTGTACAGTTTTAGGCGGCCCTTCACATTGGATGTTTCTGAACAAAGTAAGACATGCCAGTCTGTTGCAAGGAGAGGTGCTAGAAACTAATTGGACCTGTACGGTGAATTGTAGATTTACAAACAAAGCCTCAGGACTAGTGTACCGCAAGCAGTGCCTAGCATATTGGGCTGCATTAGGCATGTTTGATAAGTGCAGAGAGCACGAGTATCACTGATGAGCTGTATGTGCAGCATCTTCCTTCCAGAAACCCTGTCTCAGTTTTTCATTCCTGACTTGCAAGGTGCAGGTGCTGCGACAAAGCTGTTCTTGTACCATACAGTCACACCTCTGCATTATACAAACCTTGTCTTTCAAGTCAGCTGTCAGCCTTGCCCTGCAGGCATCGATGCTTCCCATCTCCTTGTCTAGATGGGCTATTGCGCGGTCCACCTGGTGAATGTGCACCAAAAGGAGGTCAGTTTAACCACCTGGCCTTTCGATAACGCCTATGCTGTGCTCCTTGAGCTCTTGTCTTGGCTGTCTGCCTGTCCTGCCATAGTATCCATGGGGTTGGCTTTTAAAGAGTCCAGGCAGGTGCGTCCCAGGCCAGCTGTGCAAGCACGAGCTTGTGTATTGCTTACCTTCTCCACAAATGCGCGGATGAGCTGCTGCTGGTTAAGCAGCTGCTTCTCTACTTCGTCCATTGTGCGTTCACGGTTGGGCCTTTTGTCTCGAACCTGCAAGCTTGTGCATGCGCACAGGCTCATGCATCTGCTTGCCAAGAAAAATCAAGGCAGGAAAAGCGCATGAGTATGCAAGAAACATACTGCTCAGCTGCAACACTTAACATTCATTTGATTGTGCGCACCTGCAGCCTGCCACTGTTGAGATCAAGCTTGTTCCGGACAGTGTTCAGGCGCTCCTCCAAATTGCCCCTCAGTGCTGTGCAAGCATCAAACTCTACTCCGAGCTCATACACAGCTGCCTCAAGCTGCAAAGCAGGGTAGGATGAGATCAGCAGCCCCTCAGAGCTGCAGGGCTTATGTGTAGGGGCATGCTTGGATAGCTAACTTATTGAAATGCCACGCTCAACTGGTGTGCATCTGTTCCAAGCCCCCCTTGAGGCCAGCCGTGAAAAGTTCTGCCAGCAGAAGATAACCGACTTCATCAGTTTGATGCAGCATGAGAGGGGTTGTTGGAAAACGCGAACGAAGATGTCAGATATTGTGCATGCATATGCAAATGAAAAACACTGCTGGCATATTTACATTTTCCGCTCCCAGTTTGGCACAAAACAGGCAAATTTAGTCCATATACACTCATACCAGGGTTGAGTCATGCGTCCATGTGCCCAGACCAATGCATGTATAATACAAACAATGCGTGTATGTCACCTCAATTTGTCCTCATCTAGGGGTCATTTTGTGGGTGAAGGTTGGGGGTTAGAGGGGGCCTGTGGGCCCTCAATTGCTCCCCCTAGCTACCTGTTACCACCCCAATGCATTCTTACATGTACAAGTACATCCAAAGTGCCAAGAAACAGGGGAAGGGGTGGGTGAATGTAAAGATCATTGAGCCAAAAGACAAGTTGCACCAGCACAGGAACTGCAAGCTTGTCTTTGTAGCTGGTGCTTCCTGCATCGGGAAGCACGTCCTGCACTCCAATCCAGCTTGTAGGGGCGTTAAGTGCACAGCAGACAAAGCAGTCCTGCTCCTGCAGCCTTCCTGGGTGAGATGAGTGCCCAAGCCCATCGATGCTCAGAGCGAGGCAGCAGCAGCAGCGCAGCGCCAGCTTGACAGAAATACAGCAGCAATTTTATGCAACACCTCACCACCGCCAAGGAGTGCAGGGGAGTGCTCTGCTGAGCAAGGCTAAGCAGAAACACGGGAAATGCCGGGGAGGTGTTCCGCATTGGACACATTGGGGATTTCAATGCGCGAATTTCATACATTTTCAGCAATGCGTGAAACGCGATCAAATACACATTACCCGACCCTGACGTACATACATGTATGTGCTGTGTACACACCATTTCCCACAAACCTAAGCATGAAAGGACAAGCTTGTATGCTGGACTAGGCTGTCTTGCCAGCTTGGCGCGTGCCGAAGAAGACTCACGTAGCCTCAAACAGGCCATACGCTTTTACTTGAGCAAGGCACGGCATTACAACCCAGGGCATGTACATACAGCTTCAAGTATCAGTAAGCATGTGGCTGGCAAATCAAGCAATCCGCTTGAAGCATGCAACAAGCAAGGTCCAACATGAGCTAGCAAGTTTTGCTATCTCGCATGCAGCAAGTTATTGTTCCAAAATAAAAACTCAGGTTCACGTGATGAGAATGTGGATATTCAGGATTTGGGCAGGAGGGAGGAGTTGGTGTCACTTTTGGACAGCATGCCCAAGTCCTCAGGGCAAGGGCATTTGATAGGAATATGTATGGGTCCAATTGGGGGGGGGGTCAAAATTGTAAATGTTGGGGGATCGAGTTTTTGGACACCAAATTAAAGATGTACCAGCGGAATCCTCAACTCAAGCATAGTCAATTGGCACCCTTTCGGGGTGAATTTGGCTTAAGAGGGGTCCATGTGCATGCCAACAAGCCAAAGCCATGCGTGCATGGGTGTGGACCGCAGGGTGCGCAAAGCCCAAGCAGCAGCATATCACTCCAAACTTGCAGGATAGTATCAACACAAGATGCAAAATGGAATGCTGAAAAATGAAAGCAACCTGTGGGTGTTGAAGGCTACTTGTGGGTGCATGGCAGGTTATGTATGCAAGAGCATCCGCATCTTTGGTTTTGCCCCATTACTCTGTAGCAAGCCAATCTTTGGTAGCAGTGAATATGCAGATGGATGCAGAATTTGAGAGGGAGCAAATTGATACCCTTTTTGTCTGGTTGGGGGCAGCGTAAGGGGGGGGGCAGGAGATGGATGGTGGGTCCAGCCCGAAAATAGGGCATGCCTTTCTTCAAAGACATCTTGCCTCCCTCCTGACTTGGGTATTAGTATTTTGCAACGAGTATGCGCAATACCCAGCAACTATTCGACATTCACATGGCTTACCGCATTTTTGAGGCCCTCAGTCTGAGTGATCTTGTTCCTCAAGGCCTCCTCCACACTGTTTAAATCTGCAAGCTCCTGATCAGCTGCAGCAGCCTGCGTACGTGCAGCAAGGACATTCCATCATCGCGCTCTAATGCAAGAGGGCTAGTTGAAAGAGCCGGAACCATAAAGTAAAGAACCTCTGTATGATGATGTGGACCATGTCTCATACCTGCAAGGTGTTGCTGGCATGTCTCAAGCTGGCAGATGCCAGATTGGTCGTGCCTCCCAGGCCCACATGCGTCCTTGCCTGCGATCGCAAGTATTGGCCCTCGCATGCTGTACGGCCAGACACGCAAGCTGCAACGTCCATGGTCAGGGGTAGAGAAGCTTGGTATCACACCGCATCCGCATGCCCTCAAGCAAACGCGCTCACAACAAAGACACATGTACACATAGCAGGGTTGCAAGGTGCAAGCAAACGGCCTTTGGAGACTGATGAATTAAGGATGAGACGTACTTATTGCGAATGCAATGTCTCTAGTATCGAGCCTGAGCTTGGCCCTCCTGCTGCTGGCTCCTGTGAATGCTTAGGGCTCGATGTCCTTAGGAATAGCCCTGCCCTTGCTAACCCTATACCTCGTACTGCCAATCCTGTGGGCTTCTGTAGTGAGGACTCTTCTTGCCTTGGCCTCCTGATTGTGCCAGCAGCCGATAGTTCTGCGCACGGAACAAGGAGCACTCGTCTGCCCATTGTTGCTACTCGCACACTGCAAAAGACCTTGATCCGTGGCGTTATAAGCGACAATAAAGGCTCTCTTTGACGGAGCACATCCCGAGAGAGCGCACTTGCCATAGCTTAACCCTTCACTCACTGCTATGTTTATTCCATGGCCTGTGTGTCCGAATTGTGTACCCATCTTAATAATTTCAATTAAGCAGCCCTGTGTTTTTAAAGGGGTTGTTACATTTGCTTCCTTTGTGAGGATCTAATCTTAAACTACCTATTTCATGTCAAATGTAGCTTATATCTGACTGGCCTGGACCTGATCTGTCAAGTGAGATGCTGGGGCATTCGCCTGTCAGGCCTCTTCTAGGCCAGCCTAGGTTTCCAATGCAGTATAGCTCGCTTGTCACTCCTGATTGGCCTGCAAACAAGTGTAAAAAGCAGCGGCGAGACTTCCGTGTGGCAGCACAAAATGGGTACTCTCGAGTGCGCCAGACAGCACACCGCAAACAGATGCAGCAGGAACAGCAGCAGCAGTACAGGAAGGAGATGCAAAAGGTGGGCTTGACTCAAAGAAATGCAGGTCAGCAGCCCGAGGACGGCACGCGGTAGCCTGTATTCAAACTCAATGAACTCAACCTTTCACTATGGTGCAGGCTTCAAATCCAAGCGAGAAGCCAGATGGCACTGTTCTTTTTGAACTGGCAGACACCAGTCCTAGTTTCAAAGCTGCACTGGTGCGCCTGTGTCCGCTGTGTGTGCCTGGCAGCCTGCTTTGCTAGAGAGCCCTGCAGCGATCCCTGCAAGGAAACAGGCCCTGCGCTGTTGCACACAGCGGTTGCTGCTGCTATGTAAAATTCTGTGCCAGAACTAGGGACTTTCATTTGGATGCCCTGTGATCACACGCCTCTGCTCAATGCTCATGCCTCACTGCATTTTGTGCGCCCCCCCAGCCATGCAAGTGCTGCACAGGCAGCAGCGACAGCAGCCTGCAGCCAGCTGCATCCATCGCCGGCAACAGGTGCAAGAAGCAGCACGTTTCCCTCCATCAAAGCACCAGGCGCGATGGCTTGGTGTGCCTCCATGTGCCGCAGGTCCATGAGCGCCGCCGCGCTGAGTTCAACATCGCGCTGCAGCAGCGAATCTCCGGCTGCTGCACCTGGCGCCAGCTGGCAGCGCTGGTGCATGAGCTGCAGCAGGAGGGTGGAGGCTGGGATATGGTGAACTACATCACAGTGTCGCGCCTGTGTGGCCGCCTGGGCGCTCTCGCGGGTCCTGGGGATGATCCTCGCCAGGACAGCAGCACCCGGCCTCCAGAGTCAGCAGCTCCAGCTGCGCACGTCCCATCACCAGCAGCTTCAGACTGGGTCAGTGCTCCAAGTAGGGCCATGTGAGCATCGCTCGCCATCCCGTCACGCAGGGCGCCGCACCTGCCTGCCTGCCTGCCTGCCTGCTTGCTCTGCTGACCGCGCCTTGCCTGTGCCATTGCACATATGGTTGCAGCCGGTTGGTCCCTGGTGAAGGAGCATGCACCCACCTACCTGCCCATGCCAGATCATGCCAGCTATAGGGCGAGGCTCCGTGGCAACCCAGCTCGCACAGAAGGCACGTGCAGCCATTCAGGGGGCTGCAAAGCGTCCCCGAGCTTACTCCCCTGGATGCACTTGCTCAACTCCTGTGTCACTGCTCCACACAGGGGGCATACGCTTGGCTGAGGGGCGAGCTGGCGAGCGCTGTGGGCGAGCACGTCTCGTGGTTCTACAGCCAGCACTTTGCAGAGGTGTGTGGTGCCGCTGCTCTAAGACACCGCGCATGCGCTCATGTTTAGGCGGCATGTTGCAGTCCTTGTGCCCAGAGTCCTGGGCTTGGTACCCCTGTAGGAGTCGGACTGGCCTCCAGGTGCCATTTGGTTGCCCTTGGCTGATTTGTTGGCCTCAAGCATGACTTGGACCACGGTAAAGGTGAGGTGTGCGGGCTGCGTGCGCTGTCCATGCCAAGGCTGCTCCACAAGTGATGTGCAGCTGTGCAGGGGTATGCTGCTGCTGCCCTTCCCTGTCTGTGCTCCTCAGCCCGCTCTGCCCAAAAGCAGCAAAGCACTGCCGAGCACCAAGCAGCTAGCACATGCTGTGGCCTTCAAGGCGCTGGGGTTGATAAGCATGATAGCAACCCTGCACGCGGCAAGCAGGATCTGTGTCCTGGCAGGCGCTGGGGCTGATAAGCATGATAGCACCCCTGCACGCGGCAAGCAGGAATTGTGTCCTGGCAGGCGCGGGACGCAGAAGCTGCCCTATCTGAGGGCCTCTGTCAGCTCATGACTTGCATGCCATGCTCCCACACCACCGCCTCCAGCTCAGGCCCATGCCAAGCCCATGATTCATCGCTGCACCAAATGGATTGTGCCTCCGCCCTGCGCAAGTGAACCAGAGCAGGGCGCTCACCATGGCTGAAGGTGCTAATCATGACTTTGAGCAGGTGGTATGGGATGCTGCTTGAGGGTCACTTCTCAGACGTTTGTCGGAAGGGCGCATCCCAAAGGCCAAGTGGGGAATGCTTTCCACGGGGGTGGGGTGCGTCCCAATGGCTTGTTGGGGTATGCAGGTGCATCCCAAGACAGGGGGAGGAGACTCCCCAGTGGAGGTGCAATAGTTTGTTCAAGTGAATGCGTTTGTTTAGGTGATTGCGTTCCGAGGGCTTGCTGAAGGCTTTCTGGGGGTTGCATCAAGAAGGGGGGGGCAGCCAAAGGCCTGCAGTGGCGTGGGTAGCAAAGGGCAGGAGCAGAGAAAGGAATGATCAAAGGGTGTGCAGTGCAATGGATTGAGATGGAGGCTGTATGTGTGTGCTTGTGTGCGCGTGTGCGTGCGCGAGTTTGCGTGCGTGCTGGGGGTTGCTGGCTGGCCAGGGCTCAAGGGGCTAGCATGCCAGAGGGGAAGAGGCAAGCGCACTGATTCAAAGCTAAATCTTTCACTGCCCAAAGCTATGCGGCATATGTCACGCGACAGGGGGGCCACAGGAGCAATGCCACATGCTGCCGTGTGCATCATGCGATGCATGGCAGGGGGTCCACAGGAGCAATGAGTGCCACATGCTGCTGTGTGCTGTGCCACTTGCCTGTGGCTTGCAGGTGGCTACGGGGCTGGCAGCTGCTGGGCATGCAGACCCGCGCTTCTGGGCCGCTATGGAGGCCACCAGCGAACGGCGGCTGCTGTCCTTCTCCGGGCACCACCTCGCGCAGCTCATGGTGGCAGTGGGTGAGTCGGCTCGGTCCCTTTTCTGGGCGCCGCCTGGCGCAGCCCATGGTGGCAGTGGGTGAGTGAGCTTGGTCCATTCTCCAGGCACCGCCTGGCGCAGCCACTGCCTGGCGCAGCCCATAGTGGCCGCGGGTAAGAGAGCTGGGTTCCCTCCCTGAGCCCTGCCTGGCGCAGCTCATAGTGGCCGCGGGTAAGAGAGCTGGGTTCCCTCCTTGAGCCCTGCCTGGCGCAGCCCATAGTGGCCGCGGGTAAGAGAGCTGGGTTCCCTCCCTGAGCCCTGCCTGGCGCAGCCCATAGTGGTCGCGTGTAAGTGAGCTGGGTTCCCTCCCTGAGCCCTGCCTGGCACAGCCCATGGTGGTCACGGGTGAGCAACCCCAGCACCTGCTGCATCCGGGGGTTGCATGAGGCACGCCTCAAGCAGCACCTCCCCGCCCCACACCCGTGTTGCCATCCCTGTGCGCTGCCTGATACACTGCGGGACATGCGGCCTCGAGGCAGATGGGCAGCAAGGTGGGGCTGGTCTTGTGCGCAGATGGGCAGCAAGGTGGCAGCAAGGTGGCAGATGGGCAGCAAGGTGGGGCTGGTCTTGTGCGCAGAGGAGGCTCGTGCACAGGGTATGCAGAGCTGCAGGTGGGCGCACGGCGCGGCAGCCCCGGCTGCCGAACAGCATGAGCTGCTTGCAAGTAAAAAGTGCTGCTGCCCGGTGTCCTCCCAAACTGTGCGCTGTGCGCCCAGCAGCACCCCCCAGCGCTGCAAGCCCAGCCGCACGTGGACTGCGGGCGTGCCCCTGCCGTCATGAGCAGCGCGCCTGTGCGTGTGCGCGCCCTCAAGCAGCGCGCCCCTGGATGGGTCTGCGCAGGCCAGTACCGCGTGCGCCTGCTCCTGCTTACCTGCCTAGCCGCGTGCCAAGCCCCTGGATGGGTTGGGGCCAAACACACTCTTCAGGCCCCACGTGGGGTCTGCCTTGCAGGGGCGCCGGTGCTGGGTGTGCCAGTGCAGGCGCAGTGGGAGGCACCAGTGGGGGTGCGGTAGGGGTGACCCAGTTTGTGGCTGTGCACGCCAGTTGGGGGCTGAGGGCGCGAGCACGCAATGGGGTGCACGCAAGGGGGTACACGCTATGGGGTGCACACTATGGGGTGCAGCGATGTAGGAGGTGCCTGTGGGGGTCTGAGCACGCCAGTTTGTAGTTAGGGGCTGGGTGTGCCAGTGGGGGTGCGCCAGGGGGGAGTGCTGAGCGCCTGGCTGGCCCCAGAGATGAACAAGGTTGGCTGCACGCGGCCTCTGCTGGCCTTACGTGAGTGGCCCTCTGCTGGTGCCATACTGGCCCTCCTGCGCGCCGGCATGCGCGCTGCGTCCGCTGCGCCGCTGGCCCCCTTTCCTGTGCTGCAAATGACACCCCCCCCTTCTTTTTGTCTGCCACACGGTGCGAACACTGCAAATGGCGCACCGCCTGCCGGCCTGCTGCATCGCTGCTGCAGCCACGTCCAGCCACGTGCCCAGCCTGAACTGGCTGCAGCGGACAGAGGTCCAGGCATCCAAGCACTGGAGGGCCATGAGCTCCGGGGCCCTAGCTGGCGTGGTGTGGGCCTGGGGCCGGCTGAACTACACACCCTCCAGGTGCGTGCGGGGGCGGCGTGCCTGGAGGGGGGAATGGAGGGTGCTCGCATGCTGGACACCTTGTGCGCAAAGTGGCGATGTGCAGGGGTGGGGCCAGCTGAGCGACGCCCCCTCCAGGTGCGCCGGGGGCGGCGGGCGGGATTGCACTTGCTCTGCGGGGGCGGCGCCTGGATGGGGGAAAGGGCTGCTTGTGCACCTTGACCTGTCCGGCAGCATTGAAGCCACTCCGGGGGTGTTTGCATGTGGCTACTTCAGATGCGCCCGAAGGATGCCTGCAGGGGGAGCAGGCGTGTGCATGATCATGTCTGCAGGGATGGGGGGGTGCATCTGTACGCATGGGTGTGCTAAAGGCGCGGCTGGAGGCATACCCATGCAAAGCTCGTCAAAGGCTGCATACTTGCGGCGGCCCATGTGCTGCGCACGCACATGCAGCGTCAAGTGTGTGCAGCCCTGCACGCTGCATGGTGGTCACGTGAGGTGTAGATGTGTGTGTGTGTGTCTATGCAAGCGTATGTTTGCAAGTGCATGTGTGCAAGTGCATGTGTGTGTTAATGCAAGTGTATGTTTGCAAGTGCATGTGTGCAAGTGTATGTGTGCAAGTGCATGTGTGCAAGTGTATGTGTGCAAGTGCATGTGTGCAAGTGTATGTGTGCAAGTGCATGTGTGTGCGCTCATGGAGTCTGTGTGTGCATGCATGCCCGCAGCAGTTTGTGCTGCTGGGAGCATTCCCTGCCCAGCTGCCAAAGTGTGAGCATGAGGCCTCCATGGCCTTGCTGCGCCTGACCTGCCATCCTGCCTACAGCGCTGCCTACACAGCAGGCGGCCACTCCCTTCCTTACACACTCCCCGCAGGAGTATGATTGAGACAGTCAAGCAGCGCCTGCGGGGTATGATGCGCAGGCAGCAGCTGGGATGCCAGCAGCTGCTCCAGGTACGGCTTGATGCTGGGGAAAAAAGAGGAGGGTTGGTGGATGCAAGTCTACCATCACCTGGGAGGTGCGATGGGTCAGAGTGCAGGGTTGGCTGGCTGTAGTTTCAAGCCTCCCAAGGAGAGTCGCCTGCGGGACGTGCCATGCTCATGTTGCCTCCAAATGCTGTGGTCCCATACCTATGCCCAGGCCTGCATTTAGACCAGAGGCTCAATTGTTGCCCAGGCCCCATTGTTGCCAAGCCCGCCTATTGCCCTAAAGTGGCCTGCCTGTTGCCCTGCCCATTGCCGCAACTAATGTGGTGACCGGGAACAATCACGGACGGGCACACCCCACAGCCGACTGACAAAAGTGGGGCTTGCTCTTGAAAGTGGGCCCGATTGCCACCACCCTAGTTGGTGGCCAAGCCTGGCGAGCCCGCGTCCGCTGCTGCAGGCTGGCCTATTGCACTCAATTGCTGCGGGCTGGCCTATCGCACTCAATTGCTGCAGGTGCTGTACGGCACGGCGCGCCTGACGCGCACCTTTTGGGTTGCCGCAGGCCCGCTTAACATGCACTCTCTGTTGCTGCAGGTGCTGTACGGCATGGCCCGCCTGACGCGTGACCACCCGCGGGATGCGTGGCTGCATGCCTGGTGTGATGAGTTCCAGCCCCACATGGCGCAGGTGGGTGGCACACACACAACTTCAGTGCATATGGGTTGCCGCTCGGTGTGCGCGCGCGGGTGGTGTGGCAGGGGTCCTGTTTGTGGCTGTGCATGCCCTTGCACATGCCCCCAATGCATGTGGGGTTGCCGGGACATGAAGAAGCCCTGCAGTCCATCAGACTTGGGCGCTGCTACCCCCCTTGCGCTCGCCAAATAGCAGGCCAGCTGTGGTTTCTTCACTCCCAGACTGCCAGGGCAGCTGGCCTCCTGCGTCGGCCCTTGTAAACCCTTGTTGCAAGCATGCATGACCCGGGCAAAGCTGCTCGGCCTGCAGGGTTTGCCACCCTCTACCATCCCTTCTCTGCACCATCCTCCACCACCTTTGTGCAATCGGTGGCGCAACCATGGCTGCTCCTCCCCCCCCCGCACACACTGACGCGCGCACGCCTCCCTCCCCGTGGTGTACAGGGATGCACCGTCTTTCCTCCCCCACGCCACACCCTCCCTCCGTTTCTGTGCATATGGTGGCGCAGGTGTCACCGCAGGTGCTGGTGGACGCCCTGTTTTGCCTTGCATCCCTGCAATTCCAGCCACGCGCCATGTGGATGGGTTCAGCCCTGAGCCAAGTGCACAGGGGCCTGGACACACAAGCCAGCAGCGGTGACCGTGGCGGTGGTGACGGCATCGGCGGCGCCCTCATCGCACATGGGGACATGGAACAGGGCAGAGCCAGCAGCAGCGGCGCCAGCAGCAGCAGCAGCACCAGCAGCAGCAGCAGCGCCGTGAACGCCAGGGGCACCATCGAGGGTGGCCATGACGACGGGCAACGCACTGGAGGCGCCGCCCGCAGCAGCAGCCGCAGCGGGTTGGGCAGCCCTACCAGCATTTATGGTCAGAGTGGCAGCGCTCCTGAGGGGAACCTGCTGCATGGCGCTGCTCATCCTGCATCCACCAGCAATCCTGGTGGTGATAGCGGTGGTGACGGGGGTGGGGAGGGG
>LFCJ01001448.1_pt1 | contig 16559 bp, 13 predicted proteins | sample 643141 | NCBI WGS metagenome assembly LFCJ01 (sample SAMN03766243, study PRJNA286221) | soda lake metagenome | biome: soda lake; feature: Kulunda steppe; material: water; isolation source: sample B1-Br-g2 brine of Lake Bitter-1 | place: Russia: Kulunda steppe | collected 2010-07 | reverse complement strand
TTGTATTACTATCTAGTCACAACAAGGTATTAATTTCATGAGCAACAATGTAGAAGACAACAAATGGAACCGGATGGTTGGAGAGAAAAAAATGGTTACTGCCGCCGTAAAATTAGGTGCGGTACACGAATCACTACAGTTGCCTCTAGACCTCAACCCGGATCTAACCGCAGAACAAGAAGAGTTTCTACAGGACCACCACGAGTTTACAACCAACTTTTTCGAAAATAACGCAGGAAAAATAAACGTTGACTCATGGAGAGCTGACCTGTATGACGACAGCGAAACAGTAGAAGACTCTGATGTAGACCAGCGCTACGACATTGATAAAACATGCTCTGCTACCGACAGAAGTGAACTTGCCGACGAAATATTCAGTCATGCAAACAGAGCAGCCGAGTTCAGAGACGAGCTATACGTCCAAACACTCGGACACAATAACTATGATAATATAGAAGTAAGTCTTACGGATGAAAACATCGAACAGTTTGTATCCGAAATACAAAGTACAATAGACACAAACGGAGTAGACGAAGAATATCTAGACACAAAGTTCAACGAGCTACAACAGTACAACAGTAGCCGTTTTGACCAGATAGAAGAACTGTCTGAAAACTACTTCAACAGCTTAATTGAAACAATTGGAGAAGAAACACTAGACTCAAGAGAGATTTCCTACGCAGTAGGAACCGCAATAGACAACCATGTAGATATTATTGACGAGAGTCAGGTATACAACCAAGTTACAACTGCTCTTGAAAACTACGACTTTACAAGCAGCGGAACCGACTACGATCAAACAGTCAACGCAGTCTTAGAAGGAATAAGAAGCTCCGATATAGCAACAGAAGCAGATATAGAAGACCTAAGAAACTACATCGAGTCAGAACATCAAGAACGGAGCAACGAACACGAAGAAATACTAGAGGAGGTCGAAGGTTTAAGAAACGACCTCTATGAAGATTATGAACCAGAAGGAGTACTTGAACGAATAGGAAACTACTTTACAAGAGGTTAAACAATAATGAGCAAAAAACAACCAAAATTTATGGATCGACGAACAGCGAACAAAGCTATAGGCGCAGGAGTACTATCTGTACTCGGTCTTGGAGCCTACTCTACGGCAGGAAGTATCTATGCTTCGAGAAGACCTGAAGCAGAACCGGCTCCGGAACCAGAAGTAGCTAACTACGAGGAAATACCTCAAGACAGTTTCGCAGATGTTTACGAAACATTAAGTGAGGATACCGATGTAGACCACGAAGAACTTATGGATGAAAGAAGATTTGAGAGACGTACAGACGGAGATCTTGGAACAGGAGAGATAGCTTCTATGGATTACCGAGTCAATCTCAATGAAGATTATAGAGGTGCTGACCCCCGAGTAAGATTCACTTTAGAATATGAAGATGCTACTGATACTCAAAGCTGGAGAGATATTGACGACGACCTAATGAGGGCTGTCGATGAGGAGTTCAAAAATCTTTATGGAGAAGAACAGTTCAACGAACGTTACAGGGTTTAAACAAGAGAAATGAGAACCAAACTAACCCTACTTATTGCTGCTATAATTGTTTTGACTTCTTCTACAGCAGCCGCACCTATAATAGAAGAATTTGATATAGATCCTGAATCTCCGGAGACCGGAGAAGAGTTTACAGTAACTGTTACTGCAGAAGATACTAGAGACGAAGTTATGGAGATAGGTCTTGACTGGAGCGAAACACCTTCGAACTGGGACAGTAGTTCAGAATATCGTTTCTGCGGAGATGTTTCCTGTACTGAAGAATGGAATATTGTTTTTGAGGAAGAAGGAGAGTACGAAGTAATGGCTGAGGCCGTAAACTACAGAGATGAGTCAGAGAGACAGTTCCAAACTGTTAATGTTGAAAGAGATCTTGAAACTATCAGTTTAGAGTTAGAAGAGCCTGAAGACGGTGCAGAAGATTTAGATCTAAGACCTGAGTTCTCCTGGTCTGTTTCAGGAGGAGAAGGTGATATAATCTCAGATTTCTATCTTAAAGAGAAAAGTTTTGATGGAGAAAAACCTTGGACAGACCCGGATTTCTCCGAAGATGATGCAGGAACCTCATTTAGTCTTGATGAAGACCTAGAATATGATACAGAGTATGTCTGGGGAATAAATGCGGAGGACCAGGAACAGCAGAGCACAAACAGTAGTAGAACTTTTACAACCAAAGAGGAGCCTGAAGCCGATATAAACGCCGACTTCAGCTTCGACCCGGAAAACCCGTTAGTAGATGAAGACATTACTTTTGATGCGTCGGATTCGGAAGCTGATAACGATATAATAGAGTATGAATGGGACTTCGATGATAGTACAACAACCACGACAGATAGTGAGACAGTTGAACATAGTTACAGCAGTGAAGGAGACTACGACGTCGTATTAACAATAGAAGATGATGAAGGCAACACAGATTCCAGAGAGAGAACAGTAAGTGTTGAGGAGGCAGAAAAATGCGGGATAGACGGAAGTACTGTAGGAGATCTCGAGCTCGAAGATACTACAATAACTCGGGGAGAGTCTACTGAAGCCTCTATACATGTAGAGAATACTGGTGAAGACCAAGATGTAGAGGTTAAAATCAGTGCTGACGGAGAAACCTATCTTCAGACAACAGAGACTGTTGAGGGAGGCGAGACAAAGACTTTTGATACGGATGTTTCTCCCGATACAACAAGTTTGGTTACCGCAGAAGTTGAGACCGTAGGAGATCCTTGTGGCGACCGGGAGATAAAAACGAGTACGGAAGAGCTTACCGTACTAACTCCTTCAGAAGATTATACTGAACTTGATGTAATCGTTGAGAACAAGTCCGGTGACCGGTTAGAAGATGCCAGAGTAGAAGTAGAGAACGGCGAGGACGAAGTAGGTTTCACGGATGAAAACGGTTTAGCAGATTTCAGAGTCAAACAAGGAGATTACACCATAACTGTTTCGAAAGACAAGTACAGCACACAGTCAAAAGACGTCAGACTTACTTCAGACTATAGAGAAGTCAAGTTCACATTAGATAAATCAGAGGATAAAGGAAAGTTCAACGCAATTGTAAGAGACGCCGAAGATAGTTCTAGACTTGAAGATGCAGAAGTAAAGGTTTCGAACAGTGATGAAAAAGAGAAGAAAACCAACAGATTCGGCAGAGCATCTTTCGATCTGAAACCTGACGAGTACGATGTAAAAGTATCAAAAGACGAGTACGGAACTATTGAAGACCTTATTGAGATAGAAGCTGGAGAAACAAAGACAGAAACCTACTATCTAAGACATGAAGATGATAAAAGAGGTATCCGGATAAAAGACATGGATTACAAGGATGAAGTCTGTAAAGGAGATACTCTAGAGGTTGAGACAACTATAGAAAACCTTGGAGGCCACCACGAAGTTGTAACCTTAACAGGGACAGGATTAGGAACAACAACTGTAAGCAGCAGCTTCTCATTATATGAAAACGAGACTAAGACACGTACCTTCAGATTCACAAACGTTGAAGGGGATGGAGAGACAGATTTCCGTATAACAGCTACAAACAGAGAAAGTGATAGCAAGGAAGGAAAAGTAAACGTTAAGAACTGTCCAACAGACAGGATAGACAAAGATGACGTAACTGGTTTAACCGCAGAGATCAGGCCTAGAGAGATAATGGAAGGTGATACTGCAAAAGTAAGAGGTTACGTAAGAGGTGTAAGAGGCAGCACAACCGTAAACATCAATGTTGACGGTCAGAAGAAGGCACAAGTAGCTACGAAACGTGACGGATACTACGAGACCTATATCAGACCGAAAAATATTGGAAAACAGACAGTAACTATTTACGCAGGAGGTAAATCAACCTCAAGAACTATAGACGTCTTACCTACTTCAAGAGTTGAGTCAGTTAACGCTCCTAGACAGGTATTTGAAGGAGAAACATTTGAGGTATGTGCCGAGGTATCTTCACAGGCAACGCCAAAGGTTTTCTTCGAGAAAAATGATAGAGTCCTAGAAACTCGGAATGATGCAGGAGAGCTCTGTTTTGAAGATACGGCTTCAGATCCAGGGACTCATGTCTACACAGTAAACTCATTGACACATGATCAGACAAGCAGTGGATCTGTAGAGGTAGAGGTATTAGAGATGAGGAACGAGGCAGAAATGTTCCCTGACCGTTTCGCAAGCATTAGAAGCGGTAGCGGAATAATCAGTGTCGATCTCTACAACAACAACCCTGAACAGAAGACTTACAACCTGAATATAGAAGGCATTGACGATAGATGGGTTACACAGAGCAGTAAGAACGTGATCCTGAATCCCGGGGAGCCTAAGACGGCTTACTTCTACTTCACTCCTCGAGCCGAAGGAGAGTTCAGACCTACGATTAACGTTGAGAAAGACAATGAAGTAGTCTATAGTGACGAGGTCATTATGGAGATTGGAGGACGGGATCGCCCGGAGAGAAAATCGTTCTTAAGCCGTCTCCGAGCCTTTTTCTCTCTTTAATCTTTCCTTACTATGCAGTTGTGAAAAAGTGTAGTTATCGACTAATATATAAAATTAAGACAAGGTGTTATCAATAGGTGGCAATACATAATATGAAGAACTACGAAAAGTTTCTAACAACTACAGCATTAATAATAGCTTTCATCGGCTTAGCTTCGGCAAGCGCCGCAGAACTAACAATTTTCCCAGAAGAATCATCCACTAGAATCGATTCTTTCACATCCTACCAAGTAGAGATAGAGAACGTAGGACCCGTAGAAGACGTTTATACATTAAAGTCTAACCGACCTGCAGAAATAACTATTGCACCAACCAGAGTACCTAAAGAAGGAAATCTAGCGCCAGGAGAAACCAAAACAGTAAACGTATGGTACAATCCTCGTGAAGATGCTTCCGAAGGAAGACACTCCTTCGACATAACAGCCACTTCCAGAGCATCAGGCGAACGGTACTCAACAACCGGATACGTAAACGTAATTAAAGACCACAAAGTAGACCTTCAGACCGCTGAAACATCACGTACCGCATGTCTTGGAGACGAAGCACAGTACGATATAGAAGTTACAAACACAGGTATTCAGAAAGATGAATACCAGCTACGTACAGACTTCGGAGAACTTTCAACCCAAGATCTCGAACTTGAACCTGATGAAACACGTACAGTAACAGTTACAGCTTCATCAGATGAAGAAGTTACAGAAAACTTCAATGTAAGAGCTTCATCAAAACTTGCTAGCTATGCTTCTGACAGCATAAGCCTAGAGTTTGAAGCAGAGACATGTTGGGACTCAGAAGTTTCGCTAAGTCCTGAATCACAAGATGTAGCAGCATTTACAGAAGCAGAGTATGATGTAACAGTAAGCAACACAGGAACAAGACTAGACAGTTTTGATCTATCCTCAAACATGGGAGAAATCGAAGAAACCACACTAGAAATCCCTGGAGGAGAAACCTCAGAAACAACACTAACAGTTGTGCCTGAAGAACTAGGAACAGAAGAAGTTGAAGTAACCGCAGACTCAACAGTAACATCTACAGGAACAGCACAACTTGAAGCATACAACGGAATGGATCTCGATGTAAGATTCGGAGACTCTCCCGTCGTATGTGAAAGAGAAGATGTAGAAACAACAGTTACAGTAGAGAACACAGGCGAAGCAACTGAGACCTACGAACTTGAAGAGAACAGAGGAGACCTAGAAGAAACCGAAGTAACCCTTGAACCAGGAGAAGAACAACAGGTAAATCTAGACGTTAACACTGAAGATCTTGAGGTCGGAACCCATGAACTAGAAGTTACAGGTACATCCACAACATTCGGAGAACCTGTAGAAACAGCAACTACGGATCTAGAGATAGAGAACTGCTGGGATCTTGAGATGGATGCCGTACCTGAAGTAGCAAGCGCAGGAGAAAACAGGAGTACCGTCTACGAGATAAGGTTAGAGAACACAGGAACACGAACAAACACTTACGAGCTCACTCACGACGGACCGGAATGGATCTCCATAGCTCCAACCACACAAGAACTTGAACCAGGAGAAAAAGAGACCTCCTACATGTACGCCGGAGTACCTTTCGAAAAGAAAGGAGAGCTTAAGATTACAGTAACAGGAACAGGTAACGAAGTAGAAAGATCAAAAACTGTAGAACTCCTAATGGATAAAGATATCGAGGAAGCTATTGAAAGTGAGAGAGGCAGAATCACAGGAGCATTTACAGAAAGAGCAGGACAGATGGTTCAAAGAGTTACAGGAGCCGACAACCTATCAAGGGTAGCAATCGCAGTCCTTGTTGGTTTAACCATCACCGCAGTTATACTCTACCGGGAATGGTAGAGTAACTACTTTATCCTCTTATTCTTTCATTTCTATTCTTACCAGAGATAAAAACATAGTTTAACTATCCTCTTACAGAGATATCTAGATTACTCTAAAAATATATGTCAGACAGCTAAAGAAATCTCTATATCTTGTCAAACGCACAGCTCTCAAAAGTTTAGAAAGCCTCATGAAGGTATCATAAAGGCGATTGCCGGAGTACTAATTCAACTAATCTTCTACCCTAACAAAAATTAAAAAGGAAAATATGAAAAGACGTTTCTTAACGTCCTTCTACAGTTACAGAAGTTTGATCTTCAACCGTATAACCGTAGGAAGTTGTTAACTCTATGTTGGTTGTCTGTTCATCTTGTTCAAGAAGGTTTTCAGACTCCCATTCGAAACAAGCTCGTTCCTCATCATTTATCAGTTCAACTTCAACTGTTGCACCGTCTGAGTCTTGTGAACCTGTCTCTCCAGCACCAGGACTGAACTCGAGATCTCCTATATTACTCACAGTTACGTTAACTCTATCTTCGTGATCGCTTTCTAGATTATAGATCTCTTCAGTATCCGGATGGTGTGCATCGCCGTGGCTGAACGGTGTTCCTGGTCCTTCATTTCTTACTTGTAGACATAAGTCATCTACGTTACCTATGTCTCCGCCATCTTCTTCCTGTACCTTAGGAACTGTTTCAAGCATCTCTAACTGTATTGGTCCTGGATCACTGTCTACTTCAGGTACTGAGGAAGTAACATCTGAGTCTAAGTATGCTTCTTCGGTCATAATTAGTAGTTCTGTAGATGCCTGTGTCTCATAACGGTAGAATACGTCTAAGTTAAAGTTTTCTGTTGTAGATCTGCCTTCTCCATATGCCGGTGTTGTAAGTGATATGGATTCGGTGGTTGTTACGCTGTCACCTACGTCTCCTGGTGCAGAAATATCTCTCATATCAACTGTTCTGTTAGCTCGGTGTACCATTATGTTGTCTCCGCCTGCTGCCCTCCATGTAGTATCTTGGTCGGATGCGCTTGCGAAGGTAGGTCCTGAGATTCTTGCAGCAAGATGTTCTACATCTGAGTTACCGGTGTTCTCCATAGTTATCTCTAAGTTCATGTTTGAGTCTGCGGGCATAACATCTTGTGATGGTGAGAAATCAGTTACTGTAACAGGATTTGACTGTACAACATCGCTGTCGCCGTTGTCTGTACATCCTGAAGCTATTACAACTGCGCAAAATAGTATAAGTGTAATTTTATTTGTTTCAAGTTCCATTATCTGTTTACAACCTCTATGTTGAGTGATGGGGACTGACTGTATTTATAAGAAACGCTGAAAAACGTGTTCTCAACTCTTTCTTCAGTACGTTCCGGCTCTACGTTACAGTCAAACTCTATGTCCTCTCCAAGATAATGGTCTTGTTCTCCTTCACAGTCAGAGAAGCTTTGTTGGTCGGATGAAATATCATAGTTTGACTCTACCTGCCCCTCTCCTGTGTCGGTTATGCTTATGTATGCTGGTGTTCCTTGTTCAGATACGGGTTGACGTAGATCTACTGTAAAGTCTATTTCGTTGTTTGAGAATGTTGTAGTCTGTTGTTCTGTCTCTTCAATATCTTCAAACGGCATATACTGAACCTGTAGGGGTTCCGGAGTCTCTAGAACTGAATCATACGTTAAATCCAGCTGTACAGGAACATTACGAGAATCATAACCTTCAATATGTTCTTCCTCCGTACTTACTGTCCATCTGCACTCCATCTGTGAAGGCGATCCTTGTTCTGCCGCAGAAAGTTCTCCTTCAGGCGTGCAGCCGTTCTCTGTAACATCTAAGAAGTGGGTATTGTAGAGAGAGATATTTTCAATATCAATATTCTGTTCTTGGTAGTTCTCAAGTCTTAGTATGATCTGAGAGTTCTGTCCGGGAACTATCTGTGAATCTGTTGTTGAAAACTCTGCGATTTCGACTCCATAATCTCCTACCTCACCGCTTGTATCACCATTTAAGCATCCTGCCGCGATTATGGACATAAGGATTAGTGTTAAAAGTTTTTTATCCACGTTGTGTCACCTCGACACTTCTTGTTCCTGCGTTCCTGACATAGGTATAGTCAACGCTTATCTCTATATCGAATATCTGTGCAGGACCGTTTATATCTTCAGGAACCTCGAAATCACAGGTTATCAGTTCAGAACCGCCTTCATGCATCGTTAGTCCTTCTTCCGGTATTTCACATAGATCTTCAATATCTTCTCCGTTACGTAATTCGTCTGAAGCATCAATCTCTAAAGCCTCACTATCAACGTTTACAACTCCTGTACCGTATCCATCTTCGGTTTCCTGGTTCTGTAGCTGCATATGAACCGTTATGGTATCATCGTCTTCGATACTGTAGGTCGATGCTTGTTCAGCTGCTCCCGGAATCGTCTCAATAGCTGCCAGCATAGGACCGGAAGACGACTGAGACTCCAGTTCTTCTGCACCTTCTACACTCAGATCTTCTTTAACCTGTATCTGACTAGTAGCTTGAACAGTATAATTGAAAGGTAGTTGGAAGTTCATATTACAGTCTAAATCATAAAGAGGTACTGTTCCTTCTTGTTGAAGATCCCATACAAACCTCATACCGTCTCCAGGATCAAGTTCGTACTCACCATTGCTTCCAGACTGTGGTGGAGCAGTATAAGAGAAGTCTTCAAGACCGAACATATCCTGACAGCGATCAGTTAAAATATTGTCGCCATCCTGTTTAACCTCTATCTCTCCCGGTATATTCCCTATATTTGATGCTTCTAATACTGCTCTAGTGCTAGAACTCTCATGCACTGTTGTAGGGGTTACAGAGAGTTCTTGTATCTCTACTGCTTCAGGACCATCGGTATCCATACCTCCGTTTACACATCCTGAAACCACAACCGTTAGAAAGAGTAAGCTTAAAACTGTTTTTCGAGTATGTTCCATATTATAATGAATCTTCTTGATGGTGTTAAAAGCTTTCTATTTGAGAACTTCTGGCTGCCTGTAATAGATCCTTCCGTATACTACAACCCTTACAACACGATTGTTTATGCTTTGCTTTTCGGTCTAGCAGCTATATATCTAGGTTTTCCGCTACTGAAAAAGTTCGATATATCTCTAAATAGAGAGTTCTTCGTCGGTATATCGCCGTTCATATTTCTTGGGGGTTTCGCTCGAGCATTACGAGATTTGCAGGTTTTGGACACTGTAGCTCTTGAAACACCTTTCATATATATTCTAATGTTTTTGTTCACTGTTTCAGCGCTTTTCATATCACTTAAAATCGAACATTTGAAAGAGATAGAGTATCATAAGGTCTTTTTCAGTTTTGGAGCTGTAGCGCTTTTATCAAGTCTGCCTTTCTACAGTATTCAGAGATTTGATATCTTAGCATCATTCTTCGTTATATCCTTTATCTGGGCAGGAGCCGGATATATACTGCTGAAACAGTTTAAACCAGAGCTTTTAAACTGGAGTTTCACAATACCTATAGCCGCACATTTCTTCGACGCTTCATCAACTTACGTCGGTATAACAATGGCTGGTGCAGAAGAAAAACACGTCTTGGCAGATACAGTGATGCAGTCAGTAGGTCCTTCAGGAATATTTCTAGTTAAAGCCGCGATAATCATCCCTGTTGTCTACATTATCTATAACGACTACGAAGATGAAAAAAGAAACTACTATCTTTTCTTAGTAGCCTTACTAGGTTTCGCTATAACAACTAGGAATATGCTGACGATAATCTAACTTCATGTAAGTGCTGAAACAAAGTCCGAGAATAAACTACTTTCAGGATCGTCTTCATCTTCCTCGTCTTCAACCTCTTGAAGAGTGGTTTGCCCGTCATCATCTATATGGAGTGCTTTACTGTTCAGCGCTGAAGCCTCATACATATCTTCTAGTTCGAAGGAGATCACGCCTTCTTCAAGCTCCTCCACAACTTCTGCAGCATTTTCCGTGGTTTCCTCGGTGAATATATGCGACCTAGCTGGGTCGGTCAAAAACTCTTCAGTAACTTGGAGAGCTGTTTGATCTCTATCCAGCTCCTTTTCTATTTCCGGTATTGAGATATCGTCTGTTATTGTTACACCGCATCCGTCGGCAGCAGCAGTTCCGTCACAGGTTGCTCTATCCATAACTGCATAGTTTGGATCGTTTTCACTAGTTGCCGATAGAGCATCTTCAAAGTTTTCTTCGTTCAACGGCAGAACAAACGGACAGTTATGCTCTCTACATAGGTCGTTAAAGACTTCAAAGTTACCAAGATTCTCGTCCAATCTAGCAGTATAGTTTGACTCCATATGCATTGTAAGAGTTTCTCCTGAAGGAGTTATCTGCTGGTTCTCTGTATCCAAGTTGAATACGCATCCGAAAATGTTTGGCTGGGTCTGTCTATCAAACCAGTAATCTGATGGCAGACCGTCATCATCGTCATTTCCTGCCATCAGTCTTGATTTGTCCTCGTCCTGTAGAACCAAACCGTTTTCATGTTCTTCACTAGGTTTGAAAGAGCAGCTCTGAGTTTCATCAGCGTTGAAACTGTCTTCGTCAACACATATCTCATCTTCCTCTGAGGATGCGATACATATCCTTCCTGGAGGTCTTATCAACATGTCTTCAACCTGATATGAGACATCTCTTTCTTCCGTTTCAACAGTTGCTCCTATCGATACAGGCTGCATAGGTTCGCCTTCATCTTCATCGAATGTTGCCGGAGAGCTCACTCCTAAAACAGCTTGTACCGGTGTGTCAGCAGTTACAGAGTCTAAGTTTTGAGTCTGTATCTGTTCCGAAACCCTTACCTGTTCACTCATAGCTTCAAAGTTTAGTGTAGTTTGAGAGAAGTAATCGTACTTAACCTGTAAAACCGCGTTTCTTGTCTCGCTGGATCCTGGCTGCATCATACGACAGTTTCCTAAAGTAAGCTCCTGACCTTCCTCTATCGCTGAATGATCTGTTGTGAGCTCGGTAAATCCTGACGAAGCAGAAGTACCAGGTATCAAATCATTGTTTTCATAGTGGCCGTCCGCCTCTCCGCTTATATTGTATCCGTCTATAGGCACCCATCCTGTGTTACAGTAAGTTGTACTTCCATCTCTTATTTCAACCTGATAACTAACATTCATAGCTTCTATACCTCTTATACCGTGCCTAGGATTATGTATGTCAAACACTACTGGTATCGCCTGGTCAGGACCCTCGAAGGCAACATCTATAGACTCTCCTGCACCTAGTTCAAAGTTTCTTACTTCTAAACCATACTGTTGTCCTACGCTTTCCGATCCTGGTCGGGATGTCTGATTAAGCTGATACTCTTCCAAACAGTGTGGTCCTTCTCCCACACATCTTGCGAAGCCTGCTGCTCTTGAACCTTGATAACGGACTTCTTCAGTTAAAGTACCCATGGCCGGAGAAACTGCTAGAGAATCCATTACTCCTCCTCCAGCATAACTTGTATAGTCGCCTACAACAGTAAACATTAGGATACCTCCTATAACAAATACGCCTGCTAATAGCGCAATGACTTTTCCTCCTGAAACTCCTTCTTCCGAACTATTATTTCTTCTTCGTGCCCCTGTATCTCTTCCTCCATCAGTCATTACTACATTGCCGTCAGAGTCAATATAGGAGTCTCCAGACTCTTCGTCTTTCGAAACCAAGAATTTTCCTACAACCGGTATTTTTCCTAGTATAGGATCCAAAATATCGTCGATAATTTCTCCTACTATATCTACATCTTTACCTGTACCGACACTCACAGCACCCAGAATAGCTGAAGCTTGGCCTACTACAGGTATTAATTTTTTCAGTATTTTATCTATTCTTAGAAAGTGCTCCACAAACTGTCTTTTCCTTACTTCTATAAAGCCAGACATCTAGTTTTCCCTAACAGATTTTATCTGTAGGTTTTCAAGTACATAGGCGCCTTCACTTGTTATTCTTAAACTATTCTCTTCTTCTAACGTTCCTTCAGGAATCTCATGCTGGTTTAATCCTCTTTCCGGGGATATTTCCAGTGTTTCATCGTTTATCTCTATCTGTAGATCTCTTGGTGTTGGAAGTAAGCTTCTATACTCAAAGGTAATATATTCTTGTGTGTCCTCCCTGTTAGCGTAGCTCAATTGCTCTGAACTTAGTTCGAATGTTTCATCTACTTCTTCTGCTACTATCGCTTCAAGACTTCTGATCACTATGTCTGCATGTTCTAAGTAGTATTCTGCAGGTCTGCTTGTTGAGAACTCTATACGGTTAGATCCTGCTTGTAAGTAGTCTAGAGAGATACTTGCTTCTTCATCACTGGTTCTGGCCTGTCTTCTATTGTAGATTTCGTTGTCGTTTACTGTTATTCTCAGGTTTTCTTCTCTTATTGCTTCATCGATATCAAATGTTAGGTCGGCTTCTACAAAGTCTTCTATCTCAAAGCTGTAGACTCTGAAGTTGTCTTTGTGATCGCTGAAGGTTCTATCGCTTACTCTAAGCTCTACATCTTCTAAAACGTATTCTGAGCCTGTTATTATGCCGTCTTTATTTACTCCGATCTCAAAATCATTTATTCCATGTCTTAGATGTTCTTCCGGTATTTCAACAGTCGGATTAGATGTGGATATTAAGTGTTCATCAAATATTCTTTCTCCGTTTACTTTAACGTATACTGATCCTGGACCGTCTCTTCCTAGTACTTCAAATTCTAAGGTTCCATCTCTTGGCTGTGTCGCGTTGTAATCAAACCTTAATCGTTCATTTCTTCTTAGGAATCGATCGTTTATTCTTGCTCTATCCTGTTCAAATCCTAGGACGTCTGCTCGGCCTTCACCAACGTTGAAATCTCCTAGCTCTATAACTCTATGATCATGTTCTTCCTGCCCTATTGTTCCGAAGCTTTTTTCGTAGAATACTTCTTCGTCTCCGATATCGCTTGAAATTCCGTCGGTGGTTGCATCGTATATGAAAACTAGTCCAAAAACTGTTAGTCCTGCAACTAGAACTACGCCAAACTTTTCGTCCATACAATAATATGGTATTGTTTCGAGGTTTTTATTTGTAGGCAGACGTTTTACTGGTTATGAAGCTGCTGAAAACAGATAGAAACGATGGATATGCCAAAGTCCGTATCGAGAACAAAGACGACTTATGGCATCTTAAAGACTTTATACAGAAAGGAGACGAAGTAAGAACGCTTACACAACGTACTAAGCTTGATGGCAGAGATAAAAAAACATGTACTTTAACCTTAAGAACTGAGAAGACAGAATATACTGAAGAAAGATTAAGAGTTACCGGCGAGATAACCCAAGGCCACGATGATATCGAACTAGGCTACCACACATTCAATCTGGAGCCGGATAACGAGTTCGAAATATGGACTGAACTGACAGAAGACCGTTGGAAAAGACTCCAAGAGATGGAGGATAAAAGAAGCTACCAAGTACTTTTCTGTCTTGTTGAAAAGGGTTCTTCAGACTTCTTCTTAGTCGAGGAGTCCGGTATAAAAGATCTATCCAAGATCGAAGAGAACATTCCCGGAAAAATGTATGCCGATCAAGACTCAGGAGAAGATTTCCATAAACAGGTGAAAGCAGTTTTAGAACGCTCATCCGATGTTGACGACATTATCTTATGCGGTCCCGGATTCCAGAAAAACAAGATCTACAACCTTCTGTCCGAAGAGCTTAAACAGAAAACATTTTTGCAAGACACCTCTTTAACCGGTAAGACAGGTCTTCATGAAGCATTTAAACGCGGAGCGCTCGACAAGGTGGTTGAAAAATCGCGTATAGGAGAAGAGTCTGCAGCAGTAGAAGAGTTTCTAAACGAGTTAAGAGAAGATAACCCCACAAGTTACGGGGAGCCTGTAAAAGAGGTTATCAAGCTTGGAGCTGTAGAGAAACTGCTGATAACAGCCCAGAAACATAGAGAGGAACCAGAACTATCTCGAGAGGTTGAACAGCAAGGCGGAGAAACTCAGATAGTTCATACTGACCATGAGGCCGGACAGAAACTTAATAAGCTTGGAGGTATCGCAGCTATTCTACGGTACTCTCCCCATTAATCTCCGGTCTTGGATCAAGCTCTACTTCAACAGTTACTTCCTCACCCTCACGTAGAACAGTAAGTTCTATTTCGTCACCCGCCTCCGTATATCTAGCTAGGTAGACAAGTATGTCTTCAATTCCTCTTACCTCTTGATCTCCTATACCTATTATTACATCTCCTCCTACAGCTATCTCTTGTCCGTTTATCTCTACTACGTTTTCACTCTGTTCTAAGCTGTCTTCTGTTGGTCCGCCTTCAACTACATCAACAACTAGGAAACCAGTATTTTCTTCTAAATCCATTTCTTCAGCGATATCAGGCCCTACATCTACACCTGAGACACCTAACCAGGCATGTTGGTAACTTCCGTCTTCTATAAGTTCAGGTATTACTCTTTCCACGCTTTCAGCAGATATAGCAAATCCTACACCAGAGAACACGCCTGTATCTGTTTCTATTGCCGTATTAACTCCAACTACCTCGCCTTGAGTATTCATTAAAGGTCCTCCAGAGTTACCCGGGTTTATTGCGGCATCAGTTTGTAGAATATTTGGTATAGAGAATCCTCCTTGAACCGGCAGAAGCCTATCTGTCTGCGATATTATACCTGTAGTCATAGAACTTTGGAAACCGAAAGGATTTCCTATAGCTACAGCTTTTTGACCAACTTCTACATCCTCAAGATTTCCAAGCTGCAGAGGATTTAAGTTCTCTCTATCAACTTTTAAAACGGCTAAATCAGTGTATGGATCAGTGCCTAGTACTTCTGCACTTTCTGTTAGTCCATCTGTAAATGTAACCTCTACAGTTTCAGATTCTCCAACAACATGATAGTTGGTAACTATATATCCGTCTTCCCGGTATACAAATCCTGACCCTTGACCTTCACGGTCTTCAAAAGCATCTATAGCCACAACAGACTCTTCAACTTCACTAAAAAGCTCTGTCAGAGATTCCTCAGAGCTGTTATTTATTGTCACAGTCTGCTGATTCTGGCCTAACTCCTCTTCAAGATTATCTATCTGAGTTACCGTATATCCCAGAGAGAAAACTGTTCCGATACCTATACCTATGAAAAGTACTAGAAAAAGTATGTAATTATCTGTCTTAAAATCCATCACAGTATAGATTCTACATCGAATTTTTAATATAAACCGGTCTGACTATTGACTAACGAGATCTTGTTCTCTTACCGGTTTCTTAATTAATGAAGAGTTCTAAACCACAAATAAGGCTCATGGATTTCAGAAGATACTTCTTCGAACTTACCCCTCTAGGAAAAGCTGATCAAGAGGTTAGAGACTATTTAGGAGAAGAAATCAGTAGCGCACAGTTTCAGCGTTATGAAAGAGCTTTAAACTACTATAGAACAGCTAAAATGTTCCAGTTGGCCGCGAAAATACTTTTATACGCAGGTATTATAACTTCTGTAGTTGCTACCGTTGGTTTTGAACAGGTCCGTCTACTTCAACATCTGGCTTCTTACTTTGGAGCCACAGTACTACTGATATTTTACGCTGTTTCAAGCTACTTCGCACTTCTGCGTAGAGAGAGTTACCATGTTCAAAGAGAGATACTTCTCTCCCAGATAGAATAACTATTTTTTGACCTCGTGACAGCTCCTACAACGGGCTTCATACGACTCGTCAGCTCCTACCAGTATTGTTGAGTCCTCATAATGAGCAGGTTCTCCATCAATAATTCTCTGTGTTTTAGTAGCGGGCTTACCACACTTGACACATATCGCTTTAAGCTTGCTAACCTGTTCAGCTCGTGCCATAAGCTCATGTACGGGACTAAAAGGCTCGCCCCTAAAATCTGTATCCAGACCTGCCAAGACAACTTGGAAACCTTGGTCGGCAAGGCTTTCACATACCTCAACCAGCTTGCTGGAAAAGAAGTTTGCCTCATCAAAAACAACTACCTCTTCATCCTCTAAGGTTTCTTCTATTTTCTCAGGGTTCTCCGGATCAACTACTTCAGCTTCCTTTTTACGTCCGTTGTGAGAGCCGATACTATCTTTCCCGTACCGGTCGTCAATACTTGGTTTGAAAATCCTGGTCTCTAAACCCGCAATTTCAGCTCTTTCTAAACGTCTGAGAAGCTCTTCTGTCTTACCGGAAAACATGCAGCCAGTTATAACCTCTATAGAACCTCTTTCTAAATCAGCAAAATTCAT
>LFCJ01001446.1_pt1 | contig 16565 bp, 18 predicted proteins | sample 643141 | NCBI WGS metagenome assembly LFCJ01 (sample SAMN03766243, study PRJNA286221) | soda lake metagenome | biome: soda lake; feature: Kulunda steppe; material: water; isolation source: sample B1-Br-g2 brine of Lake Bitter-1 | place: Russia: Kulunda steppe | collected 2010-07 | reverse complement strand
TGTGCATGCGTGCGTGCGTGCGCCCACTCTGCGAGAGTGCGCACACAAATCCTCGATTCCGGCAGCGCGTTGCTTGTCTAGGTCAACCTCTATCCGAGATAACCATCTAGCTTACAGGCAGAGTCAGTCATCCCCCAAGCCATGCCCGTCTTGCCCAGCACGCCCATGCCAAAGTACATGGCTGGTCTCTGCCAGTAGCTCTTCGCGCCTGGGCAAGCAGGAAGCAATGAGTGTACAAGCGTGAGGTGAATTTGGAAATTTACGACCGACCCCAAATCGGGCGGTCCAACATGGCAATAGAGTTGCGACCGGGAGTCTTGCCCGACTAGCAGTGTTTGTTAGTAAGCCCATCTGCCGTGTACTCCGACCACCACGTTCAGCATGCAAACCTACCTGTGTAATATCCAGCAGCAGCTCCGAACAGCATCATGCCTCCAACAAGGGCCCAGCTGCTCGGACGCATGTTAGACACTGGCAAGCAGGGTGGTGTTTCAGGGTGGGGTGAGTCAATTTTTACTTGATGGTGCCAAGGCTGACCAGTGGAGGAAAGCTGAGGGTCAGTGTATGAGCTTGCTGAGCGCATGGGCGCAATGCGCAAGTGCAAGGACTAGGTTGGTCCAATCAATGGCGCTCTCCTCTCGTTGCCCTGATTGCTAACGGGTACGTGATAGATGCCAGCGGGTACATGATGCCACACGTGCACTTAAATCCAACAAGACTTACCAACTTGCGATAGTGAGGGGTCAGCGTGGACTATGGGATACTGGGGCTGCTGCAACAGGACCTTGTAACCACCCTGAGGAGCATCGTAATAGTTGGGTGGCTCTGGCCAGGTCATTGTGTTGGCAGTGGCAACTGACTGTTTAAAATCTTGGATATGTTGGCAGCTGGACTAGGGCTCTTGCTCAGGTTCAGTTGTCAGTTTTCAGTTGTCGTTGACAGCCTTAATTAGCCTAACTACCAGTTTTATTTAAATACAGGAGGTCTATCTCGCAGCCTGTATGCTTCACTGAATATGAGTGAAGCCGCAGAGTCACAGCCTAGGACCAGCCAGCAGGTGCGTGGGGGGGAGCCTTCCACTAGCAGCAGGCAGCCGGATGAGGCGGCAGGCCCAGGGGTACCCAAGCCAACCGTCATCTTGGTCATAGGTGGGTGCTGAGCAAGAGGACGGGGCTCCAGAGATGGGTGGACGCCTTCACAGGGGCCTGGGGAGGGCCATCTTGATCTGCACCATGCCCTCACCCTCCACACCCGCTGCTGTCCCATGCGTGCCTCCCGTGATGACATTGGGCAGACTGCATTTCTGCACAAAACCTCCAAGCTTTGCTGTGCGCATGCGCATTTAGCAGCGCGGCAAGGTGGCACGGGCTCAGAGCAGCATGGCACACCAGCCGCATGCAACCCTGGGTCTACCCAGCTGTGCATGGACGCTCACATGCCGTGTGAGGCGAGCTATCTGAGACATTGTGTGATGCATGCTGCACCGCTGGCAAAGGCCAAGTGGCCTGTGCACCGCACGCGGCAGGCCTGGCACGCAACGGCACGTGCATGCATGCGCCCGCCCACTGGAGCCTGCCCTACCCACAGGCCCAGCGCACAACAGCATGCACATGTGCTCATGCCCCTGCACGCCTTGCCACACCCCTGCGCGCAGGCAGAGCCCACTCACGCACGCACACGTGCACGGGCGCCCCTGTGCACAGGCAGATCTCACGCACACAGCCACATGTGCACGCGCAGGCATGGCGGGCTCTGGCAAGACCACCTTCATCCAGCGCCTGCACTCCCACCTTCATGCCCGCAAGCAGCCGCCCTACATCATCAACATGGACCCTGCCGTCACGCACGTGCCCTACAATGCCAATATCGACATTAGGGACACGGTGCGCACGCGTGCATGCACACCCACACATCCATTCACACATTCACACATTCACACACACACACGCACACACACGCATGCACGCTTGTGCGCATGCGCACCGCGTGTAGGGCGCACAGCGCGCAGGCATTATGGCGGGCGCTGCACACCGACTGGCGCTGCGCACATGCACGTGCATGATGGACAGCACAGCCCTGTCGCGGCCTACTCTCCCTCTCTAGGGGTGGGCATGGTGGTACGCATGTGCGCCCCCTTCCAGCACATGGGTTGCATGGCATGAGCGTGCTGCGTTGGGTGGAGCGCCCCATGCACTGACCTGCACTGCGCACGCAAATGCCTGCACGATCAACCACAGTGAAGGCTCTCCCTTGGTTAATGGCACGCATAGTGATGTGCGCGCTGTGATGTGGGGCACGGGTTGGCTAGGTGCTTGCTGGCGCCCTGGATCCAATTACCCTGGTCCCTGGTGGAGGGGTGGCGGGCGCAAGGGCTGCACCTGTGTCAAGGTGCTCCGCCATAGGGCTGCTGCAGCGCTTAGTGGCAAGGCTGCTGCTGCTGCGGCGGCGGCGTGTATGCTGCTGCGTGTATGCAGCTGCCGCGTGGCGCGGGATGGGCAGACCCTGTGCACAAGGTGCACGGTGACTGTGAATGACTGTGTTCATGGGGGCGGGGTGAGGCGGCCTTGGTCCATGGGCGCGGGATGGGGAGGCTCAGTGCCTGGGTGCGTGGTCAGGTGACCTATTTTTGTCTAAGAGCGCGGGGCTCTGTGACGGGGAGCTCTGTGACGGGGAGGCTCTGTGCCTACGTGTACAGTGAAGTGGTCTTGTCCAGGGGTGCACGTGTGCTTGATCAAGTGGCCTTGTTCAGGTGTGTGGGGTGGGCGAGGTGACTCGGTTCAAAGGGGCTGTGGGCGGGGTGCTCCTGGGAGCCCCAGTTCCGGCCCCGGGGGGTCTCTTGATCCTGCACCACTGAGCACGGCCGCCCTGTGACCAAAAGGTGGCTCAGCGCTCAGCAGCGCAGGATGAGGGGGATGCCGTCCGTTGCCTTGGCCTGCCAGAGGGTGTGCTTCCAAAGCGTCGTGGCAATCGCCAGCGCAAGCCAGCTGTCCAAGACAGTGTTCTAAAAACAGGGGAGCAGGGGCCGCAGGGGTGGCCTGCGGTGACCTACCTCAACCGCCCTGCCTCCCCTCCCCCCTTTTTCGGTAGCTGCGCCCAATGCTGGCAGTGCTCGGCTCAACTCAACCGCTCAAACTAACCAACTCTTAGCATGCAGATAGGGTTTTTCAAGCGGGTGTCCGCTGGCGGACATTGAAGGCCATGTGCACTGCATGCCTCAGCTCAAACCCTTGGCTGCAGCAGTATGCGGAGCTCCTTTGGCTATCTGAATGCGCTGTGCAGTTGGTCCCTGTGCACCGGCTTGTGACGCTACTTGCTGAGGGTGTGCGTGTTGGCCGGTGCACTCGCTCCCCGTGCAGGTCATCTACAAGCAGGTCATGAAGCAGTACAACCTGGGGCCTAACGGCGGTATCCTGACCTCCTGCAACCTGTTTGCCACCCGCTTTGACCAGGTAGGAGTACGCGCGCTAACCACCTGTCTGCTGCGCGCTTTGACTTGTTGGGCGCGCACGCGGCCCATGCGCCAAGCTCCTACCCCACTGAGGGATTGCGTCATGTATCAGCAGCGCGCTATGCTTGGTAGAAATGGTTTGCAGGCTGCATACTACTGATTACGGTCCATTTCGGCCGGCAAAACGCTGTGCCGGCATCCAGTGCACAGACCTGCGTGCAGGCCCTCTGCAATGCGACCAGCATACTGGGCCGGATTGCTTGGGTTACCTTTCAGCTTGCAGGCCCTCTGCAATGCAGCTTGCACAACGGGCCGGACCGCTTCCGCTACCCTTCAGTGCGAAGGCTCTTTGCAATGCAACTTGCACAACGGGCCAGACTACTTGCGTGGCCCTTCAGCGTACAGGCCCTTACGACTCGCAGGAGTCAGCAACGCGCATGCGGCCACGATGGCCTTAGGCTGCTGCCCTCCTGATCGAACCTACTCGTTGCTCTTCTGTTTGCTCATACCTGCCGTGCATGCCGGTGCTGGGTGGATGTGCTGGTGCCAAGCGCACATGCTTGTGCTCGCTGCGCATGCCACACAGGTCATGCATTTGCTGGAGAAGAAGCGGGAGCCGCCGCTGCAGCATGTCATCCTGGACACACCCGGGCAAATTGAGATCTTCACTTGGAGCGCGTCAGGCCAGATCGTGACGGAGCTGCTGGCATCTTCGTTCCCCACAGTCGTTGCGTGAGTGCTGCGGCATCTCTACCACGTCAGTTCAGTCCCCTTTGTCAGTCACGTCGGCATACCCCCAGTTGACGCTTTCAATTGTCAACGCACAAAGCTGCTCCCACTCTTGATTGCTTGTGTAATCAACGCACCAAGCATCAATGCACACAGCCGTAAATGCACACACTGCTCCCACTCTCAACAGATTGCAAAAATAGGGTACAAGCTGCCGCAACGTAATCCATGTGCATCGTGCTTATAAGTACGCAAATGGTTGTTGTCCACATGTCAAGATTATAATATGGAAGTGTGCAGGGATGCGTGTGTACATGCACTGATGTGCGTGCGTGTGCACACATGCTGACACACGAATGCGTGCTCACACGCGCACACAGGTATGTGGTGGACACGCCTCGCTGCGTGAACCCGCAGACGTTCATGAGCAACATGCTGCAGGCCTGCTCCATCCTTTATAAGACCAAGCTGCCCCTGCTCCTGGTAGGGTGCTGGCCTGCTCATGGGAGCCAGCCCATCTAATTTGAAATATCATCTTCCCTCTTTGAGTGTGACAGGCTGTTCTAGCCTAGGCCTTTTTCCCATTTCTTTGAAGCGCTTTGTAATTTTTCCAACTTGCAAGCTTACAAAGAGAAACGATGACGTCATGGGTATTTGCATATCGTGGGTGCAGAATGTTGGTGTGCGTGGAAGCGCGCTAGCAAAGGCTCTGGAGAGGGATTGGCTTGTACTGTGAATCCAAAAATCGCCAAAAAAATATCCACTGTGCCATTTGATTGCTTCTGCGATGTGTCTCAAGCATGCATGAGGTATGAAGAGCCAACACGTCGGCAAGCATCATGTGAGCAGCATTGTGCCACCTGAGCACGCAGACTGAGCTGCATTGTGCCATCTGATCTGCATTGTGTGCCGCCTGAGCTGCATTGTGTGCCACCTGAGCTGCATTGGGCCACCTGAGCGCGCAGACAGCGACTGCAGATGTTGAGAAGTTCTTCCGCTACTGGCGGGCTTTTGCATGCTTCAGATGCTCACTGCAAGCCTTGGTTCCTCTGCAATACCTGCACCAGCGCATTTTTGCAGGCACAGCACAGTAACGTAGGCAAAAAAATGTAGGCACAAGTAGCAGCGTCTTGTCAGCACGGAGCCCCTCCAGCCATGTATGCTGTGTGGTGAATAAGCTTCTCTGTGTCCATGCAAGTGCTGAGCACAGAATCAGATACAAACAGAAAATGTCCTCTAAAAATCTGCCTTTCCAGAGCCACCCTCCTGCTGCAACTACAGAGGAGTGCGTGAAATGGGAGCTATCAGAGCGCTCCTTGCTACACACATCAAGCGCAGGTCTTCAACAAGTGCGACGTGACACGCCATGACTTTGCTCTGGAGTGGATGGCAGATTTTGAAACCTACCACGCAGCCTTGGACCGGGATACGACCTATGCTGCAACGCTTTCTCGCTCTCTATCACTGGTGAGATTATTCCTGGGCCTATTGGGGGCATTTGCTGCTAGCTGTGCATCTTGCAAGTACTCCCTGCTAGTGCTGTCTGATGAGAGTGGTATGAGACACAGGGAAATGCTCGGGTCCATGTATTTGTAGTGCCAGTCTAACCTTGCAGTTGCTCACAGGAAGCTAGCCTTGCCGGTTCATGTGGCAATAAGAAGCAGATAACGATTACCTGTCTCCTGTGCACATATATATATATATATTCTGCAGGGCTGCGCCTGGTAGCCATTGCAAAGCATCACCTTAGTGGCCCCTCCCCACAAGGGCCCACATTGGTTAGCTTACTCTTTGCTTACCACCATTGTGGTCATGTTTGTTTCTGCTTTGGACATGCCAGTGTCGGCAACATCAAAACCAGGCCCTGTGGGAAAGATGCAGGGACTTTAGTGAGAGTGTGTGTATGTGTGTGACCTCTGGAAGAGCTGCTGCTGTGCAGGACATTGAGGTGGTTGCTTCCTCCTGGTGATCTGAGCAAATGGGTGGTGTAGCTAGCAGCGTGGGTAGGCGCGAGCAGGAAGCCAAGCTCTGGAGGAGGATTTGTGGTACTGGCCGTCGGACAGATGCCTCATGGGCAGTGTGCTGGGGGCATGCAGTTGGAAGTTGCGCCGACGCATCTGGAACATATTGGAGGAGCATCCGCTCATGGGCGCAGCAACGTTGTACATGCGCAACATGGCATCCATGCAATAATAGGATACCTGCGCGCTGCTTTGCAAGAAACATGCAACATGTGGGGCAGCCAATGGCCCGGCTGTCAAAAAGGGCCACAGATGGCCCCCGGTGCTGGAACACACTGCTCTTGCAGCTGTACAACACCGTGCTTTTGTTCAAGCTAGGCATCCAAGGAAAGGAGTGAGCTGCTAATGTGTGTTATTGATGCAGGTGCTGGATGAGTTTTACCAGAACCTACAAAGCGTGGGCGTGAGTGCTGTGACCGGGGAGGGCATGGACGACTTCTTTGAGGTGCGCAGTAGAGCAAGCAGGGTGCCTGGGTTGACCAGCTTGCGAAGGAGCTATTCCCAACATTGAATGCGGATGGAAAACAGTTGTGCGTTGCGGACCAAGCCATGCGCTTGCTTGGACGCATGTACTTGACGCATGTGCTTGCCTTGAAAGTCCACAAATGTCTGCCTGGATCATGAGCCAGCCACGTACACCAGCCATATGGTGGTGCTCGTTGGTTGCATGCCATCAGGGGGTTAGTTGCCTGCCACCACAGGGGTGGGGCAAGGCTGGCTAATGCAGGCGTACCCCAGAGGTCAGAGGACACGCAATCACACAGAGGGTGCCCAGCCCAAGCACGTCTTGCAGCCTCACCCAGATCCGCACCAGGGTAGGGGTCTGCAAGGGCTGGCCGTGCAGCCACAGGGAGTGATGGCATCACAGGGAGTGATGCTTGGTGCCTCCTGTGTCGGTCCTGCGCTTGTGCTGCCGATGATGCGGAAACAGTGCCTTCAAGGCAGGTGCTGCAGGCCAGGCTGTGAAGGTGCCTTCTTCAGTTTGTCGAGTGTTGGACAGGGTTGCCCAGGGAGCCATGCAAGCTCCGTATGTCAGGCAATTGCAGGATGGCATGGTCAAAACCATGAAGAAGCCCATCTCCCAATCAGGCCATGTCCAAGGGTATCCTGCAGTCCGACTGATGACGTGCCTAAACCCATATGCCCATGCCCATGCTCATGTCCCATCTTATGTGCAGGCCGTGTCCAAGGGTGCCAAGGAGTACGAGCAGTTCTACGTGCCAGAGATGGAGGCGCGGAAAAAAGAGAAGGCGGAGCAGGAGGCGCGCAGACGCAAGGTGTGTGCAAGTACCTAGAGAGCAGCTTTGATGAGCAAGCAAACTGCAGGTACACAGCAGGGCGTGAAGTTGAACGAGTGAAGGGATTTGTGGAATAGATCACACCAAAAGCGTGGTACCGTATGATCCGTCCTTATGCCTTCCTTTATGTCTTTTTTGGGAGACACATGGCCCACTGATTTGCTGCTGGCCTTTCATGAGCGGCAGGGTGCATGCGCCTTGCTGTCGATCTCAATTGCCGCATGGCCCCATTGTGCAGCACATCAGGACACGGGTTTTCATGACATGCGCGCAGAGAGAGATGGACAAACTGAGCAAGGACATGCAAGCTACAAGACTGTCACAGGTGCTGACGTCATGTGCGAGTGTTGTAGTTGCTGGTGAAGCCTCTGCTCCGGCATTTTGGATACGCTGCCTTGCAGGCATCAATCCGGCTTCATAAGGCCCTTGTTTTATCCCGTGTTTTGGTTGTGACGAGCACCATCTGAGTTGGAACCTTGCAAGCTGTAAATTGCCTAGGTCACTTGCGCCTTAGAGAGTACCTCCATAGCGAAGAGGACACCTCGTTTAGTGCTTTGTCTGACACCCTTCATAGAAAAAGGCTATTATCTAAGGTGCCAGTCCATAAGGTATGGGGTAGCATAGCCACTGTCCAGCACTGAGAAGCAATCTTGACTTGTATTTGATAACTAAATTGCATTCTGCATTTGTGAACTTGCATTAATATCTATGTGCAGGCCACTCCATCAAGCTCTGTGACGGCCCCAGCCCCGGAAAGCTCCCATTATGGAGGTGTGTACCACATACCAAAAGGTGCAGGCAAGGTACCCCCAAGGCGTCAGTACAAAACTCATGCCTCTAGAGGCCCATACGCCTCCTGCTTTGTGGGTGTATGTATATACTGGGGTGTTATGTGTTTGCCTCCAGCCTCCTGTGTTGCCCTGCATCGTCAAATTGTGCCTGCGTTTCCTCGGTGCTGCTGTATATCTCATTTTCCTACTTGTTCAATGATGCACTTTTCTGACCTTCACAGAACTCTTATGAGCCACACCTCTAGAAATTTAATCACAATATATCGTACAGATCACACAAATTTAAATCACACGGACAGTGTAAGACTGGGCTGGTGTACCAGCAGTGATGACGAATGAAACAAGGCTGCACAGTTTTTGCGCTATGACTGCAATCTTGATTCTGTGAGCTTGGTCCAAGCAGCTGGTGGCTAAATGCTGCTGCAGGGACTACACAAGGAAGGGCACCTAACCGTCCTGCGCATGTGAGTGGTGTTGGCAGAGGCCTGGCCTCAGCTGTTTACCTTCTCTCGAAAGCCTGCTTTTGTGTCGGGCATGCTGACCTTTGCCGCATGTTGCAATGTGCGGCGGTGTATAAGTGGGCTGCAACTCTGCTCTTATCCGGCTCTGTTGTCTTGCCAACATACGAAGCTTTGCTGTGGTTGAATTGGCCAAACTTATGGCACCTGAACTAGAAATGAGCCTTGCTATATAGGTTGTCATGACACTAGTTGCTCTCGATTCTGCGCGGATCATTGGCTCACCCTTGCCTATGTGGTGACGAGCTGGTGAAGCAGGTTCTTTTCATCACGCATATGTGCACGTGTACAAATGCCTGTGCCATTCATTTGTACGTGCAGGAATCAATTCATGGAGTGGAAGATGAGGGTGAGAGCTGTGACTATGAGCTTTCAGACGAAAGCGTGGAAGAGAGTGAAAACGATGAAGCCCATGAAGCAAAGTGAACCTTTTACCGGTGGCTTGTACGTTTCTGTACATGTTACATGTTTGCTTATTTAAAGGTACATGGGAGCCTTTTCAGGGGAAGGCACTTGAATCGCTTCGGGTACATGGCTGCACTGGCTGAACAATCAAGCAGCTTAACCAGTGTCTGCCAGGCCTGCAATCTACACACCTAGACCAGAAATAAGAGCGCAAGTGTTTGCAAGGCAAGAAGGCAAGTGTTGTTCAATAAGTTTTCAGAAGGGTGCATGGTGCTTGCACCATACTTAGCATCTCCCTTAGCACAAGCTTAAGATTGCCTCATCCTTGTTTGCATTATATCGGACGTTCTATGAAGGCCCCACACACTGCAAGTCTATGATAGCCGGATTAGTTTTACTTAACTTTGTAAGGTCCTCGTGTGTGTCACGCTGAGAGACTGCTGCACATTATAGGTTAGGTCGAATAGCTGTATCTGCCGAACGAGGGCAGCTGAAGCCTAGAAAAGCCTAGAAGACCTGTAAACTAAACCAAGTCTAATTAGGCGCGCATATCAGAATAAGGGGAGTGTCAAGGATGAAAAGCTGAGAATAACTCAAGAGACGAAGAGACTGCTGCGCATCCAAGACTCGTGGCACACGTGCAGATATCCTCTTTTATAAGAAGCACGCGGTATGCTTGGAGACGTCCTCCAGTCTTCAGTGCCCCCTTTGTCATCATCCAGTGTCTTACACATTCTAGCAGGTCGTTAACAACAGACCATCTCTAGATTGATTGCTAAGCGCCATAACACAGTTCTCACTGCCAACATAGTTTTCTTTTTCTTTTCGCTATCATCTCTTAAATAATGGCTGCATGACATCCTTAAGCCTGGGACCTTGTCTGAAGGTGCCTTCACTTGATCTATGCTGTCATTGACACAGCAGTGCTGTGACGGCACACATTAGCATGCACACACATGCATGCATAAATGCACCGTGTACATGTGCACAGCGCGCGCACACACATACACACACACACAGAGCGCACATTGCATAGAAATCATACTCACATACGCAAAAATGAAGCTCACGGTATGTACAGGTGAGCTGAAGGGCTTGCTACATGTTTTCAGTTAAGGCCTCATTTTTCTATAAGAAGGCGATAAATGTCTAAAACCTAAAAGGGAACAGGGAGAGATCAAGCTGGATCTGAAACAATGCTGGTGCCCAGCAATTTTAGAGAAAATCTTTCAATATTGCGAATTTGTTTAACGTCAACAAGCCCCTTGAACTTTGAAGTGACATGTCAGCATGAAGAGATATTTCACGATCCTTCACAGAACCACAAAAAGCCACATAATACTGTAACTTTTCATAGAAAATTTTAAAGGAGAAGAATTTTCATTGCCGCCGTCCGTCACTGAACAAGCCCTTCGCAGACCAAAACTTCCCCAAGCTTAAAGCATCGCCAACCGTCACGAGGTACGCACGCAGTTGGAATTTACATAAGATGCTCTTTGAACACTCGTAAGTTTTGTGTCGTCAAGCCCCTTTGCGGCTTGCATCCACGGCCTAGCTTGTATAGCAGAGAGGAGGAGAGATCCGGAGAGTGAACTCCTTGTCGCACCTTACGACTTTTGAAAGTGTTGTTCGATACCAAATCCTATCCTGGGTCCTTTTAAGTTCCTCTCTTAAGATAAGGGCTGAAAGTGGGCTGGGAATTCCCTGCAGCGGCGTACAGCTCAGCTTCCTACGAATGCCCTCCAGCATTTCCTGCACCAACAAGGGCGAGTTTAATCATCTTTAACCTCCTTTTGTTCTGCACAGGCAAGTGTCAATCACAGATCATGGCAGCTTACATGGCAGCTAACATGGGCCTCGATGCAGCCGTGAAGAATCTGCCAGATGCAGCCGTGAAGAATCTGCCGGTCGATCACAAGCACGCTGCTCAGCAGGAACCGCAGAAGCAGCAGGAACTACATAAGGAGCAGGAGCTGCAGAAGCAGCAGAAGCGGCAGCAGCAGTCTAAGCACCAGATGAACAAGCAAGACCAGCAGCAAGAGCAGCATCAAGGGGAGGAGCAGCAGGAGCAGCATCCGCACAAGCCGAGCGAACTGGAATTGGCCAAGGCCGACTTTGAAAAGAGCAACAAGCGGTTCACTGAAGTTGTTGTTGGAGTGGGGGAGACCATCGGCAAGAACATGTGGAACCATGCGGTCTGGTGGAGCCAAGGAGTAGCAGGCATCGTCATGTTTGTGCCGATGATGTTCTGGAGTCTGGGCCAATCGGTGAGTGGGTTCTTCAGTGCTGGTTTTGTTTCCAAACGCTGCAGCACTGCAATAATGTTGTGGAATATTAGCTACTGATCCATTTCTGAGGATGAACTTTCTTTCCTCTTTCTAAAATATATATGCTGATTGCGAGTGTGCACATGCATATGCAGATGTATTTGATGTGCACTCACATTAAACATGAACATATCCATATGCGCATTAATGTTTGCCAACAAGTCTACTCCGCTCTCCATTGCATATTCTGCAGGCTCATGAAGCAACCAAGAGACAGGAGTCTACCACCCAGAAGACCCACCACAGAGAGCAAGGTGAGATTTGATTTCAATTATTGTTATCCACAGTCTCTCTAAACACTCCCAATATTGTCCAATTTGTCTTGTTTTCTGTGAGGACCTGCTTATGTTCTTTACGAGCAGTGAACTGCTGTTAAATTAAATGAAGTATACTTAGTACACCCACTCAATCATCCCCACTCTCAAGGTACATCTGCTTACCCCCAACGGCTCAGCAGCATATGGGGCATATCATAGCATCACTCTCTGATCCTCAATGCCTTTCTTGCAGATCCTACGAATGCAACCCAAACCCCTAAGCCATGGGGAGCCCAAGTGGAGAGGACAAATTGAGCAAGCTGTGCTGGAAGGTGCCTTACCACTCCCATGTCTAGGTTTGAGGGGAATGTAGACGCGCTTTTATTTCTTTACCTTATTTCTAGGACTATGACGTGCTTGACTAGTTTGCATCTGACATTGACCTTACTCAGCATCAATTTTGATTTTATTGATGCTTTTGATTTAATTCATGCACTTCGTTGCTGGTGATACTGTATATTTACCATGTAGATTTGTACATACTGCACCAGCATCGTATCATTTTCATCTTAGAGAACTTTGATGTCTCCAACCTCGATCTTGTACTTATATTCCAATTTGTAACAATTTTTAGTGGCGAATTGTTTTTTATTCTGCAGTATCCATCTGTTATTCTTCAGTATCCATGCTCCTTGTATGAATTGATTTACCAGCTGAAGCTAAGGTACAATACGTTATATAGGTGTATCAAGTTTTAGAAAAGAAAAAGTATGCAAGCAGCAAAGACAAGATTTACATTAAGTCTACAAGGTCTGCAACCTGAATCATAACTGTTATGGCACGTAAAGCAGAAAGAAGGCAGGCAAAGCTAAACTGTCAAAATCTGAATGGGCTGGTGAGAAAAAAAGACGTCCGAGACTGAAAGTATGTCTGTTATTCAATTGGGAAAAGTAGCAATTGCGCCATTTCAAAATGTACATAATTGAATAAATGAAAGAACATTTTAGTGGCAGAAGAAAATTTCTTTTGTTCTGTAGCACCCACTGGTCGTCCCCACCGCTGGGTCACCCCTTTCTTAGGCAAACATGGCCAAAAAGGCCTCTCAAGGCATAACTTTGCTGCGACTGCACCGTTGCCTGACTTGAGCACACCATTGGATACTATCCAATACTATTGGCAATAGTATCTAGTAGATTATATTTTTCGGGTGTTGATGGTGCTCTGGGGGTGAAATTGGTGCGGTGAGTGGAAGGCAATTTCGGAAAAAAGGTATGTCAGGTTGGAAGAGTGCACGCTGTTTCCCACACACAGCCCCAAACTCCAAGCTTGAGATCTGCAGATGTGTTAAATTACCCTGCACATCCTGTGTACGTTTGGGTGTGGGAAGCTCTGCCGCTGAGCTGTGCACTCAAGAGAGGCAGATGTCAGGAAATGTTTTGGCCCACCGCTTTCCACCTTCACCTTTGATTGGCCTCAATTATGGTCCATTAGATACCTCTTTTTCCCTCACAAACCTCAGGCTTAGTCCGGCTTGAAAGCATGCAGAGATTGCAGAGTATCATATTTCCTGTGTTGGCACCCACATCCGGTCGCGACAGCGTCACCCATGGAACACACCTTCCTGAACCCATCCCCCAAACCGGACTTTGCAACATCAAATCATTATGCAAGAACAGCTAAAGTTCTGGAAAGCGGCAGGATTGGAGCAAGTTTGGGGATGCACCATTTCCTGCCAAAAAGGTGCAAAATGGTGCCAAAATGGCCAATGGGCGTACACCGCGCCCCCGACTCGCAATTTCTCACACAGCCTGTCTGCTTGCAACATATGTACAAGTTGTGCATAGTTGGGTCTGGAAATGGGGCGAGCAAGGGGACAGGAAAGCTAATTGGCCATATTTGGGGGGGTCCCAGTGGTGGGGACAACCTCCTTTGGTTACCAAGTTCATCTGACAAAGCTCGGATAGATTAGATTTCATAGCTGTATCCGCCAAACGAGGGTTGCTTAACTGAAGCAGAAGCGGCCTGCAACCTTAACCAGAACGAAAAAGGCAAAATAGCAGAAGTAGGCAGTCAAAATCTGAATGGGCTGATGAGGGAGTACGTCTTATTGAAATGAGTTAAAATGAGTAAAGTAGCAAGTGCAATTTTGGATGAACATAATTGAATAATTTGAAGATAAAATAAAACTATGCTTCAATCTGTGCTTCACCATTGCTCACAGCTTTGCTGTCTTGCTGTCCAGCTTGATGCTTGCATCACCACACTGTATACATGTACTACTGTGGACTTTGGCTGTGTAGGTAGCATGGTTATATAGTTTTGAGTTCTCAATAACTTTGCAAAGTAGCATCTTACAGGAGCCAACATAAATAAGTCGGTAATATTAAGCAGAAATGCGCTTTGCCAAAAATGGAGCAAGCCACAATTTTGCTTTACTGCTTCCATCTGGTACGATGTATAGGTTTTCCAAGAGATTCCAGATGTGATAGGATTGGTATTTCAAATCAAGTTGTAGGGGGGGTTCCAAAAAAGAAGAAAAATGAACAATGGCGGCAAGCGCCCCCTGCGCAGGGGTAATACCAGAGACATATATTTAGGGATTGATCATATCGACATCCCTTAACCGGAGAGATGTGCCTTGGTGTAAGCACCAGGATTTCCCCACCATGGAAAGGGGACAAGTTGCTGGATGGGGGTCAGCTGACCTGCAGTAGTTAGATTTAACATAGGAGATTTACGATTAAAACTTGCCACATTTAGCCAATCAATCATATAATTTTGCATTTCTGCCCCGAACATGTAGATCCCTATGCGCGTGAACGAAGCTTGCAAATTATTTTTCAAGTATATTTATGTGGAGTTACATACATCTGAAATTTTGATCAACATTTTTGATTGCCTCCCACTCCAATTTTGGAGATTCAGGAAGATGTTGATCATGATCTGAATGATTCGCATTATAAATCATTGCGTATGTAAGGTTCAACATCTAATCCCGAGTCCGGGAAGCTCCTGAAACAAACATTTAATTTTGCTCGTTTGAGTGGAGGGATGTCCAGGTGAGTCCATCTTTGAAGCTTTCCCCTCTTTCAGTAGTCCCTTGCTGCTGCTCACGCCCTTTCCCTCTTTTTCCCCCCTGGCGCCGACAACATGGTCTTCTTCGACAGAGAAGAGGAGGTGGGAACGGCAAAAGAGATAGCCCAGATGATTCTGATGGATGAATGCGGCGTCTGCTGATGCGCAACCCTTCCGATCGGTCTCCCCACTGATGGGAATTTGCCTGATCGTATCGTGTGCGTGCAGGACTATGAGGTGGTGGAGGCTGGCGGGGAGGCACCGCAGCAAGGTAGGAGAGATGATGGGGAGTTGGAGCTGCTGTTTGCACTGCATCATTGGCCCAGCATGGCTTGGTTCCATGGCTGAGGCTGGTGCTCATGTGGATGCTCTATGCCATCCATTCCAAGCATCTGGCAATTGCATTCCAGGCATCCCTCCATTGGCCAAGCCTCAGGCTGACCTGACTAGACAGGAGCGCATTTGTGTGCGTGCGCGTCATCATCTTCTGAGTGCAGCTGGATCTCACTATGTCCTTAACATGCATCATTCACAAATTGTGGCAATCTTCAATGCCCCGCAAGCCGAGCTGCACGTGTGCTCATTCAATGCTTCAACTAGTGCTTCAACTACCCTTCCTGGCCTGCGCACAGCCCCTCCACCTACGCCCACTCAGCCAAGGCAACCAGCAGGAGGCCTGCCCAGTCTGCCTCCGCGCCAGCAGCCCTCAGGGATGCCCTCCCTTCCCCCGCGGCCAGCAGGCGCCACAGCATCCAGCACTTCCACCTCCTCCTCCAGCGCAGCCCCGCCCACCTCCTCATCTCAGCTGCAGCAGCAGCAGCAGCAGCAGCAGCCAAGCACCTCCATGCCACGGCTGCCCCCAAGGCCAGCAGGCGGCCTGCCCAGCCTCCCCCCTCGCCAAACCAGCTCGAGCAGCGCCTCCTCATCCCAGCCGCCCCCAGCGCCCTCCCAGACTCCCCAGCCGTCTGCTGGCCCAACAGGCGTCCCTACTTTACCCCCCCGGCCAACTGCAGGGGCAGGGGGTGCACCCCCGCCTGCACCTCCCTCCCGACCAACACTCCCTCCTCGGCAGCCACCCCCCCAGCAGCCGCCCACGCTTGCTAATCGCCCCGCCGTCCCGCCCCCTGCTGCCCCGGCACCTGCAGCTCCAGCAGAGAGCGTCGTGGATCCCACGGAGAATCGGAAGTAAGTCTCTGGTGGAGCAGCTGCAGCAGCATGCCTCTGCCCTTGGTGCACTGAGCGCCCAGCTGCTCACCCGTCCATGGCCTGCACTCCTTGATTTGCCTGCCGCACGCTCTTGTGCACAAGTCAATGCAGGCACGTACTCGCATGCAAGGCGCCATGCCATGCACACCCTGCAGTGGGTATGGGGTGCATGTACACACCCAGGGCATGCGTCTGTGAGCCTGTCCGCTTGCCAAGGCTGAGCGTGCTCATCCTCTGAGACCTCTGGGGTTCATGGGCTTGTTCGTGTGTGTACAGTTGCCAGTGCGCAGCATGCAAAAAAAGCCTTGCATGCAAGCATGAATGTGTGCCTGGCATGCTGCTACACAGGGCGAGGCGCACGCAGCAGCGCGTCCAGGACCTGCGCGTCACCCTCATCCGGGCAGCTGGTCGGCTGGGCTTGCGCTATGACAGCGAGCAGGTGTGGCAGAGGGGGGGGAAATAGAGGGGGAGGTTGTGATCCATAGGCCTA
>LFCJ01001445.1_pt1 | contig 16570 bp, 14 predicted proteins | sample 643141 | NCBI WGS metagenome assembly LFCJ01 (sample SAMN03766243, study PRJNA286221) | soda lake metagenome | biome: soda lake; feature: Kulunda steppe; material: water; isolation source: sample B1-Br-g2 brine of Lake Bitter-1 | place: Russia: Kulunda steppe | collected 2010-07 | reverse complement strand
CAGCTTCTACGACTCGTTCAAGGAAAGCAATCCGGAGTACACCGACTACTACAGACTTGTAAGGGATCCTTCCAACCTACTTTACCTGATCAAGAGTCTGGCATCGAAAGGGGTTGTACCTGAGAGAAACGGCTGGTTCAGAGATACTGAGAGCTATTTAGACGGTGATAGACAGAAGTTCAAGAAACTGTTCCAAGAGTTAAACAGGCCTCAGGAAGGGAAGAACGGGAACAAAAGACAGTCTCAGCTACGTGGAAAACTTTCCCGTTTCGACTATAAGACGTATCTGGATGATGCACCGGATAAAGAAGAGTTACGAGGTGACAGAGGAACCAAACAGGTTAGGAGAGACTTCTGCCGCAAAGCGTTTGAAGAAGACAGGGAAGACCTCAAACAGTTCGTTCACGACCTCTACTACAGCTACGTAAACTACTGTCTGAACAGGAACTACCTCAACTTCTCCTTCCTGATGATGTTCACATACCTGCTTTTGCACGAAAATCCGGGAATAAGGAGAGAGGAAAGCTTTGACTACCTGATGATCGATGAGTTCCAGGATACCAACGAGATACAGTTCAAGCTCGCATTACTGATGGCGGACAAGCCGAATATCTGTGTGGTAGGAGACTGGAAACAGTCAATTTACAGTTTCCAGTACGCGGAAGTCGAGAACATAAAAAGGTTTGAACAACGTTTGAAACGGTTCAAAAACGAGTTAAACACCGATAAGGAAAGAGTGATCTTCGATGTTGATAACGTCGAGAAAATAGCTTTAAAGAAGAACTACCGTTCGACACAAGACATACTCGATCTTTCCGAAGAAAGCTTGGAGCTACAGGGAAACCGGTACGAAAAGGTAGAGGAAAAGGATATTACGTCTCTGGAGTCTGAAAAGAGTTCACAAGAGTCGGAGATAAAGAAGCTTGTAAGCGAGGAAGAGCCTGAAGCGGTTTTAACCAAGATACAGGAGCTTGTGAACTCCGGTAAAACCATTGAGAAAGACGGAGAACAAGTAAAGATAGGTTATAATGATATAGCGGTCCTAACAAGAACAAGAAGCCTCGGACTCGAACTACAGGAAAAGGCCAGAGAACACAGGATTCCCGCGGCATACGAATCAGGTATAGAACTGTTCAAAACAAATCCTGCCGTACTACTCCTGGCCTGGTTAAGGATTATCAGTACGGATTCACGGAGAGGCTGGGCAGTAGTCCTGGAAGAAGCCGGCTACAACCTAGAGGAAGCGGAGAAGATGGTTGAACTTGAGAGGTATCCGGATGATATGCAGAAGTTCAAGGAAGAACTCCTAATGGAAAGAAAACTTGGATCAATAGCACAAAAAGTATTCCAGAAATACGGTATCTCAAACGCGGTATCCAACAAAATAATCGAAGTACTTACCGACACGTTCAACACCAGCTACATGAACAAAGCCCAGATCATCAAGTTTATAGAAGAGAATATTGAACAGAACGAGATCTACGAAGTTGACCAGTCCGAAAGAGAAAACACCGTAAAGATACAGACAGTACACAAAGCCAAAGGACTGGAATACCCGGTAGTCTTCGTAGCCGGAGTCAACAAAAGCGTCTTTCCTTCACGAAGCTTTGACCGATCCAATATTATCTATGATGATTTGATTGGTTTGAGACAGAAAAAGATCTACGACAACACCGAATACGCCTACAACTATGACAACTGGCGGACCGAAATCTTGACTCGGTGTCTAACAGGACAGTACAATGAAGAACGCCGTTTAATGTACGTAGCAATGACAAGAGCCGAACAACACCTCTACATAACCGCTAGGAAAGACGGAGAAAGCCGATTCTACACAGGACTAGAACTGGAAGAAGAAGAGATAGAACCAAAACTAGATGAGTTAGAGTTTGAAGAGGAGGATAAACCTGTCCTGAAAGTTGAAAATGGTGAGAAAAGACCGGAAACAAAATCAGTACACTCTGTATTAGAGTTAGGGGATGTAAAAGAGGCAGGAGCAGAACACGGAACAAAAGTACACGAGTTCGCAGAAAAATATGTTAACGGAGAAAATGTAGAGCCACAGAATGAAGATGAAGAGAAGGTCAAACAAGTGATAGAATCCTTAGAAGGCGAACTTATAGCAGAAAAACCTATACAAATACCTGTAGAGGATGAAGGACAGAAAGTAGTTCATCAGGGAATAATAGATCTCTTACATCTTGAGAAGGACAAAGCAGAAATTATAGACTGGAAAACAGACTCATCTAAGGAAAAAGAGAACGTGTATTTAAAACAACTAAACTTCTATAAGAAGGGGGTAGAGAAACTGTTCTCTAACCAGAAAATTGAGAAAAAACTTATTTTCACATCCCATGACTAAAACGCGTATTATTTTCTACGGACATGCTCTGTTTATTGGAATATATCTTCCAGTATAGCGGTACCTATTGCCTGAGCGAGTAAAGGAGGTACTGCATTTCCAATCTGTTTAAATGCTTGAGTCCTAGACGTAGGGAACACGAAATTATCTCTGAATGACTGCAGTCGAGCTGCTTCTCTCACGCTGATAGATCTTGCTTCCGTAGGATGTACAAACATGTGTCCGTCTTTTGAAAGATGTGCTACAAGAGTACTCGCTGGTTTTCTAGGATCTTGTTTCTTAATGTTATCATTGAAGATATCATCTCTAAATGGCTGTACATCTTTGGGAAGATCTCCGATTTTATAAGAAACGCCTTCTCCCAGCATTTTGTATAAGGTAAGATCTCTAATGTTTTGACCTCTGGCTTCGTGATTGTGGAGTTTCTTATCTTTCCAAGATTCATTTTTACCTAAATTTCGAGCCCAAACCTGATATCTTGAAATAGCAGGGGCAGTATACTCTTCTATTTGCTTGGGCGGCATTTCTCCCTCAGCTGACAAAGGAGGCAAATCCATTATAGCGTCTGCTACAGTGTTCCAGGGTTTTCTTGAAGAGTTTTTTCTGTGAGTCGGAAAAGATGATTCTTGACTATCTTTCAAATGATGCAGAGTCTTTTGATTTCTTTCTTTCTGATCTCGATTTTTGAATTTAATTCGTTTTTCTGATTCACTGTTTGGGCGGATATGAGTCCGCCACTCCTTTAGGTCTGGTACATTGTCGTTTTTCGAACCTATAAAGAACAGACGCTCTCGGTTTTGGGGCACACCATAATCTGCCGCATCAAGTAACTGGTATTCGACATGGTAATCGAGTTCTTCCATTTCTTTTTTGATTACTTCGACAACCTGTTTTCCTTCCTCATTTTCGGCTGAAAGCATGCCGGAAACATTTTCCATAATAAATGAGTCGGGTTCAAAGTACTTTACAAATCTTAGAAAGTCTTGATAGAGCTGATGTCGTTCATCTTTGGTATTTGATCTGTTATCTATAGAGTTTATTTTTGAACGTCCTACAACTGAAAATGTCGGGCATGGAGGTCCCCCGGCAATAAAATCAACATCTTTTGGAGAAATTTCAAGTTTGGAAGGATCAATCTCTCTAATATCGCCTATATCTAATTCGCAGTCGTGATTTTGGTCATAAGTTGGTTTGCAATGTTTCTCATAATCTAAAGCCCATATAATATCAAAACCTGCCTCCTCTAGCCCTTTTGATAATCCGCCTGCTCCTGCAAAAAGATCTATGGCTTTCGGCTTCCTATCCATATGCTCAAATAATTCACCGAATATTTTATACGGTGCTGATGGATGTAGATTTTGGGAAGACAGATATTGCAGCTAAGGATCTTAGAGAACTTACAGATACAGAAGAAGCAGAAAAAATACTTAGAGATCAGAATGTTCCGAATAGTGAGGAGAAGCTTGAAAGATACTTTGATCAAGTTGCAGAGCATGTAAGACGTCTGCCTAGAGAGGGGAAAAGGTTTCCCTGGCGTGCTACCGAATCTGTCTATAAAATCTACATAACAGAGATTTTATTGCAGAGGACTCACGGTACCTCTGTTGCTGGAGTCTACAGGGATTTCTTCACAAGATTTAACGAACCAGTTGATCTGTACCGGGCTGACGAGCAGGAAATAAAAACTGAGATTGCCTCACTTGGTTTCCAGAACAGACGTACTAGATCTCTAGTAGGAGCAGGAAGTATGTTAGCAGAAAATGATTTCTCTGTTCCAAGAAAGAGAGAAAAGTTGACAAAGCCGTGGAGAGTAGGAAAGTATGCTGCTAATGCTACAGTACTTTTCGGTTTCAATAAACCGATTGAATTGGTAGATGCTAATGTGGCTTCTGCAGGGAAGAATATACTTGATTATCCTTTGAACGAGCCTGCTCATAGAGATAAGAAGTTCAGGAGGCTAATGAAGAGTCTTACTCCATCAGATCCTCGAATAGCAAGATCTTTCTACTTCGCTTTGATTGACTTCGATTTCAGCTCCTAGAAATCTTATTTCTCAGTTTAGAAAGACGTTTTTCTTCCCTTACCTCCATTCCAAGCTCTCTACGAGCTCTTACTCGAACATCTTCGGCAAGCTCTTCTAACTGTTTCTTAGTCATATCTTCCTCTAAGAGAACTGCAAATCTTCGGTTGAGGATTTCTCCGTATTTCTTGGCTACTTGGCTGGGCTCATTATCAAGTCTTTCTAGGACAGGAGGTAGCAGATCTTTGAAGTGGCTGAAATCGTTGTCGAAAATATTTTGAGCAATATCCTGTTTGCTGAATGCGATTTCAGTGTGCCTGTAATCACCATCTTTCTCTGTTAGCTCTGCAATCCACCACAATCGTGCCAGTGCATGCCGATCTGTGCTTGTGCGCATAATAAACCTGTTCTTTTTACAGGAAGGCCATCTATGTCTAACAAATTCTGGTTTGAAGATAAGACTTAGATAGTTCCAGAACTCGGGATTGGCAGCTTCTCTTCTAGTTAGATCTGCAGCTTTATGCAGCTCCTTGGCAATAAAGTAATCCATATCTGTGTCTCCTTCTTCATACTCGCTGATAGCTTGTTGGAGAACTTCGTTAACTCTCTCCATATCTATATCTCCAGAGAACTCTTTGATGTGTTTTTCAAGTTTCTCTTTCTCTAGATCCTCTTCTCCCTGCAAGTAGTGCTTGTCTATATACTTGAGAGCTTGAAACTCAAGTTTCTTAGCCGACATTATCTGTTCACCTCGCCTATAAGCTTATTCATAAGTTCAAGTGGTTTCTCGTCTTCTTGAAGTGCTTTCTGCGCTCTTGAAACTATTCTCCTCATTCCATCATCTTCCTCGCGTAACTCTACAAGCTTTTCAAGTTTTGTCTGTCTATCAACGGCTACCTGATCATAGAGAATCCTGTTGGCATTATTGAGAACAATTGCTTTCTGCCAGTCATACGAAAATTCCAGAGTCTCATCATCAAGATCATTTAGAGCAGCCATTATAAGCTCCACATGGACAGGTATAACTATCCCGTGGAAGAATACGTCTCTCATTCTCGCATCTGGGCCTCTTGTGCCTTCCTTTTCTAGTATATTCTTGATTTCAGATTTCTCTGAATTGAGCCACAGTACTGGGTTAGCCTCCCTATCAAGACTTAGATAATACAGCATATCCTCGGTTAGAGGATGTTTGGTATCGTTCTCAGAGAATTTCTGCCATCGTGTATCTAGGCCACTATTACCTATGTCATCAAATATGTCGAACCTAAGATCCCATGCCTTGCCGGAACTTACTTTCGTGGATTTCCTGCTAGCATAGGTATCAGGAGTTTTGTGTGTTCTACTTCTAACCACATAAGGCTTGAGTTTAACCTTGCCTCGATAATAGTCTCTAGAGAGAGTTACAGTTATCTCATCTCCGCTCTCATAATCGTTTATATCGGTTTCAAATACCTTCTTTCTCTTTGAAGTTCTACTGCCTCTAGCCACCAGTATTAGTGTCAGGGGAGGATTCTGTGATTCTGATTCGGGTACTAGGTCTCTCATATCTGAAGGAGAGTACTCTATAGCTAGTTTAAGTTCTACCTCGCTGAACTCTTTATAGTTCTCAAGTTTCAGCAGATACTGATCAGGAAAGATATGAGCTTGATCGCCTTGATCTTGATCAACTCTGAATTCATGTAATTTTATATCTAGAGCATTCAGTTTGTCTCTAAATGGTTTGATAGTTGTTGTCTTGGTCTGTTCCGCCATTATTCTTTCACCTCGCCGTTAATTTTCATTTCGATTTCGTCTTCTGCCATATCCTCATCAATCTCTACTGATTCTCCATTAAAGTTAACCACTCGAGTTCCTTCATCAACCTCGATTTTGGCCACTCCATCATCTACATTTGCATTGCCCTGATCTGCAGACATTGTAGCTATGTCTATCTTTTCATAGGATTTTCCATCTTCTCCAATTACTTGGGCTTCTATGGAGACTTTCCACTTACCTTTTTTGAAATCTTTATTCTCTATTGATCCGTATAGTTCCCAAGTTTGGTCATAGAAGGATCCTCCGAGATTCTCGAAATGCAGGACGTTCTTTGATCTATCTGTTTTCCCTCGTTTCTTTGACATACTGAACTTAGTTGCCAGTCTTTCCGGCCCTCTTTCCCCATCTTCAACTTCCGGAATAACAACCTCTTCTATTGCGTTCTTGATTTTGTTCCGGAGTTCCTTCTCCACAGTCTTCTTGAAACCCTGTTTATAGTTCTCCTTGAGTTTCTGTGTGCTCTGCCACTCATCGTGTGCAGGAGGTTCTGCGTGCTTTAAAAAACGTTCCATCTCTTTCTCTTCCTTGGAAGGATTATCCGGATTTCTGGCTTCTCCGGCCACTAAGACGGCATGAAATGCTTCGGCAGCTACCGATATGCTTGGTGACCAGTATTTCACAACCATACCTGGTTTCCTAAACATTGCTACATCACCACTATGTTTTTTCTCGCTGTCAGGATCAGCTTTCCGAATCAGTAATGTGGCTTTACCTTTTCCTGTCTCAGTTCCATCTGAACGATCAGGAAGATCGATTTCTATCTCTCTACTTACAATATCTCCATGATCCTCGAATTCCTTAGAGCAGTTGTCTTCTAGAAAGGCATCCCATGCCTGTACGAAAGGATATATATCATCGTCTTCCGTGATCCTTACTTCTTTCTCGCTATTCCCTTCATCTCTAATCTTGATGTCTAAATAATCTCTTTTATCATGAATTGCGGGCCAGAAATGTTCGATGGAGGAATCTTCAATATCCTTTACTATTTCGGCAGCATCTCTATTTCCGGAAGTTGGTTCGCTGAAGCCGACAATCGTAATGGATGTTCCGGTAGAATCATCGTGTTCTGTATGTAACCGCTGGGAAACTTCTAGAGCCTCTTGACCCCAAAGTGATTCTGCACGTTTCCTAATCTCTCCGTTTATCTTTACTTCTCCTAGCTTGCCAAGCCAGCCGGGACCACGATACTCAAATTTGCCTTCATCACCAACAATAGTGTGGCTAGGAAGGTTTATACGCCCCATAAATCGAGGGCTGTCATGATCTTGAGGTGTCTCAACAAGATTGGAGTTAAAAAGGACTGTAGATATTTCAGAGAATCTCCAGTACACAGATTTACCTAAGCCGTAAGTTCCTCCGGAGCTTTCCCCATCACCACCTTTATTGCTGAATAGTTTATGTTTTAGAAGTCCAGTAAAGTTCGAGTCATCATTATTTTCATGTCCTGTAAGGCCTGCACAGTTCCTATCCTCTATATTCAGAATCCTTATTCGGTCTTCCTCTTCAATACGTTCTAGGAATCTGTTTACCTTCTTCATATGTCCTGTATCTGCAACTGCTTTAAGATGGTCCTCAAGCTTATCATCCCATTTCAAGGCGTCCTTGAACTTTTCAAGCTCCTCTCCTTCTAGCTCTTGGAGATCAAAAACTACTTCAGCAGGTCTTTCTACTGCTGCATCGTTTGAGTTCTGGACAGCTTCTCTAACAAAGGTCTCGAAATCCCCCTTGAAACTCTGTTCGCTGGGATCTCCTCCCTGTTTCTGTCGGCTTGCCGACAAATGATCAAATTTCCAGTTATAATCAGCCATAGTATCATTTAAAACGGAGAATAATCTCTCCACGATTTTTTGTTGTTCTCTTTATTTCCATCTTGTTCGCTTTGGACGTTGTCCAGTTTCTGTTTCACGAACTTTCTGGAATCTTCAAGATCTAACATATCTATAGATGTGACTGAAGAGTCGCTTAGCATTTCTCTACCAACAAGTTGTATTGTTTTAGAATCTTTATCATGCATAATGGCAGCAAACGCTTGGGCAAGAGGTTTATGCCTGCTGAAATCTTTATCTATGATCTGCTGAAATACGTCCTGCTGGTGGAATGTCTTTTCGGTCAGCTCATATGGCTCTTCTGCTTCTTCTTTCTTTGTCATCTCTGCAGTCCACCAAAGAGTTGCAAATGCATGTCGAGTTAACTTGATACTAGCCCAAAACCGCTCTTCATTTTTTGATCTCCATCTTTTCCTCACATAATTAGGTCTAACCTTCAGTGAGAGATAATTCCAAATCCCTGTATTGGACGCTTCACGTGGTGTTAAATTTAGGCTTTGATGTATTTTGGGTGCCAAACGGGCATCCATGTCCTGCCTTTTTATTCCTTCATTATTCTCATATTCCTTAATTACTTCATCTACTGCTGATTTGAAATTTTCTATGCTTATTTCTCTATCTATATCCTCTGTATATTTTTCTAGATCTAAATCTTCTTTACCTTGAAGGAACTCCTCCGTAATTTCTTTCTCTGCATCATCAGAAAGTTTTTTGAGCAACATTCTATTCAGATACCTCAATTGCAGTTTTTAGATCTGATTTTAAATCTAAATTATCCTGTAGGACACCTTTAAGTTTCGTCATTACATCCGAGAATTTGATCTCGTCCTCATTCCATGCAGACCAAACCTCGTCTATTGCCGCGCCCGTATCGTAGTTAGGATACATTTTCGGGAGTAATTCTGCAAGTACAGCTTCGTGCCACTTAGGATCAAATTCTCTTTGGCCTTCATTCAAATCCTCAACTGCCGCCATAAATAATTCTGAGTAAACAGAAAGGTAAATACCATCGAAAGTTAGGTTCTTTATTTTACCGGAGTATCCACGATTGTCTCCCATTAACGTATCGAATATCTTTGATTCCTTATCGCTGTTCCAGTAAATAGTTGGGTTATCTCTACTTGTATCAAGATAGTAGAGGGAGCTATCCGAGTATGGTATATCATCGGAAGTAAAATCAACCCACTCTCCGTACAGGTATTCTGAAACAACTCCTTCCGGTTTGTCCAAATAAATATTCCAAGTTTTTCCATCTGCCAGCTTTTTTCCTCTTTCGGATACTATTAGAGGTATAAGCTCAATTGTTCCTCTGTACTTCTCTACATCCAGCTCAAGCTCTTCTTCAAAAGTTTCGCCAGTATCAAATTCGCACTCTATTAATTTATCTCGATGGAATACTTTGTTCGCTTTTTCTACAACTACCAAACGGGCTTTCGAATCTAGATTGTTCTTCTCTATAATTTCATCGATTTTTTCACTTACTAAGACCTCTATATCTAGGCTTATTGTCGAATTGATGTTCCTATCATCTAAATCTATTTTTTTTCTATCTAAATCAACAGGAACACCTTCTTCTTGATTATCAACCTCGACATTCTTTACAATCATTTCTACATCCCCTGATCCAAAGGAATAGGGCATAATAGGGATTTTTTTGCTTCTCTTTACAGGATCACTCATTCCTATCCTCCTCCGGCCGCCCGTAACTGCTTAGTCTTGCAATCACTTTTGTCGATTCTTTTTCTGAAATTTTCTCGCTTTCTGCCTTAATTCCAATCTCAGAAACCTCTTCATCCACTTCAATCTTCAGCACTCCTTCTTCTATAGAGCTTTCCACATTCTCATGTCTAATATCTCTTCTTTCTATCTGAACTTCTGAAATCTTATTATCCTCCTCATCGACTTTTTCCATAGAAATTTCTCCCTTCCATGAACCATCAATTTTCTCTATTTCTGCTTTCATCCGCCCATCTATGAAATATCGAGAGTTTTCATAGCCGTCTTTCATTTCGACAAAGTGAAATGGCTTGCTCTCTCCCCCACCATCGTTAAAGCGTCTATTCAGCGGTATCATTTTACCGAAGTCCTCAGGGCCTTTATGCCCATCTTCGATATCTTTAGTCACTAGACCACCGAGTTTTCTCTTCCAATCCTTCTTGAAGTCCTTAAGCCTCTGTTTGGCACCTCTTACATAATATTGGTCAACATCGCTGTTATCTCCACTCCAAGTATCGTGCTTAGGAGGTTCTGCGTAAGATAGGAATGTCTCAAAATCTTCATTGTCGATATCTTCTACAGCTTGACCTGCTAGGAGTAACGCATGAAATCCAAATGAGCCTGTTATAGACGACTGATCTATATAATCAGTCACCATTCTAGCTTTCCTAAAAGGAGCGACATTACCAACTCTTTCATCATCTTCATTGCTTTTCCTAACGATGAGATGTGCTGATCCATCTTCAGTAGGAATCTCTTTATGGCCTTTATCTCTTTTAGGGATCTCAACAGACAACTCCTCCATTACTGTATCTCCTTCATTTTCCAGTTGATTGCCGATTTCTCCATTAAGATACTTCCGATACATTTCTACGAAAGGCCTGATTTCTGAGAGATCGGATAGATTACAACTCAGTTTCTCTCCTTCGCAAACTACTTCAATGTCCAAGTCATTTTTTACGATACTGGGCCAAAAATATCTTAGGGCTGTATCTCTAATGTCTTCGGCTATTGTTCGCAGATCTTTATCGTAACTGCATTTCGGACCTGAGAAATCTATAACGCTTATGCTTGTTCCTTTAGACGAATTATGCGTTGTTTTAAGCTTCTCTCCTGCTTTTTTAGCCGTCTCAGACCATGCATCTCCAACTTTTGACTCATGTTCATCTTCTCTTTCTCCGAAATATCCTGTGCCTCTATGCTCTTCCTCTAGTTCATGAACTGAAAGATTTGTTTTACCGGTGAATCTTGGAGACTCTTGTCCTTCTAGTTCCTCTGAGAGGTTGGAGTAAAATAATGCAGTATCTATTCCTGAAAAAGCCCAATAAACTGATTTCCCTAGGCCATAGGTTCCTCCCGAACCTGACTCTCCGCTGCTATGTAACATGCCTCGAAGAAGGGCGCCATACCTAGAGCTCTTATCCTCTTCACTCCCTACTAGTCCTTTAGCGTTTCTATCTTCTATTGTAAGAAGTCTAAGCTTGTTTGATTCCTTTATCCTTTGGAGCGAATTTTTGGTTTTATGTGCTACTCTATTATCTTCTTGAGCTTGAATATGCTCTTCTAGAGTGCTCCAGTTGAGGCTTTCTTTAAATCTCTCAAGATCTTGACCATCTAGAGTTCTTAATCTGAAAATGACTTCTCCGCTATCTAGATCGTCAGCAGCATTGATTGCGTCATTTGCGTTCTGTAAAGACTCTCTAACGAAGTCCTTTAGACCTGTATCCTTTACTGAATACTCTCCGGGGTTTCCGCCATCTCCCTCTCCATACTCATTAGTTTTAGGAAAGTCCCATTCTAGATTTAATTCTGTCATAAACTGAACTCTTCCTCCTCAAATTTAAACTCTGACTGTGTTTCGCGGACTTTCTTCCTTATACTTTTGAAGATCTTCTCTATATCTTCTTCGTTGTATTCATAACGGTTTCTGTCGCTACAGTTCGCAAGGATATCTAGCTTCTTGAGAACTGCATTGGTTCTTTTCTCAGCTAGCCGCTCGAATCTTTCGCGTTTTTCGTCTGTCATATGTCACATGTGATGTAGTAAACCTTTTATAGTATTCGCTATATGCAATATAGCTATAACATACATGACATAGCAAGGTTATGTGAGAATTAATCACTTTATGTGTTTTTTATGATGGTCTTTAATTGCTTCTCCGAGTTCTTTTGCCATTAGAGGAGGTACAGCATTACCTATTTGTCGGTACCATTCTGTAAATGGGCCATGAAAACGGTAGTTATCGGGAAATCCTTGAATTCGGGCAGCTTCTCGTGGTGTCAAACCTCTATGTTCTTCAGGGTGAATGTAGCTGTTACAGTCTCTAGACATGTGGGCTGTAATAGTCTTTGATATTTCCTCAGGGTGGAGTTTGTAGTATTTGTCTGTGAATGTACCAAGCTTGTAGGGCATTATGTCCTGTATTGATTCGTGTTCTGCATTCTCTCCGGGAGGCAACAGTTCATATATTTTCTGATCTCTCTCGTTGTGATATCGGGCCTTATGGTTGTACACTTTTTCAGGAAGTTCTCCATTATTGATTATGTGTATGTATTCTGGCGGCTCACCTTCTTCTTGAAGTTTATCTTCTGTGAAACCTGTTTTCTCTGACTCCTTATCTGTTTGAAGCTTTTCTGCCTTGGGTTCTAGCTCTCTTAGACCCCAGAATGTGTGCTTAAGAGGGACTTTGTAAGACTTTTTTCTCGAGCTTACTTCCATTTTAAGCTTGTTTAGGAGCATCTGAGGGTCTATACGTGCAAGATCCTTTCTTATACCGAGGAAAAATAGTCTCTGCCGGCTTTGAGGTACCCCAAAATCCTTTGAATTTAGCAAGATACTTTCAATTTCGTATCCTGCGTTGCTAAAGTCTCTTTTTATGTCTCCAAGGAGCTGGTTCATTCCTCTCACATTCTCCATCATTATGTATTTGGGTTTTAGATGTTCTGCAAACCTAACAACCTCCTCATAGAGGTAATCTTTCTCATCTTCCTTTGCCTTGTGTCTATTCGCATTACTGAATGTTTGACACGGTGGTGAGGCAGAAAGTAAAAATAATTCGTCTTTGTATTGATCGAAGCTGCTCTCATTAAGCTGTGTTATGTCTCCTTGGATTCCTTCGGCGATATTGTGATTCTCTATAAACGTTTTCATTGCTTTTTCATCTTGATCTACTCCTGCTTCCACATGAAAACCTGCAGATTTTAAGCCTGTGGATGTTCCTCCTGCGCCACAGAAAAGATCAATAGTACTAAATTCCGACATAATATACTAATCAAGTGCAACACTCAAAAACTTTCTGGAAGCGTCTCATCTCAGCTTGGGTTTCGATTTTGGAAGAGAGGAGATAGATGTGCAATTACAGTCACGGAGTTTAGTTTGATTAATGCCCAAATCTTGCCTATATGTGAATCTACAGGTTTATGCCTAGAGATTAGTTGAGGTCGTTTTATAATCTCTCTATAGTGTCTTAAGGAGCAAGAAAAAACGTATGAATTCTTATAACATATAGAATTACAAAAGATTCATTAATAACTGTGGTTTAAGGCCTTGTTATGTTTGGAGGAGGGCAAAAGTTTGATGAAGTCTTGGATCTTGTTGAACTTTGGAGACCTAAGAAGGAGTACGGCCATGAAAGAAAGTTCCAGAACGAGTTACAGGAGTTTCTTGATACGGAGTTAAACGAGAAAGACAGAGGTATGATGGCTAATGATAGAGAGGATGTGGTAAGTAAGGAACACGGTTCCAGTAAAGCGGATATAGCTGTTAACGGTAACATAGGTATAGAGTTGAAGCGAGACTTAACCAACAGCCAGACCAAAAAGTTGAGAGGTCAGATAGAGGATTACTTGGACAACTATCCTTTTGTCATAGTCTGTGCCTGCGGTATAAAGGATAAAGACGGCTGGAGAAAACTCAAGAACAGGTATCAGAACAGAATGGGTATGCAGAGAGAAGTGGTCTTCGTATGGAAGAAAAAGAAGAACTATGGTACAAAACCGTCTAGAAAACAAAGAAACGATGGAGGTATATGGTAGATGCTTGAAAACGTGAAAGAAGTTGTTATAAGCGGTCTGATATTTCTGCTCTTAGCTATAATCGGGCTTTCCATGATGTTTCCGGAAAGCACAGACCTGATCGACTGGATAGCGGAAAGCGTTTTTGAAGTGGCAGTAGTGTTAGGACTTATTGCTATTGTCGGCGCCGCACTATACGACAACTTAATGGGAGAAAACCGGAGATAATCCGGATTATACTTCCTTTTTTTTACAGTAGATCGGCTTTAGCGATTATTCCTTTTATTTCACTGTTTTCTGTGACCAGCACAGCAGGTTCGTTTTTCAGTATCTCTCTTACAACGGTTTTAGGTGTGGAGGGCTGAACCTCCATGAGTTGAGAGTCCATCACTTCTTCTACCTTTTGATCGGGGTCGCCGGAGTTTATGATCCTGGTTTCTGTTATTCTCCCTATGCTTTCACCGTTCTCAACTACGGGTAGCTGGGAAAAGTCGTTTTCACGCATCTTTACAGCGACCTCTTCTAACGTAACGTTTTTCGAGACTGTTTCGACAGGACTGTTCATTAGGTCTTCCGCAGTTTTTATCTCTCGGTTCTCCAGCTGGTCAAGGGTTTTCCAGAGTTTGTAGACTGATCTGTAGCTGGGGTTGGTTGTATTGTTTTCTATCCTGTTTACGTGGCTTGGGCTCATCCCAGCTGCTGAAGCGGCTTTCTTCTGTTTTATACCGTTTCTTTGGCGTTTCTTTTTCAGCATCTTGGAAAGTTTTTCAATCGGAACCAGTTCCATAAGTTGAAGATAGACCAAGAATATTTTTTAACAGTTATCTTCTACCGCAACCAACTTTTGTTTATGAACAGTATAGTCTTGAGAAAGGTAGATTCAGATCCGTTAAAACAAAGAGAGACAGAGTTAGTGGAAAGAAAAGGTCTGGGTCATCCGGACTCTATCTGTGACGGTTTAGCCGAGTCAGTTTCCCGAGCATTATCGGAAGAGTATATGAACCGTTTCGGAAGGATTCTGCACCATAACACGGACGAGGTTCAGTTAGTGGCGGGAAGCTCTGAATCAGAATTTAATGGTGGAGAGGTTATTGAACCGATCTATGTGCTGTTAACGGGTAGGGCTACGAAAGAGTTTCAGGATGAAAAGATTCCTGTCGACCAAGTAGCTTTGAAAGCAGCTAAAAACTATATTGACCAAAACTTTGACAAGTTAGGTTCCCGGCATTTCGAGTTCGAGTCCCGTATAGGAGAGACATCTACTGATCTGAAAACCGTGTTTTCTCAGGAAACCCTTGAGTCTAACGATACCAGTTTCGGTGTGGGTCACGCACCTTTAAGCCCGACAGAACACTGTGTGAAGAAAGTTGAGAAAGCTCTGAGAACCGGGATCAAAGAGGTAGGAGAAGATATCAAGGTAATGGGTTTGAGAGAAGGAGGAAAACTGAAGTTGACGGTGGCTGCTGCAACAGTCAGTTCAAGGATAAAGAGTCTCGAACATTACTCCGAAGTCAAGGAAGAGATACGTAGAAAGACGGAAGAAATAGTTGAAGAAAACTCTTCTCTTAAACCCGAGGTATACGTAAACACAGCCGACAACGAGAAAACCGTTTATCTAACGGTTACAGGTACTAGTGCGGAGATGGGTGACGACGGCAGCGTAGGAAGAGGAAACCGTGTGAACGGGTTGATAACACCTCATAGACCTATGAGTCTTGAGGCTGCTTCAGGTAAGAACCCGGTAACACATATAGGAAAGATCTACAACCTTCTGGCCCAGGAGATAGCGGAAACCGTATACGAGGAAACCGGTTGCTTCACCCAGGTCAAACTCTTGTCTCGGATAGGAGAGCCTTTAGACGAGCCTCAGAAAGTAGAGGTTGAGACCAGTGCAGAAAAAGAAGTAGTAGAGAAGATAGTAGGAGAAAAACTCGAGAGTATTGAAGAAGTAACTGAAAAGTGTTTAAGCGGAGATGCAAACACTTTCTAACATAAAAAGAAAAAGAAGAGAGAAAAATCTACTCTCTGATCTTACTAACGGTCAGTAAAGTCACCGGCAGTAGAACGAATGTTGCCGTTAGTGCGAAGGTCATTGCGAAGACTACTGCGTATCCGAAGTTCGCGAGCACCGGGAAGTCTGAGACCATTAGTACTCCGAACCCGAGAAGTGTTGTTAGTCCTGAGCCGAGTATTGGCCGGGATTTATGTGCTACAGCGGTCTTCATAGCTTCTACACTGTTTTTCTGTTCGAGCTCTTCCTTGTACCGTTCGTTGATGTGGACTCCGTAGTCAATACCTATACCGAGTATTATAGCGGCTACCGTTACTGTTAACGGGTTCCATGGTACTCCGAAGAGGTACATAGCTCCTGTAAGCATCAGTACCGCTGCAACCGCTACAGAAACTATAAGCGCTGCTGACTCCTTAAACGATCTTAAAGCTACTGCTAGGAACAGTAGTCCGAGTCCGAAGCTTAAACCGGTCATAGGCCCTAATCCGGATGTAACGTTTTCGATCACGTTACGGTTTACAACCATTTTACCGGTTACACGTGTCTCTTTATCCATTGTCTCCGCTACTTCGTTCACGTGGTCGATTACTTCTCTCTCGGTCTCTCCTGAAATATCTTTGACATAGATCTGGACTACTACACGGTCAGGATGGTTGTAAGGATGTTGCCCGGCTGTAGGCGGTCTGTCAACACCGGCACGTATATCCATCTGTTCATCAAGCTCTTCCTGTGTTTCGGGAAGCCAGTCGTTGTTTGTGGACTCTGTGGCTCTTACAGGGCTGACAACCGTTATGATCTCTTCGTGTT
>LFCJ01001444.1_pt1 | contig 16574 bp, 27 predicted proteins | sample 643141 | NCBI WGS metagenome assembly LFCJ01 (sample SAMN03766243, study PRJNA286221) | soda lake metagenome | biome: soda lake; feature: Kulunda steppe; material: water; isolation source: sample B1-Br-g2 brine of Lake Bitter-1 | place: Russia: Kulunda steppe | collected 2010-07 | reverse complement strand
GGGTCGGTGCCACCTGTCTTAAGATGGCTGCAATCTGGGTTATTCATGTGTTCGTCACTGCGAACACCCGGCCGATGCCTGCGGCCGACGACTCCTTTTCACTGAACTGCTGACCGAGTGTCGCTTAACCTGACTGTTGAGGGCACCTTACTTTAAATTACCGAACAGTAATCTAAATATTGCTGTACAATGTTTGGCAATATTACAACCGGTGCAACTATTGAAACGGATAAAAATCAGTGGGTATGCGAAGGGCAAGGGTGTCTTGGATGACCCAAGCGGATGACCGAATACTTGAAACTCTCGAAGACACTGGTATACTGCTTTCCCCGCGCATCCTTGCTGTCAATAATGATTACACTCGTCAGCATATTTCTCGTCGTCTTTCGAGACTCGTAGCTGCTGGGCTGGTTGAAAAAGTAGATGAGGGCCTTTACCAAATTACAGACCGGGGGCGTGCATACCTCGCTGGTGAGCTTGACTCAGACGATTTAGAAGACAATGACTGATTACGATATAACACCTCCACCGGAACGACTCGCGGACCGTGTTCAGTTGCGAACAGCCTTCACTACTGAACGGGGTGATGTGGTCCGATTTATGGTACAACTTGAATACTGGTTAGCAGGTGACTGGGAGACTGTCGTCAGGTATGACCATGACCGTTATGCAGCAGGTGGACACGATATCTCAGAGGAAGGGCTGCATATGGACGTGTACCGGAACGGTGAGAAGGTCGATGTGAAGGATATTTCAGGGCCGATTACACCCGCCGATGGGTTCAACTACGCCGAAGAAGACTTACGTGAGAACGTCGAACGTTACATTAAGAGGTTTGAACAATGGCACAACATCAGAGACGGGACCGACCTGTGAGCGATGAAGAATTCGAGGAGATGCCAGACCGCATTAGTGAACACTTCGACCGTGTGCGGGAAGAACTCGAAGGGACACAGGACGATTCTACGGAATAGCTGATTTTTGCGACTGGGGCCGGTTTCGCGTCAACGTGAGCCAATTCCTCTTTTTGCACATCTCAACCCAGTAAATCGTGTGCAAATTCCGGCCGATTTTGAATCTTCGTCGAGCCGATCGACGCGATGACCATGACCGAGTTTATATACAACCCTGCAAATCACCCCAGTTAGTGAGCCGAAAAAACTAGGAACTGGCACCCCATGTGCAAATATGCGAATCAACACGGACGGAAAGAAAGCCTACAGAAACGACCTGTACGAACGTTCCTTCGATGTCGTAGCTCTGGAGTTCGTCATCACCGTCCCAAATGAGGAGAATTTGGTCAACTTCTTCAATCCCGTCATCGTCGTTAGTTTCAAACTCCTCCTCACCATTCAAACTTACATTCCAATCGCTGTCGTCCGATTCATTTCTGACTGTTACACTCTGCCCTGCACCTAAGTCATCATCCGCAACCGCACCCCAAGACACAGTTTCGGGACCATCGCCTTCAAAGTCACCCTCAAGCACGATATCTAAATTATCCGCATCAGCATCAGAATCACCGCTCGTGATGCTCATCTCAAATTCATACGCGTTCGTATCTTCATCCGTACTAAATGAAATCGACGGTGCTGGGTCGTCGGTATCTCCAAGTCCAAGCACAAAGGATGCAATCACGGCCGCGAGAATGACGGTAATCGCCACCATCAGGATGACCCCTATCACTGGACTTACTGCGCGCTCTCCCTCTTCATCTGTTCTGAACAGCGGTATGCTATCGAACATTACAGGCCCGACTATTCCGTAAGGTGATATAAACATAGGTGATGGATTATCAAATCATGAATTTGCTACTCGATACCACCGGCCTTTTCTCGCTCTGAAGAAACTGGTTGTAAACGAGAAGTTACCGATAATCACCGTATAGAACGTTTATCAGAACAAATGATAGTTTATGTTGCAATCAAACCAACACGAATTTGAACAGCAATCAACGTTATCAGTGTTTGAAATGCGTAGGTTCGGATAGTATAAAATTCCCAGTAAATCACTCCGTTTCGACCGGTGCGCGTGACTACCTGTGTTAAAATGGAGTGCTCGATATCGCAGGTAGACCATGTATGATGGTCCACACGTTCCCGAAGGGGAACGAACGACAGGCGTACTGTGCTATGACTATGACCGAATCGGGGGAGAGCTATGAGAATCGGCGGCATGGACCTGAACGACGCCTTTGTTGCGCCGTTCTATGTCCTGTTTTCGGCCGCTTCGCTGGGTGTCGTGGGGTTCCAACTACCGGGCTACGACGTGGCAGAGCCGATTATCGCGGCCGGGGACCACGTGTACCTGTCAATCGCCAGTATCGGCAGTATCGTGACGCTGGTACTCGCCTACGTGAGCAATTCGCCGGACCTCAGCGCGATGGGATTGCTCCAAAAGTGGGTTGTACTGGCTACGGTCTGGTTGATTATCGCCCCGCCGTTCATGCCAGCCATGCAAACACTGCTCGGGAGCTTCATTCCGTCACTGTTTGCGCTCATCCTGCAAATGGCCGGATTCTACATTATCGGGTACTTGCCCGAGGGAGGGCGGTAAAATGAGCCATGACTTTGACCGGGAGTTTTCGCGGCGTGATATGCTCCGATACAGTGCCGCTGCTGCCGGTGGTGCGGCCGCGGCCGGAGGTGCCAGCCAGTCAGACCGGCTAAATCCAGTTGGTGAGGCAGAGGCGATTGCGCCGGTTGCTATCGCCGGTAAAGCTGCAAAGGGTGCCGCCGCTGCTGCCGGTGGATGGGTGTTGCGCGAAACGGAGGTAATTGGTAGCGATGACCCGCCCGAAGGCATGACCCCTGAGGCTGCTATGCAGTCTGCGTATGAAACCATCAAGGCCCGTGAATCGAACAATCGTTCAACCTTCGTTGATAATTACAACCTCGCTGAAGCTGGCTTTGAACATGCGTTATACACTGAGGGCAAAATCGAGGCTGTGAGGCAACTCAACAACGAATTACCACAGGATGAAATAGAGGAACTAATGTTATTCGAAGTTGATGAGTACGCTGGCCCAATTCTGGGGAATGTTCTCAAATCGTGGAACGAGGCAGTGCTCGAATTTGAGACTGTTCGTGAAACCATTGATGAGTATGATGAATGGGATGCCGGTAAAGGCGATTCTGAAAACCAAGTCTCATTCCCTGTTTGGGATGTGAAAACTGAGGAAGGATGGTTGAGTGATGTTAAAGATTCCACTACAAGCATATCCTCCGGCTGGGATGGGTACAACGAACTTGATTACACCCTTCCCAACGACGAAGCCCAAGAGGTCCTCGAAATCGCTGTCGACTATCGAACGGATGGGAACGAGACAAACACACTTGAATGGTCTCCTCTCGGAATTGAAAGCTCTGGCGGTGAAGCTGTTGATACTGATTTTGTCTACATTGAAATGAAGGAGCCTGACCTTGGTTCAGCTGACCGTCCTAACATACTCCATAGTGACTGGATAAACCTGTATGACATGCTCCTCGATGTCCTTGACGAGGTAAAAGACGGACTCAAGGACTGGCTCGATGGTGTCTACAATGAGATACAGGCTGGCGAAATTGAAACTGGAGACCTTTTGACACCCCGCGAGCGGGCTGAACTCACTGCCGAGGAGGAGGAGATGTTTTCACAAGCTGCTGCTGACTTGATGGCTCTCAATATCTCAACCGATATTGAGCGAGAGGCCGAGGTTTACCTTCCCGATATTGATGCTACTATTTACGGCCAACTCGCATACACTGGCGAGGGGTCGTTATCAACTGGCAGCGTCAACCCTGATGCGACCGATGATGCTTATTTCATCACCTATGACATCTCTCAGGGCGAGGGAGTATGGTCTGAACACAAGGAGGGAATCGACGGCGGCATTTTAACATTCACTGCCGAACCCTTCGAGGAAACTGTCTACTACGTCGAAACTGTCGCAAGTGAAATTGTCGAACTCGAATATGATGATTTCGAGGAAGATGAAGACGATGAGGAATGGACAACCGACCTTTCTGACGACCTCGATAGCTCGATAACTGACGTTGAGTCAATCGAATATTATTCAAAGGTTGACGAGACTCAATATGAAACCATCGTGCTTGAAGATGAGTTCGAGGTAGTCACGTTCCGCGATAGCGAAGGCGAAGAACATGAAGAAGCCAGCTTCGAGCGGTCTGAAACCCACGACGACGAGAATTACATCACGGAAGAAGAATGGAAAGAACAACAGGAACGTCAAGAGGAACTCATCAGGAAGTATGAAGAAGCCGCAGAAGGCGGCCCGAATTTTGGAGTTGGATTTGATGATGTGCCCGGCGGCTCTATGGGAATTGTCGGCGGGATAGGGACAGCGGTAATGATGCTGTTCTTCCTGTTCCTCGTTGCACTCATCAACTTAGCCGGACGTGAGGCACACCTAGAAGACTTCATGGAGGAACACTAATGCTCGGTGCAATCCGACTGGTTGCGCTCGGGTTCGTGTTCCTCGTGTTTGGTATCGGACTGCTGTTTATCGGTATATCAGGCTCGGTTTCGGCGGATGGGGGTAACAATACCTCCGTCGAACCAGCCGGTGAGATAATCGACGAAAACACAGAACTGGTGAGTGCTGAATACGACGGCGACGGGACGGCCATCATCGAGGTCAAGTCACAGCGGCCACAGACCATTTCAGTGAATGATGCCGGGGCGTTCATCGTTGGCGGTGAGGTTGAGTCTCGCTCGGTGACGGTTCGGCCCGGTGAGGTTGCTGAAATACGGCTGCCCGTCGTTGAAGCTGATGGGTTCGTCGGTGTCGGTATCACAACGGGCGACGACGTGGGCTATGCCGTCCCGCTTCGTGAACCGACACCGGCAGACCAAGCGGACAACCCATTCAGCGGGACCGGCCCGACGACAGGCTGGCTGGGTGGTGCGTCGGTCGTCGCCTTCGGTGTGGTCGGTGCAGCGGTGCAGCAGCTACGAAAGAAGCCGGACAAGCCTCGGAGGTCGGTATAATGCGAACGCCGGAACCTGAACCACTGCCGACATTTCGGGATAACAAAGACCGAGCAGTGTACCTGCTGGCAGAGTTCAAAATCCCGATTACAATTGTCTTTCTCGCGGCCGGTGTGTGGGTCGCCTGGTGGCGGCCGGAGCTTCCGACGCCACCGGCAGAGGCCCGATACTTCGCGCTCTCGTGGGGCTTGCTGATATTCCCAGCGTGGCTGTTCGGCTGGGGTATCGTGAAGTGGGTCTACAATCCTCGAACCGTTGATGTCGCGGTCGCGGAGACAACGGTCGAGGGCGACACGAAAACCGAGAATTACACTGTCTGGGAAGTGCCGCCGGATGTGTGGTCACAGGTCAAGGTCGAAGGGCCGCAACCGTTGAAGCCGGACGAAGGGGCTGATTTCGTCGTTACCTCGTGGGACTGGTTCGAGGACACGGGAACGCTCAAAGTCCGAGGGTGCGAGCGCGCAGACATGACGCCGGGCGAGCAGCTTGCCAACGCGCAGAAAGTGGACGAATACTACAAGCACCACCACAGCCTACGGCGTCGGTTCTCTCAACTGAAAGCCACGGTGCAGAACCGCATCAGCGAGATTCACGACCTGACGCTGATGCAGGCTATCAAAGAGCGAGAGAACGCAGAGATGAGCCTCTCGGAATCTATTACGGACGTAATCACGTCGATGGAGAAAGACATCGACAAAATGCCGACCGAAGGCAACGCCGTCGATGCTGACCTCGAACTCATCGAACCGCTGGAAGATGACTACACTACCGCCATGACTGTGACCAACGGAACGGCCGCAACGGACGGAGGGCAGGACAGTGAGCAGTGAGGGCGACAGCGGCGGCGAGTGGGCCATCAGCGAATCGAAGGACTGGAAGGACGGCCGCCACAGACGGACGAACTCGTTTGTGCTGGACCACGCCGGAGAGGTGAACCGGCAGAGTACCCGCCGGTTCCTCACCGCTCTCGAAAACGCATACCAGCGCGCAGCCCGGCTGGGTTGGATTGATTCAGACTGGCCCGAGGATGTGAAAGACACCGACTTATACCGGTCTATCCGCCGGAATCAGGATACGGAAGCCTTCGATAATCGGGTTTCTGAGGGCGATTATGCCCAACTCCGCGCACACACGGGCAGCCAACGCGACGAGGTAGACGTATCGGGTTGGCGAGATATTGAGCGCATTCGTGAAGTCGTCACGGAACGGCATCTAAGGCTCTATATCTACGGTGAACCGGGGAACGGGAAGACTCGCGCCGGCTGTCTCGTAGCCCGCCACTGGCTTGAAGAAATGCAGGAGAACACAGCAAGCTCTGACCTTGACCCGGTAATTCTGACGAACATCAGAAGCCTTGCCGCACAGCAGGATTCCTGTATCTGGGTGAGCAACTGGCCGGAATTACAGGAGATGATGAGTACCGAAATGGACGATATTCTGAACGAAACAACCCGGCCGTTCCTGTTCCTGTTCGATGAAGCCTCATCACAGGCTGCCGGTCGAGGAAAGAAAGGCCACGAGGCAAGCACCAAGCTGGCAACTCTTGTCTACAAAATCCGAAAGTACGGCGGTGCTATCGTGAGTATCGGCCACGACGGGAAGGACCTACACCCGGCCGTTCGTGAGCTGTGTATCGCGCTTGAGAAGACGGACAAGAAGGTAGCACGGTTCTATCGCTCGGTAAAGAACCGCTCAGGAGTGGACCCAATCACGCCGGAAATTACCGGCTGGCCCGATTCGATGTGGACACCAAACGACAAAGACCCCGCCCCGTGGAGTTGGTCGGACCCTGAAACCGGCGAAAGTGCCGAAAACGACGGACACATACAGTCTGAGGAGGAATTTAAGGAGTTGGCGATTTGGAGCCTTGTCCGGTATCGGGAGAGGAATCAAGACGATGCTGTCGGCTGGGATAAATACGCGTCTGAGTACCTGAACGGCGCATATTCGGGTGAATGGTGCCGCCGTCGGTGGAATGAGTACCGAGACGGCAGCCTTGCTGATACTGTTGCCAGAGTAGACGAGGTAATTGCATGACGGCTGTACGGCAACCAACCACCACCAACAACACCACCCCCCGGTGTGACCTTATGACCGCAGAAAGCGAGGATTTGATGTTTGGTAACATGACCCGAACCGGGGGAGAATTATATATAATCGCGCGAGGGAAGAATGCCGAGCCATAGAGCGAACCGATACGGAACGCTGGCAGAGAGGCATCTTAGCGACGAGCGCGACCTTCGACGGAAGGGAGAACACACAAGCTGGTGCGATGCTCGGTTCAAGAACGGAAAGCCGGTTGAAATCAAGTCGGCAGACGTGAGAACCGGCTATTTCCAGATTTACCGGAAGTACCACCGGATATTACGCCAGCATGAGGGCTGGTATGGATTCGTGCCGTACAAGCCGCGAGGCAACGGGATAGAGGTGTACGGAACGAAGATGATACCGGCAGACCGGCTGCCGTTGTCCTCGATGTGGTCCCCGACCGGTGGGCATCGCGATAGCGAGAAGGCGAAGCTGAAAATATCGAAGATTTTCTAAAGCTTCTACGCCGTATATGGTTGCTGGCCTCTATTATGCATAAATTGGCTGGATTACAGCTTAGTCAATATCCAAGAAAACACCTTGTTGACAAATGCCTGCAGAGGAGAGATTGCACTCACAATCACTCCCGAAATGAATGCTGAGATTCCCAACAAGAAGAACTCTATAGTTGGAATCGGTGATTCACGAGTAATGCCCAATGAAAAACCGATAAAAAATATAAATAGTACCAAGCCAACCAATATTAGAGAAAAACCAGCCACAGCAAGTCCCCCCGGCAGAGTCTTTGTATGTCTACTTAATAGCTTCCAGAAGTCCGTATAAAATAACTTGAGAGCCGTCAAGCCCTCTGTCTCTGATGGATTATGTATTTCAGTATTCCATGAGTATGTTGTTTGATTGTCTTTCCGGTTAATCCAATGACTTTCTTCCATAGCCTGTGTATATTTACTTATACGCGTTGTTGAGATACCAAACTCCTCTGCAAGTTCCCCTTGTGTATATTGTCTCCCTGGATTCCGATATAGCAATTCAGCGGTATTGAAGAAATTGTCACCTTTCTGTTCGAATTCGTCATAAAACTGCTGGGGCACACTGGGCATGTATTGGTGTAAAGAAAACGGCAAATAAATAGTTTAATGAGGGTATTCATCGTCATAAAGGGGGGCGTTTATCGTCATAAAGGGGGTTTACAGCCCCTCTAAACAATAATCTGTACATATATGATTCAAAGAATAAAGTTCAGACGTAATGACGAAGAAACAAAACAAAAACGTCAATAAATCGTCTTCGAAAGAAGTTGAGAATCCAAAAAGTAGAGCACAGATACAGATATCTTCCAGATTTATTCTAGGAGCCATCTTACTGCTATTCATTGCTGGTCCTCTAATTGGTGCAGCAAGCAGTATGTGGGGAGGGTTAGCCTCAAACCCACATGTTTCAGTGTGGCAAGCTTCCGTAATCACGGTGCTATTCATTGCATTGGTTATTGCGGCATTTCTCGGGCTTGAAGAGTAACGGGAACTTTCAACAATAAGTCAAAATTTTCGCGCGCCACCTGCGGTGGCTGTGCGGAGCTGTGCGGTGTGTTTTGAACCTGTGGCCTTAGCCACACCCCTAAGTGAGAACCGAACGCCTGCTGTTCGTTCGGACCGACCGAGCCGGAGCGTAGCCACCGAGCAAGGGACCAACAACCAACTGGCGACTAAACTTAGGTTTCACTCTACAACTGCAGATCTAGATTTGAGCGAAAGCTAATTTGGATAAATCGGATAAAAAAGGAGAGTTGTCACTACCCACCGACCGGGACATTCCCGGCCGGCGGGAGGCTGTTTTACCGGGCTACACCACCACGCTGTTCAGCTAAGATGTACCGCCATGCGTCGGCAAAGCCACCGTCGGCAAAGACGACCTGCGCACTTCTGTATCGCTCCTGGGGGAGTCCTGCGCTGGTCCACATATCAAGCCCCTCGTTGATTGCCTTCTCTACGTTCTCAGTCTCTGGACCGACACGAAGCCGTAGCCTCGCTTCTCGGGCGTCGTCTACGTCGATACCGTGGCGGGCAGCCCACGCAATGAAGGCACTCATATCTTGTTCAAGCCCTCGCTCGGCCGCTTCCATTGCTTTCCCTGCTGTCTCCATCGCTCGGCGCGTGGTGTCTCTCGCTTCGCTCACGGCGTCGTGTACAAGCTCTGCGATGTACTCAGAGCGGACGGACACCTTCGCATACTCGCGGTGTACCAAATCCTCCATGTCTCTGAGGGCACGCCTCACGCTTCCGACGTGGCGGCCGTGTTCCTCCGCTATATCGGCCGGGGACACCTCGCCACCGTCAGTAACCAGCGTCTCTAACGCTTCCCACTGCGTCGGTGCAAGACCGTCAGCAACGTGGCTGATAACGACGCTCTCCTGATTCTGTCGCAGGCGGGTTAAATCAAGGCTGATAGGGTCCGGCCCGGATGTCGTCACCGCCGGTTCAAAGTATGCACCGGGGAAATACGGCCCTCTGCTGTTCTGCGGGGCCACATCGAGGCCCGAATCTGCCAGTACCGAGAGAACAGTCTGGTCCAACTCCGTTTGAAGCTGGTCAAGGTCATGCAGATAGACTGTTTCATCGTCGGGAAGCCTCGACGCCTGAAGAGATGAACCGAGTTTCGGGTGTGCAAGAGGGTGGTCGTCGCTCAGGCTGAGGGCTTCTTTTGCGTAATAGTGCTTGATTTCCTTCGGGTAGGAGTGGTCTGGGAACGCCTCACGGATACGACGCGGCCCCAGCGTCACTGTGTGGTAGAATCCCGGCAAGTTCCGACCGTGATTGTCGTCATCGTTCTGAACGACCTTGCGGTATCCGGCGCGGTCGTGTTCGAGTAGGTGGCCCATCGAGGCAATTGGCCCATCGCGGCTGTGGACCGGCCCGCTCTTGTCTTTATGCAGCCGGACGTACCGCTCTGCGTCCTGAATGTTGCTGTATTCGTGTGGTTGCTCGAAGTATCGGCCGTTGATGCCGAGCATCGTAGCAGCTTCGCACAGCAGCGGGACGTAACGGTGAAAGTCGATATTTGAGCCTTTCACACGGACGTTAACGCCTTCTCCGAATCCGTCAGGAACGGGTATCTCAGTGGTTCCGCCGTCCTTTTTCTCTCCTTTCATGCCTTCCCAGCGAGGGGCGACGTGGGCGGTGAAGTCCTGCTTTCCGATGGGGTCCTCGGCAGGGTCCCTGTAGACTCTAATTCGATATTCGCGCATCTCTTGAAGCTGCCAATCCGTACCAAACGGGGTTGTATCGCCCGGATGAACGATATTTGAGGATTGGTAAGAGAGACGAGCGCGCCACTGCTCACCGTCGCAGTGAAATTGCGCGCTCTTTGACCCTTGACCTGCTTTCACTTCGGAATCACAGGCGAAGAAGGGGGCCAATCCGTCGGAATTGTAAAGTAGATTGGCATGAAACTCATGAGGTGCGAGCGCGATTGTCTTCATAACTGCGCCCCTCTTGCAGTTGGAGACCACCTGAACAGCGGGCGCTCGCTAAGCTTACCATCACACAACCGACGGGCGGCAGGGTGTTTTTCACACATCTGCCTGCCCTCCTCGGTTATCTAAGGCTGCCAGCGTCCGGCGCTGTATCTGTGCAATTACTTCCTGCGGAGTCTCAGGCTCGTCAAATTCTTGAACGGCCGACTGCTCGGGTTCTGTCTCGAACTCGAAGACGGTAGCCTGCCGCATCATCGCCACCCCCTTCCGAAGCATTCCGGGTTCCCACAGAGTTCGTAATGCCCTCTGTAGGCAACTGTCGGGACCTCTGTGTATTCCTTCTCTACATCCTGCAGCGGGCAAGCTGGCGCGGGTTCGTCGCTGTCAGGGTCCTGCCGGTGGAGCTTGTTGGCGTACCGAGAACGATTTCGTACGGTAGTCTCTGGAACCTCTTTCTCGGAAGTGGCCGCTTGGCTCACGCAGACCACCCCTTTATTCCAGTAGATATCTCTAAGAAATGATAAGATAGAGCTAAGATACGGATGGGCTCGGAGGGACGCTCCCATCCGAGTGTTGTGATTTTGTGGCTTATTTTGGCTCATGGTTTCCTGTAATATCGAGTTTCATCTCGGTTGATTGACGGCGCTGCTCGAACGATTCGCGGGCGGTTGCCTGGTCGTAATACTGCTTAATCGTCTCAACAGTAGCGTTCACTCGCTCGGCAACAACTTCGATAGGAACGCCTGTATTCAACTGCCAGGTAATGCTGCCTGTTCGGATTCGATGCGGTGCTCTGGAGCTGGGGCACTTTGATGCGTGATTCCGTTGTGTCCACCGGCAGGTCTCTCGTCGCTTTCCGTGTGGGCAAGCTTCCCAAAGACACGGATGGGTTGCCTGATAGGAATACGCCTGGATACTCGTCTTTGAAAACCGGCCCTGTCGGCCACAAAGTAACGGCTCTCGTCCGTGTTCATCACGACGGTCTGAACGTTCTCTGGCGATATAATACCGGATAACGTCGACAACTTCCTCAGAAAGACCGACCCATCGCTCGCCGTGAGACTTGTTTTTCAAGGGTGTGCCGGTCTGTGGTCGGTGACGGAATTCAACAGCCTGCTCGTCTGGGTGAAAATCCGACAGGTCTAAAGCCTGCAATCCACCGAGGCGAGCGCCGGTATGCCAAGCCAACTCTAAGAGAGTGTGCTTAATCGTGGCGTAGTGCTCGGGACTGTCTCGAAGGACCGACAAAGCAGCGGTTGCATGGTCCGTATCGAGTCTTTCCTCGTTCTGTTCTTCTTGTTTGGAAAGGTTCGGTACGTCAATCGTCTCACTGAGTTCTGAGTAAACCAATTCTAACCCTTCGAGATACTCAAGGAACAACCGAACTGTTATCAGTCGACCTTTGACAGTTGTCGGCGCGTATCCCTGCTCTCCCAGATAGAGCTGCCAGTCGTCAAGCGTCCAGGCGTCTAGGTCGGCAACGGTTTCGACGTTGTTATTTTCGCACCACTTGAGCCACTGGTCGAGGCGAGACTTGTATCCGCGAACAGTCTCATGCGTTGAGTTGGTAGACCGCTTTCGAATCCAGCGCTCAACCGCTTCCTCGATATCGAGCTCGGTAGCAGTCGGTTGGCTCACGATTGACCAACCTCCGTTAACGTCCCCTGATTCTCAGCGAGTTGTCGGCGCTTCTGTGGCTGAATGTCGCGGAGGTCGTCCGCCCACGATTCCATCCGTTCGCGTACCTCGTCGACGCGCTGCTCAAGCGTGGCAATATCCGGCGCGGTGACGTTGCACTTCTGGACGTCGTTGCCGTCTCCGCGTTTCAGCTTCACCGTATAGCTGAATGGCTCGTCCGTCATACGACGCCCTCCCTGAGTTGTTGCTGGCCGGTTACGAGCGGCTGAACGTTGTGCTCATCAATCCAGTGAGCCAGTACCGCCTGCCGGTGCTCCGTCATCGCGTGGCGGTAGAGGTACGCCTTATCAGCGAACTCGCTCCCGCAGTACGGACACTCAGGCATCAGAGGCTCACCTCGTTTCTGAGTACCGCGTTCCCACAGTCGACGCAATCAGCATAGACGGCGTCAGTTATTCGGAGTTCACCGTGTCCACAGTGGGGACAACAACCGCGCTCAGGCATCGAGAACCACCTGCTCGGACTTACCGCGGTCAGTTTCTCTAATCGGCTTTACCGTGGCGTCGTGACCTTCGTGCTCGTTGTGCTGGTCTGCCAGCCGACGAGCGAGCGGTTCACTCATCGGTCTACCAACAGCGCCGCAATCAGGGCACGCTGGTGCGTAACCGACGACAGCGTTAGACATTGCCCCACCTCTCTCTGACGTAGCTGTTACAATCGGTGCAGAGATTCCACTCAGGTGAGGTATACGCCGGGTCTTCGGCACCACACCGAGCACAGTCTCGTTCTCGCCAATCAGAGTTACTCACGACCACCACCTCGCTGTAAGGTGGGTCTGGCGAATGTCCGTCAACGAACGAAACGCCCGGCGCTTCCTGTCGTCCTCAATATCCTCCGCCATCTTCTCGGCAGGGGTCTGCTCAGTCATCAGCGACCACCGGCTCAAGCCCGTTTTTACCCGTCGCTTGTTCCCGCCATTCAACGTCAGCAATTCGGCGGGGTCTGGCTCCGTCGTCACGGTACTCTCCGTACGGCTCGGTTTCGAGATACCGAACAACCAGTACACGGTGCGGTGGGACTTTGCCACGGCTACCGTCCCACTCGCGCAGTCTGAGCCAGCCGTTATCGAGCACGGTAGCGTCAGCAACGAACACCGGTCCCTGCTCGTCGACGTCCACGACCGCAGGGCTCTCACTCCGTCGTAGGTCTTCGGGGTCAGGAGCTTTCATCGCTGGTCCTCCAGATTTGCGAAGGTATCAACGAGTGCGTAATCCGCAGCTCCACAGTCGCCACACCATGCGGTATAGATGACAGCGAAGCCGTCACCGAAAGGCGCTGTTTCAACACTGCTGTACTCTGTTCCGTTGCATCCGCGGGCGTGACGCTGGTGGAGCAGACCGGTCAGACTGCCGTCGAGACTCATGCCTGACCACCCTGTCGTAGTTTCTGCTTCGCCTGGCGTCGGGTCGGAGCCCACACCTTGCGGATGCGGTCGGCTGTACTCGGGTCGACCTCGCCGCTGTTGGTCAGCTCACAGCCGATAAACTGAACGGCCTGAAAACCAGTCTGCACGTCTCGGACTTCCTCGGTGGTGTAGCTCACGCCTGACCACCACCTGAGCGCGCTACCTGCTTGAGTCCCGGCGCAACAGGGAACCCGAGTTGGTGGCGCTGTTGATACTGAGGTTTATTGATGTGCGATGCGTCTGTTCGTTCACGGGCCGGATGGCCCGTATGTGGTTCGGCTATCATATTCGACTCCGGAACCACCTTACTGGGCCTGTGCTGGTACACAGGCCTTCTACTGACCGCCTACGAGTGTCATCTCTAACCTACTGGGTGGCTCCACGTCGAACAATGCACACCGCTGTAACTTATAGTTTACGTAGACACTATTTTGTACCGATTGAACATAATAGAGAGTATGAATACTTCAAAATGGCCGGAGGAGGTATTGTTTACAAGTGAATCTATGAGGCAATCCGGTAAGTGGATGACAATCGTCGACGACAGAGTGCTCGAATACATACGCGAGAATGAGCACGGCTCACCAACAGAAATGATGGAAAATGGGCCAATTAGGTACTCAAGACAGTACATTGCTCGTCGTTGTAAGGAACTCGCAGAGCATGGACTATTACAACACGTCGGGAATGGTGTCTACGTCATCACTGAGCGCGGCGAGCAGTATCTCGATGGCGAGCTGGATACCCACGTCGACGCACAGGACAACCCCGCAAACGCAGACAACGGCCAGCCCTCCGCTGGAACAGGAGAAGATACCGCGTAGTGACCTATGGGGATGCGAAAAAACGCTTACTGGATGAAACAAGAGGATGACCGCATACTCGAATATCTTGATAGGGAAGGGTGGGCGACCGCGGGCCACATTGCTTCAAAGCCTGCTATCGACATTTCAGAAGGGCACGTACAGGAACGGCTGAAATTCCTCACGTTTGCCGGGCTCGTGTGGGAAGTGTGGCCCGGAGGATTCGAGATTACCACCTACGGAAAGCGGTATCTGGAGGGCTCGATTGATGCGTCACACCTACCTACGCCGACCGTTGACAGGGTGCTACGAGGGTGAGTGAATATAGCCCTGTAATACGCCCAATAGTACTTGTAGCAACAATACTCATTATTCTCTTTGTAATAAACGCAATTTGTTCAGAGGAGTTAGGAATATTCGAGGATTTGTGTGGAATGACAACAGAGATATCGATTGGATTAATAACAGTAGTGTCAGCTATTGGGCTTCTTTCTCTCTATTCATTTCTATCAAGTAATACCTCAAGCAGGCGAAGGCAATAGCTCGAAGCATTCCTGTCGCTCTTCGACTATCATATTCAGGGGAGGTCTATTTTTAGAATACATCTGTTCTTGCAACAGGAGCTATTGGTTTGCATGTGCTCGAAGTTCCCCCGGAACAGTAATTAACCGAAAAACCACCACTACAAAAAATACGATAGACATTACTAATCTTGCATCAGGCACCACCTCAACAACCAACCAAAAGACACCGAGTGTAAGGTATAGCAATCCATACTCTAGTGCCATCTCCTGAATTGTGAGAACTATACGACGCGTGAGTGTTAATTCATGTGCAAAAGCTGCCACCAATAGAAAGCCAAATGCAACGACGAAAATCTCAATCTGTGTCGCAAACTGTGATGGGTCTTCTGCAAGAATAAGCGCAATTCCAGCAAAAACAAGACTTGCAACAGTCAAAGCAGTCCCACGCTGTCTATCCGAAATTTCATCATATAATTGAGTTTCTTCAACAATACCTATCTGGTGCTCCCAATTCAGAGCGAGTTTAGCAGTACCCTCTATAAGAAAACCCGCCAGTAGAAACCACTGAAGAACTAATTCAATCAAGGTTTATAACCGCAATTACTGCACTTCTTCTGACTGCCTGCCTGCACCAGAGTTGACCCTCCACACTTTGAGCAAGTCCACCGGCGAAGTTTTCTATTTTTTTTGTCACTCATGAAAGTCTGTGCCCACAGTTAGAACATTCTGAAGCTGTAGCTAAAACTGACTCCTTGCAGTTGGGACAAACCTTTTGACGCTTCTTTATATCATCGGTCATATGTCAATTTATAATTCTCTATAACTATATTTTAATCGGCTACTTGCCTACTACAACCAACTTACTTTTCTTCTTTCCCGCCACTGTGCCTCCGGCGTATGCGTCCCTCTGTAGTGGTCGAGGAAGGTCTCTAAGTCGTTCCAACCGCCCCAATCGCAGACCACCATCGCATCAACGTCAGCACTCCGTAGTTGAGTCGCCCAGGTCCGGCGCAGGTCGTGGTACCCAAGGTACTGCCAGTACGAGTCTCCGGTCTCTTCTGCAAGGTCTTCACGCGCTCGCTGCACCCAGCGGCGGATTGTTCGCTTCGACGAGTCCACTATCGGCACGTCGTTCGGTTCGGGGCGAACGTCGCCTACGGTTCTAATCCTCGTCGCCAGCTCGTCATGGATAGGTGTCTCTCGATAGCCGCCACCTTTCGCACTTTGAACCCGCAGCATCGTTCCGGCGTCGGTATCAGCGATGTGTTCGGGAGCGACATGAATCGTTTCCTCCGAGCGCAGGCCACACCGAGCACCGAGAGCCAGCGCAATGTACTTCTCGGTGTCATTGTAGTAGTTCAGCAATTTCTCGATCTCGTTTTCGGAGAGCCACACTTTCATCCCGTCCTGATTCTCGTATTCTTCGAGGTTCATTACGTGCCGCACTACTCGGAACCCGGTCATAAACCTCCGAATCGGGGTGGTGTTTCGGCTCGGTCGGGGCAACTATCGGGTTAAATCTGACCGAGAGTGACCGAGACTCTCCCAAGAAGCGGACAGGCTCAGTCGGTTTTGAAAACACTCACCTGTTGGTATCCAGTTAAAAAATAATAGAAATCCGCGCGGTTTTGATTTGC
>LFCJ01001443.1_pt1 | contig 16576 bp, 17 predicted proteins | sample 643141 | NCBI WGS metagenome assembly LFCJ01 (sample SAMN03766243, study PRJNA286221) | soda lake metagenome | biome: soda lake; feature: Kulunda steppe; material: water; isolation source: sample B1-Br-g2 brine of Lake Bitter-1 | place: Russia: Kulunda steppe | collected 2010-07 | reverse complement strand
TGTAGTATTAAAATTTGGGTCGTCTAATCGCTCTATTTCGTAGCGAATTCCTGCGGTTTCACAGCAAGGGTAAAGGTGCTTATATGCATCTATATAGATTTCTTTCATGTGCATAGATCTACACACTATTTCTGATTCTGATTGAGATGCTCTTTCTAATGTAGTAGGCAAATCTTTGTCTTCATAATTTACAACTTGGGCGTCTTTGTCTGGAAAAAGTTTGTTAATTTCATTATAATGTTTATCTAGAACTGAAAAACTATCGTGTCTGAATCTATATGAATATTTTTTAAAAACAGCACTAAATCCAATATCTAGTAAATATTTTTTTAGTAGAGTATAGTCTTCTTTATTATGTTCGAAACTAATAAATTGTGCTTCGGCATTTCCGCCTGCTCTAATAAATGCCTTTGCATTATCTATTATTTTTTTAAAGCTTGTTCCGATTCTATGCTTTTCATGATTTTCTTTAAATCCGTCTATGCCAAAAATTATTTTATGATTAGTCGGAAGACAGCTAACAAAATCCGTCCACCACTTCTCTGTATGCAGACTACCGTTAGTAGATATAATCAGCTGGGCGTCGCTATTTTCTCTTATGTAGTTAGAAATTTCTTTTATATCGCGACAAATTAAAGGATCTCCGTAAGCCCCGCAGAAGTTTATTATTTTAACAATGCCAAGAACTTCTAAATTTATAATTTTTTTAAATTCTTCAAAATTCCAGCTTATGTTTTTAACATTATTATTAGCAATAAGTCCGTGAAAATTTCTGCTGCACATAGGACAGCTAGCTTGACACTGTGTTGTAAGTTCAATTTCTATTTTATGAATGTCATTAAAATTAAACATAAGAAATATATATTTTAGAACAGATATCTTTCTATTTCTGTGTATGCATGGTATTGCAATAATTCATTTTGTTCCTTTCTGGATATCTCATCACTATTAAGATATTTAAAGAAAGCATGAGGAATACATTTTTCTTTATCTTTTAGTATTTCAATATACCTGTCGTAGTTATAATCTAGTATAGGCAACAATTCTTCATACAACTGGTTGTAGTTTTTATTCCTTATAGATTTTAAATTTTCTACTATTCCGTTAATTCTTTTATCTACTTCAGTTTCCGTGTCGAAGCTATAATCAAAGAGGCTATCATAGAGAATAAATCCTAAATCTTGAAGTTTTCTATGAATATTAGGAGCTCCTAAAATCAAAAAAGGTTTCTTATGAAGGATTGCATAAAATGTTTTTTCACTTATATCTTTGAACATTATTTCTCCTTCAGAAATTATATTTACAAAACCTCTAAAATATTGTTCTTCTACTATTTTTTGAGAAATCTTCTGCATACCCTTGGCTGTTGATTTATCGTCTAAATAAAGGGGCTTATTATTAAAGTACTGGAAGATTTCATCATATATTTTATCGTCAAAAAGTTTTAGCCAACTTACATAACCTTCGTCAATTAAATTATTTTTTGCTAGGGTCTCCATCATTTTACATCTATAGCTGTTAAGTCTATTGTTTAGGCACACAAACGACTTATCTATTTCAATATGACTACAATCTACTTTTTTATGATTATATTTATAATGATATAAAGCTCTATACATCATTAATGTATTCCAGTTAATAACAAAAATTCTATCATTAGGAACAGTTATGCCAATAGTATAAATGCCTTGCTCTTCCTCAAAGTTTCCTAACCAAATTTCTAAAGTGCAGTTATTTTTTTGTAAAATTTTGTAAATTTTTTTAAGATAGTCTGGTAAAAAAAGGCGACATTCTTCAGGCACAAAATATATAATTTTTTGGTTTTTTAGGGATTGGCAGAATTCAATAAATTCTTTGTCTCTATTTTTGATATATTGATAGACTGTGTAGGACAGCTCGTGCTTTTTTAGATAATTTACTAATGACCAATTGCTAAAATCTAATTTACCTTTAGGTTCGAAGTTAGGATGTTCTTTCCAGTACCAGAATACAAATCTCATGTTAATATAAATTTAGCAAAAATTTAGGACGTTCGCCTGCATTAAATCCTGCATGCCAATAGAATATGTTATTCCATTGATATGTTGATCCTTGTTTTATATTTACATAATAATCATTTTGTATCATAAATACATGCCCTGTTTCGGCTTCGCCTATATGGCAATGATATCTCTGTATGTTATTTTTTTCTTTGTATTGATCTATATGCCAAGGGGCGCATCTACCAGGCATTATCATGCTTATCCAGCTGTCGTGATATGTTTCAATTTCATAAAAATCCACAAATTTATCTATCACACACTGATCAAAGTTTAATCCAGGAAAATACATATGCCACTCTGCTGAACCCCCTTCTGTCACTGATCTATATCCCGATTCTTTCCAAATTTGTTTTGTTTTTATAAGATGTTCTTCATTAGATGTAATTTCAGGAATATACTTACCTTTGCTCTTTTTCCTAATGGTAGGACCAATAGTAGATGCAGTTTGACTTAGAAGATCTTTTATTATGCTATTCCAATTTATTATATGATTACAATTACCAATTAATTTTGAAGTTTTCATTAATAATACCCTAAATGATCAATGCCTATTTTTTTCCTGAACTCAGCTGTAAATTTACAGTCTATTCTCATGCCGTACTCTTGTTCCATACTAAATTCTCCGCCGTGCCAATCTTGATCATTAAAAAAACAAGAATGAGAATTTATATACGTTTTGTTTTTTGTGCCCGGGTCCCAGATATAAAATCCTCTTTTTAAAAAGGGCCTAATGTGTATGAATTCTATACTATGATCGGAATAGCCGTTTTTATCTCCTCCGGTGCTGTGATCTATATCTCTATGTTCAAACGGCTGGCAAGAAGAATTAGAAACAAAAAATAAAACTCTTCCGACGTGTTCAATTATATTTTGATCTTGCAAATTTTCTACCCAATTTACAACACCAGGAAAAAACTTAGATTCTTCGGTCTTTTTGTGCTGCTTTTCGCCTCTATCGGACATGTTATTTGCATCTTCCCAAAGAAAATAGTAGGAGTAAGGATCGTGTGCACCAAAAGCCGACTTTAAAAAAACCAAAAAGGTATTTCTTTCTTCAAAATTCTTAAAATTTGAAGGCCACAATTCTAAGCCTGCTTGTTTTAATGGATCATTTTTGTCTAATTTTTTAAACTCCTCAAAAGCTTGGTATATAGGCTTCCAATTTAAAACATAGCTACTGTCCTCAAAATTAAAAGCAGGTTTCATCCATGTGCCTTCTTTTGCATATCCTTTGGCAAGTGCAAAACCTTTGCAAATTTCTGGATGTAATTTTTTAAAACTGTCTATATCAAGAAATTTATCCAAGTCTATATAAGGCTTTTTATCTATTCCGCGTATCATATGATCACTCCTGCTAAGATAAAGCTATTTATTACATATATACAATTGTGAAAACCAGGTTCGACTATTACTATAATAATGTACCTAATCATGGCAAATGTCGAAATAATTTAGTTTATACCAGTTTAATATCTCATGATAAAAAAACATTTTGTCAGTGGTACTATAATGATATTAATTATCACGGCGGCAAGAATAAAGTTATCGATCCACAATTAATGGAAGATAAATGGCGAAGAGAATTAAAATTTCTTCTCAAAATGCAAAAAAACTTTCCTCAACATGTTCTTAAAATTATAGACATAGATTATGCCAGCAAAAAAATTTATTATCAAATACAAGATGTAGATTTTTGGGAACTGTCAAGATGTAGTCCTAGTAATTATTCTAACATTGTACCTAACTGGGATAAACAACTGCTAGAGATAATTCAATCTCATTATACTCTTAATTTTTTTAAATTTTCTCTGCATCCTTCGAGTTATTTTGTTATAGACGGAAAATTAAAAAGTATTAATTATTTTTTTTGTTACAGCTTTTTAGAGCCCGATCTAAAAATAAAAAATATTTTTAGTCATATAAGCGAAAACAGGTTGAATAAATTGATTCCTTTAATGAAAAGAATGGACATAGATTTTACAAAACCAGAACCTTTGCATAAAATTCAAATGTTAGCATTTGAAACTTTCAAGACTGACTTTCCTGATTACATTATGGATAAAGCTAAAGAGATATATGTATAAATTAATTGAATGGTCAGAAAGCTTAGACCTTAAAGAATTTTACCAAGAAGCAAATAGAAGAGGATTTAAAAATAACTCTAGTCAGGAAAAAATGATAGACTGTTTTAAAAATGAAAAAGAGTGGAATGCATGGATATTATACAATGATAAAAATAAAGCAATAGGCAGCGTTGCTTCTCATTCATTTGATAAAATTGTTCCAGGTTCATTCAGAATTTTAACCAGAGCATGCACGTTTGCAGAAGAAAGAAGACATCATGGCCTAATTACACCAAAAAAACTGATTGCCCAACATCAAAGTTTGACCGATCAATTTTTATTTCCTAAATGTATTGAATGGGTTAACGGTAGAGGAAGGTTATTTGCTACATCAAACGAAAGTGAAGAGGCAAGTCAAAAACTGGTTCACAAATATTATTTTCCGACTTTAGAAAAATTAGGAATAGTAAGTAAATATAAAGAAAATTTTTATTACAGGCACACCTATCAAACAGTCTGGGAAATTTTCCCTCAGCAATTTTTAAAAAATTTAAACAAATATCCTAGATGGTCCTGACTATTCTATAGCCACATCGAACAATTTTTTATCAAACATTTTTATTTCACCTATAGCATCGGTTGTTATATTAAACCTTACGCCGGCGTCAATAACTTCAAAAGATGAAATTAATTTTCTTTTGTTAGCATAATTTAACCAAGGACTTATTAGGTTATCGAACCTAAAACGTGCTTTGTCGCATATTGGTTTTATGGTCACATTCTTAAAATCATTGAGAATGACATTATTTAAAAGTTTTCTTACAACTAGTTGATATCTATCTTCATAACCTAGATTTGCTGCACTATGAATTCGCCCGGCGTCCATTTCGTACCATTGACAGTCTATACTTAATTGGTATGTTAGGCTGTTATCTACATCTATTAAGTAAGAATGTTTACCGCTCAAATGTAAATGGTATCTATCATCTATATCAGCATGCTGCAAATAACATTGTCCTGATGGTAATTTTATTATTCTGGCCTCTCCTATCGAAAAAGGTAGAGTGTTCAATAGTTTAGCAAAAATTGTCTCTTTATATTTTTTTTTGATTTTCCAAGGATCGTAAAAAAAATTTCCGGTAGGATAATTTAAGGGGGTTTTAAAATCTAAAAACTCGTCTAACAAAGTATTAGACTGTTTAACAAAATCTATTGGAATCTTATAGCCGGTTTTTTGTAGCACATCCTTATTTATTTCTGACAATTTATTAGTTCTATAAATATGGTATGAAGAAATCAAAAACATTTTGTATGCATCCTTTTACTGGCTTAGCAACCAGAGAAGACGGTGCTATAAAAATCTGCTGTAGAAGTCAGCCTGTGGGCTGGATACAGGAACAATCTCTCGAAGAAGTATGGAACTCAGAAAAAATGCGAGACGTCCGCAAACAGGTTTTAAACGGTGAAAGGCCTGATGTCTGTATGCCATGCTTTCATTTAGAAGATCAAGGCGTAGAGAGTCTTAGACAACGTCACACACGGGGTATTATACCCGAAGCCAGAGTCAACTTATATCCAAACGCATTAGACAAGCTGGAAGATGATTACTCTATGCCTTTTGAATTTCCTACAATGGAAATCAAAATAAACAATCTCTGCAATTTGAAGTGCAGGATGTGCAATCCTCTTGATTCTACATCCTGGACTGACTGGCAGGAAGTCGAAGAATTTTACGAGAAAGAAAATAATTACCTTGTTCCTACTGTAAAAAAACTGACTAAGCGTCCTGGACAGTATATTGGTCCGTTTGATGATTCTGATAATTGGTGGACAAGTTTTCAAAAACTATTACCTTACTTTCGCAGAGTAGAATTTGCAGGCGGCGAGCCTTTGATGGATCCTAACCATTACAAAATACTTGATATGCTTTTACCGTATGCAGACAATATTGAAATAAAATACGCCACAAATGGAACTAAATTAGGAATCTCTAACGGTAGAACCATCTTTAATTATTGGCCTTATTTTCGCTCGGTGGCTGTTAATGTTAGCATTGACGGCATACATGATGTGTACGAATATATACGCGGCAATGGTGATTTTAAACTTGTGGAAGAAAATATCAAAAAGATGAAAACTATTCCTACTATATCTAGAATAGTAGGTGCTTTTACTGTTCAGTCTAACAACATAATGCAAATAGACCGTGTTATAGAATACTTTCTAGAAGAAATGGGTATTATCTTTTACAGCCACAGAGTGAATTATCCAAGAGCTCTATCTGCACAAGTGTTACCAAAAAAATTAAAAAAACAAGTAGTGGAAAAACTGGAAAATATAAAGTCTCGGGTCGACACATTTAATCTGGTAAAATCCAGCAACACAATAAGGCAGGTGACACATCAACAGATACAAGACAATATTAATTTTCTGCAAGCAGAAGATCTAAGCAAATATTGGCAGGATTGCATAGATTTTAACAGAAAACTAGATGCAACACGCAGTCAAGGACCACTAGAAAACGTTGTGCCGGAATTTAAACCATATGTTTAAAAAATTTTATATTTGCATATCCGACTGTACCCAACAGTATACGCTGCCGTTTAACATTTATAAAAACAGCATATCACAAAGATGGGCTAAAGAAATTGCAAAAGGATATAATCTTTACGAACGTAATAGATTTAAAAGCTGGAAAATTGAACCAAGAAAAGAAGAAATAATAATTTCTTGTATAAACAAGCAAATAGACAAAATTAACAAATTTTTTAAAGGTTATATTGATGTTTATATACATAAGGGTGCATCGCAAGAAACTTTAAATTATTTACATAAATGTTTTGAACTACTGAGAGGCGACATTAATAAAGAAACACATGCCTTTATAAATGCCCCGGATGATGTTAAATCCGCTATAAAAAATCTTAATATCCATATACACGAATACGAAGATTTTTTATCTAGCAAACCTTCTCCTATATGTCCTGATCATCCGTTCGCTAGCATTGTAGGTACCTTTAAAGATAGACCAAGATATAGATTAAGTGAAGAAGACTACGATCATTTTACATTTTCTTGGAAATTCGGGGAAGTATATATAAATTATTGTGAAGTAGGAAAACCTGTTCTTGACGTATTTAAAGACAATGACCATTTAGTAGGTAAAGAAAATATTAAACCATTACACTACTATTCTGCTGATTTTATGATAAAATTTGGTCCTGATATTCCCGCGAAATTTGTGGATGAAAGACAAACAGAAATAAACAAATGGCTTAAAGAACAAGATATTTCATACAGTAAATACCTATCAATAGGATTAATTCCAGTCGCAAAGTTACATAAAGACGATTTTGGTTTGTTAGACCATAAAGATATTGTAAAAAAATACTCTGACTGCGACTCTCTAGATCGAGTTTGGGTAGAAAAATAAGTAAAATGAAAAAAATTACCAGTCGTTGGCCTCATCAAAATTCATTAAAAATAGAATGGAATATTGGAAAAAGATGCAATCTAGACTGTGCCTATTGCCCGCCTGAGATTCACGATAATTTTTCGCCGCACACCGATATTGAAATTTTAAAAAAAACTGTAGATAGATTATCTCAAATACAAAAGCCATTACGGATAAGCTTTACAGGCGGAGAACCGTGTGTACATCCAAAAATAAGCGAATTATTTGATTATACAAGTAAATTTGCACACTGGATTAATGTGACAACAAACGGAACAAGAAAACCCGAATGGTATATCAAACAACCACTAAATCATATTGTGTTTTCTTTACACTTTGACTCCGAAGACTGGACAAGGTGCCTTGAAAATATTATTCAGACCAGTAGTCTTATACAAATTCCTATTCAGGTAAATGTAATGGCACATCATAACTATATGACTAGTGTGAAAACTGCTGTCGACGAATTAGAATATTACAAAGTAAAATATGTAGTGAGACGCATACGATGGACAGATAGACATGACTATTTCGATGATATGAGATATAAAGAGCAGGATCTAGAATACATTCTTAATAAAGAGTCTACGTCGCTTCCTAACTGCAAAGTCGACGGTGAATATTATATCCATGCTAATGACATAATTAAGAAACATCAAAATCAGTTTACAGGATGGACATGTAATATTGGACTAGAAAGTCTCATGATCAACTGGGACGGCGAAGTTCACAGAGCAACTTGTAGAGTAGGCGGAAGTTTAGGCAATATATACAAAGGTAGTTTTAAAATACCCAAAGATGCTATAACTTGCACAAGGCAATGGTGTACATGTGCTTCAGATATTCCGATTACAAAAGAAATTATACAAAAATGAAAGTCGATGCTGTTAGTTTAAAAAATAATGCAGAGCCAATGCTGATTACTTGGGATACAGGCAGAAGGTGCAATTATGATTGCACATATTGTGCTGCATCTCGGCACGATAATTATAGTGCATTTCATTCTCTTGAAGAATATAAGCAAACTTTTGATTTTATTAAACAATACGTTAAAATATACGAAAATAGCAAAAACCACCCTGCAGACCACTGTAATATTAATTTTACAGGCGGTGAACCAACATTAAATCCTCAATTTTGGAATTTGGTAGATTACATTAAACAAGATTCGAAATATTTTAATCTTTCGCTTACAACAAACGGGGCTTGGAATAAAAAATTTACTGATATAATAAAAGAAAAATTCTTTGGTGTAACTGTAAGTTATCATTCTGAATCCTATGACAGTTTAAAAAAATTAGTAATAGAAAATATCCTAAATTTGAAAGATACAAACATTTGGTTACAAGTTAATGTAATGTTACATGCTGATTATTTTGATGAATGTGTGGAAGTCTATAATTACCTAAAATCTAAAGGAGTTAAAGTTAATCCAAGACCGATTGGGGACGGAAATGAGCAAAGAGAAGGTTGGTTTATAGACGAGGATGGTGTTTTTCGTAAAACTTCTCATGTATACTCTGAAAGACAAAAAAATTGGTTTTTTAACGAAACAGGTTTACAGAGAAATACTTCTTGCAGTTCAGGCGACGAGTTCGGCCGAGGTTGTTGCGGAGGTAGATGTATTCAAGCTCTAGTTAACGGAGAATGGCAGAATGTTAACATGATAGATACATATTTTAAAAACTGGTATTGCTCTGTAAATTGGTATTTTTTACATATCGAGCAACATACCGGCTTAGTTTACCACCATCAAACTTGTCAAGCTAAATTTGACAACAAAAAGGGGTTTATCGGTTGTTTAAGCAATACAGAAGATATTCTAGATCAAGCAAAAAACTCCGTTATTAACAATTACAATATAACTTGCCCAAATACGCGATGTGGATGCGGTATGTGTGTTCCTAAAGCCAAAGATGTTGATGTATTTGCAGAATTAAAAAACAATATTTAAAGCAAGTGTGCAAGTTCGGGAAATACCTTCTTAGCAGACAATCCTCTAATAGAATCTAATTCTGTAATATATTCTCTAAATCCTGTTAGTTCATTAGACTTATCCTCAGCATCCATGTGATTTATTATCGCTTCCCACCTTTTCCATCCATACGGATTATGCTTCCAAAAATCATCATCCTGTCTATAATTATACCATAACCAATCTTTAAACTCGGTATATCTTTCTCTTACTTCTTGTTTATCTTCACGAGGTAAGCACTGTATGCTTAAAAAGGTTGGAATATACAAAAGATGCATATTTACAAGGCCGCCGCCCATCTGTATTCCTCCGGGAACTTTTGCAAAATTTAATTTTTTAAAACCAGATTCTACTTTCCATTTCATAAAATCAGGCAAATGTTTGACATTGAGAATTTGAATTGCTGTTGCAAGACTGGTTGTTATATTGTCAGGAGTACGATCTAGCATATGAAGATTACGTTCTACAGTTGCCCAGTCTGTTGGATATCTAATATACTCGTCTCTTTCGTAACAAGCATCCATAGAAATTGCAAACTTTACTTTTTTAAAACGTTTCCACATATCAATTAAATCTTCGTCTACTAGTAGACCGTTTGAGTTGTATCTTAATAGAATTTGATCTTGATACCCTTGCCTTAAAATCTCTTCAATAAATCTTTTATGCTCTTTTATCATTAAAGGCTCGCCGCCGGCAAAGTACACCTGTTTGAGATTAGGAATTTGAGCATTCATATCTTCCCAAAATGAAGATTTTTCGTGCCATTTGTTATCAAAACTGCTTTTATCAAACTGCATCTGCCGTGTTACGTTAGTATCTTTAAGTTTATTCATTAGTTTAGAATGGTCCTGTAACCATCTAGAACTATCGTGGGGCGAGCACATTACACATTTGATATTGCAAGTGTGACCAAGTCGAAGATCAAGATATTTTAATTGTTCCGGAACAGTACCGTCTTCTTGCGTTTGTTTTATTAATTCGGGAATATCTACATCGTCATGATGCCAAGTCATTGTTTCCCAAACTCGTTTTGATACCACTCCTTTTGATTCTTCTCGAAAACACTTTGTACAAGATTTTGGAACTTCGCCTGATAGCATAGTTCTGCGAACACTTTTCATATACTCATTGTTCCAGGCACTCATTGGAGTATCTGTTCCAAAGTTAGCAGGCCTGCCATTTTCGTTTTTTACTAGTCCAACTTCGTGATCGCTGCCTGCACCGCTTGCATTAGCAGAACAACACAGTCTCATATCTCCGTTAGGTCTGGTTGCAAAATGTATCCATGGCAGAACGCAATAAGTAGACGATCCTGAGACTTCGCTTATTTGATTTTGCAAATCCGTTAAACTGGTGTTTTTTAAATTATTCACTTTTAAAACCTACTGTCTGCATAAACTGGTCCTTGGGTTGAGGAGCATTTGTATTTTTGCCGCAGGTTCTTGCACAGGTTAACAGTTTTTTTGCCCCCCAATAGTCTTCCCAGGCAGTTTGCCAAGAATCCGAGTCAATAATATCTTTTATAGAACTAGAAACTGCACTAGTATTACCGAGTGTTTTCTTTAAATCTTTGTATTGTTCTAAAACATCCTTTCTATACTCTTCTACAATATCTCCTTTAGGCGAATATGTATAAGGTGCACTTGCTAAAAAACAACAGGGAAATACATTTCTTTGTGCATCAATAAAAATTTCTCTTGTCCGTTTAACGTAGCAGTCAATTTCATTATCTTTCAGTATTGATCTATAATTGTCTACCATTTCTTGAGATATATATCCTGTGCCAGAGCTTGTAGGTTGTTCTAGACTGTAAACAGTTTCGCCGTTTTTGTTGTATACGTCAAACTTTGGTTTTCCGATAAATCTGCTTGTGTTTTTTTCTGTAAACAAATAAAATCCAAGACGGTTTGCTGTTTTTTTAGCTTCATCGACTTGATGCTCATTGTGTTTAAATTTAATAAAGCACCATTCGGCTGTGCCTCCGTTTTCGATAAATGCAGTTGCATTTTCAATTATCTTGTTATAGCTTGTGCCTATTCTGTATAAAGAATGTGTATCCTCCAGCCCATCTATAGCAAAAATAACTTTGTGAGTTTTTGGCATAACCTTTGCTAGTTTTGCCCACCATTTGGGTGTTCTTGCACTGCCGTTTGTGTGTATTCTGATATTTAATTGAGGATTAACATTGCAAGAGTAATCTATCATTTCTATTAGATCGTCGTTTATAATCGGGTCGCCGAAATTACCGCACATATAATATCCGGTAATCTGATTTAAAACTTCTGTCGTTGCAATCTTTTTAAAATCTTCCAAACTCCAGTCTGTCAATTTTAACAGCGGATTTTTTATTCCTCCGTGATAATTTCTAATACACATGGGACAACTTGCCTGACAACGACTTGTTATTTCAAAATGTATATCCTGCAATTCTGTAAAACTAAACATCAAGAAAACTCATTATACTCAAAACAATTGTATATATTCATAGAATCCGAACAGTGCCCGGCGTCAGCGTATTCTGATATAAGAATAGGGTCAGGATCTTTTTTATAGCTGAGGTTTTAAAGTCATTGATACTCCAATTCGGAGAGATATTGCCTTCTAAATGCATAAATGTATTTAATAGTAATAGCAATATTTGAGTTAAAATTCGATGTTTAGTAAAAACGAATGGGATACATTAGAAGAAGTAATTATAGGTATTGCAAATGATGCTAAAATACCTAGTCTTGACATTAGCTTAAGAACCGTTAACTACGCCGATGTAAAAGAAACATCAACAATTCCTCAAGGCCAATATCCTAAACAAGTTATAGACGAAGCAAACGAAGATTTAGACATTTTGTGCGAATTCCTAAAAAATGAAGGAATAAAGGTTAGCAGGCCAGATTCTGATTATGTTCCTGACTACTATAATTATTGTCCTCGAGATAGTATATTATTACACGAAAACCTCGTCATGGCAACTCCGATGCCGCTGAGAGCAAGAAAAAATGAATACAAGGCAATGAAGTATGTTTTTGATAGTAATACAAATATACATACATCGAACATATCTAGACCTGACGCACTCTATAATTTAAACTGTGTTAATAATCCTAATATTTTAGCATTAACAGATATTGAGCCTGCATTTGATGCAGCCAATATATTAAGAGATAATGAAAATTTATATTATCTAGTAAGCAACAGCGGAAATCGAGCAGGTGCAGATCTATTACAAGAAGTAGTTGGAGAAAACTACAAAGTATGGAAAATTGAAAATGTGTATAGCTATATGCATTTAGACAGCACTATTGCATTACTCAGAGAAGGATTGATGCTATTAAATCCAGAACGCATTAAATCAAAAAAACAATTACCTAAACCGTTACAATCTTGGGATGTTATATGGGCTTCGGAGCCCTGTGACATAGGACATTATCCTGGATATTGTAATGCAAGTAAATGGGTTAATATGAACCTACTCTCAATAAATCCTAATCTAGTTGTTCTTGAAGAAAATCAACATTCTCTAAGAAAACAATTATTACAGTACAAAATAGAATCAGCAATGTTACCTATGAGACACGAAAGAACACTCGGCGGAGGATTTCATTGTGTTAGTTTAGACGTTAAAAGAAAACATTTATAAAATATGTTTATTTTTTTACTATAAAAATTTTCGAAATAATTAATTATATACAGCCTTTCGTTTTACAAATTACAAAAGGTCTGTCGAAAATAGAAGCTACTTTAAAATATAATAAAAATTGTTCATTAAAATGCAATAACGATAACATTAAATAGCCATAATACTAAGGTGCAAGGATATTTTTAAAATATGAGCTTTAACACTGTTGTTGAATTTGAAAACAAAATTGCTGAATTCTATAACGCTCCTTTTGCTGTATGTACAGACTGTTGCACACATGCAATAGAATTATGCTTACGCTTAACTAATATAAAAACTGCAGTTTCTCCTAAACACAATTATATTTCTGTACCTTTTACTTTTGAAAAATTAGGTATAGATTGGAGGTTCGAAAGTATCAACTGGCACAATTATTACTATGTGACAGAAAACATAATCGACGCAGCAGTTTACTGGCAAAGAGATGGATATATTCCTAATACATTTATGTGTCTTAGCTTTCAGTATAAAAAACATCTTAGTCTAAGTCGAGGAGGAATGATTTTGTGTAGTAACAAAGACGACTATCTAAGATTCAAAAAACTCAGCTACGACGGGCGTGTTCCTAACGTATTTTGGGAAACTCAAAACATTGAAAGTATAGGGTATCACTATTATATGACTCCTGAAACTGCCCAGTTAGGATTAGATAAATTAGAATTAGCAAAAAACACTCCTCCTAAGAGAAAAGGATGGAGAAATTATCCAGATCTATCAAAAATGAAAGTTTTTAAACAGATTTATACCCAAACAGCATCCACCTAGTATATAAAGATAATTCTAAAAAATCTTCATAAACTATTTTCAGCTGAGATTGATTAGCGAATTCGCATAGACTTCTGGCTACCCTAATATGCTCAGGTATTTCATAATTATTACTTTGTAATACAATCAAAGATTGTTTAGACTGGTTATCCAACCAGCTATTATGCTCTTGTTGGGTTATATGCTCACAAACAGTGTTAATTATAATATCAGCATCAGTAGAATAGTTGCACATATTTGCAGTAATTGCAGAGAATCTGCCTTGCATTTCATATCGTTTATTTATGGTACGAGCTGTATCTTCGCATGTATCATCGACATCAATTGAAGTTATATGTTTTATAGGTATTCCTGAATTAAAGAGCAATGCTGAAAGTACTCCGTTCCACCCCCCATAAATTGCTATACAATTAGGTTTGTTCTCGACAAATTTTTCAAGGTTTTCGATTAACCATAATTTGGAATAAACTTGCCCCTTCCAAAAACTCTCTAAAGTTCTATATTTGTCGTCTGAGTTTCGAATAGCATCCATCCAGAACAAAATATCCTCTATATCAACCTTCATATTTTACCTTTGGTATTTTCGAATCTGCTGAACTTACACAAGTCGATGTAATGCATTTTTGCGGAGCCTTAAATAGATTAAAACCGCCCTCTATAGTTCCAAGAGGCTGATCATGACAGGAATAAGCACGTTTGATCTCCCCGGCGGGTTCTCTTATTATACAGCTTTGATATCCTGCATTACAACGCCAGCCTTTAAATTTGTTGAAACCAAATGCGTTTAATCTTTCTGCCTGATCAAAATCATACCAGACACCTTGATTGTCTTGCAAACTCATTTGGGTTGCCTGTTCTCCGTTTATATGCTGCGGAAATTCTGTTTGCATCTTGTCTATCTGTGCCTGAGTATAGTCTTCCACAATAAAACTTGCTGTAGGGTCGCTTTGAGGCTTTAGGGTAACGTTTATGCCTCTTTCTGCAAACCGTATGCACCTATCATAGTATTCGTCAAACATTTCTGGCACCATAACTTGATTAATTGTTAACAAAACACCTCTTTTCATTAACTGTAGACATTTGTCTCCGAATTCCTGTTCGTTAGCAAATTCTGCGTGAAAGCTTGCTGTAATACTTCTTCGTTGCAAACACCGTGTAATATCCAACCATTCTCTCCACCATTTAGCCCCAGGCGATAGATTTGTTGTCATATGTATGCTTTGATATTTTGAATTAGGATCATCAGCATAATGTTCTATCAGTTTGAGAAAATGTTTATAGGCAGTGGGCTCACCGCCTGAAAATGAAAAATGAAAGTTTTTAAATCCGTTATTTCTTGCTTGTCTTTTAATTTCGTCAATAGTATCGCAATATGTTTGCAAAGATCTATAATCCGGTGTAGAAGAACGAGCATACGGCCAACAATAAGAACAGGCATAATTGCAAAATCGTGCTAATATCCAGGACACAGAAAAGAGGTCGGTGTCAAGTAAGGTTTTTTGTCCTAGTCGAATAATTTTATCAAACGGAATATTTTGAAAATTGTTCATATAACCAATCAAAATCATTTATTTTAGATAATTCGTTTAAATTATCTTTGTTTTCTTGACCAAACTTTTTACCTGCTTTTGCTCCTTTGATAGTATCTATTCCAAAAGGTTTATTTGTTCCTACATTGCACCATATATCTAATCTTTTCTGTGTTTCCACGTCGTTTTGCCTATGTATTGTTTTACTTGCTAGTTTTGCACACTCTCGAAAACCGCTTTTCCATGCATTAAACGAATCTGTGTTAAAAGCAGTAATATTTGATATTTCTGGCATTGCCATGAAATGACAAGATATAGAAGTAGTAACATCGCAACTAGAATTTTTTTCTTGAATTTTTTTACAAAGATTTGTAGGCAAGAGTTTTACGCCACCATATCCATATATTAACCCATTTACAGGATTTTTTGATCTCCACACATAAACAGTGTCTTCTCTTATATCTCTATAAGCAGGATTAATAAAAAAATCAAACTCACCGACGATTTCTGAATCTGCATCTACTACCCAAAACATTTTTGTAAAGCATTTTTTTGCTGCTTTTTTGTGAGCTTCGTGTATTCCTTTTATACCGTCCACTCGCTTTGCATTAGGGAACCTCTGCTTTAGACTATCCCAGTTTTTTTCTGAGTTAAGTTCGTTATAAGAGATGAAGACAATATCGTACATTTTTTTATTATACTATAGAAATTTATAAATGTCTAGTATTTCCGTAATGTATTACCTTGCTAACAGAGCTTGTTGTCTTTCTCCACGGATCTATAATAACACTGCCGGCAGGTATTGCGCAATAAATCTCATCTATTACCTTTTTTGCTGTATAATCATATGTTACACTTGCAGAATGAGCCATTAAAAATACACCAGGTTTTGTAGGCTGATACGGGTCACCGGTATAAGGATCTATATAAGTAGGTTTAATCCCTAATTCCTGCACATAATATCCAACCAGTAAACTATAACTACCGTCTGTGTATGGTACTTTGGGTTTATATGCTTTACCATGAATATACACAGGCATGTCGTTTTTGTCTGCATGCTTAACCAATTCTTGAG
>LFCJ01001442.1_pt1 | contig 16579 bp, 21 predicted proteins | sample 643141 | NCBI WGS metagenome assembly LFCJ01 (sample SAMN03766243, study PRJNA286221) | soda lake metagenome | biome: soda lake; feature: Kulunda steppe; material: water; isolation source: sample B1-Br-g2 brine of Lake Bitter-1 | place: Russia: Kulunda steppe | collected 2010-07 | reverse complement strand
GTTACATTCCCATGCGCTGAGAGTTGAGACAAGAAGCTGGGAACATCATGATGGTACCTGTGATAAGTGTGGCTTGCAGGCTATTCAAGATGAAAAACACGCTCTTTTCTTGTGCCGCTGCACGCAAATGTGTTCGCTGAGGCTTCAATTTGCAGACTTGTTTCACGATTTACCTATGGCACACAAAATAACTGTCGATCAGTCTGGAGCTTTTTATTCCTCCCAAGCTTGTTCCGAAGATGTCTTCACTTTTTTTACCTAGCTTGCTTTTATTGGTCTCGGTTGCAGGCCCGTTTGGCTTCAGCTAAGCTGCCCTCGTTTGGCAGATACAGCTATGTAACATAACCTAACCTAACCTTCAATTTTTTTCAGGAACAAACTTGTACGAAAACTTTGCCTTTCATTTTAGACATCATGGACTATTTTTTGGCTGGTGATGGCCAGCTTCAAGCCAATCACTGGCAGCCTAAAAGGATACTTGTCTTCCACCAAGGACCTTCCTTTCTTCTGGAGCTTTTGGTTTAAATCTCTCGTATCGCAGACACAAGCTTTCCCTTCTAGTTTGAGGTTCAGGTTGCAGGCCTGATAGGCTTAACTGAAGCAGGCTGCCCACGATTGGCAGGTACAGCTATGTAACCTTACTGAACCGTCCTAGCTCCTTATGTTTCTGTTTGGTGCATTCATTGAGCTATTGCTTATCAAACACTCAGCTATTCCTTGCCTTGTCAAACACATTTACTTCCTAGTTTTTCCAGGTTGCGGGCTTCTGTGTTAATGAAAACATTGTGCTTGTTAGTCACCCGGCATTTTTATTGCTTGAATTGTCAGTTATCAATCTGCAGCGTGCGTGGCCATTCCATGGCCAATAAATATGTTGTACAAGAGGGGGATGGAGATCAGATGTCCTCATCTCAAAGGCACGTAAGGATCCACAGTGCTTTCGCTGAGCAAAGACTCAGGGTCCAAGTACGTCGGGCGTTGTGGCTGGTACCGCTCCTGCGTGTGCACGCGTTCGCTCCACTGCTGAAAATTTGTGCTGGTAAGTGCATTCATGCACATCTAACCTCGCGCATGCCTTCATACCCCTCTCCCCTCCTCCCCCCCTTGCAAACATACGCATCAACGCGCACACAATCACGCACACACAATCACACACATGTACACACAATGCGTGCACATATACACTCATACACACAAACAACTCATGCATGCACACATGCACACAAACAGACTTGCATGAATGCACGCTTGCGCATACACACATGCGCACACAAAGTGCGCGAGCACGCGCAGAGCTTAGAGAGCGCACATCAACAGCTGCACACAAGTGTGCATGCATACATCTACTCACCACGCCACCACTGGGGTTGACACGGACATCTCCATAGTGAAAAAAGGCATCTCCAAACACAAGCCAAATTGCGGTAAAGAGAGCTGAGAATCCAGCCATAAAAGGCAGGAAGCCCTGCATTGAGCATTGAGGAGCAGCAGGGCACATGGCCTGAATCACCTGGATTGATGTGGCAGGTTTTTACAACTGGGAATGGCAGCTTCAAACTCATTGTGCCAGTGTGCATGGCAGTAGAAGCTGCCTAAAAAACAGCCACTCAGAAAATGCACCAGCAATGATCGCTTCCCTGCTGCACTTTCAGTGACAAGAAGAAGCATGCCACAAGAAGAAGTCCCACTCCTGCCTTTGATGCCCTCTATACCGAGTCCAAGCGGAGGATGTTGTGACTCAGAATTGAAATTGAAATTGGGACAAATCAGATGGCATGCATTGAGCAATACGGGTTTGCTTTTCAGCAAAGTGCGCACCAGGAAGATTGAGAAACCCAGCTGCAGGAGCTTCAGGCCACGTGGGACTAGGCCCTGCAAGGGGCGGTCAGAAGCACATCAGCTGGACCCCTCAGTTGACGAATAAAAAATATGCGCAGGACCGGCTGACAAAGTCAGTGTGCCAGGTGCCACCGCACGCAGCTTGCCAGCAAAGGCCATGGAATGCAAGATTTGGTGGCAAAGGAGCCCTCAGTGGGGAGGCTCTCAAGATGCCAAATCGCAATACAAATGCCGCCGTCAAGGCTTTCATGAAGGTTAGTCCAAGATAGCAGGAAATGTGCTGACCTGCACAAGGAGGATGCTCGACGCCGGCAGACTGCAGAGGAAACCGCCTCACAAAAAGCAATGCAGGTCCCTCCACAAATTCCATGCAGCAACGAGCCTTTGGTGCTCAGCCAGCAAAGTGCTGCAGTCCTGAACCAGTTCACTTTACACCTGTTCACCCACCCCAAGCCCCTCGTTTGCCCCGTTGGGACCATTGAAGGCCTCCCCCGCCTGGCCTGGCAGCCCGCCTGCCCTGTTCCTGTCATTGCTGCCCCTCTGTGAGGTGCCAGGTATGTCTGCCATGGGCGGAGGGGGGGCCCGTGCCCTAGCTGCACCATTGCCGCTGCTGCTGGCCTCAAAAGGGTTGACAGGGGCCTGGGATTTTGTCTGCTGCGCCTCTAGGTATTCTGCAGCAGGCAATTCACGCAACCGCAATGGGAGGCGCTCTTGGGCCCACTAGGCACAGATTCAGCAGGTGAATCTTCACAACTGTGCATAATGCGTCCTATGGACTGCCAGTGCACTTGCAAAGGCACAAACTTTGAAGCACATGTCCAATCGCCTGCAGCTGTCCACCACCTGTGTTACATGTTCATTCACAGCAAGGTCATCGTGCGATCAGGGGCGACAGAAAGAGACCTGCAGAACTTGGACGCAGCATCAATCAATATACAGAGTCACAAACCTGCAGCACGCTGGGCCTCCAAGCTGCGACGCTTCAGCTCCTCTTGAAAAGCGCTGCCCAGGTCATCCGCTGCACAAATTTGAACAATGCACGTCATATGTTCGTGGCCCGAAAACAGATCATGGGTAGACATGACATCCTGGGGCCTAGGAGTTGAGTATTTGTAAACTTTGGGCTTCGAAGAGGCATTTCACCTCAGCTCGCCCCTGCTTGCAGCTCAGATGCAGATACTAGGAGAGGGCGTCATGACCAAACTTGGCACGCTCTTTCATTATATACCTGCTTGCTTACAAGATATATATTTGGAAACAGCAGTTGCACAGCACAGTTGAGGCAACTCCTGCTTCCAAGGCCACATTTCTATTGGGAAAGTGGACACAATTGACTTGTCCTGACTTTAATGAGTTTCATGAGGGCATCCCTTTCTCCTATCCAGCATTGCAATGTGAAATATATAGATACAGGCACAAAGCACCTCACGTAGAGTGGCTCCAGCAGTTGCTCAAAAAACACTACAATCGCATCCGCACCTCCACCTCCTGGTTTGTCATCATCAGTGGCTGCCAGGCTAATACTTCTTCTTTTCCAGATTGGGCAGCTTCCAATGAACCTATGTGGGCAGCTTCCAATGCTAGGGAGCGTGCGAGGTGCAAAGCATGGAGCAGAAGCACATGCCCCGAAATGGGTTGTGCAAGCTTTCATTTTCCTGGAATTTAAAGATTGGAGAACAAGCAGTGAACAAGAACGAGCAATCACGAATTGAAGAGTACAATTCAATTTTGATAAACCTAATATTTTAAGTTTTTGACAAGTTAATTGCAGCGATTGATTGTGCAATGTATGACTGGCTCACGACATTTTCATAGCCTTATAGTGAGGTATTTATTTTATTTACATCAAAATGGCTGAGATGGAGAGTAACAAATTTCTCGACTGTGTGAGGAACCACACGACGACGACGTACGCAATGGTCAGCACCGCTTCAACGCGGCAGATGGCCAAGTTTTTCGAGGACTTGGAGTTCCCGTGCGAGCAGCAAATGGAGGAGGTACGCGCAGCCAGTCAACGGGGTCATCCAGGAGTTACCAAGGTTACAGAGCAATCTGTCCAACGAGCGCTCATGCCCACGTTCAATAAGTGGACATTAGACGCTTAATATGCACCTACTTCCACTAGGTATTCAGTCAGATGCCTGTGCCAAGGCGCACACAATTCTCCTTGGCCCTTAAACCCCTGACACACAGTTTGGCAATATTCACCCATTATGTTAGCCCAAAAATGAGCTGCCATGTGCGTACAGGCAGGTACAGGCACAACATTCACAATAACAGCGCAACAAACACCTTTAACAGCACCATTCGATCCTCCATGGTAAACTTGTAGCGGCTACAACTGAAGGATGCAATTCCTTTATGTTGGCTTGTAGTCAGTGAAGAAGGCAGCTGCTTCACCTTGGAGCATATTACCCGTGCTAATCATTCAACCTGAGCTCTTCCTTGATGGCCAACAGAGCTTAGCAATTGCCAAACCAAGCCATGACCAAACCTCTCAAAGAGCTAAACAATTGTGCACCACCAACTTTGCGCAGGTCATCCGCACGACTCGCGCTGCAGAGCAGGCGTGGACATCTGCTGGTAAGCCGCACGAATCGTTGATTGATCCATTCAGGTTCCGCAAGATCCTTTGAGGAGACTGTGATCATACAGAGAGGTCCCCTTGCCCAGTTGTCCATCTTATGTACCTCTTCCACAAAGCCTACATAGGGCAAAGGCAACCTGCTTCATTGGAGCTAGTCATAGGTTGTACTTGATTTTATTGAAAAATGGATGGACCTTGTTAGTGGGCTGCGTTAGATCTGTGATTTGTGAAGATTGTGGCATAGGAAACATACTAATGCGCAAACCGACTTCAGAGGCTACATACTGACACCTCCATTACGTTTAGGTGTGCCTTTCTTGACTGTTTCTGCGCCACCTCCACACCTCCAGCGCCTCTGGTTGTCCATTCCACACATCCCTGCCTGGGTCCAACAAAATTTTTTCTGCAGTTGAGCACCTAGCTGCTAAGCGGGATGTGCTGGCGCAGAAGCTTGTTGACGCAAGGAAGGAGCTTGCCAAGATCAGGGCTCAGCTGGGTGATGGCGGGGATGGCGACAGCCCCAACAGTGGAGATGAGCAGGTCAGCCAGGGGCACTGCTTTGATTCTCTTTCAGTACTGCTTCCCAGCCTTGTCATGCTGCTTCACCACAAGGCATGCTCCTGCGCGTCCCCGAAAAGTCGTCTGCGCCATGCCTCTGGTCATGTGTCATTGGGTGCAGGACAAAGCAGTAGCTTGTCCGTGGTGACCGTTGGCGCACCTGTAGCTCAACAGCAAGTGGCTTGTGTCAGTGCGTTGCTTGCTTCACTGCATGCCTCTACGCAGGCTGAGTCCATGACCAGTGCATTGACTCTGAAGGGAACATACGACCAGGTCCATCAAGTGCTCCTGGAGTGGCAGGGCAAGAAGGCCGCCAGGCTGTCCAAGTTTGAGGCGCATCAGGCGCGTTCGAGCCTGGCCCAATAGGTCGCCTGCTTTTGTCTGATGAATGAGGGAAGGAGCCATGCGTGCACTTGCTGCCTCACATCCAATGTGGGACACATGCCTGTGCGTCCTTCTGGCTTGCTGATTGTCTGGAGAGCTGCGCCAGCAGTGTGCTGCAGCCATGAAAGGAGTTGCTCTGCAGGTCCGCGCAGCAGCTGATGTTGTAGCGGCCGGCCTCATACATGAAAACTGTTATAACTGCTTCCTGTTGTCTTGTGCTGCCTACACGCATGTCCAGTGTGAGTCCTGCGTGTGTCCACAGTGTGATTTTTGAGTGAGTCTTGTGCAGCCCACATGCATGTCCAGTGTGATTTTCGAGTGAGTCTTGTGATGCTCACACACATGTCCAGTGTGATTGTTGAGTGGGTCTTGTGCCGGCCACACGCATGTCCAGTGTGAGTCCTCGTGTGCACCCTTGACCATTCGAGGCGCTGCCTCCATCCCTGAGACCTGTTGTGCTCCAGTGCGTGTTGAAACTGGTGTTTTTGACCACCTTGCTCAGCACGTGTTGCAATCGGTGTGTTTGGCCACCATGCTCCAGCGCATGTTGAAACCGGTGTGTTTGACCACGGATGCACTCCCGGCCTCCTCCAACACCCTGCGCAGGTACAGAACCAGGTGCTGAGGCAGCAGCTGGGTCTGCCGCCCTGCACAGCCAAGGCTGACATCAGCAAGGCTGGCCTGGACCTCATGGAGATGGAACGCCAGCGCCTGAGCGCAGAGAAGGTCCGTACATGGGGTCTGCGTGAACGGCCGTGTGCATGGGTGTGCTATAGGATGGCTGAATGCCACGATGTGCGTGCGTTTTGAGTGGGAGAGCACAAGGTGGTACAGGGTGCGTGGGCACGCGCCTATGTGTGTGTGTGCATGTGTTTGTGCGCGCGCACGTTTCTCTGTGCGTGCGCGTGTGTGCGGGCGTGTATGTGAAAGTGGGTGTGTGCGCATGAATTTAGGCATGTGAGGGGTCTTCATGATATGGACCAGCGCACGCTTTCCTAGCATGAGAGCTCTGTGCATGCGTGCAGGCTGTTAGGAAGAAATCAGGAAGAAAGCGCACGCGGAAACTGTTGTGCTTCCAAGTGCTCATCGTCAGGTGCTCATCCTCAGTCTCCCTTGCAGCACTCAACGCTCTTCAGCAAGCGCGGCTGCAGAGGCACAGCCCATCCCCCTGCGAGGACGTCCAACAAGGAGGCTGAGAGGCCCGCCATGAAATTTGAGCGTGTCGGGTGTGCTGCCCAATGCCTCCTGCAGGACCGCCGGCTGTCGTGCCTGTACTCCGAGCTGGCACGGCTGGAGATGGTGTGTGAGGAGCTTGGGGAGGATGCCCGTGCGGCCGCCGCAGACGTGCACCCCTCGTACCGTAACCTGCGCTCAAGGTGCAAAGCCTGCAGCACATGTCAGCACACCCGTGTGCCACCTTGTATCCCCTTGCTGCTGCACTCTCACTTGGCTGCACAGCATCCTCATCTCCACCACTGCTGCACTCCCATTTTGCTGCGTATACATTTCCCCCTCATATCTCCCTTTGCTCCACTCCTCCTGCAAGCACCCCTTCATGGGCCTGCCAATCCAATGACCGTGCTGAGGGTCAGGCAGCAGCATGTGTGTAGCCATCCAGACGATAGCCGCACAGACAGTTGTGAGTCTGCCCCTGCCCCCTTTGGATCAGCTCATGTGCCGGTCGCGTTGCCGGAGGCCCTTCTGAATGCATAGTTCAGACTGCATGACAGCTGCTTGAGCGGGGCAGCTGCTCGTGAGCGTTCAAGCAGGCCCTGCAGCGTGACAGGCGTGCGTGAGGCTCCACCCACTGCTTATGGTGCCAGCGCCACGACTCCTTGGCACGCCACGCATGACTCAACGCTGGTTGGTTGGTTGCGTTGCCGCGGACCTGGCCGCAGCTCCGTGTCCGCTGCCGATGCCCAGACTGTGGACGACCTCCTAGGGAACATTGACCTGAGTGAGGCGGCGTTTGCCCGCATGACGGCAAAAATCAAGGAGATGCAGGCGATCAAGGTGAGAGGGGGAAGGGTGTTGGGGAGGCGAGTTGAGCTTGCGGGCGCGGTCTCTGGGGCTTGCGTGTGAGGCGGGCATGCTGCGCCTCCCATGCACCGGGTCGTGACCCTGTGTGCGCTGGTGGGAGCCTCGCCTGCGCCGCTGCGCCCTTACACCCTTGACTGCAGCGCTCCTGCACTTACCCAAGGGCTTTGCAGCAAAGGAGTCACACGACGGGTGCTGATCCGCGGCTGGGCAGTGATGCTTTTGGTGCTCGCACTGGCCTGTTGACCTGGTTGTCCTGGTCTTGTAGAAACAGAGCTTGGTTTCCCCATGCCGCTCTGGATCAACCGCGTTGCTGTGCTGCTTGCCATGTGTGGCCTGTTGTTTTTAACTGTTCTTGGCCAGCGCCGCCCAGGAGCCTGAGGCTTGCAAACTTGCGCTGGTCTGAATTTGGCTGGTTGGCGCGCTCTATCCCTTGCGCCAACACCTGCCTGCATCATAACGTCCCTCCATCTGGCCTGCAACAGAGCTGGCCTGTCTTCATCACTTGCCTCCCCCTCAGCACCAGCCCACAGTAGCGCTGGCCTATGTCCCTGCTCACCTGCCTCACCGCTGGCCTGCGCCACGACTTGCCTGTGCCTGCGAGCAGGAGCAGCGGGTGTCCCAGCTGCAGCAGCTGCAGGATGTGCTGTACTCTGCATGGGACGCGATGGGCTGCACAGAGTACACGGCAGAGAGGGCGGCCCTGGCGCCTCTGCTTGATGGCCCAGAGCGGTTGCATGCCTCCACAAAGCACATGGTGCGTGCCAGTGTGCACTCCGCGACACATGAGCATGTGCGCATGCGTATGTGTGCGCTTTTCAAGTGTGTAATGCGGATAGTGACAGCGCCCCTTACAGGCAGCGCCCCATCTGCAGGCTACCAGCCAGGGCTGCTCCTGCGCTCGGTATGCTGGGGCAGCATACCTTTGGCCTTAACCCTCCGTGGCTCCCCAGGAACCAAGAGGTCACGGAAGTTGGAACGTGTGTGTTTGCGTGTGCCTTTGCCAAACCGCTGAGCATCCAGCGTGCTGCCCTCTATGGTTGCGTGTGAAGTGAGCGCAAGTAGCAGGGGCCAGTCAGGCTACCATAGGGCCACGAGCATTAAAAGCACACCAGTCACGCTGCAGGGCCTGCCTGACCGCTCACGAGCAGCTGCTTCTCTCATGCAGCTGTCATGCAGCCGCCGCGCTTGTGAGGCCTGCACATGGGCTCCGTAACACCCCCCTCTGCGCGCTCAATTCCAGGTCCACAAGGGCTGCTTCACCCTGCACTCAAGCAAAGCGCACTCACTTATGCACATGCACACACTCGTGCATGCACACACATTCACACATACACACATTGCAAAAAGGGCAGGCTGGGACCAAAAGAGTCTGCCTGTGGCCCAAGCATGGGCGGCAGAGTGCACAGCTGCCCATGCTCATCGCCTGCCAAGCAGGTGTGGCTGGTGCGCTTTGCCTTGTTGTGCCGAGGAGCACGCACTCACTTTGACGCGCTTGCGCACGCAAGGGACGCAGGAAGGCCAGCAGGAGTGTCTGTGTGTGTGCGTCGTGGTGGCCCCCCGTCCCACGCACATGTGTGCCCGCACCGGCGGCGCGCGCAGGCTTTTGCGGAGGTGCGCCGCCTGGAGGAGTGCGAGAGCGCAAAGATGAAGGACCTGGCGCTGTCCAAGGCGCGTGAGCTGCAGTCCGCGTGCATCGCCACCCGCATCCCTGTTCCCAGGTCAGGGCCGTGGCCGTGTTCTTGCTAGTGGCCTTGGTTGTGCCCCGTGGCCTTGATTGTGCCCCATGGCTTTTATTGTGTCTCGTGACCTTGATTGTCTGTGCGGGCATGCCCCAGAAACTGTGTTGAGCATGGGGCATGCCCCCTTGTGTTGAGCGTGCGCTTAGCCGTTACAGCTTGGCCTATGCCCTCTGTCAGCGTGGTAGTGGTGGAGGGAACAAGCCAAGGGCATGGCACTGTCAGCGTGGTAGTGGTGGTGGGAACAAGCCAAGGGCATGGCACTGTCAGCGTGGTAGTGGTGGAGGGAATAAGCCAAGGGCATGGCATTGTCAGCATGGTAGTGGTGGAGGGAATAAACCGAGGGCATGGCATTGTCAGCGTGGTAGTGGTGGAGGGAATAAGCCAAGGGCATGGCATTGTCAGCGTGGTAGTGGTGGAGGGAATAAGCCAAGGGCATGGCACATGGCACTGTCCAGCAAGGCAAGGGCGTGGCCCTGCCCAGCAAGGCAAGGGGGCTGTGGATGAGTGGTTGCCAGGGCTGGCATATGCTGTGGCCCTGAAGAGCATGCGGGTCAGTGGCTTCTGCGGGCCGTCCCCAAGCCTTTCCAGCGTCAACTGTCATGCACAGCTAGGGCTAGGTGCCACATGGACAGGCGCATGCTGTGGCACAGGCGAGCGCTGCATGGCTTGCTGTGTGCATGGGGCAGCAGGCGTGCACCTGCAGCCTGCCGTGCGTGCTTGCGCATGCGCAACAGGGCAAAGCCTTGTGTTGCATGCTGATCACGGCAGCACACACACATGCATTCTGCTGTGCATGCTGGCGGATGCAAGCGAGCCATTGTTGGAGCCATGTGTTACATGCTGTTGATGGTGGTACACATGCGCGCACGCAGTTTGGAGGACATGCTGGCGGACGCAAGCAAGCGTGGGGTGGAGCCCTCAGAGGTGCACCCAGGCCAGGTGAGAGGCTGGGTGCGCCCCTTTCCCTTGGCTCTCTCCCTTGACTCCTCAACCCCCTCGCCATCCTTGCTGCCAAGGTTGAGGTGGCGTGTGTGGCTGCTGGGCAGGCGCTTGTGCAGCGCGCACGCTGCAGGGAGCACTGTCAGTCATTGCTGTTCCTAGGGCGCGCACGGCTGAGAGCAAGATCAGCAGCTGCGGCCTGCTCCAGCTGTCAGCTAAATGAGCAGTGTGGGCTAGATTTGCTCAGCTGTGGGCAAAATGTGCTCAGCTATGGGCAGAATGAGGAGCTATGGACTGCCACATCCAGGATGCCTATTGCTCTGGGCTGCATGAGTAGCCGTGGCCTGGGCACTTGGGCACGACTCCAGGCAGACCCCTCAGTTTGATCCAAGGACTGGCACAAGCGCAGCAAGAAGGCACTGAGCCATTGCGCCTGCATAGCCCAGGGCGGGCAGGCCGCTGGGTGTGTGAGGGGTGCCGTTGTTTGTCTCCATCAGGGCAGTGAGGCCTGGGCCGCTGTTCGAGGGTGCCCGAGCTGGGAGGACGGCCGGGGGCCAAAAGAAATGCTCGGCAAGAACGCTTGTGGAATGGGGCCTGTGCTGGGGCAGCACAACCCTTCGCAATGATACACATGAGCACAAGCACTCACACGTGTGCAGGTACAGACACGTGCGCACGCACACAATTGACCAATTGACCAATTGACCCCTAAAGGGCCTGGCCACAGTGCTGGGCGCAGCCAGGCGCGCACGCATGCAGGTGTGCACACACACAGGCACACATACTGACACCATACGTGCGCAGAGCTCTGAGTTCCCGGCCACAATGCTTGGCGCCGCCAGGTACACATGCGCAAGCACGCATGCACATGCACACACACTGGCATTTCACGCGCGCAGATCTCCGAGTGCCTGGCGAGGCTGGTGCGCTCGCTGGCGGAGGTGACCGTTATGGCTGAGCGCCGCAGGGTGCTGGTGGACGCGGTGAGCCGCGTGGAGCACATCAGAGCCGAGTCAGACTGGCTGCGCGAGTTTGAGGCCGACGAGAACCGGTACAAGGTGGGTGCTGGTGGCGGATGCGCGCGATCAAGGCTGACGGAGCCCGCTGCAGGGCAGGATTGCAGGGGCTGTGCTCCAGATGGGCACTCCAAGCTGGACAAGAGCCTGCCACGCACCGCTCAAGTAAAGTAAGAGGCCTGCAGCAGCGCCACAGCGCACGCGCCTCAGCCACGCTTGCGCATAAGGCCACTGGTAAGACGAGTGTCGCCAGCCCACTCAGTTCGCAACCCCCGCTCAGTTTGCCGTGCTCGCGGTGTTGCTCTGACAGGGCCGCGATGCCAGCGCGCGCCTGAACCGCTCGCTCAAGGCTCAGAAGCTGAGGGAGAGCATCCCCGAGGCCACGGAGGCTTTGAAGGTGCAGCTGGAGGAGTGGGCGGCGGTAGAGGGCGCGCCCTTCCTGTATGATGGCCAGGACTACATGGTGCGTGCTGCTGCGTGTGCGCTGATGCAATGCCTGCTGCGCGTGCATACCTGCATTTCCTGTATGACAGCCAGCACTCCTTGGCGCAAATGCCTGCTGTGTGCGTACACCCACTATACCCCCACTGTGTGAACAAGCCTGCAAGACCGGCTGCATGCATATGCTGCTGCATGGCACGTGCTGCTGCAAGACGCAGCTGAGCGCGTGCGTCATGTCACGGTATCCATTATGCTGCCGTGGGCTGGGCGGGCAGCTGCTGCCCTCAAGCTGGGCCTGCGCTTGCAGCTGCTGCGTGAGCGCACAGGGCCCGCCCATGCAAGGCTGGTTCATTGTCAAGCAGATCCCCCTCTGCCCGGTGCACTGCATGCCGCTTCCCTCAGCTGCCTTGAGGCTCTACAGGTCTCAGTCAGCTTCGCTCGCCAGCCCCACCCCCTCTGCCTCTTCCTACCGCACATCCCCTCCTTGCCCTGTGTGCCCCTCTCCCAGCTCGCCCGCCAGCCCCACCCCCTCTGCCTCATCCCACAGCAGATGCCCTGCATGCTCCGTTCGCCCGCCAGCACGTGTGTGCATGGTTTGGGCGCGTGCGTGCCTGCATGCATAGTGTGTGCTTGCGCTTGGGCGCGCCCTGCAGGAGGCGCTGCTGGACCTGCAGGATGCGTATCAAGCGGAGCAGGCAGAGAGGGCAGCCGCACTGAGGGCGCGCCACCAGTCTCGGGACGCCAAGGGCGGCACGCCCCAGAAGGCGCACCCAGCCTCGCCCGCCAAGTCGATGGCGCGCCCGCCTAGCGCCAAGCCCCAGCCCCACACGCCCTCGGGCAGGAGTACGCCTGCCGGGCAGCAGGTGCGCCTTGTTTGAACACACACACGCACACGGGTACAGGCACCCGCACATGAACGCGTTCAGATGTTTGCAGGCTTGTGGGGGCACATTCATGCTGTTGTACTCATGCACTGGGCAATCCTTTCTCTCTCAGCCCTTGTTGAAAAGCGCAGCACGCGTCCCGGCCACCATTACCGCCTAGGGCAGAGACCTGGTTGGCCGCCTTGGCTTGGCACTACCACTGCCAGCCCATCCCCATATGCCACCGCTATCACAGCAATGCTATCATCACCATGATGCGTCCACGCCCCGCGCATCTTGGCCTCTCCACAGCCCCAGCTCCCCAGGAGGCGAGCCACATTTCAGCGCCCCGCCCATGACTCGTGCGTGTGATCCACTGCTGATGACCCACAGTCCCACGCACACCCCCTGCCTGGTGCCTCTCCCCCCTGCTGAGCTCGGCACATCCGCTCGCACAGTGCTGTACACACATCCACACAAATATGCCTACACATGCACGCAGGCCTTGCTGGGCCGCGCTGCCACCATGGCCCAGAACGGCGCCCATGCCTCCCCAGGCACAGCCTTGCTGAGCACCCGCCCCTCTCAATCAGGCGCCCTGTCCTCCCGGTCCACGCACGCACAGCCCACAGGTAGGCAGCAGGCAAGACCCAGAACCTACACAACTGGATAGGCAGCACACAGGTAGGTGGCAGGCAAGACCCAAAACCAACATCAACCAGATAACCGGCACACAGGAACACTACACGCATTACGTGCCCTTTGGACTTAGCACACATTGCCCACAGGCAGGCTGCAGGGGGGATGCGCCTTCAGGGTCACGCACACTCCGCCTGCAGATAGGCTGCAGGCGGCACGCATCTGTGGGGTGGGGTTCAGAACACACACGCGCACGCGCACACGCACACAACACACACAGCCTCTGGTAGGCTGCAAAGGTAAGCAGGGTGAGCCATCGGGAGGACTGTCAAATCTGTTAGCCTCATCACACCTGAATGGTATTTCCTAAAGGAGCTGAGCGTGGTTGAGCAGCCAAGCTTCACTGGCGATCCTTCTGGATTGAGCAACTCCATTCTGCATAGATCATGGGCAGTGTGGGCATACATGCTGAACAAGTGCCCCAGGTGCACCTAAAAGGGGTCATGCCGATGCGGCCCTGGGCACCGGCAGGGGCAAGCAGATTGCACGGAGCACCACGTACACGGCCAAAAGGATGTCCCCCACCCACAACTACCACAAAAACTGTCTCAAGAATCGCTTTTGCGCACTCTACTAAGGGCTCTCTGTGCTTTCCTGACATTCCTTTCTACGGCCCGGCGGCGACAAGAAAATGTCTTCCTGCAGCAGGGGCAGCACAGGCCAGAGCTCTCAAGGACATGGCCATCAGTTGTGCTCGTACCTGCAATCCATGGCTCAAGGTGCATATGCTGTTTGGGCCAACGTGCCCACCCCAAAACACACCCGCTGCACCTGCACGTACAGCAGGGAGGTCTGGCACGGCACCCGCCACCCCACCCCCCCCGGGATTCAGCAGTGCCACCAACACCCCTTCCAGACGTACAAGCTACAGCGACCTTGGAGACAGGCATACCTCAGACGATGGCAAGGTGCGATCCGGGGTGAACTTTGCGAGTGTACGCCTGGCCTGCGTGCCAGCTGGAGAGCAAGGATTGGTTAGCGTCAGGAGCAGCCAGTGGCGACTCTGTTTGGGCCTGCTCCTGAGCCAGCGTTTTGTACCTGCAATGGGGCTGTGGTCGGATTCAAGGGAACACGAGTGAGCTTACCTTGGTGCAACCAACTTGGCTTCTCAACTCTTGTACAAGCAGCGCATGCTGCCGAGGGTGCATTGTCTTTATGCCTGTATGGTTGATTGTTTAAAAGGCTCTAGAATTGTCAGGTCATGGGGTGAAGCCTGCTGCAGCTGTGCATGGCGCCTGCTGGCGCCTCTCATGCGCACATGTGTCTGCATGCGCCGCTCCGTGCATGAGTGCTCACATGAGCCCACTCCATCGGCATGCTTTTTGTGGCAGATGGGGTCACTCTGAGGAGAGTGCAGGCCTTGACTGTGTGCACTGATCCTCCAAAGCTTTGCAAGTGGCCACAGTGCACCGCATGTGAATGACTCATATGGTAGAGGCCATGCCACGCCGCTTAGGGCGGCGGGAAAGCCAAGCTCGCAGCGCGCTGTGCTTGCACGCTTCAGGTGGATGCCATGTGGGGCAAAAGCGCGGAGCGGGATGCGGATGGCTGTGATGCCAGCCGCAAGCGGGGCAAGGACCAGAACCAGGGCTTATTCAGCCCCTCCCCTGTCAAGGCGGCCTCAAGGATCCCACGGCCTGGGCTGGCAAGCCAGTAGGCACAGCATGCTCAACACCACGGCATGCTGAAACTCCACGATTGATTTTCAGCACAGCTGATAAGGGCGCTCACTGCGTGGCTCACCTTATAGAGTGCTTACTGCGTGGCTCACCTTATAGAGTGCTCACTGCGTGGCTCACCTTTTGGGTTTGGTGGCACAGCTTATAGGAACGCTCACTGCGTGGCTCAGCTTATAGGGGCACCCACTGCGTGGCTCATCTTGCGTCTGGGCTGGTGGCACGATGCATGCCCACTGCATGCTCTTGCTGGATCCCTCAGGTCTTCAGCGGCTCCAGATCTGACTCCACTGGATGCATGAGTCAGGCCCTTCAAGCATAGGGCAGTTTAGTTGGTACCACGCGTGTGCGCTCTGGTTGCCTTTTTACCTGGCAGACTGGCATTGACCCTCGTGCATTTGCTACCGGCAGCAGGTGTGCACGAGAAGCGTATGTAGGATGTAAACGCTGGCAGCACTGGGTTTTCCTTTGTGCGCATCGAAGGGGCCTGCATGTTGTACATAGATCTGCTCTGCACCATACGCCTGCACACAGAAACTTTCCATGGACTTAAAAGAGAGGGTATGCTAGCCCCAAATAATTTGGTCTTCTGAATTCGTCATTGGAACATTTATGCCTGCATCATAAGACTGCAACCATGTGCTTCCTTTCGTTCTGCAGGTGCCTCTGTGCATGGCACTGCTTTGTAACAGCTTTTTAACTGATTGTTGTAAAAACCCTAAAGAAAGCTTACCCTGCCCCGTTTTGCCTTTACCCTCCTCCTGCCGATGAAGAATTGTTTGGTGCTTGCACTGGGTGCATGGCCCCCCTGACCTATGCCATGCCACCAGGGTGGTTTTGGAGGGCGCTTTCTCACACTTTGGAAAGGCCTGACTTATCAGATTGTCTACCAACACTTCGGGCCAAGACTTGCCTCCTTCAGATGCACATAAGCGCTACAACTCTAGTTTCAATTTAGGGTTAACACCAGCCTGGCCGACAGCCAGAAAGCATTTGGATTTGGCTATCTGGCTGATGACACAAAAGGCAAGATATACTAGTGGCTCTGCCAGAGGTGGGCCAGTTTCTGAGTGTGAAGAGAAAATACCTAAATACATCACCTTTGCGCAAGCAGCCTGAGCTCCAAACCTGACAGCCAAACAAACCAACAGAAACTACACGTGTCCTAGCCACAGGGAAGCAAAAGGTCTTTTGCAAAGGGCTCTGTCCTGTACAGAACCATGTACGCAATGAGCTGCGGCAAGCATGGGTCTGGCTGCATGCTCAGACAATGCTGTCACCGACTTGCTATACTAAAATGGACATATCAGCACCACGCTTTTGAAATTGAACCACCTCTGACTTTGCTGTGTTGATGGTGAGGTGTTTGGAGCATGCTTAGACTGTAAGCCTGTTAAGTATGATTTGCAACTTGAAGGCACCTAGAGCATTAGCTAGCAGATTCAGGTCATCCGCATACATGTGCGTGACACACACACATCCTCTGACGCGGTGACTGCACCTTGCACTCCCTCAGCAATCATACAAGGGTTACAAGGATCACAAGAAAATGGCCTTCAGTCAAGAAGTGCGACTGCTAGCTTGCTCATAAAAAACTATCAGTGCATGCAGGAAGAAATATAGCTTATTGTTTTCCTGGCCCAGAAAAGCAGAGACATTGTTTAAGCCTGTGGAAGAAAAAAGGGAAGCATAAGTCCTTCGGAGAGAGACAACATGTGGATGGGTGCAGTGGAAAAGGACGTGTTGCTCATCCTGTACATCATGAGCATTACACAAGTCACAAGTAGGAGAGGTATTG
>LFCJ01001440.1_pt1 | contig 16584 bp, 24 predicted proteins | sample 643141 | NCBI WGS metagenome assembly LFCJ01 (sample SAMN03766243, study PRJNA286221) | soda lake metagenome | biome: soda lake; feature: Kulunda steppe; material: water; isolation source: sample B1-Br-g2 brine of Lake Bitter-1 | place: Russia: Kulunda steppe | collected 2010-07 | reverse complement strand
AGTTTAGCAACTAATCGAACTGAAGTAACGTATAGCTATCGCATATAATCTCGCTAAGTTTTGCAGTGCCTACCTGTGACCAATGAATCGTCAAAAGGGACTCCTTTTTACTGCGCCCTCATGCTCTGTATTCAGCAGGCAACTCTTGTCATCTACTGAGGAGTTCAACAGAGCAGTCTCAATCACGACTACTGCCGATCGAGACCCGATCGGCTGGCCCGCTCCGGTAGACGGCATAGAGGATCAACACGGCGATTGCAAAGTCGAAGCTGTGTTCGACGAGGTGGTGGATGGTCATCGGGACCAGCCCGAACACGGTTCCAAGACCGATCATGGACCGACCCACGAGCAATCCGAGGACGATCGTAATCAACAGGTAGCGAGTCGATCGACGCCGGCGGTAGGCGACGACGCCACAACAGAAGAGAATCGTCGTCCCGATGGCAGCGAGGATAATAATAGCCAACAGTATGGGTGCCAGTTGTGGGTCCAGCCACGGAACGTCGAACGGGCTCGTGTAATCCATATCCGCTACTCTACTCTACGTCAGTAGAAGAGGAACGTATGTGCTTCGATAATTCGTCAGGCAACTATCGTGTGTATCGATCCCCGTTCGGGTATCTGCTGTGCTCGATCGGAAAACGGTTATATTGATCGAGCACTTTAGGCCCGTTCTCAGTCCCCGGGAACGGGTTGACCGTCTTATGCTGGCCGAATAAGTAGCATTGAGTAGTCCCTACTCGATATACCGGGACCGATCCACATGAGCGAGACTCGACGACAGATCCGTAGGCACGTCCACACGAACGCAGGGATTCATTTCAACGAACTCGTCAGGGAGTCCGAGTACGCTCCCGGCCAGATTCAGTACCACGTCCGTCGACTGCTCGGCGAGGACGAACTCGTTCGCAACGAGTTCTACGGCCAAACGCACTACTACCCGCCCGGATACGACGAGTGGGAACGCGCCGCGCTGGCGTTGTTTCGGCGCGAAACGGCCCGCGAAATCGTCGTCTACCTCATCGAGAACGAACCCGCAGGCCCCGCTGGCGTCGTCAAAGAACTCGATATCGCCCGGAGTACCCTCGAATACCACCTCGGACGGCTCGTCGAACACGAGATTGTCGAAAAAACGTACGACGATCGCAACCACGTCACCCTCCAGCTTGCCAACCCCGACCGAACCGCGCCGTTGCTGTCGGTCGTCGAACCGACGGTCCCCGATCGGCTGGTCGATCGGTTCACGCGGCTCGTCGATCGATTACTCGAAAACACGGCTCCAGAGTGAGCGCGGCGGTGTCGATCGACTTATACGGGCACGAATCCGTATCAGGCCCAGTGTGTGGATCGAGACGAGCCTGCCTGATACTCCCGAGAGACGGAGGCCACAGTTCTTGTCGGACGACCGCTTCGCAGCGCTTCGACCTGTTGGTCGTGAAATCGCGAACACTTAGTACGGTGGCTTGTAACAGTGTCACCCATGGGATTCGACGAGATGGATGTCGACACGATCTGGATGGACGGGGAGTTTGTCGACTGGGATGAGGCACAGATTCACGTGCTTACCCACGGCCTCCACTACGGCTCCGGCGTCTTCGAGGGCGCACGCTGTTATGACACCGCGGAGGGGCCTGCGATCTTCCGCTGGGAGGAACACCTCGATCGGCTCTTTCAGTCTGCCAAACCGTACGAGATGGATATCGGCTTCTCGAAGGACGAACTCACCGAGGCGACGATCGAGCTCATCCGACGTCAGGAACTCCCCTCGTGTTACATTCGGCCGATCGCTTACTACGGCTACAACTCACTGGGCGTTAGCCCGAAAGACTGCCCCACAAAGACGGCGATCGCCGTCTGGCCGTGGGGGGCCTATCTCGGTGAGGAGGCCCTCGAAGAGGGTATCGACGTGATGATCTCCTCGTGGCGCAAACACGCCTCCAGCCAGATCCCGACGAACGCGAAGACGACCGGTCTCTACGTCAACAGCATGCTCGCCGGCGAGGAGGCCCGCCGCAACGGGTATGCAGAGGCGATCGTCCTCAACAAGGAAGGTCACGTCGCCGAGGGGCCCGGTGAGAACATTTTCCTCGTCCGTGATGGTGAGGTCTACACTCCCGGCCTCTCCGAATCGATCCTCGACGGTATCACCCGCGACACCGTCATCACGCTCGCTGAGGAACTCGGCTACATCGTCCACGACAACGTCACGATCTCCCGTGGCGAGCTTCACACGGCCGACGAGCTGTTCTTTACCGGCTCTGCCGCCGAAGTCACCCCGATCCGGATGGTCGACAACGTCGTCATCGGTGACGGCTCCCGTGGCCCGATCACCGAGGACATCCAGTCGCGGTTCTTCGAGGTCGTCGAGCGCGAGACCGACGCGCACGACGAGTGGTTCCACTACGTCTAGAGAGCTTTTCTGCTGCGTTCTGAGCGACTGGCACACAAATACGAACGCCAGTCATCGACACTCGGCAACCTGTCGATCAGAACCCCCGCATCCGTTCAGGTGAGCGACGCTCATGGCCGTGAGTTGCGGTGGGGATACCTGGCTCCCCGAATCACCGATCGTTAGTTGTCAGTACTGATTTGGACGGTCACCGAATCGCCATCTTGCAGTACGTACTCGGCCGGATCGACCGCGTCGTCACCCACGGTGGCTACCAGTTCGGTGTTCGACTCTGCCGTGTCGTAGGTCGTGCCGTCGTACCGAAGGACGTACTCCCCGTTCGATGCCTCGAACTCGAAATACGGGAGACGATCGATCCCTTCCGCGATCGTCACCGGCTTCTCTCCTTCCATGTACCAGTACTCATCGTCTTCGTGAAAGTGAAAGTCGAGCGATTCGTTTTCGGCGTGTTCGGCCTGGAACCGATCGGCATCGAGGTCGATCGGATCGTCGTCGATGAGGATCTCGATCGTTCCACGGCCGTGGAGGTCGTGTTGTCTCGTCCCGTCGACGACACAGCCAGCCAGAAGCGGGCTGGCCGAGACAGCAACGATGACGGCTCGTCGCTTCATACCGGAATGGAGAGCCGACGGCCCAAAACTGTCCCGTCTCGCTCCCAGAATGCTGGAATCGATGCGGAGCCGATCGGTTCCGTCCGATCTGGAGAGAGTCCAGTATCGAAACGCGGTCAGTCGTCGTTTGCTTTCTCTCCTTTGCTGGTCGTCGCCTCGTCAACGACGTCGATCGAGACGCCGGCGTCCATGCCGCGATTCCGATTTGCATCACCGAATCCGGCGCTTAGCACGCGTGTCAGTGCGTCTTCGACGTCCTCGTCGAGTTCCGTGATTTCGTGGGACTCGACTTCGATAACGAACCCGGTCGTGATGTTCGGCGAGGTCGGCAAGAACAGCACCTCTCGGCCGTCGTCGGTCGTCTTGCCAGTCTTGAACGCCGTCATCCGGAGCCCGTCCCAGACCTCGAGTTTGACGGGTTTCTGGAGCGACTCCTGTTCGCCGAAGGCGGTTTCGGCAGCCATCTTCGAGGCGTTGTAGACGACCCGAACGACGGGAACGCGGTTGGCGACGTCGTCGACGAGGCGTTCGACAAGCCCGCCGACCGTCGTCCGCATCAGATAGCCCACCGAGAACGTGAGGATGATGAAGACGGTGATCGCGACGATCACGCGGAGAAACTGCGCGAGCTGTTCACGAGTCTGTTGAGCCTGGCCACTCTCGCCGGGGATAAGGGGGCGAAGGGCGGCATCGTCCAGAATGAGACCGGGAGTCACGCCGGCGGCGAGCCCATAGAGCCAGTAAATGACGTAGAGAGTGATGAGGATCGGGCCGAGAACGATCAGCCCACTCGCGAAATCCCGCTTCCACGAAGCCATGTACGACATCTCACACTACCGGCTAATGAGCCCTTCCCTTTACCGGCCGACGATCGCTCGAACGGCGAACCGGAGGTTCTCTTTTCGTTCCATCGCCCGTCGATAAAAGTACGATTTCCAGCGATCGCCGTAGGGTGTGTACTGCCAGACATCGTACTCCGCTGTGAGTTCCATCTGGGCGTCCTCACGAACGCCTGTCAGCATCTGGATCTCGAACGGCGTTCCGTGTTCGTCGTGGAGTTCGATCGCTCGATCGATCATCACCGGATCGTGGCTGCCGACTGCGATCCCGTCGTCGTACTCCTCGAAGGCGTACTCCAGTAGTGTCTCGTACTCGTGGTCGACTCTCGCTTTGTCTTTGTACGCGATGTCGGCCGGCTCGTCGTAGGCTCCCTTGACGAACCGCACCTTCCCGGGAATGTCGGCGAGTCGTTCGACGTCCGCCCGGGTTCGTTTGAGGTTGGCCTGGACGCAGACGCCAGCACCGGACTCCTGGTCCGACGAGGAGCCCCGGCCGTCGGAGTGTCCACCGTCAGCGTGTTTTCGCGCGAGTTCCTCGAACGTATCGAGTGTCACGTCTGTCGTCGTGTGGTCTTCCATATCGATCCAGACGAACACGTCCTCTGTGGCCGCGGTGTCGACGATCGCTGTGACCTCCTCGCGGAAGACATCGTTACCGAGATCGAGTCCGAGCTGTGATGGTTTGACCGAGATGCAGGCGTCGAAATCGGTCGCCGCGATATCCGAAGCGAGCAATCGGTACTCCCTCGCGTCCTCGCGAACCGCCGCTCGATCGTCGTGGTGCTCACCGAGCAGGTTGACGATCGCCTTGATACCGCGATCGTTCAGCTCCCGGACGTGATCGAGGGCTTTAGCCGCCGTCTCCCCCGCAACGAACCGGTTTGCGATCGGTGGGATCATACACTACCTATCGGACGCCTCACAGAAGGACGTTCGTGGCGGACCGACGGTTCGCCGGACCACGGACGGGACGATGGGGCGCCGAACCGCTCCGGGCGGTCAGTCGGCTACGGCCGGAACATCGCCGTCGTCCTCGGCACCGAGCATCGCCTGCAGGTCCCGTTCGGGCGTCTCGATCGCCTGCAGGCCGAACTCCTCGTTGAGCAAGTCGACGACCTCGGGGGTGAGGAACTCGGGGATCGTCGGGCCGATACGGATATCTTCGACACCGAGACTGAGCAGTCCGAGCAGGACGGCGATCGCCTTCTGCTCGAACCACGAGAGGACGATGCTGAGTGGGAGGTCGTTGACCCCACAGTCGAAGGCGTCGGCGAGTTCGGTCGCGATCTTCACCGTCGAGATCGAGTTGTTGCACTGACCCAGATCAATGTACCGGGGAATCTCCGTTCCGGGAACGGTCCCCATCTCGAGGTCGTTGAACCGGAACTTGCCACAGGAGGTCGTCATGACGACACAGTCATCGGGAATCTGTTTCACCAGTTCGCGGTAGTAGTCCCGTCCCGGCGTCGGCCCGTCACAGCCTGCGACGACGAAAAACCGGCGGAGGTCGCCCGACGCGACCGCCTCGACGAGATCGTCTTTCAGTTCGAGCACCGGCTCGTGGTGGAACCCCGTCGACACCGTGTCCGTCGCCTCCCAGTCGACCGCCGGACAGTTCGTTGCCGTCTCGATGACCGGGCTGAAATCGTAGCCGTCGATCGACTCGACGCCCTCGAGACCCGTCGCACCGGTGGTGAAAAACCGATCGCGGTACTCGTCTCTGGGTGGCTGGACGCAGTTCGTCGTGGCGACGATCGCGCCCGGAAAGTCGGCAAAGAGACGGCGCTGATCGTGCCAGGCACCGCCGACGTTCCCCTTCAGGTGGTCGTAGTTCGCGAGTTCGGGGTAGCCATGCGCCGGGAGCATCTCGGAATGCGTGTACACGGTGATGGTCTCCTCGTGTTTCGTCTGTTCGAGAAGCTGTTTCAGACCATAGAGGTCGTGGCCCGTGACCAGGATCGGCTGTCCGTCGACGCCGTTCTGGGGCACCTCCGTCGGTTCGGGGACGCCGAGTTCGGTGGTGTGAGCGTCGTCGAGCAGCTCCATGACGTCGATCGCCGCACCGCCGACTTCGAGTGCAAGATCGACGTGGTCAGCCATGCTGAAGTTGACGTTCGTCAGCGACGAGTAGAGCCCCTTGTGGACGACACCATCGACCTCGGGATCGCGGTACCCCATGTCCCGGGCGTGCATCGCGTAGGCGGAGATTCCTTTGAGTCCGTAGGTTACCAGCTCCTGCAAGGCGTTGATATCCGGCTCCTTTCCGCAGACACCACGGACGGTACAGCCACCCTCCGGCGTCTGTTCACACTGGTTGCAGTCCATACGGCAGCCATCGACCGACCGACGGATAAGGGAGGATGAGAATTCCTATCGCCGTACAATGGTAGTGAATATGTTCGGCGACACGGTATTGATCCGTCGGTTCCCCACCCATCGCATCGCGCTACTTGGGGTGTCGATCGGACGAACGGGGCACGACGGAACCACCGCCGATTAAGACACCGGGGTTCGTCCCGGCTCATATGGCAGTTATCGAGACGATCGTCGTCGCGTTCTGGGCGATGTTGCCCGCCTACGTTCCCAACAACGCTGCGGTGCTGGCCGGTGGCGGCCGACCGATCGACGGTGGACGGACGTGGGGGGACAAACGGTTGCTCGGAGACGGAAAGACATGGCGTGGAACGGCTGCGGGAATTCTCGCCGGGCTGGCACTCGCAGGGGTTCTCACGCTCATCGCGGACGACGTCAGCGCGGCGGTCGGGATCGACGTCCCGGCGTTCGAGCCGCTCGCCGCGATCGGGCTCGCAGCCGGGGCAATGCTCGGAGACATCCTCGCCTCGTTTCTCAAGCGCCGGTCCGGTCGCCAGCGCGGGGCGATGTTTCCCGGGCTCGACCAGCTCGATTTCGTCGTCGTCTCGCTCCCGCTGACCGCCCTGCTTGCGACCGACTGGTTCCGTGCGGTGTTCACGTGGGACGTGATCCTCGTCGTCGTCGTGCTCACACCGATCCTGCACGTGACGACGAACATAATCGCCTACAAACTCGGCCTGAAAAACGAGCCCTGGTAACCGGCGTCGGACTGATTCTCGATCGAGTCTCCGAACGGGACTTACATGAGTCTACACGGCGTACACACCAGTATGGCAGACAGCGAGCTCGCCGATCGAGAGTGTATCGCGTGTACTACCGACGACGACCCACTGGAGGGCGAGGAACTGGCGGAGTACTACGAGGGGATCGACCAGGACGTCTGGGAGATCGTCGACGAACACCACCTCGAAGGGACCTACGAGTTCGAGGACTTCCGTGACGCACTGGAGTTCACGAAGGAGGTCGGCGAACTCGCCGAAGACGAGTGGCACCACCCCGATATTCATCTCTCTTGGGGCGAGGTCGTCATCGAGATGTGGACCCACAAGATCGACGGCCTGTTCGAGACGGATTTCATCATGGCCGCCCGCATGGACCGGATGCACGAGGAGTACGCATCCGAGGAGTGAGGGCGGGGTTCGATCGAACCCGTTCAGTCCGTGATCGAGAGCCGTCCGGCCAGTCGGATATCCGATCCCGGGTTTTATGCGGACGAGCGCGTACCAGCTCGTATGGATATCGAGACCATCCTCTCGAAGCCACCGGATCCCCGGTCTCACAGCTTTCCGGACTACTCGTTGCCCCAGGGAGAGCCAGTGATGCCGATCGCAGTCACCCACGACGAGCTTTCGACGCTTCTGTCGCTTTACGAGACGTTCGCGGCCGTCGATCCGACCGGGATCGAGTCGAACCCGTTTCTCAAAGCCACGACCGACCTCCTCGAGCAGACGTTCGGTGTCCCCCACTACCGACCGGACGAGCAGCTCCACGACGACATCGCGTCCATGCTCAACGAGTTCTCGGACGACCTCGCTGGCGACGAGTTCGGGGTCGTCGATGCGACGCCGGCCCATCACAAGACGCTGTATTTTTTTCTCACTTCCTGTCGGGGGTACTACGCAGCCCCACACATCCAGTTCGAGCCGGCTCCCGAGGCAGTCGACACGCTGTATCAGATCTACGACCGGGTCGTCGACCAGGAAATGTACCTCAAGCGACCGGAGACTGTCCTGGAGTGAGCCGCTGGTCACTCTCTCGGGAGCGAGTACGATCGCAACCGACGATCGAGACGGTCGCTTCCGTCCGGCCGTATCAAACCGCTTATTTCGATTCGGCGCGCCTGTCCGGACAATGACGAACCAGGATCTTATCGACGCCCTGCGCGCCGCGGAGGCCGTGCAGTTCGGCGAGTTCGACCTCTCTCACGGCGGGACCAGCGAGTACTACGTCGACAAGTACCTTTTCGAGACCGACCCACGCTGTCTCGACGCGATCGCGACAGCCTTTGCCGATCGACTCGACGGCGACGACAAACTCGGTGGCGTCGCCCTCGGTGGCGTTCCGCTTGCGGCCGCGACCAGCGTTGCCGCAGACGTTCCGTACGTCATCGCCCGCAAACAGCGCAAGGAGTACGGCACCGGAAACCTGATCGAGGGCCGACTCGACGAGGGCGAGGACGTCGTCGTTGTCGAGGACATCGTCACGACGGGAACGAGTCTCGTCGACGCCGTCGAGGCACTTCGCGATGCTGGCGCGACCGTCAACCGTGCCCTCGTCGTCGTTGATCGCCAGGAGGGCGGCCGCGAGAATGTCGAAGATGCGGGCGTCGAGATGGAGGCACTGCTGACCGCTGCCGACCTGCTTGCCGATCGGGAGTAACGAGTAGGGAGTACTATATCGGAACTGACGAGCTGAGAGGATCGCACGGCCAGCGGATCGGCCACGCCTGTTAGCGATCCGTAGCCACGATGGCAGGTGTCCACGGTACCAACAACTGTTATACCCGCCTTCGTGGTACCACGGCTGGCCGCCGTGAGTCTGTCGTCGGTCGACGCCGCTCGATCGAGCGATCGGGCTACGGCGGGAGTGTGATCAGCATGACCGACATTACCGAACTCGTTCGCCGCGATCCCGAGGAGATCTGGAGCCAAGGTAATTTCGACGTCATCGACGAAATCTTCGCCAGCGAATTCATTTTGTACGACCCGGCCGCGGGCGAGGTGCCGTACGATCGCGAGGACTACCGCGAGTACGTCGAAACCTACCGCGAGGCCTTTCCCGACGTCGAGTACACAGTCGAAACCGCGATCGCCGAGGGAGCGATCGCCACGATCCGCTACACTGCACGCGGGACCCAGGAGGGCGAGTTTATGTGACTCGACCCCACCGGCAATCGCGTCTCCGTTTCCGGCATGGAGATGTACCGCGTCAAGGACGATCGGATCGTCGAACTGTGGACGAGCTACGACGCGCTCGGGCTGTTTCAGGAACTCGGCGTTGTCCCGCCTGTCGAGGACCTTGTCGACGAACTGGCGTGACTGCCCGTCCGCTGCGGTGGCGTTGCTCGTTTCCGTCTCGCTTCGAGCACGTCGGTCGCCGGAAAGATGGCCGCGAGAACATCGAGGACGCCGGCGTCGAGGATCATTCGATCACCGCTAACACGTCAGCGATCGCTCCGATCCGGTGATCCGGCTGTCGATCGCCTGTTAGCGGTTCGCCGTCGACGTCGCCGTTCCCATCGGGATCGAACAGCACCGTCTCCAGTCCAACCGCGTTCGCGCCCTCGATATCGGCCTCGATATCGTCGCCGACCATCATCGCCTCGTTCGGCCACCGATCGAGCCGTGCCAGTGGCAAGGTGAACATGACCGAACCGGGCTTCTCCCGGCCCGTCTCCTCGGAGGTCAGTAGCAGGTCGATATACGGTCCGATCCCGAGCCGATCGAGCTTTTCGAGCTGAATGCGCGTCGTCAGATTAGTGACTATCGCGATATCCACGCCCCGGTCTTGCAGGGTTGTCAGCGTCTCTTCGACGTCGGGATAGAGACGCATTGCATCGAGATAGGCGCTCCAGAACGCCTCACCGATCGCCTTCGCGTCACCGGGATTGGCTGTTCCCGTCTGCAGTTCGAGGCCGCGTTTGAAGTAGAGAAACCGCTCATGGCTCGCTGCCGTGCCGGGAATCTCGCGTTTGACGTCGTGACGGCCACGCTGGTACAGCGACTCGAACGCTTCGCGATCGAGTTCGTACCCACGATCGCAGGCGGTTTCGAGCGCAGCCGCCTTCCCCGCCTCGTTACACGGCGGGTACGGGTAGAGCGTGTCATCGAGGTCGAAACAGACCGCGTCGATCGACATACCGTCCCTGTTGTCGAGCGACAGCAAAACGAGTACCGGTCCCACAGTGCCGGGCGTCCGGACACGCGGGCGCTGGGCGTCCGGACACGCAGGCGATTGGACCATCCCGTCGAGTGGCCGATCGGACTCACCCCTCGTCCCGATATCGCCGGTACCGGACAACCGCACCGGCGATCGCGAGAAAGCCGACAATCACGAGCGAGCCGCCGACGATCCACTGGCCGCGAAATCCGATCAGCATTGCGCCGAGGCTGGCACCGAAGAGTCCGGCGTGGACGAGGACGGCGACGGTGATGAACGCAAGCAGCGTGCTCGACGATCCCTCGGAGAAGGCCCGATCGAGGTCGCCGTCCCGATCGGCAGAGCCGTCTGCGAACGGATCGCCGCCCGAGTCGCCACCGAACGAATCGTCGAGTGGATCATCTGCAAAGGGGTCCTCGAGCGGGTCGTCTGCAAACGGGTCAGCGAGCGGATCGTCGTCATCTGGTGGATCGAAACCCACACCTGAACCTACGTTCTGGACGACAAAACCCTTCGGCAAGCGGTACAAGATACTCTAGAACCGGCCACGGCCTGGACCGCCGGGACCACCCGGTCCTCCAGGACCGCCTGGGCCACCTGGTCCGCCGCCGAGTTGGAACTGGTTTGGCGCGCGAACGTTCTGGGTCCGTTTGACATACTCACCGTAGGCGAGGCCGACCACGAGGCCAATGAGATGAGCCATGTGGGCAACGTTCCCGCCACCGCCGGTGCCGATGAAGAAGACGCTGATGACTGCCGTCCCCGCAGTGAGCAGCCAGATCGGCACTGGCAAAATGAAGTAGAGGTAGACCTTGAGACTTGGGTTCAGGATCGTCAACACGCCCATGATCGCGAGTGCGGCCCCGCTGGCTCCGAGGACGCTCGCCGGAACACCTTGTGCGAGTGCGAGTCCGACCTGTCCGAGTCCAGCGAGGACGCCGCTGACGATGAAGAGAATCGCGAACTTTTTCGAGCCAACGTAGCGCTCGACGAGCGGGCCGAAAAAGAATATCACGATGCTGTTGAAGACGATATGGAAGATGTTCACTGGACTGTGAGCGAAGATCGACGTGATCCACGTCCAGATGTATTCGATGTTCCACGAGGAGAGGGTAAACAGCGAGTTGTGCAGGGCCTGGCCACCGATCAGCAGCGCAATCCACTGAAAGAGGAAGGTGAGCCACATCAACGCGAGGAACGTGTAGGTGACGTTCCCGCGGAAGTAGCCAAGCGGCCCTCCCGTTCCCGTATCGAACGGCAGTCTGTCCGTCAGGCTCTTCGATCTTGCCGTCTTCCCCCCGTTGTTGATACTATCGTCGAACCCGCTGTCGAAGACGCCTTGCGGGTCGTTCCAGTTGTTCAGCCCGGAACAGTCGTGGTTCTCCGGCAACCGGTGTTCCGAACAGTAGGTTCCCCCACAGTGCCGGCAGTTGTACGGCATGCTTTCGTTTTTCCCACACACGTCGCACTTGGCCATTGATCGGGCCTATGCGTGGCAAAGCTAAGGGAGTTGGGGTTTCCCACGGGTGCTGCCACCAGCCTGCCCGCGACGGACGTTTTTTGATGGAGCGGGCCGCAGTTCGTCCCGTGCAAGAGTACGAGCGCAAACAACTGCTCGAACGCGTCGAGCGCGACGGTGCGACCGTCGGTGCGGATATCCCGGAGACGATCGCGGTCCAGGGAGAGGAGATCGACCTCCAGCAGTTCGTCTTCGAGATCAAGCGCCGCGAGACGGTCCCGCCCGGCGAACGCGATCGCGTCGAGCAGGCCAAACGGAACCTGCGACGCGAACGCCTCGATCGACTCGAGCAGATCGAGGAGGGAGCGATTAGCCGCGAGACCGGGGACGAACTCGCCACGACCATTATTGGAATCGATCGAGCGCTGAACGCTCTCGAGAGTCTCGGTCCGACGGATCTCGAACGCGAACAGAGCGCCCAGCAGGCCGCCGACAAGAAACGCTGGATGTCGTTCCTGAAGAAGGCACTCGGAGAGGACGACGGCAGTGCCAGACGGAGGGGCCACTAATGGCGACGAACGCCGAGATCGCCGGCCGGTTCGAGGAGTTCGCCGACCTGCTCGAAGCCGACGGCGTCGAGTACAAACCACGTGCCTACCGCCGCGCAGCGGACAACATCCGAACCCACCCCTCGCCGATCGCCGCTGCCGTCGCGGATGGTGATCGCGACGCGATCGAGGAGATCGACGGCGTCGGGGACGCGATCGCCTCGAAGATCGTCGAGTACGTCGAGACCGGGACGATCGAGGAACTCGAAGAACTGCGTGCCGAGTTCCCGATCGACATCGCGGACATCACTCGAATCGAGGGCGTCGGGCCGAAGACGGCCGGGAAACTGTATCGGGAACTGGGCATCGAGACTTTAGACGACCTCGAAGCCGCTGCCGAGGCCGGCGAGATCCAGTCGGTCACGGGATTCGGGCCGAAAACGGAGGAAAACATTCGCGAGAACATCGAGTTCGCACGCGAGGTCGGCCAGCGCCAGTTGCTGGGCGAGGCACGGCCGCTCGCAGATGACGTACTCGCGTTCCTCGAATCCGTCGACGCCGTCGATCGCTGTGAGGTCGCCGGCTCGATTCGGCGGTGGCGCGAGACGATCGGCGACGTAGACGTCCTCGTCGGGACGGAGTCTGGCGAGGACGTTATCGAGACGTTCGTCGACTGGGACTCCGTCGACAGCGAAATCGAGTCCGGCCCCGAGAAGGCGAGCGTGCGGGTCGGCGAAATTCGGGTCGACCTGCGCGTGGTCGTCCCCGACGAGTTCGGCTCCGCGCTGCAGTATTTTACCGGCAGCAAAGACCACAACGTCACCTTGCGCAACTACGCGATCGATCGGGAGATGAAGCTAAACGAGTACGGTGCCTTCGATGTCAGCGATGTCGAGGACCACGAGGCAGACCAGCGCATCGGCGATCGCGTGGCTGGCAAGTTCGAGGCGGAGATGTACGACGCGCTCGGTCTCGACTGGATCCCGCCGGAGTTACGCGAAGATCGCGGCGAGATCGAGGCGGCGGCAGAGGGGACGTTGCCCGACCTGCTCACGCACGAGGACATCCGTGGGGATCTGCACACGCACACCGGCTGGTCGGACGGAACCAACACGATCTCGGAGATGGTCGAGGCAGCCGAAGCCCGCGGCTACGAATATTACGGGATCGCAGATCACGCAGAGGGTCCCGGCGTCGTCGGTGATATGGGCCTCACCGACGTGCAGATCCTCGAACAAGTCGAATCGATCCGCGAGGTCGACGCTGCGTCCGATATCGAGGTCTTCGCCGGAATCGAGGCGAACGTCGATGCCACCGGCGAGATCGAACTCAGCGACGAGGTCGTCGACGCACTGGACGTGATCGTCGCCTCACCCCACAGTGGACTCGACCAGGATGCTGAGACCGCTACCGAGCGCCTCGTTCGGGCAATCGAGAACCCGGCGATCGACGTCCTTGGACATCCGAGTGGCCGGCTGCTGAACGAGCGATCGGGGCTCACGTTCGACGCCACCACACTCGGCGAGGCGGCTGCGGCCGCGGACACCGCACTCGAAGTCAACAGCAACCCTCGCCGACTCGACCTCTGGGGGAGTGCCGTCCAGGCAGCGATCGAGGCGGGGGCACCGATTGCGGTCAACACCGACGCCCACCGGACGTCGACGCTCGAATACATGCGCTGGGGCGTCCATACCGCGCGTCGCGGCTGGGCCGAACCCGCAGACGTAATCAACACGTGGGAACTCGACGAGTTGCGCGAGTTTCTGCACTAACTGCCTTGCCAGACTCGATCGGCTGACACTCCATGAAACTGCTCCTCGACGTCATGTGTGGCGGGCTCGATTCCTATCTGCGAATGTGTGGCTACGACACCGTCTACGCGGGCGATCGGGATCTCGAAGCCGACGATCGGCTCCTCGCAGCCGCCCGCCGCGAAGGACGAACGATCATCACGCGGGACGTCGAACTCGCAGCTCGGGCCGACGAGTCGATCCTCCTCGACTCACGCGACGTCGAGACACAGCTGTCTGAGCTTGCCACAGCGGGACTCGACCTCTCGCTTTCGGCCGATCCCGAACGCTGTGGCCGGTGCAACGGTCCGCTCGAACTGGTCCCGGAGACGGCATCGACACCCGACTATGCACCCGACCCTGGCTCGATCGACGTCTGGCAGTGTACGCGCTGTGGCCAGCACTTCTGGCGTGGGAGTCACTGGGACCGCGTGGCAGCGACGTTCGCAGCACTCGACTGCGACGGCGAGGACTGAGACGAGAGTTTCGTTCACCGTTCGTAACTGATCGACTCACCGAACCGATCGCTCCCACCTCAAACGTCTTTTTTATGGCCGGTGACAGTCGCGCTATGTCAGAAGAGACTGACCACCTCGATCGTGCTGGCAGACAGGCAGCGTACATCACCCAAGAGTGGAGCGACGATCCGGCGATTATGCAGACACAGGCGCTTTGCTACGTTGGCCTCCAGCTCGAACGGATCGCGGACGCACTCGAGGACGATCAGTAGACGGCGACGTCGTCGAACCGACCGTCGTATGCGATGTGTCGCGGATGTGTCGGCTCGATCCCGGAGAGAAAGAGCCGATCGGCCTTCTTCCACGTGTTCTCATAACAGAGGTGAGCGAGTTCACTCCCCGTCGTCCGCAGTCGCTGCAGGCCGTTCTTGTGGACGATCCGACGGGAGACGCCGGCCTGTAGCGCGTCGAGGATATCGGCTTCAGTTTCCAGTCCGGGCTCGAAGGCAGCGTGGGCGATGCCGATCGAACTCGGGAGATGGGCGTACGACGACGTAAACGGCGGCAGCGAGACGCGCTCGGTGAGCGTGCGTGCGCGGCGGTTGTGTGATGGCAGGTGTTTCGGGTTGAAGACCTCGACAGCATCGATGACGGCTGCATACTCGTGGATATCGGCTTCGGTGAGACTCACGGTGGCGAACTCTGGATGTGGCGCGAGCACCGTCGCGTTCTGCCGTTCGAATTCGGCCATCGCCGCATCAAGCGGAATGAAATCCGGGACGGGCTCTTCGAGGCCGAGGGCGAGGACGTGTTTTCGATTTTTCCACGATCCGGTGAACACCTCGCGAGCCGGCACGACGAGTACGTCGTCGGTCGAGTACTCCCGTGCCTGTCGCTTTATTTCCGGCAGTCGGGTGAAATGTGGCGCGTAGACGATCGCATCGAGGTTCGCGTTGCGTGCGCGTTCGATGACGCGATCGGTGAGCACCTTTACGTGACAGTCGACTTGAAACTCTGCTCCATCACTCACGATTGTGGTCTGCTTATGAGGGTAGGAGGTTAGTGGTTCTGATTCGATCGCCGAGTGTGACGAGTTCGATCGGGCCACCGCCGGCCATATGTTGGTACCCGGATGCGGACTGCTGCGAAAAGATCATTACCACAGCCCATCCATATCCTGAGAGAATGGCCTGGCAATGTGGTATCGAGGGCTGCGGGACGGTGTTCGAGGATGTCGAGTCGGCGGTGGTCCACCAGGCGACAGAGCACGAGCGTCGCGAGTGCAAAGTCTGTGGAACCATCGTTCCGGACGGCTATCTGGCGATTCGCCATGCGTTCACTGAACACAGCCGCGCCGAATACGTTCGCGCGTACGGTGCCAGTTCCGAAGCGGTCCGCAAACGCGAGAAACTTCTCGAAGAAATCAACGCTGAAGCGCACATGCAGACGATCGCTGAGGAGCTAAAACGGTAGCGCTCACAGCTGACCGGGGTCGCCAGTCGGTCATACCGGAGAACCCATCTGTTGGCGTCTAATTCAGCCGATCGAGATATTGTTGCCGCCAAAGATATTATTACGCCGATAGATAATTTGTATACAAACACTCGGCGTACTGTTGCCCGTGCGTTACGTTGAAGTCTTGATTCCGGCCGGTCGCCAGTCCGACGTGCGCTCGATTCTCGACGACGAGGGGGTGAACTACGTCGTGAGTCACGAGGTGAGCGGGCAGCAGTACACCGCTGCCGTCAGGTTTCCGCTCCCGAGCGAGGCGGTCGAACGCGTCCTCGATCGATTGACCCAGGCCGGAATCAGCGGCGACGGCAGTATCGTCGTTGTCGACGCCGAAACGATCGTCTCCGAGGACGTTGACCGGCTGCACGCCGAGTACGGACCCGATGGCCCGGGTGGTGGCCGGATCTAGAGACAGGAACTGAAGGCCAGAGCAGCGGGGCTGACGCCCACGTTCCCCGTCTACGCCACGATGACCCTCATCAGTGCTATTGTTGCGACCGCTGGCCTCCTGTTAGATTCACCGGCAGTCGTCGTCGGCTCGATGGTGATCGCACCCCTGATCGGGCCTGCTCTCGCTGCCAGCGTCGGCACGGTCGTTGCCGACGACGAACTCCGATCGACCGGCCTCTCCTACCAGCTCAGTGGGCTCGGTATCGCCGTTCTGGGTTCGATCTGTCTCGCTGGCCTCGCCCGAATGGCCGGTCT
>LFCJ01001439.1_pt1 | contig 16588 bp, 17 predicted proteins | sample 643141 | NCBI WGS metagenome assembly LFCJ01 (sample SAMN03766243, study PRJNA286221) | soda lake metagenome | biome: soda lake; feature: Kulunda steppe; material: water; isolation source: sample B1-Br-g2 brine of Lake Bitter-1 | place: Russia: Kulunda steppe | collected 2010-07 | reverse complement strand
GGAACTCCAGAGGGTCATCACACGGACACTGATCAGGTGTCCGATCAGTATATCAGTTCTGGAGTGTCGTCCCGGGCGCCGTAGCCTCTGGAGTCAGCCGCCATGCCTGGCTTGGCCACGACCCCTCGGATTCCAGTAGGGGGATACGCCCTAAAGTGGTTTCGATTCGCGTCACAGCCACGGGGCGCGGCCTTCCGTGTCGGTCGAATCGTCACCCGGGTAGGCCGCCCCATCGTCGGACGACTGCGAGCCATCGTCGGCCGCCATCGCACCGTCCGATCGATCGAGGTCTGCAACGGCACCGCCCTCACGCACGCTTTCGACGTCCCGGTCGTCGGCCGCCGAGCCACGCGTCAGCAATTTCCGGATCCCGGTCGCGGGGACGGCTCCCGCGGTCGTGATCGGCAACTGGGCAGCCGACGGCGAGTCGTCGGCCGGCAACTCCTCGGTGGCCGCCGTCCCCCCGTCCCGATCGATCGGGATATCGATCGCAAAGACGGCGGCGACGAGCAGGGCGGCCAGGGGTGCCTGTCCAAAGGCCATCCCAAGCAGGGAGAGTGGAAGCAGTCCCAGCGCCACCGCACTGCCAAAGCGGAAGCGATCGATGTCCATGTATTTTCGCAGGTAGGGACCGCCGAGGGCGATTGCGAGCGCGAAGCCGACGCCGACGACAGCCGAGAGCGTGGCGTTTGCGACCAGCGCTGGATCGTCCATGACGATGAACGCCGCGCCGCTTGGATCAATACTAGCGACCAGTCCGAGGCCGATGATGACGGCGGGACTGGGGAGATACTCACCGATCGTCGCACTCGCCGTCTTAGCTGCGATCGCGGCGATCACGAGCGCTGCGAAGCGCTCGAAGATGACGATATCGAGGACACTGCCGATCGCTGGCGCGAGGGCTGCCTGGACGGCTGCAAGCAGGATCAGCGGGATACCAACGAGCAAGACGATGGCGGCCTGCTCACGGGGGCTGCCGCTCATCTCGGCCAAGATTACTGCAACCGTGGCGCTGCCGCCGAAGATCAACAGCCCGACTTGGATCGCACCCAGCGGGTCGTCTAACGCGCCCGCGAGAATCAACGCGGGGAAGACGCCGTCGATCAACGGCAGCATCATCACCAGCGCCAGCAATCTGGCATCACCGCCGACGATACCCTCGAGCCGGAGTGCAACCGGATGTTGGGACGTACTCATCGGTCAGGGACGATGGCCATGACCCGAGGCCGGTGGGGAATAGTGTGGACGGTCCCATCCTGACTCGCTAACGAGACAGGTCGTCCAGTTGTGGCCTCCTGCTGTGGATTTCAGTGTAACGGTCCCGAAATTGAAGGCGGTGACGGAGTCGTCGCTCGTCAGGCCGTCGAGTCGGGAGTCACTGAAAGTCACAGCGTGCATACCCGGATAGACGGTTGGATTGTCAATAAACGTTGTGTGGGATAGCGTTGCACCGACCGTCGAGAATCAGCCACGAGAGCCCAGATTCCAACGGCAATGGACGGATCTGGGTATCTGTCGCTTCCGGTGACGCAACTGAGCCGTCGTTCCGAAAGCGACCACGGAGCGATCGGGAACGAGTGCCGGCACACGACGATCGAGAACGGGTGTCAAGCACACGGTCGAGAACGGGTGTCAAGCACACGGTCGAGAACGGGTGTCAAGCACACGGTCGAGAACGAACCTCTCCGTAACCTGCGAGGGGATCGATCAGTATCGACGGTTTACCCACGCGTCAGTGCCGCCGGGACGAACAGACCGCCGACGGCCTCGTGACGGGTTCACACCCACTGTCGGTCCTATCTCGCAACCCTTTTTGCGTGCGGGATCTGACGATTGACATGGCGAACAACGTTCCTGAGCACGAGCCTTATTCTTCGAAACTACAGGTACCGGAGGCGCTGACGTTCGACGACGTCCTTCTCCGACCAAAAGAGAGTCGTGTCGAACCCGACGATGCAGACCTCACTTCACGAGTCTCGAAATCTGTCGAGGTGTCGGTCCCGATTCTGTCGGCCGCGATGGACACCGTCACCGAAAGCGGGATGGCGATCGCGATGGCCCGCCACGGTGGCCTCGGCGTCCTCCATCGTAATATGAACATCGACGAGATGGTCGAGGAGATCGAGCGCGTCAAGAGCGCCGACGAACTGATCATCCCGCTCGACTCCGTCGTCACCGCGGACCCTGAGATGACGGTTCGCGAGGTCGACGAACGGATGGCCCGCGAAGGCGTCGGCGGCGCACCCGTCGTCAACACGCGCGGAGAGGTACTCGGTATTATCTCGAGTACCGATATCCGGCCCCACCTCGAGGTCAACGAGGATGACCTCGTCACGGAAGCGATGACCGACGAAGTCATCACGGCCCCCGAAGACGTCGATCCACGCGATGCCTTCGAGCTGATGTACGATCACAAGATCGAGCGCGTTCCCGTCGTCGACGATGAGAACCTGCTGGTCGGGTTGGTGACGATGCAGGGCATTCTCCAGCGCCGGGAGTACCAGCAGGCCGTCCGCGACGACGACGGCAAACTCTGCTGTGGCGTCGCCGTCAGCCCCTTCGAGCGCGAACGGGCGATCGCTGCCGACGAAGCCGATGCAGACGTCCTGTTCATCGACACCGCACACGCACACAACAGAAACGTCATCGACGGCGCTCGCGAGATCAAGGAGTCCGTCGAGGCAGACGTCGTCGTCGGCAACATCGGAACCAGCGAGGCGGCTGCGGAGTTAGTCGACTTCGCAGACGGTCTCAAAGTCGGCATCGGCCCCGGCTCGATCTGTACCACCCGGGTCGTCTCCGGCTCTGGGATGCCACAGATCACGGCCGTCGCGCAGGTCGCCGACGTCGCGGCCGAACACGACGTGCCCGTGATCGCCGATGGCGGTATTCGGTACTCAGGTGACGCGATCAAGGCGATCGCCGCCGGTGCCGACGCCGTCATGCTCGGTTCCTACTTCGCTGGCACCGACGAAGCACCGGGTCGTGTCGTCACGATGAACGGCAAAAAGTACAAACAGTACCGCGGGATGGGATCGGTCGGCGCGATGAAATCCGGCGACAGCGATCGATACCTCAAGGACGATCCCGACGAGGACGACGAGTACGTACCGGAAGGCGTCGAAGCGGCAACGCCGTACAAGGGGACGCTCAAGTCCGAACTCCACCAGCTCGCTGGCGGGATGCAGTCGGGGATGGGGTACGTCGGCGCGGGAACGATCCCTGAATTCAAGGAGCGATCGGAGTTCGTCCGCGTTTCGGCGGCCGGACAGGCCGAAAGCCACGCCCACGACGTCGTCATCACGGACGAGGCACCGAACTACTCGCCGGATAGCGAGTAAGTCGCTCCCGGCGCCGTCGACACCGTCTCGGGTTTGGCCAATCGAAGCCAGAGTGCCTATCGACACACGGCGTAACGAACCCGGATGCAGTTCGACGGCTCTTCGAGTTTCTTCGCGCGGTATTTGAGTGTACTAATGCCGAACACTATTTTCTCTCGCTCGGATACCCCCGGGTATGGCAGACGTCGTCTGGGCCGTTCGACACGGGCAGCGCCAGGACAGCGTTGATCCGAACTGGGAGGCGAACGCCGATCGCCCCCACGATCCGCCATTGACGGAGCTCGGTCGATGGGCAGCGTGGCGGGTCGGGCGACGGTTCGCCGAAGCGCCAGTCTCGATCGACACCGTCTACGCGTCCCCGTTTCTCCGTGCCGTTGAGACGGCCGACGAGATCTGTCGCGAGATCGATCGCGACGTCGTCCTCGAACCCGGACTGGGCGAACACCGCAACCCGGAGTGGTTCGACGCCGACCCGGAGACCGTCCCCCAAACGGAGCTGGCGACACGGTTCGAGACGGTCACGTCCAGTCACGAACCCTGCGTCACCCCCGAGTTTCCCGAGTGTCACGCCGACGCGATAGCGCGGATCGGCGAGACGACCCGGCAGCTCATGGCTGAGGCCGAGGGGACGATGTTGCTGGTCGGCCACGGCATCACGATCGCTGGCGTCGTCGACGGACTCATCGGGAGTGCTGACGCGGCCGATGCGCCGCTGTGTGGACTGACGCGGCTCACAGGCGATGGCGAGGAGTGGCACCTCGACTACTCCGGCGAGACGGCACATCTCGACCCGGACTGGGACGAGTCGTAACCCGACAGCCGATCGGCCACCGCGCCTCTGCCGGGAGTACTCGATCGACCTGTCTGTGGGAGACTGGTCACCCCCCGCCTGCTGGAAATCAGCCAATCTCTCGGTGGGCAAACAGTCACAGCTGTCGCTCACTCGATCGATTCGATACCCGTGATCTCGATCCGGGCCCCACCCTCGATACTATCAGTTACCGTTACGTCCCAGCCGTGGCCGTCGGCGACCGCCGTGACGATCATGAGTCCGAGTCCGGTCCCCGTCTCCGACGTCGAAAAGCCGTCTTCCAGAACCGCTTTGCGGTTCTCCTCGGGGATGCCGGGGCCGTCGTCGGCAAGGTAAAACCCGTCATCGAGGTCGCCGACACGGACTGTTACGTCATCGCCACCGTGTTCGACGGCGTTTCGGAACAGGTTTTCGAGGAGCTGTTCGAGTCGGCTTCGATCTGCTCGAAACTTCCCGTCGGCCTCGACGACGAGCGTCGCGGCCGCCGTCGCAACCGTGTTCCAGCGCCGATCGCAGAGCTCGGCGAGGTCGACGCGCTCTCGTTCGCGGACGTCGTCGCCGGCCCGCGCAAGCGTCAGGAGGTCGTCGATCAGGACATCCATCCGATCGAGCGATCGGTCAACAGGGTCGAGATGGTCGCTGTCACACTCGGCGGCAGCCAGGTCGAGGCGACCCTTTGCTACGGTAAGTGGATTCCGCAGGTCGTGGCTGACGACGCTGATGAACTGATCCAACTGGTCGTTTTGACTCGCGAGTTCGTCGTTTGCATACTGGAGCCGTGCCGAGTAGACGCCGACGGTTGCACCGAAGGCCACGCCCGTCGCCACCGATGCGATGATCGCAAGGAGAAACGACGTCTCGAACAGCCGGCTGATCAGCCCGAACCAGAAGCCGACGACGACGAACGCACAGACACCGGTCCCCGTCCACAGGAAGACCGTCGACCAGCGGCCGCGGATCGTCGCCTCGCTACTGTACCAGCCGTAGCCGACCAGTCCAAGACCGACCACGATCGGGAGCGTCAGTTGGGCAGCGGCGACAGCGGGTGAGACCCCAGCCAGAACACCGCCCGTTGCCGTTCCGACCAGCAGCCCGACCCCCAGTACCACGAGCGGATGCTTCCGGAGATGGTGGCGCATTGGAAAGGCGATGTTAATAGTGACTAATAGTACCAACTGAAACTGTTTTCAGACGGATGGCACTGTCTAGCCCTGTCTCACCACGGCCTCACCTCCCGCTACTGCCGGAATCGGGTGTTGGCCGCGGCCGTGACCGACGCTGCCTCACCGGCAGGCTACTGCCAGCGCTCGTCGAGTCCGTCTCCGAGCGTCTCGGTGAGCGAACTGACGTCGCCACCGATCCTGACGACTCATTGGGCCACCTCCCTGTCGATGGCGTCGCGGTTTCTCGTCGAGTCCGGAATCGTTCCGTCGTAAACCGATCGGACGTTCGCGGCCGCTCGACGGCTCATCCGCCCCAGCGCCTGCTCGGTCGCGCCCCCGACGTGGGGGGTCAAGAGCACGTCGTCGCGGCCCGAGAGTGGGTGGGACGCTCCCGGCGGCTCGGTCTCGAACGTGTCGAGACCGGCACCCCCCAGCCTCCCGGCATCGAGCGCCTCGACGAGCGCCGTCTCGTCGACAACTGCCCCGCGAGCGGTGTTGATGAGGATTCCCTGCTCGCCGAGTGCGGCCAGCTCCGCGGTCGACACCGAGTGTCGGGTGCGATCGGTCAAGGGAACGTGGATGCTCACTGCCGTCGCGCGCTCGAACAACTTGGAGAACGTCTCGATGCGTGAGACTCCCTCGGGGAAAGCGGCATCGGGCTTTTTCGGGTTGTAGGCGAGGACTGACATGCCCATTCCGCGGGCGAGATCCGCCGTCTTCCGTGCAATGTTCCCGAAGCCATACAGGCCGAGCGTCGTCTCGGAGAGTTCGGTGCCGGTGAACGCGGCCCGCTCCCACCCGCCGGAACGCACGTGTCGGTCAGCCGTATGGAGGTGTCGGCTGACGCCGAATAGGAGCGCAATCGCGTGCTCTGCAACCGACTGTGCGTTCGCACCCGGCGTGTTACAGACGACGATGTTTCGCCGCGAGGCAGCCTCGATATCCACGTTGTCCACCCCGCTTCCGTGTTTAGCGATAACCTGTAACCGATCTGCCTGATTGATGACGTCGGCATCGATCGGTGCGACCCTGACGATGACGGCATCGTACCGACCGATATCGTCGAGCGCGGCGTCGTAGCTGCCGTACTCGGCCATGCTTGTACACTGTGCGATGTCCGTTATCGACTCGGGACCCGACGGATCGATATGCATCGGGAGGAGGACCTCCCATCTGCTGGCCATAGGGAACCGTTTCCAGGACACGATTAAAACGATATCCCACCCCGGAGACAGTACCAGCGACACGAAAGGCGATGGTCGGCAATCGAAGGGCAACGCCTACGTACGTCTGGCCCTGAGTTCCCGTCGTGAATCGCCGGAGGGTACTCCAGTCCGCTGGCGTCGCTGCCATGGCAGGACTGGCAGGCTGCGTCGAAGGGATCCAGAGTCACTTCCAGGGGAGCTTTCAGGGAATTATCCCGATCGAGATTACGAACGAAAGCGAGCGATCCCAGAACATCGTGCTCGAATCCCGCGAGGAGGAGACGGGCCGTGAGACGTACGAACAGAGCTTCAACGTCAACATCGACGAGCGTGTCCAGCCACAGCATCTCGGGAGCATCGACCAGCAGTTTCGGGTCACCCGCATCGAGGGCAACGAGCCGGTTGACGTCGAGTCTGCGGCGATCAGAGCCGAGGCGAACCTCGTCTTGATCCGCCTCTACGAGGACGAAATCGAACTAGAGGTCGTCTACGACGAGGCGGAAGCCGAAAACGCAACGGCGGAAGACGCTGCCGAACCGGGTTCGGCAGACGATGGGGAGACGACAGCCGACACCAACGAAGCGGAGACTGCAGCCGACGCCGACGCCGACTGATTCTTGCAGACAGATCGCTGGACGAGATGTCGCCGATCGACAGCGACGAGGCGGCGATAGCTGACTACCTCAGTCCCTCTCAGGGATAGGGGTGGAACGATCGATCGAGCCGGGGCTCGAATCCGAGATCCTCGGGAATCGTTCGGGCCCGATCGCCAAAGAACGGTTCGCCGGTGAACAACGGCTGTGCGCCTGGCACAACGACACGAACTGCCTCGAATCCAAGCTGTTCGACGTCCCGAGTCGTGAGTCGCGCTGCGTACGGTGTCAATCCGTGCTCGGTCGTTCGTGAGATGAGTGCCTCGAGTGCGTCACGGCCCTCCGGCACCGGATCAGGGCCGACGCTGGCTGCGGGAATCGTCTGCTCGGTCTCGACGAACGCCTCTACCTGCTCGGGGAACGACGCATACTGGCCGATCGCTCCGGAGGCGTCTGCGGCCTCCTCGGGGCCAAGACTTCGCAGCTCCATCCAGTTCTGGAGTGCTTCTGCGAGCGCCGAGGTCGCGGCTGCAGTCGCATCGAGGTCTGCAGCAGAGCCGACTGCAAAGGCGGGCCACGCGTCCTCTATGTCCTCACCATCGATCTCGCTTGGATCCCGGTGGACGGCAACCGCAGCGACCGGGACGTCGATGTCCTGTGTGACGAGCAGCGGCGTGACGGTCAGTCCTTCGCTGTGGGCGCGCCGTTCGAGCATCGCGAAGGTGTCGTCGTCGACGGCCAGTTCGAAGGGCTCGAACGTGGAGTACCAGGCGAGCATCGTCGCGTCCCGCTCGATCACTTCCGTCAGTCCCGATCGGAGCGCGTCGACCGTCGAGGAACCGAGGCCGAGTCCGGTCGTGATCGAGGGAACCAGTCGATCGCCGGGCTGGGGGAACTGGACCGCAGCGGCTGGCAGAAAGGCCGTCTCGCCGGTGTCGAGCGCCTCGCCTTCGACCCACCGGTGCTCCACATCGGGATCGTAGGTGGCTGCATCGTCCGGACGAACGAGCGCCGTCGGAGCCACCGCAGCATCAAGGGCAGTCTCGCGTTCGTGGACGAAATCCTCGTCGCGATAGACGCCAGCACAGTAGCGTTCGAGCCCCTCGCCGACGGCTTTCATCAGCGCGGCGTTCCAGTCCTCGTCGACGCCGGCCGCCTGATTGGCGGCGCTCGCATCGCTGTAGCCCGACGTGTCGGCTGTCGTTGCCAGGTAGTACGGTGCCGGGAACGACTCGACCTCACCGATCGAGGTGATGAGACCGACACGATCGTCGATCGCGACGTTGGCACGATCGACGGCTGTATTGAGATCGAACGTGTCGTCGTCTCGAGCAAGCGAGCGATCTCGACCCTCGGTGGCGCAGTCACAGCCCGGAACGGGAAGGAATCGTCGCCGCTGATGTGGGAGTTCGACGGTGTGGCCGATAATCGATCGCTCCTCCCCGGCGAAGACGCGGACACATTCCCTGCCGGCGACGGCACCAGCGAGTCGCGCGGCGCTTCGATCGGCCTGTGGCTTCGCTGCCGTCTCCTCGGTCGTCGATTCGACGCGGGCGCGAAGACAGTCGAAACAGCCCGTCGCCGGCGCAAATCCGGAAACGGCCGCGTCGACAGCAGCGACCGGATGGCCACCGACACCGCCGATCTCGACGGCAATCCAGGGCGTCCCGCCCGATCGAGCGGCCTCGGTCGCTCGGTCAAACGTCGCTGCGCCCGCAACATCGCTGACAACCGCGAACCTGGCGTCGGCCAGATCGGCGACGGTGCCGTCCCGAACGGACACATCGACATCTTCCAGTGCGGCGACGACCGTCTCGAAGACCGGCTCCTCACCGACAACGTGGACTTCCATAGGAGAACGGTTACGCGCGGACGGGAAAAACGCCCCGCTCGGTCGCAAGACCAGTTCGGGACCGATCGCCCAGCTCGCTCAACCGTCGATTAATTCGGGACCGATCGCACAGTTGTTCGAGCGGAAGCGCCCAGCAGTGAGGGAATGCAGGAGCCTTATGCGACAGCAGGTGGTATTACTGCGAGGTCATGGACAATCTACGTACGGGGTTGAGCTACGGGGATGTACTCCTCGTTCCGAATCGATCGCCGGTCGAGAGCCGCAGCGACGTCGATCTCTCGACTGCGCTCACGCCGTCGATCGAACTGGAGACGCCGCTGGTTTCCGCCGCGATGGACACCGTAACGGAAGCCGAGCTGGCGATCGAACTCTCGCGAACCGGTGGGATCGGCGTGCTCCACCGCTTTCTCACGCCGGCGGAGCAGGCCGAACAGGTCGAGCAGGTGACCGCCGCCGGCGAACGAGTCGGTGCTGCAGTGGGAATCGACGAGGACTACCTCGATCGGAGCGCCGGCCTGATCGAGGCGGGCGTCGACGTTATCGTCGTCGACGTGGCACACGGGCACCTCGACCGGACGATCGACGCTGTCGAAACCCTTCGTGGGGAGTTTCCGGACATCGATCTCGTCGCGGGCAACGTCGCCACCCCCGCTGGCGTCGAGGACCTCGCGGCCGCCGGTGCCAACTGCATAAAAGTTGGCATCGGTCCCGGCTCACACTGCACGACCCGAAAAGTCGCCGGTGTCGGCGTCCCACAGCTGACCGCAGTCGACGACTGCGCCGACGCAGCCGAGGGGCTCGACGTCACGATCTGTGCCGACGGCGGCATCCGCACGTCCGGCGATGCGGTGAAGGCGCTGATGGCGGGTGCAGATACCGTCATGCTCGGGAGCCTCTTTGCCGGCACCGAGGAGGCACCGAGTGACGTGGTCGTCGTCGAGGGAACCCGGTACAAGCGATCGCGGGGAATGGCAACCACGACCGCAGGTGAAAAGCGTGACGACAAGGAGAACAACGTGCGCGCCGACGAGGGTGTCGAAGCGTTGACGCCGTACAAAGGCCCCGTCGCCGACGTCGTCGCAGAGTTCTGTGCCGGGATCCAGTCGGGCCTCTCCTACTGTGGCGGCCACACGATCACGGCCGCTCGCGAGAACGCCGAGTTCATCCGCGTCGCAGCCAGCGCCAAAGAGCGTGAAGGCTATCACTCGGATCACGACTGGGAAGGAGTCAGTGTCGATAGTACACTTCAGGCTGCCGAGGAGTCGGCTGCAAGCAGTGACGAGACCACAGCCATCGAAAGCGACGACTGAGCGCGATAAGGAGAGAGACCGGCGATCGACGCGGTGGTCACCGTCTCAACACACCGTCTGGCGGACGAAGATTACAGTTCGACTAGATGTCGTCGTCTTCGTGGAGGCGTTCGAGAACCTCCTCGGCGTTCTCGACGGCCCGTTCTTTTTTCGCCGGATAGGCCTCGACTTTCGCCCGAAACGTAATTCCGTCGCCGAGACGGACATCGCCCTGGAACGCGGCCTGCTTGTCTAATCGCAAGAAGAGCTCGGTGTTCTCGGTCACTCGCTGGTCGAGTTCGTCGATCAGACCCTCGAAATCCTCGAGGTCGGCGAGTCGTGAGAGCACGTGCCGAATATCGTCGGCACTCTCGACGCGCGCTGAGAGGACGAGAATGCGATCGCCGTAGTGGCCCTCGCTCTCGGTGCGTTCGATCTCGAAGGGCTCGTCGTCACCCTCGGGCAGAAACGTTCGCAGCGCCTCCTCGACGCGTTTTTCGTCCTCGGTGGCGTAGCAGAACGTACGTAAATCGACGTAGTGAAGCGGAATCTGTGGCATCTGTATGATTCGATAACGGTTCGAGAACTGGCACCGGCCAGGGACTCGTTTATTCGTCGTCTTCGTCTTCGTCGGCGTCGCCGTCCTCGGCCGCTTCGAGGGAATCCTCAGGAACGCCGGTCTCCTGTCCGTCCTCGAAACTGATCGTGTAGGTGACGTCACCGAACATCGACTCCATCGTCTGGGTGATGGTGCCGGTCTCGCCATCGAACTCGCTGTGCTCGTCGTGCAAAACGACGTGATCGTCTTTCTCGAAGCTCATGCCCGATGATTCCCCGCGGTTGCGTAAAAAGGGACTGATTCACGGCAAGACGGGAACGGAGCGGGAAGATGAGTCACGGCAAGATAGGAACGGGGAGGAACGACCAGAGGGGAAAACGACGTCCCATTGGACGAGGCAATCTGCTCAGTCTCGGTGGCCCCACCGCCTGCCTGCCTCGTCGTAGCGAGCGTCGACGATCCGGTTGAACTGCTCGTCCGACAGCGAAAGCTCGACCGAACCGACGTTCTCTTCGAGCTGGTCGACGGTCCGAGCACCGACGATCGGCACACACGTAATTTCCTGTTGTTCCATCAGCCAGCGCAGGGAAACCTGTGCGGGCGTTGCGTCGAGTTCGTCGGCGATCGAACGAATCTCATCCAAGACGCGCCAGCCGCGCTCGGAGAGATAGAAATCTTCGAACCGATCGGAGAGCGAGCCACGCGACCCCTCGGGACCTTCGAACCGCTTTGGATCGTCCTCGTCGACGCGTTCGTATTTGCCCGTCAGGAAGCCGCCCGCGAGCGGCGAGTACGGACAGACTGCGAGGTCCTGGTCGGCACAGACGTCGAGGTAGTCTGTGATGTCGTCGCGGTAGCCGGCGTGGAACAGCGGTTGGGTAACCGAAAAGCGTTCGTACTCCTCGACGTCGCTTTTCCACAACGCCTTCGTCAGTTGCCAGGCGGCCATCGTCGAGGCACCGAGATAGTGGACTTTGCCCTCGCTGACGAGGGCGTCGAGCGTCGAGAGGGTCTCCTCGATCGGGGTGTCCTCGTCCCAGCGGTGGATATAGTACAGATCGAGGTAGTCGGTGTCGAGCCGATCGAGCGTGCCCTCGATCTGGGCGCGGATGTGCTTGCGCCCGAGCCCCGAGTCGTTCGGTCCGGGTTCACCCCAGCCGTCGAACGGGAAGTACACCTTCGAGGCGATGACGAAATCCTCCCGATCGTGGTCGTCGAGCCACTCGCCGATGAACCGCTCGCTCTTGCCGTTTGGTGTGCCGTAGACGTTCGCCGTGTCGATGAAGTTGATCCCGTGGTCCCAGGCTGCATCGAGCAGGTCGTGGGCCTGCGCCCGATCGGTCTCGACGACGCCGCCTGTCTCGCGGCCGAACCGCCACGTCCCGAAACAGAGTTGTGACACCGTCGTTCCGGTCGAACCGAGCTGTGTGTACTCCATACGTGAGCCACTTCCCTACAGCTACGTAAACTCTCTCCCGAGGCGTGTCGAACAGCGATCGGTCGACGGCGGTCGGCTACCGTGGGCTGAACCGGTTGGTCCGGTGGCCGTCTCCGTCGCGGTCATCATCGTCATCGCGCGCTGTCGTTTGGTCGGCTACTGCGTCATCGTAGATATCGATGTGGTGAACTGCGCTCGGAGAGAGGAGCCGGTCGCCCTCGAGTTCGAGCCAGCCGTTCGGGTGAACGACGATCGGCCCTTCGTAGAGTGGCTCCTCGGCGTCGCGTTCGTCGTAGATCACGACGTTGCGATATGCCTGCGTCAGTGGGTTCAGCTCCTCGGAGACGATCGACTCTCTCGAGAACGGCGGCGGGAACATGGTTCACATCCAACAGTTGAACTCAGAAAACTAAACCGTTTGTGTTCGGGCACGGGTTTAGGGGTCGGTGATCGGCGAGCAGGCCGATCGACTCGGACGTCTCAGATCCCGAGTTCGTCGAGCAGCGTCTCCGCGGCGGCACTCGACGAACCGGGGCCACGGGCCGTAATGAGGTCGCCGTCGACGGTGACGCTTACCTCGGCGTCGAGTTCGGCGTCCCAGTTGGCACCGACGGTTTTGACCTCGTCTTCGACCCAGTAGGGAAGTTTCCGGCCGCTTGGCATACAGTCGTTCTCGTCGACGATCCCTTCCTCCCACTCGTTGGGGAAGCCGGTAACGTCACGGCCGTGAGCGAGGAAGGCACCGCTGCTGTCACGCGTGAACGCGAGGATGCCGACGGCGTGGCAGACGACCAGTGCGGTCCCGTCGTCGCCCTCGACGGCGTCTCGAAGGAGTTTGCGAGCGTGGCTGTCCTGGTTGACGTCCCACTCGGTACCGTGGCCGCCGGGGTAGACGATCGCGTCGTATACATCAGCATCTGCCCGGGCGGTCGGAATCGGATCGTTCAGCCGCTCGTCCGTCTCGTGGACCTCCCGGATGTGTTCGGCGGTCTCCTCGCCGACCTCCGCGGGATCGATCGAACGATCGTCGATCTCTGGCGGGCTTCCCGAGGGTGTCGCGACGGTGATCTCGACGCCGGCCTCGGAGAGCGTCTCAAGCGGTTCAACACATTCCTCGCCCCAGTACCCTTCTTCACTGACAACAAACAGTGCGTTCGTCATACACCCGCCTACGTCGGGGAGCTTCAAAACCCCCTGCCCACCCCTCGGTTCTGCCGCAACTTACACTCGAACCGTGGTCGCCGGAGCACCGACCACCGGATGGAATCGGCTACCGGCTATTCGGAGAGACCGAGGGTATCGAAGAACCGGTAGATCAACTGCTTCTCGACGATCGAAAGTACCTCGTCGATCGCCTCCTCGTCCGGAGCCGCGTTGAGGCGTTCGAGTTCGATACGGCCGCCGGCCATATCGTGGTGACCGCCGGCAGAACCGATGTCATCGAATCCCTCGTACAACGCGGTGCCGATATTGACCTGTGGATCGATCGATCGGGCGCTCAGCCGGATGACGTCGTCGACGACGCCGAACGTAAGCACCGTATCGACACCTTCCAGATTGAGGAGATAGTCCGCGGCCTGGGGAAGGGCATCGGTTTCGGTCGTCTTCCCGACGCTGGCTGCGACTGAGGATTCTCGTCGCTTTCGATTCGCGATCGCCCGGCCGATGGCGTCGATCGTCGCCGAAGAGAAGGCGCTTCCATACAGTTGCTCGAGCATCGGAAGGTCGGCATCCGGAAACACCGCCAGTGCGGCCTCGTACTCGCGTCGAGTCGGGTTTCGCAGGAAATCCAGGCGTTCGCGGTGGAGCGCAAAGAGCAGGGCCGACGCCAGCCGCTCGGTCAACTCGATGTCGAGATCCGCCAGATACTCGACGAAGATCGTCGCCGTCGACCCGTAGTCGGTGCGGACGTCCGCAAACGAAGCCTCGATCGACGGTCCTGGGTGGTGATCGACCACAATATCGGGGACGGTATCCATATCGAGTTCCGTGTTGCCGCCAGGCTGGGAGTGATCGACGAACGCAATCAGCTTGTCGGGACCGATTTCGGTCTCGCCGATCGGCTGGAGATCGACGTCCAACATGCGGACGAACGCCTGGTTTTGCTGGTGGGAGATTTCACCGCCATACGTGATTGTCACGTCGACGACGTCCTGTTCAGCGGCGATCGTCTCGAGCGCGAGTGCGCTGGCGAAACAGTCGGGATCTGGATTGTCGTGGCAGACGATGATCAGCGAGTCGGTGTCTGCAAGAACGGACACCAACTCGGCCGCACGAGACATGCTCTGAAGTACGAGACGGAGTGATTTGAACCTCGGCACCGATCGTAATCGCTACAGGTGTTCAAGCTGCCGTTGAGTTGGGGTAGTCACGTGGTACAGCGCTCACTCGACGGCGATCGCGAGGCTTGATGGAACCCTGCGTCATATCAGCATCGTCGGTCTTCCACATCGGCATCGTCCCCTCGTCACCGACGAGGCCAGCTCCTGGATCTTCGAGAACACCAACGTGTCGGATGAGGAAACCGCTGTCGGCGCTGTCGGATAGCGCGACCGATCTCAGCGCGTCGATCGACGAGGCGAGCGCTCCGGTATCGCGCTGGCTGTGTCATTGCGACGCGTGTTTCGTCCAGAGGAGTCGTCTCCAGTCGAGACAAGAGAACGGGAGTCCTCAGTCGAGAGAAGAGAAGAGAAGAGAACGCAGCAGCGATCAGTCCGCGTGTGGTGGTCGAGCAGACTGGGGCTCGTCGGAAACGTCAGCCGGCGAATTGATGAACATCGCATGACCGATAATTCCCATTGCGACGACGGCACCGAGTGGAACAGCCGCGGTGAACGAGATTCCTACGAGGAGCAACGCCGCCGTGACACCAAGCAGTGCGACTGGGATCAACCCGAGAACAATGTCGTAATATCCAGTCATAATCTATTCCATAGTATGCAGAATAGGTATATAAGTGTTTCCCGTAATTCCCGCATACACAACTCGTCCCCAACAGAAAACTCTTGGATATAATTCTCATAAGTTATGGACATCTGATCAGGCTAGTCGAAGAACCAGATGGGACATAATCGGATGTTTCAGGGCCTGTATCGGCATTTTTGTCAGCCAACTCTCCGCGACCCTCATGCTATTGTAAAGACTGGGCAACCGAGTACCTGTTTGCTCCTCAGGAAGACTGGGCAACCGAGAACAGTTCCAACGATCCTGAGAGGAGACCACTACGGCAGTGACGGAAGTTCCGATCGGTTCCGAACCGTCTCCCGCCCTCGTTCGATCGGAAAGACGAACCGACAGCTCGCGTTCAGAACGCTGTCCGAGACGGGGCCGCCGTCGTCAGGAGCTGGCGTTCGCGACCACTGCGTACCCAATTCGCCATCCCACGAGCGCCACCACGCCGATACCGGTCATGACGAGGTTGAACGGCCAGACCGCGCCTCCGTCGAACAGCGGTGACGATCGAAGAATCAAGCCGACGTTAGCGGCGGCGATCCAGGCGATGGTTGTTGCACGGCTGACACTGCCAATCGACGTCGAACGGACGGTGTAGACGCCAGCGAGCGGTGCAATTACGAGCCAGCCGACGACGAACGGGACGATCGTCTCGATCGAATCGATCGGCGCCGAAATCGGATCGATGCCGTGACTGAGCAGTCCGAGGACGACGAACGCGATGACGATTCCCACGTCGACAGCCCCCAGAACAAGCGTCTCGCGATTGATGGGGCCATCACGAGCAGTCGCTCCAGATACCGTGTCCATACTGCACAGTTGGCCCACTGGCATATTGGAATTCCGGGTTTGGACCGTCGACCGGGCCGCAAAAACCTGACAGGAGAGGCGGACCCAGCGACGGTACGTCCCCGGGCACCGTCCAACGGACAGAGCGTCTCCGTGCGAGGCGGACCTCGCACGTGTCTTTCTGGACCGATCGCACTTTGTTATCGATAGCGTTCAGACACACACTGCCTCGAGGAGCGATCGTAGGGTTTGCCTTACTGGCGGCTGGGTCCGCCGATCGTGACCGTTCAAACAGGGAGAGGATTGATATAGAACGAATACAAAGCTCGCTGATAATGGCTGTCGCAGGAGACCGTCGAGTAGGGTGTGAGGGGTGTGGGCGAACGGTGCGACTCGACGAGTTGACAACGGTCCAGATGCCCAACGGAGAGACGGTCGCCTGTTGTACTGCCTGTGTTTCACACGCCAAAGAGCCTGTCTAAGAATTCTCACACTCCCAGTCATCGATATCGGTCGAAGACACCGCAGTATAATTTGCTCAACCGATCCAGCAGCGTTGAGAAAAAGAGGGGCAAACTCAGCTATCTGGCGATCGT
>LFCJ01001438.1_pt1 | contig 16591 bp, 18 predicted proteins | sample 643141 | NCBI WGS metagenome assembly LFCJ01 (sample SAMN03766243, study PRJNA286221) | soda lake metagenome | biome: soda lake; feature: Kulunda steppe; material: water; isolation source: sample B1-Br-g2 brine of Lake Bitter-1 | place: Russia: Kulunda steppe | collected 2010-07 | reverse complement strand
GAGCCAATGATGCGAATATTGTGTTCGTACTCTATTTGTGAGAGGTATGCGTCAATGTCTTGGGGTCGAATTTGCATGCACTAACCAACACACTTATACTATTTAAAAATTATGATTTGTACTTACTGTTCTGAAAGTAAGTACCCTTCTGTTTCACCACTTGGTGGGTCATTCGGATGTTCTAATCCAACAACCATCCACTCATTCCCTCGCATTTGGATTGACGCCATTGATGCAAGGACTTGTTTTGGATATGGAGAGTTACTAATTTCTCTCACGACTACTAACGCTTCATCGACAGTAACATCACCATTGTCCAACAGTGCTTGTAATCGACGTGCAATACGCCGAACATCTGTTGGAACTTCGCAACCACCATAAGGACTCTGTACGGCCATGGTAGGAGATGGAAGTACACCACTTCCACCGCCCGCACTTGTTTTTGCCATGACTCACCTGAATATAATGCACACACGTGCATAAACTTATTGTTCAAATGACTACTAACCCGTACTAATACGCTCTTATATTTCAATACGTAGTCTCAATCAACATTGTGACCGTGTTCTACATGTAATTGCCCTTCACTACGAGGGGGAGACGACGTAATCATTGTGTGTTCTTCTGACTCTATGTTTAACACATTCATTGCTGCTTGTTTCACCTCATCAACACTCTCTTCTGGTGCATACACACCGAACCGCCACTGTTTGTAATTCCTGTCAATAATTGCATTAACTAACGGTGATTCTTCTTGCAGTGGTTGCAACGTATTATTCACTAACACTTGTGCATCTGATTCTTTGATTGATGGGTACGATGGGCTATCAACAATCACATCATTATTTGTGATTGTATCTCCTTCGCTCACAATTTCGCGCTCAATCTGTCTTTCTTCATTCACTGATAATCCAATCATATCACGTAGAATTGTATTAATATCAGTCCAAATAGCGCGTTTAAACAGGTTTCGTTGTTGAAGTCGTGATGCCATCGGTTGTGACCGTGTTGTTTCTCTCATAATACTGGTAAACTCGTAATCATCCATACGCCGAATTTCTTCGGCAGTTATTGTTGTGTCACGAATGATTGCTTGGCACGCACGTGACAACATAGACCCAGTGATTCGAGATACATGGTGACGATACACTGTTGGCTCCATTAATGCACGAGCAATTAACAAGTTCTCTGCACTTTGAATACTTTCGTGTTTCACCGCTAACACATCATCATAAAACACCAATGAATCTAACAAGTACTCATGGTCAATTGTTCCATATGGGACACCAGTATGAGCCGCATCGCGCACTAAGTAATCCATCCTATCAACATCCAACTTACCAGAAATTAATGACCCATACTTTCCATTCCCATTGATGAAATCAGTTACCGTATCAAAGTCTAACCCGTGGTTTCTAAGCACGTTTTCAACTTCTGTTCCACGTAAAAACACTTCAACATCATCATGGTAACACCCTGTATGTTCATACACAACATGTTCAAACGTGTGACTAAATGGACTATGACCAACATCATGAAGAATCGAAGCCGCAATCAAGTGCTTCTCAGTACGAGTATCAATATCAAGTCGTTGAAGAGCTTTTTGAAGTAAATAATATACTCCAAGTGTATGTTCAAACCGTGTATGGTTGGATGATGGGTACACATAATCAACCGTGCCTAATTGACTAATATTTCGCAATCGCTGGACTTGTGGTGTCTCAATCAAATCAAGCGCCAAGTCACATAACCGAATCCGTCCGTGAACCCCGTCTTGAATTGTTGTCATTACATACCAGTATTAAACACGGACTTATCAATCTTTACAAAAGGGATTTGTTTAGTAGTCTACGCTGTACATGTCTTCTTCACTGTCTGTTTCCTGCGTATTGGTTCCGTGTACGTCATCATACGCAACTGAGAAGACGTATCCCATTGCAATGAAGAAGAAGAAGTACACTGTTGGGTACACAACCAGCCCAATAATCGTCAATGACAGGAAGCTAAGAATCATGCCTTCAATTAATGGGTATGCAAAAATAGCGATTAATACTGCAATTGTGAACTTCCCGGTGAATGCGAATTCTCTGATTTCATCAAGGTCAAACGCTTTAATCATTCTGAAATCGTTTTTACAAAAGTTCACAATCCCTCCCAACATAACCATGTAATACACGACAGCAAACGGTATTGACAAGAGTAACGCGAATAGGAGAAGGATTCCTGATTCTGAGTAGATTCCAACACCCCAAAGAATCCCCATCCCAAGAACAAAACCGGCACCATACACAAGCGTTACTGCTGTCATTTTTAATCCGTCAATGAATAATGCTCCAATGTTTCCTGCATCGGGTAGCCGTTCATCAGTTGGAGAACTTTTCGCAACGACATGTGCGTAATATCCAGCCAAAAGGAACAAGGGGAAGATTAGAATCATCCCGAACGTGTACAGCGTTCCTAATCCAAGTGTCTTTACCGTGTTTTCTTTACTGAATGGATACGTTAATCCTTCAATGAACATTTATAATCTGTATTAGTCAGGCATTTGTAAAGTTATTCTGGTCATCCCCACGCTTTATTACTATATAGGACTAAATGGTATGTATGTCTATACAAACAGACAGAACACGACGAATTGCAAAACTAATGCTGATTCTCTCGATTGTAGTCGGATTCTGTTCCAGTGATTGTGATTGGAGATGCAGATAGTTTCACGGAAACAGAACCAGACTACACTATTGAATACCACTCTACTGATGATAATTTGTCAGATGTGAATCGTCAAGATGCTGTATGGTATGAAGCAGAAGTTGATGACGAGGTTATTGACATACTTACAGATGCACGTGTAACCGGAGAAGTTGAAATCTCTCATGAAACAGGACAAGAACACTTCCCCAGTGTTACCCCGGTTGGGTCGGAACAAATCGTATTTGTTGACTCAAGTAATGACCAAGTGTTTACTTACCGAGTCGATAAGCCTCACATGACTCCATTGGGAGCGGCGTTACTGATTTCCTCTCCCATCTTCGTAACCATTGCGGGAGTGATACTACTCTTTTACAAAGATTTTATTCGTGAAACAATTAGATAATTTGTGACGCGTTCACTATACGTACTCAGACGGTTCAAACACTGCCACCCCAAGTAGGATTGACACAAACCATACTAACATAGCAATTGTTAGTAAGAGTTGCATTATATTCCCACCAAGCATCCCAACAAACGTGAACGCTGTTGCGCGAAGGCTTCCAATTATTGAGAACGATGTAGCAAACTTGATGATGAAGATTGTTAGGGGGAATCCAATAACTAATCCAAGTGGGCCTGCAAGAACTAATCCGGTTAGTCCAACAAGCATGCTCAAGAACACTGTGAATTTTCCTGCACCACCCATTGACGCCGCTATTGTTCCACCAAACCAATCAAGGAACACGGCTGTTAAGCCAAACGCAACAAAAATAGCCATTGTGTACTCATCTGGCGATGTATAACCGGTTGACCACCAGTAAAACACAACACCGCTTAGAGAGATTGCACCGCCCGGAATGAGTGGTATTAAACTTGTCACGATACCAATCAAGAGTAGAATGACAGCAATAATCGCGGCTACTGTTGGGTCAACCATGTATAATTTTGTATTTCATTTCAACAGGCATATTTCATTCGGTGTTATCACTCTTCAAAATAATACTAATACAAAATGTTGGTTGCAGTGTTGAGCAATTATCGGGGTGTTGCTGAATGGATGCGTTCTTTGACCCGCTCAACACGCGTTGGTTCTGGTTCTGTCTCAACACCACGAACCGAATCAATTCGTGATTTTGCTTTCTTTGCTTCTACTTTTACGCCTTTCTTCGCTGCACTACCTGCACGTCCAATGTAGTACCGCGTGTCTTTGAAATGTTTATTCATGATACATGTAAACGTATGCGTCGAGACGATAAAGCCTTTTTGTTGGAACAAAAACAAGTAATTACAAACAAATTCTGGTGTTACTCGTTAAACCGGGTTCTGATTATTTGTTGGGCAGTTTCAGCATCGACCTCACACAGCATATCAATAATTGCTTGTGTCTTTTCATTGTACTTCTTGTTTTGAAGTCGTTCTTTAATTGGTTGATTATCAATATGGGTGAGTCTAATGTGCGTGTATAACCATGTTGGATTACTAAACACGCTTTTGTGAGTGAACCGTTTCGATGGTAGGTACAAGGATTGATGAGAATCATCATCCACGTTATGTTTGTGCATGAAGTACACTTTTGTCGGAGGGTCAACAATAGCTGTTCCAATGTATAACTGTTCTAATGTTTGCGTGTCTAATGGAACGTACACCGTGTTTTCAGGTGTTTTCTTGGAGTTATCATTCCGCCGAATGTTAATGAATTGTTCTTTCGCAATTTTCATTCCAGTATCAGACTGGACTAATTGCTTGATTTCCTCATCAACAGGAACATGAACGAAAATATTGGCAAATGTTCGAGTTAATTCGTCCCACTGGTACATACCGTCTGATGTTTTGACTGTAGTGTTGTAGTAATCATCAATGTATTGTTCGATGGTTTGAATATTATCGAATTGTGTAAGGTAATCTGCGGTTTTGACAGAGCAACGTGCAGTATAACAGTTTCTCCATGTGATTGTGTCTTTCACATCACTAATGTTGTACTCACTGTTTGAAGGGATTAGTACGGCGTGGTTGATTCGACTCTCAGGGTTTGTGACTGTTTCTTGAAGTTCATCTGAGGTGATTGTTTTCCGTGTTGATGACCACGAAAGAGAAAACGAAGTCCGTTTCTTGTGTCCGTATTGGTTGTGAACAGTTAGTTCTCTGTTTTGTGGACTTTTACCCGCGTTTTTAGACGTTTTAGGTGTTGTTTGTGAAGGCGTGAATTGGTCGGCAAGTTCGTTTGGCACATCAAACTCATCAATTGTTTCATGAGTGATTGTTTTTATTTTTCGGAAGTTATACAAATCAGTGTATTCATTGTATAATTCCGAATTGGTTATTTTAATTAGTGCGTGGTCAGACGAATCTTCCCATACAACACGCTTTTTCTTCTCATCAGGGGATACATAACTCATGAAAACGGTTCCTGTTGAAGAAACCTGATTTTCTAACACATCGTATAGTGACGTTTCTTTCTCGTGTGATTCTGTGCAAAGCGTCACGTGTTGGAACATATCACGCAGTAGTGTTTTCACATCCGTGTCAAACGTAACACCAAACCGATTCTCCATTTTATTAATGGTTTTGTTAACACCTTCGTTTTTGCGTGCATGTTTGCTCTCTGTTGTTAGCGCATTGGATTTGAGTGTCCTAATAATGAAATGCCGAACAGGAGCATCAATATCATGGTATGACTTGTGTTCATTGAATTGGCTTACAAACAATTCAACATTAGAGCAGTACACTTCAAGAAGTTTTGTTTCTAACCAATCCCAAAATGGTTCATTCTTTTGTAACCTGTCTCTGTCACCAGCGGGCATTGGAAGAATAATTGCACAGTCTTCAATATGAGCCTCGCTGACATACCGTGACATATCTATTCCTTCCGCACGTTTTTTCTGATAATCAGCAGTCGACAAAAGTATTTTCCCAACGTGTTCAGAGTTATCAACTACGTACTGGGATTCTTTTTTAATACGGACATATATTTTACTATATGGTAAGTTGTAATACGTAGAGTCGTTGTTTCTATTAATTGGAACATCAAGAACAGTGGTTTTAATCTTGGGTGCCAGTTTTGTGTTTCCAATTCCAGCTTCAATATTTTTTGTTTTGTTTCTTCGTGGAGCGTTTACTGCTTTTACGTACTCGTTTTCAAACACCACCACGTCACTGGGATTCGCATTTTCTAAAAATTTGGTTCCACCGTACTCATCATCAAACACAGGAGTATTCTTTCCATTGTACTCAGTGTATTGTACTGGGATTTCAAACCACCACGATGCTTTTGAGACATGTTCACGAACATTCGTTTCAGAACGAAGAGGAAACTCAAAGAATGTTCCATACTGTTCTTCGTCCATCCGTGGCTCCATATTGTCGACTTCAATAAATTCATTTCCAGTCCAAAATCCAGTTGTTCGTTCATCTGTTCGACGGGAACGAGTTTCCATGTAAAACCCACCATCAGTACCTACACCTTTAAACGCTGAAAAGCGTCCAATACCAAAACGACCCGGACGTGAATCATTACTCCAATTCGTTGTATTCCCTCCCTCGCTCATTTTGTCAATCAATTCTTTTTCCATTCCCATTCCATTATCAACAATCTGAATAACTTTACGCTGCTTATAATGACCAACGTGAATGAGAGGATTATACTCCTCGCCTAACGTGTCTCGTGCTTCCAGAGTGGTCGCTTCAGCGTTAGCAAGATACTCACGAAACATTCCAAACAATGATTCATACTTGTGTTCTGATAATTGTTTTAGCGCAACTTCATCAGGGAAACTAATTTCATGAACACTAACAGCGTCATCACCGAACGCATCAACCATTGATTCAATACTATACTCACCAGTTTCAACGGTTGGGTTAGGAAGAGACGGTTCCGACTGTTGTTCTGTGTCGTGAGACATACCTACTTCTTGTTCGCATATCAACTTTAAGGTTCACAATTGAATCACACGACGCACTGTATATCACGTCCTAATAGCGCGTGTTGTTGTTTGAAAATCTGTTCCTCGTTCGAGGAGGGCGTCGTGGGTCACACATTGTTGTTACCTCCGAAACAGCCTGAACGCGGCGACGAGCGTGACCATAACGCCGAAAAGCGTCATAATGAACTCCATCGCCACGAGGAGGGCGGAGGGAACCACAAGGGCGAACATCACGAGCATACCAACGGCAACGAGGGTCGCAAACGGGCGAGCGGCCATCATACCGAGAACGTCAAGAACGGCCTCCGCTTCAACCGTTCGAGCCGTGGTAGTCTGCCGCTCGGTGTCCGCGCCTGCGTCAGCAGACTCATCAACCGTAACCGTTACGTCGTCACCGTCAACCGTGACCGTGACCCGCTCGTCGTCCGTGGCCTCGACCGTTACCGTGCTGGCATCAACGCCAGTATCTATTTCGCTATCCATTTTTGGGCAGGCAGGTTGCCCCGCCGGATATGCCCCGATAATCTTGGGTTACTCACCCAAGCCGACCAACGGTAAGCATTATTCTCCGCTTACCGCGCTTCAACTATATCTACGTGCTACAAGTACTTAAGTTTTATGGTGTCTAATGGGACTAAACAGTATATTTTAAGTACCCGAACCATACCACCTATTTAAAACCAACCGAAACCAAAAACACCCTTAAATACTATTTGACGGGCAAAACACTCCGAAACGCATCAATACCCTCTCCATCAGCCAACACCGGAATTAAATCAGGATTAAAATTGCGTTGTCCAACATCACTCCCTGTGATTAAATTTGTGAACGCGGGAAGAATAATCACCGCCGAACCATAATACGCATCATCTGAAAAGAGATAACAATCATGAAACTCACCTCGATGTTTCTTCACCGGATGTAAATGCCCAATCACAAACACATCACCAGTTTTAACCGGTGTTTTGTGTCCATGTAACACAACAACATCTCTCCCATACTCATCTGTAAACCGATAATTCTGTTTCACTACGCCATTAAACACTTTCTCTAACTCAACTGTTTGTTCATCGTGATTCCCCGGAATCAACACTAACTCCCCACCATTCAATTCAATATACTCTCGAATACGATGTAAAACACGGACTGCTTCTTTGGGTACAACATCATGTTTTTGAAACACATCACCAGCAACAACAACTGTTTCTGGCTCGTACTTATCACACAACACAGTCACACGATTATAAATTTCTTCGTACTCTGGTTCCGGGTACGAGTACGCTTGTTTGTCTGTTCGTCCAAGATGCGTGTCTGCAATAATCAAAACATTATCAATACAAACCGCATCGTCATCAAAAACAAAATCCGAAATGTCGATTGGCTTCACAACCAAACATACTGGGTAACTCGTCTTATTTATTTCCCTTTCTGAAACATGTAATCACAAAAACAAAATCAATAACACACTAACAATAAGCAGCACTGTCATTGTTACCGCTGTGGCTTGAGCAATTGTGTGTGAATTTTCTACTCCGACATACTCTCCCCCCTTCTCAATACTTGCTTCTAAAATCCGACCACCATCCAACGGGTACGCTGGCAAACAATTGAACGCTCCCAACTGAATATTAATCCATGCTGTCCAAAAGAACACGTTGAACATGGCAAACACGGTTCCACTTCCAAGTACACTAAGTGGCCCAGTAACCGTGTAGAAATTCGTCACCATTCCTGTGAACCCAAAGAAATTGTACCCAATACCAGCACCAACCGCTGACACTAATGGTGCAATAATACTGAACAATACTTGTTGACCAAATCCTGACTCACTTCCTTCACCACCTAATTGTTGAATGAAAAATTCTGCCGGGTAAATATCAACACCGAAATCATCAATCACGAGTCCTGAAACACCATACTGAACACCTGAAAAACCAACACCATCATCGTCCGCTGTAACTTCGTGTGAATGAAACTCACCATCATAAAACAACACTACGTCAACAGTATCCCCACTATCAACACTGCGTTGTACGTCTCGCAACTCAGATTCAGTCACAACACGCTCACCATCATACTCAACAATCGTCACTCCTGTTTCAGCAGGAACACCATCATCATACAATGGACTATTTTCTGTTACTAATTGTGCAAACGCACCCGCTGGTGCAGTTTCAGTCTCACCATTTGCGGTTGTGATAGACGCGTTATATGAGTCCGTTTCATGAATCTCTTCTAACAATCCGGCTTGTGTATCCACACGTTCACCATTTACATGTGTAATATCAGTCTGTGGGGAGAAATTATACACATTACCAGCAATGGAACGTGTCACAACTAAATCCCGTTCTACTGTCCGTTCTACTGTTCCATCATCATTTGCTGAACGCACGTCAACAGTAACTTCGGTGTCGGTTGTACTTCGGGCAACATCATAATATTCTTCACGCGACGTAACTTCTGTATCATTAATCCCCACAATCACATCTCCCGAATCAAACTGTTGATTATTATCAGTTTCAACCACCCCACCAACATGAACACCATCAACAACAGCAATCGCTCCAATTAACGGCCCCATTAACAACCCGAACAAAATAAGCGACAAAACAAAATTATTCATTACACCTGCTGAGAACATTTGTACTCGACCACGAAAACTCGCGTTCTTCTCACTCTCTGCGTTCGGTTCAACAAACGCACCCATTGGAATAATCGCAAGGAATATTGCTCCCATTGATTCAATCTCAATGTTTGCGACTCGACAATAAATCGCGTGTCCCCCTTCGTGAACAACCAACCCAATAACAATACCAATTAATAACTCGAATGCTATTGAGAGAGGTAGAAACTCGTTCACACCGGGAATAACAAGTGCGTTTTGTGGTTGTGCGACTGAGCTTGTTTCCTCGAAGAACAATGCGATGAATGTTGCATACGCAACAACAAGAAGCGATATGACCATGAAAACAACTGAAATTAACACGCTAACATAACCAATCGTAATCCATATGTTTGATTTCGATAAGTCATCTGCCAGCTTCTTCCCACGTTGTGTGTGAAAACTCAATAATAGTCCAACAGAACCAGTTTTAATAAATGACGGCAGAGTGTTTGTCCGAATAAGAAGTTGTATAATACTAACATATACAAGAATACCGAGTCCAATCAATAACCATGTGTTCATACTATGAGTATGACTTACCCGTAGTTATAAAATATGGGCTTAGAGACAACGTGACAGAGAGAATTGATTTCACGTTTCGTGCGCGTGTGTTAGTCAGACGCGTGAGGAAATTGTGGGTCGGTTTCGCTTGCCCGGTCAAGCGATGGTGATGGGTCAGGCCCGTTAGGACGGTCAGAAACAACAAGTGATTCAAACTCAACTTCTGGAACGGCTCGATTATGCTCGCGAGTCGTGAACGAACCATTAACAAGCGAAGTCAACATATCTTCCATTGTTGATTCACTCACAATGTGTTCAATTGATTCTTGTAACATGTGCATGTCCCATCGGGCTGGTCGACGGACAATAACATTTCCATCAAATGAATACCCATCTAATGTTTCGATATTATTCAGGGATAAAATACTCCCATACTCACTCAACACAACGTTCCGTTCTGATTTTGGCATTTCATACTGCAACAGTTCGGTTTTTGCGTCTTCTCCGTGTACACTTGTAACCTCAAAAATAATTTTTCCGTTTCGTTTAGGCTCAACGTCGGATAATTCACCAAGCGATGTTTTAATTGTTTCACCAACGAGTTCGTTTGAGTCTTGTACCAGTGTTGTCCCGATTTCATCCGCACCAAATGTTTCCGGGGCAAAAATACTACACCACGATTTGTGTTCTTGCGCCGTTTGTCTCCAATTTTGCATAAGTGTGTCCTAACATATCAATTCATTAGTTATAAACCCACCGATTAAGGTTAAATAACCATCACTTTCTGTATAGAACTGGTTAAGACCTACAAATAATACGTGTGATAATGTGTTATTCCACCAACCAATCATGGTAAACATATTAGCGAACGATGAAATCAACATCCCCAACAAAACATAAACTATAAGTACTTACGCTGTGAATAGGGGAGTATGAGCGTCCCACTACCCTACATCATGGGATTCGTGCTTTCAATTGGAGTGGTATCAATCCTCCAATACCGAATGAGTACGCACTATGGTGTAAGTCCCGTATGGAAACTTCTCGGTTGTATCGCTATTGCTCAACTCTCACTTGTCTCCGTCCACATAACAGGCATTATTTTTCCAACCGCCACACTATGGTTAACTGTTACAGTTGCTATTCCAATAGCTGTCATAGCTATTTTTAGTGGCGTGTTATCCGGGCACGTTTCTGCAAAGCTCGAAACAAAATATACAAATAGTAACGTTCACTAAACCAACGTACACTCAATCACTTTATGATACTTCAACAACTCTCACACAAGCAAAACGGCGTTCCAGTTATTGAAATAGACCCCGCGTCAGAACGTCTTACAAAACCAACCCTGTCATTTAGCGCGGATACTGATTCACGAATCCCCGTGTTTATTATTCATTGTGAAACCACAAACAAGCGGATTTGTGAGAATGAGTTTGATGGGTTTATTAATCGTTTCTTTGACGGTGTTAAAGAACACGAAAAATATTGTGTTCAACTTGGTGATGTTCAACACGAATATGAGCTTGACAAGAGCGAAATTAATGATGTTCTAACCCTTCAAAACACTCTTCGAGAACATCATCCCAAGTTTTAATCCTTCCCTACGAATTGGTTAACCCTCTATTTTCCTACTCAGTTCTTGATAGTTACATCCCAATATTGATTGGCACTCGTTATTGTTGATTGACACAGTAATGTAACGCTTTATTTTGTTGAGGTGATTATTACAATGTGAGAATAACGTATGAGTGTTAATTCACAACCCGGTGACTCTTCTTCACAACCAGACTTTGTCCAATCATCTCACGATTTTGTAGACGTGGTACATGCACTTCAATGCATTAATCACCATGCTGGACGGTTTAATTCTCTCACAAACACGTCTTGTGTAAGTGAAAAAGACCATGTCAGACATACTATTTATACATCCAAGAAAAATGCGCTTTATGGAATCAAAGGATACGTATTAGATAGACTCCACCAGTACGCGTCAAAAATTGATATTCATTTAATCGGTGATTCAGATTACTATTGTTTCTATTTTTCTGTGGGGAATGAAACAATTTCTTTTCACCGTCCGAAAAAAGAGTCAACTATTAAAATGAGTAGAATTGATACTGTTAAACCAATTACTAATTTTAGTAAAACAAAAGCAACAACACATGACGAAGAAGAACTTTCTGATGCGTTATTAGTTATTCATGATGTGTTTGGTATTCACGTGAATGATTTTATGGATGAGTTACACGTGCATATGAAAAATGATTCGTACTATATTGGGTGGGATATTTAAGCAATTATTAGGATTTTCTATTTGTTCCGTGGTGTTAATTCACTCTACAACAAACGATGACGCATCTTCGTCATCGTCATCGTCATCGTCATCGTCAGTAGTTTCCTCGCCAACATCGTTTCCTGTTTCTTCATCACTCTCACCATCCCACTCAGTATCTTCTTCGTGTGATTCGTCATTTTGTTCACGATTTTGAACGGTGTTGTTTTGAATCACCACATCAAGTTCTTCTTGTTCTTCAATAATACCAAGTTCTTCAAGGTCAACAAGTCCAAGACGGTCTGCAATCGCAACCAGACCGACAATATGAACAATAATGCTAATGACCCCAATCGGGATGGAAATCATTCCTGCAAGTACGCGTGGCATGAGGGGGATTTTTCTTAGAATCGTGTACGATACAATGAATCCTGTTGCAAAATACACTGGGAGGGTTCCTTTGGCTACTGTTTTGTGCGCGTTGTTTTCCCCGTTTTCACGTGCATCAAGTAGGGCTTCGATTGTTACAATAATCCATGCTACTCCGAGAAGTTTTGTAAGTCTCTTCATACGTATAACTACACTGCCCACCATTAAATAATCTTGTACTTGACTTCGGGTTTAGTTGACTGCAGTCAATCGTGTTCAGTTTAAATGTATTTATTATCTTTCCAGTTAACAACTGAATCATCATCTTCATCAACTTCTTCTTGGACTGAAACAATTTCAACGGACACGTTTTCTTCGACTCCATCAACAATCCTGATGCCTTCAATGCCTTCACTATCACACACAATTCCTTCTAACTCTCCTCGTTCAGATGCACGCGCGATTACTTTCAGAATGTCAAACATTTCTGCTTTCAACGCTTGGTTATGAATCACGGTGTCGTCATACCCTTTAAAACACGCATATTCAATAAGTTCTGTTTCTTGTTCTTCTTGTTGTACGTCTTCTACTGATGGACTTACTTGATGTGGTGTTGTTGTTCGTTCACCAGATGATTGAATGTACACGCGTTTTTCTTGAATACTTGCTTTGATTTTTGCGGTTGGAACATATCGACCAACTTCAACAACATCTTCATCTGCCTGAGAAGTAATGAAAAACATGTTGTTTTTTCGCTCGGTTTCTAACGATTTGATGCCGCTTGGAAGAGTAATGTCATCCAATAATTCTTGTAATTCATTCATTGGAAGTTCGAGAGTCGAATGAATGTTGTGTACGTGAGTCATGTTCACTTCATCATTAGTCCCCCAATAACATAAACCTACACAATGAAATGACTCGTATTAAACACGTTACGGCGTGTCACTGAGAATATGTTAGACCCATGCTTGTTCTGGAATAAAGAGTAACAATCCTGTACCTTCCCATTTCATGTACAAATCGTTCGTTATTTGTGTTCCAAACACATCAGTTAAAATGTCCACCATTGCAGCAACAATCACTTGTCGTGCAGCATTTGACCCGATATTCGTATCAATCGTGATTGAAACCCCGTCAATCTGTTCATACACAACAGTCACACCAATCTCAATATCATGATTTTCAATACCAGTGTTCACCATTGCGTATGTCGTGTTTGTGTTCTTCACACTGGTAAGAGAAGAAGCTACGATTTCACGGTCAGATGATTCAATCCGGTCTACTTTTCGTGATTTATTCGTCATGGTATGTTTCGTTATATCTCTGTACGAATGAGTAGGATAAAAAATTATTGGGTGTGAGAATGATAATCATACATTGCTTAATGTGAGTCATCAAACAAGACACTCCCATGAATCGCTCGTAAACTCATCAAGTTGAAACGTTAATTCATCACCGGGACGTTCAGAGTAATCATGAATGTACACGACACGAACTGTGACTGTATCAGGAGTCACCCGCAGTATCTCCACACGAAGTCCGTCATCGGACTCCCAAATCTCATTCTCGTATGGAGTTTTCAACGTGGAACGATTACTCATATACTATTGACTACTCATTGTTTCGTTCAAAAAAGTATAAAACGTTGTGTTGGTTGTGGTTCGTTACCGAACTTCACCAAACGTCCGAATCACTTCACCGTCAGCAACTCGTTTTTGCTCGGCACCAAGCGCGTTGGTAAAGAGCAAGTATCCAAGGAAGGACGGTGAATAGTTCGCCATTCCGAACGGGTGGAGTTGTTCTTGGCTGGCTGGTGGAAGAATACTTCCAATGAAGTTCACTTCCGCATCACCAACTTCGATGTGTCCAACACCGGCCATTCCTTGACTGACCATGTGAGCCGCTGTTGAACCACCTGCGGCGTCAACAGCGTCTTCTTCTACAACCGTTGCAGGCTGGTCAGCACCAGTTGTGTAGCCGATTTGTGAACCACGCCATACTTCGCGTTGAATTGGACGGACACCGTCCATCAACACGTGGTCATAGTCCTTGTTTGCAATTTCTGCAAACCTAACGATTTCATTGTGAACGTGGTCAGGACTGATTTCAGACAATCCACCGGTTTCCATGTATCCAACTGCGTTCACACCAGAGTCCGTCAAGACAAGGTTTCCACCTGCATCAACAAACTCATCAAGTGCCTCGACGTAGTCGTCATCATCGAGTCCTTCGTCGTGGATGAGAACAACAGTGTCGTATTGCCGTTGACCACTGTTTCCACGCATAAGTTGTCCACGTGAAACCGTGTCAACACTTACTTCTTCAAGTGTCCCGGTTTCAAGGAACTTTGCGTAGTCCTCGAAGAATTGAAGCGGAGTAACCTCGTACTCGGTTTGTTCATACCCAAGTGCTTCTTCTGGGTCTGGATGTTCTTCTTCACTATCTAACGTCGTGATTTCAACATCGACTTCTTCACCATCTTCTGTCTCAGCTTCAATCGTCCAGTTACCTTGACCGGGGTTTGGAATAAACACATGGTCAAGACCACTCATACAACAATCAACATGGTCATCTTCATACAATGACGGGTCGATTTCTCGAACGACTTCGCCACCGGGATTAATCACTTTGATGTGGGCCAAGTCTTCAACATCGTGTGAGTGAGCATGAACCGTTAATGCACGGGTTTCTTCGTTAGCATCAACATTGGTTGAACCACGAACCTTCTCATGTCGTCGTTCAACATGCGACGGTGGGCCACCTGCATGGTCTGGCGGGCCACCACCATTACCGTTTCCTTGGCCGGGGTGTCCACCAGAATCGTCAGTGTGTGACAAGTCAGCAGATGAGCGCGTTAACGCGTCAGTGCCAACATACGCAATGTCTTTTCCACCAGTGTCAATGTCGACAGTGGTGTCAGCGGCGGCTTGGTCTGCGAATTCACGCATTGAAATGCGGTACGCATCAATCTGGTGTCGAGCCATGTAACCACGCCATTGTTTTTCTACGTTTCCAAGCGTGTTTGCCCATGACATTTCAGGAGCGACAGTGACCGCTCCTAACCCACCAAATTCTTCTGGTTGACCAGCCCATCCAAGTAACGAACCGGTCACTTGGTAGTTAATCGTGTCAAGAATTGTTCCGTGGTTGAACAATCCTCCTTCGTTTCGTGGTGGGTTATAAATTGCAAACCCACGGTCTTCAATCAACTGGTCAATGTCGTCACGAATCGCGTCAACACTTCCCCACTTGTCTTCCATTCCTTCTCCAATCCGACTGTTAACGTTGTCTAATTCGTTAATTTCGGCGGCATTGAATGGAGCGTTCGTGTTCAGGTTCAACACGAAGTAATCAGACCAGTGCATTCCGTGGTAGTCACACACGTAGTTCACGTTATCATACGTGCGAAGATGTTCTACTGTTGAAAGCGCATCAGGGATTTGTTCTTTGGCTTCTTCTGGTGCGCCTTCTGGCTCACCGGGCCAGAATGTTGGGTCAATCCAACCAATGGTTGGGTACTGACGGTTCGTGTCAAGGTTTTGGTCACTGCCACGAAGTGTTCCTGCACTTCCTCGGTCGTAATTCACCAAGTCACTTGGGTGTTCAGGGTTCCGAATAACCCATCCGTCTGGATTAATGAACACGTACACAAGCACAACATCGTCAAAAATGCCGTCGAAGTCATCAGCTTCCCCTTCGACTACATCTTCAATGATGCGAAGCCCGGATTCAACACCTTGTCGTTCATCACCGTGAATACCGACAATGAACACGGCTTTGTCTTTTTCTTGGAATGAGCTTTCATCATCCAGATTTTCACCCACTTCAGCAACGTACACGTCTTTCGGGTCAGAATCTTCTCCTGTAAACTCGTTTGGATGACCCGGTGACTCTCCAATTGCTTTGACGTTGAGACGGTCAGGACGCTTTTCTTCCAAGTATTCAAGCGCCTGTTCCATTTCAGGATAGGCAACGTAGTCGTTTGCGTCTTCTGGGTCTGGGAATACACCGTCTTGGTACGGGTCGTCAAGTTTCCAGAACGGGTTTGAACCCGGTGAGAAATCAACGTACTCAACACCGTCAACATCAAGAAGCGTTTCTGCTTCGTCCGTTGTCAACTGACCGTAAGCGGCGGGTGTTGGTTCGTACCGATATTCTTCGGCATACCCT
>LFCJ01001436.1_pt1 | contig 16595 bp, 19 predicted proteins | sample 643141 | NCBI WGS metagenome assembly LFCJ01 (sample SAMN03766243, study PRJNA286221) | soda lake metagenome | biome: soda lake; feature: Kulunda steppe; material: water; isolation source: sample B1-Br-g2 brine of Lake Bitter-1 | place: Russia: Kulunda steppe | collected 2010-07 | reverse complement strand
CTCTCTCTCTCTCTCTCTCTCTCTCTCTCTCTCTCTCTCTCTCTCTCTCTCTCTCTCTCTCTCTCTCTCTCTCTCTGTGTGTCTCCCTCTCTCCCCTAAAAATGGATTTGCCGACATCGCTCCAAACACACCACCGCAACACTCTGACATCTGATGCTGGCTGATCATAGGAAGCTGCGCAAGGATGCAAATTGTGAATGAATTGAATTCATGTAAGAGCGACCAATTATTACATGGTGGCAACAACCACTTTCAAGATGGTGGTGCACTATGTTCAAGGTGACAAGATAACAAGGTTTAATTGCGCTGATTTGTCTGTGGCTGTGGTCAACAGGCCAGACCAAAATGATCCATGATGTCTGAAATGGCTTGTTTGTTGTGCCGGTGAGAAGGAAGGTCGAAGACAGTTTGCCAAGAAAAGGCATGCAAATAGGAGTAGGCGCTTGCCGCGCGAACACACCTTTTTTCAATTCATTAGTTATTTATATAAAATAAGGTTTTAGGCGTTGTGTCCATAGTCAATGAAAAAGGAAGTCCCAGGTACCTGAGCAAGTTAGCAGAAGGGGAAAAGTCCATAAGGAAAAAAGAATTAAATGTTTCAACCTAGCAGAACGTGAATGTAATTTGAATTCCTTCATCTGTAACTTGAATTTTAAGACCTGGTTAAAAAGTAAACGAAATAAGATATTTTGAGCTGGCTCAAGGTTTGCCTTCAGTCAAATCCTGACAGTGCACAGTATGCCCACCCGTCAATCTTTTGCTGGGCTGCTCCTCTTGTGCTTCACCATAGTAGCATCATCACGGCCTCTTCATTCCCAAGGTGATCGCCGTACGCATCGATCGATGGAAATCCATATGGATTGTCGACCGACATCGGATTTGAATTGACCGCTGGCCGATTTTGATTTTGAGCCGGACGGATTGATACCTCTCACACTGCACCACCAAAGTATCCCTCTCACTGTCTTATTGACTCACGGACAGGTGGTCGTCCTGCCGCCAGGCGATTGCTCGCTGGAGTGGATGCAACGGCCATCGCTCAGGTGTGCGTGGGAGTGCAGATGGGCCAGATATTACGCTGAATTCATATCTTTACATTAAATTATGAATATTGGTCTGCAAGCTCTCTGATGATGTACCTGTCTGACTGGCTAGCAGCTAGCTGTCCATGCTGAAATGATCATGACAGCCCTCATCCACCCCTACTCCAATCTCCCCACTCGCCCTGCTGCAAAACATGCAAAATAGCTCTGCACATCATGATTCTCAAGCTTGAATCTGCCAAGAGCAATGTATCAGTGCAAGCCCTCTCAGCCTCCGCGTAATCATTGGGGGCATTTGATAATGTGCTTGTTTTGCAGCACACCTCATAGCAACTTGGCTGCAATGAACCCACATTTAAAACGAAATACACACCTGCACAAGTACTTGCGCGCAAGCGCATTCACACATGCCTGTATCTTTGCAAGCAAGCTCAAGTGCCCAGGATAGATATATGTATATCATACATCATAACTTGCAACTGTTGCAAATTTGACCAATCAATGCTTGTTTCTAGGCACTGGCTCAAGGGGACACGGATGCTGCTGCTGTTGCTATTGCTCAAGCCACAACTTCCGGGCATGTCAAAACGGTAGCAGCAGGCCTGGCCCTGGCTTTAGGAAAGGCTGATAGCTCCACCATCGCACAGGTAGAGGTCAAGCCTTTGTTCGTGTACAGATGGGAGGAATGTATGCATATCATGCAGAGCGTGGCTTGCTGTTAATCTGCTCTGCTTGAGGAGCCCCTCTCAAAACGTCCTGCCTCTCCAGTGCACACCCTGCATTTAACTGAGCACAGTCAGTGCTGAGTTCCTTGCGCAGGCATAAGAATGGAAAAATAGAATAAACAAGCATTCCAGAGGACTACATTAGGCATGCAAGACGAAAAAATCCACCAGCAAAGCAATCACTCTTTCAAGGGACACACATTCATATTTGGCCCAAGTATATCTGGAACTTGCCTACCCCACCAACTCCTTGCTGACCTGGATCCTAACATTGCACTTATGCTGACATTGTCCTTATGCCCTTTGAGACATTATGTTGATAGGGACTGCCCCGCCCCTTACTCTGCTAGCAGCGCTGCGCCCTGCGCCCCTGCTGCCCCCCGTCTTCACCTGCTCATCTCTCCCTTATATGAGGCGACCATTATCCTGTGTTGATACTCGGCTCACTTGCACTGCCTTTAATCCCCAGGCTGTTGCTAAAGCGGTGAGCCAAGGAGCAGATGCCACCGCAGTCGCGCAAGCCCTATCTGAGGCTACCAGCACACCTGAGGTGAGCAACACACGCTTGGGCAGGGGTGCATGGAATTGTAATGGAGAAAGTCAGAGAAGTCGTTGTCCAGCCAATCACCTTCCAAACCGACCGACTCTATCCCGTCCCACAGTGTCAGTAGGGCATCAGCGCTATGGCCAGATCTGCCTTTCAAGCCCATTGTATGACAGGGCACCATGCTCCGTCACTGTGGCTGCAATGGACACAGCAGGCCCTCTGCAATAACCTTTTCCTTATGACATATGACAATTGACATACCTGCAGACTGCAGGACAAGCCCACTCAAACAGCGTCGCTCAAGCCATTGCATCAGGTATGTACCAAGGGAAGGGGGGGGCAGGGGGCAGATCCTGACATTGTACTGATCGATGCCTTGTTGGGGGGGTACTCCAAGGCACCATTCAGTTGGGAAGTTGGTTGCCATGGCCAGGCGCATATCCTTCCCCGTTATCAACGCCCAGCCATGTGAGGATATTAGGGGTGCAAAAACATTGCACAGTAGCATACTGACAACCAAGCAGCAGAGTTCGGCGCTTACATTGTCACACGGTTGAGGACAGATCCTTGTGTGTGCTGAGATCTTGCTGAAAGCAGTAACAATTGGCAGGCCCAGCCACTGTGACCCAAGCACAGCTTCTTGAGTTCTGCTTTTGAGGTCTGCCCAATGTTACTTTATAAGTCTTTAAATCCCTGATCCGGCTCCTCCTCTTGGCTGCGTGATGCAATCAAGGGCGAGGAGTCTATGATGCTCATTGCCTGGGCCTGGGATTCTGCACCCTACGTTGCACCCTACGTTGCAGGTGACGTTGACAGCATCTCCAGCAGCGTTGCAAATTCCTATGGAGGTGCGGGCAAATTTGCAGACACTCTGATGCTTGCAAGCAGTAGAGGTGCACCTTTCTTTCTTGTTCCTAGCTCCTCCATCGTTCAGGGTGCAACAGCCATGTGGTAGTGTTAGAGAGCATCTGCTGGAAACCTGCCTATCACACTGTGAAAACTGCAGGGAAGGTCACAGCCATCAGCCAAGCATCCTCTCAGGCTCTCGACGAAGCAGCAGCAGCTACATCAAAGGCAGTGTCCACTGCAGTTGCCCAGGTGCGCACCTGGAGGGATGTGTTTGACTGTACGTCCTTTTTGGTTAGACTTGGCATGCTTTTTAGGTTCTTTGTAGCCAGATCTGTCTTGGCTTCAACCATCTGTGAGGCGTGCACTGCAGTCTTTATGGGCTGCATGTAGGTGCATAGCCAGCATCCCCTTACATGACGAATTTGTGCAAATAAGTGCACCTGAGGGTCACTTGTTTGTCTGATACTGCTGCTGTTTTGAATAAGTGTACATTGCTAGGCATTTCCCTCCCCATCCTGCAAGTCAATAACTTGGAAGTGTGTTGACGCATTCTCACAATCTGAAGTGTGATTGGTCTGAGAAGCTTTTGGCGGAGTTTGGGAATTTTGCGGACCTCCTCCAATCTCTGTCCCACTATTCTGCTGCATGGAATTGACATGCATGATGCCACACAAGCTCATTCCTGTCGTCTCTAATGCACCCCAATTGTTCCTGCTTTCAGGCTTGTGAGGGCAAAGAAACGGGTGCCCTTGCCATCGCAGCTGCCGAGGCGGTGAGTGCACAGTCCATTTTTTCCTTCAGAGAAATCCCCCAGCCTGGAAATTCACATGCACCCTATACATGTTCCCAGGATGTTGCAACCCATACACACGCCAACAAGTCTGGGGCTGCAGCACAGGAACCAGTTGTATTTCTGCAGTACCTGACGGCGTGCTTGTACCTGTTCTGCTTTGCAGCCGCATTACATGATTTGCTTTTGGTACCCAAGTTGGGTGCTTGCGTTAATCAACCTGATCCTTTGCAGACAGCACAGGCCACGGCCACTGCTGTGGCAGAGGCATCAGCAAGAGTGGAGGTGCAAGGGTCCGGCCAAGCTTGTGCATCTGCTTCTGCTACAGCCAGGTGTGATGTTGGCGCCATGTCTGCCGGATGTGCATCGTGGCCTTTAAATCCTGACCTTACAGTATGAGTGCACCCTAAGGCAGTCAGAGATCTTGCATGGTTGTCAATGACTCTGCCGGATGCAAGTAATGCATGTGTCTGGAAGCGTGCCAAGAAATCAGATTAAACTGAGCTGCGCAATTTAACTCTTGTACACAGGGCTGTTGCGCGTGCTGTGGCGCGCGCCATAGCGTCTGCATTTGCTCAAGCTACAAGCGACTGTGCAGCTGCCCTTACAGCTGCAAATGCCGAAGCCTTTGAGGAGAGCATTGCTGTTGCAGTTGCAGAGGCTTCTGCCACTGCATGTTCTACAGGTATACTTAGTGACAAAGTGAGCTCCGGTGTTCAATGGAAAACTTAGTTCCCTCTTAGGTATGCCAAATTACTAAAGCATTATAAAGCATTTAGAAATAAGAGTTAAGATAGGCAATAGACTAAGTGCAAACCGAAAAAGAGGTCCTCATGCCTATTTCACCTGATTGATTGCAGCCCTTAAGCGTTTTTTGCAAGAGGCCAAGGCCAACGTTTCAAATAAGTTATGCATCTGTGCTGTGCTTGGTGGGTGTGCGTGACCCTCACAGACTCAAGTCCCAGCGAGTTGACACAGATCCAGACATTGTACTGATGCCTTGTTAAGGGTACTGATGCCTTTGTTGGGGGTGCTGATGCCAGAGTTGTCAAAGTATCCCCTGCGGATCAGCTGCTGCAGGCCACAAGCCCATCACATAGACTTGTGGCAGAGAGGCAATGCCCGCTTTGGCAAAATATCAACGAATGTCATTGGCTTTTCTTCCATCATAAAGATAGCATGATAGTTGCACGCTGCCGGTCGCGTACTGTACTTGCAGGAGGCACTGCAGTGGCAGAGTCACGTGCAGTGGCACAAGCAACAGCAGAGGCAACAGCCTCTGCATTTGCAAGTGCACTTGCCACCATCCAGAGCAAGTGTGATTGCAAAGCCCCCAGTGCAAAGGTTGGCGGCGGGCAAAGCAAGGAACAGCCCATCCCCGTTGGACCTCCCTCCCCAAATTCACTAGCCTACCCGCCAACGCCATCACCAGCGAGGTCTCCTGGTTCAGCTTCCGGCCAGGTACATTCAATTGTAGCTTGCTGCACCCTTGTTCCTCATACTCCTGGCATGCTCATGGCTCAAGGCCATCAAGGTAGCCAGCCTGTTTATTGTGTGCATCTATTTTCCACTGCTTTACTTCTTGTGCTGCCTGTGGGCTTGCAACAGGAGGGCAACCAGGGAAGCGGCAACAACCCAGGTGGCAAAGACATAACTTATAAAGAAAACAGCCAGGGAAGCAACAATAACAAAAACAACAACAGCAACAACAACAGCAACAACAGCAGCAGCAACAACAACAATAACAGCAACAACATTCCAGGAAACAGCAGTGGGAACGAAAGCAACGGCCAAGGGAATAGTCAAGAGAACAACAAGCAAGGAAAGAGCAGTGGCAACAGCAGCGACAAAGTGGGAAACAGCGATGGTAATACCAAAGTCAATACAAACAATGGAGGTGGCAGCAGCTTCTCAGACAGCCACGGCCTCCCCTCCTTCGGAACCAGCCGCTGCTTTGGATGGATGCATAGCATGTGCTGCCAATCCTGGGACGGCTCATCTGACAAGTGCAACTTCCTTGGGTAAGTCAAATGTTGCATGACAGGTGCCTTCGAGACATGACGGCCATGATACTTCAGATAGATAAAATTTTATCATGCAGCTGGCCCACGTGTTCTTATGTGCATGGCAAGCAATGTTATTGAAATAATAAATCTACCTTTTTTGTGCACTCCTGGTAAGCTTTTTTATTGCTCTTAAGGTCAGTTAATTGGATTATGCCCAGAGGTGGCAGACAAGAGCGCGCACTGAAAAATGTGATGATCTGTCACGCTGGCAGGAATGGCTACCGCTACAGCCTGGTGTCTGGCGCATCATCCCCACCTGTATGGCGTGACAAGTACACAAACCGCGATTGCACATGTTAAGGGCCAAATGCTTTGCATTTTGTAAAAAGGTATACATAGTTCGGGGAAGTCGGGCTGGTCGTTCTGTTTTTGTGGTGAGATGTTTTGCCCTAGAATTGCTTTGCATGTAGCTTCTTGCTCCAAGATGGATGCAATTTTTGGCACGTGTATGGTGACTTATATTATCTTTAGGGAGTCAAAGGTTTATGAGATACTATTGTGCATAACATATCTCCAAGAAGCTTCCGAGGTGATTTGACGTGCTCCGATATCTGCTTGTGGTCCTTTGCAAGCAATTTCTTTCCTTTGGCTATCTTAAACATCTTTGTTATTAACAATGTTAATCATTTTTACTTTCAGCATGATGGGTTGTAGCAGTGCCTTTAAAAATCTGAGCTTCCTATCATACTCGCTTGCAGGTTAGGAAAAAACACCCACACACATAACAGAGATTAAGAGAATTATTCAATGGTCTAGGCCAAGTAGTCTATTGCTACATAAATCTTTCATATTGGAAAGGTCCACAGGCGCAGCAAACAGTCCCAAGGCTAGCATAAGAAAGCAGATACAAATTAGGGTTAGGGTTTAACTAACCCTACCATATAATACTAAAGAGGTCTGACATGGGTCCGGTAGTTTGCCCGTAATGCGCCTAATAGCCCTTACAGATCTTCTTACAATTACTCTTCCTCTAGTCCCTGATCCATCAGCAGGTGCAGTGTAAGCAACCCACACCACCCAATTCCAATGAAAAAATGGAGCAATATTCCTGTCTTGAAAGTTGCCTTTGCTTCCCAAGAGAATATCAGGTGCAGGGTGGTCATTTTGTTTTCCTGGACATGATTTACACTTATCATTGCACGTTGATTTTGCTTTTGATGAGAAGCTGCCATCCAAATAAGTGTCAGAAGTTTTAAAAAGTGACCAGGCTTTCATTTCATACTTGACAAGGCTGATTGCAGAACATCAAGAGAAGCACACTCTTGTGAGCAAGTCAAGGAGATGCAAAAAGGCGCGCCACATTTATAAGATCAGGAGTCCAGCACATAATGAAATCACAATTATCCATGAATGCACAAACATCTGCTCAGGCTTCATTAATGAAAATAAAAGGAAATAATCAAACATGGTTTAAATGTGGGATTTTAAAACTCGACGATAGGCATGCTGGTACAAGATCTGTACTGACGGTGTGGTCTGAATGCAATATTGGTACTTGTCAACTGATCCTCGGCACCAGCCATCATAAATTATGGTTATAAACATACATTTCATGCAGACAGATATCATGAGAACAAGATCACATCTAGAAGCATGCAAAAGCAGCCTGCTGCTCAGAACTCAGCCTAAAGGGGTGATCCATCAAACCCAGATTGGAAAAGTCCTCGAAGTTTGAAGTATCAGCAGAGTTGGAGATTTTGGGTTGAAAGGGAGCGAGGTACCTTTTGGCCAGTATATTGTCCCAGCAGTACCCCTGAACGCAAACATGTACCGTGTTATTGCAACATGTCTGACGTAACACATTAAATCTAAGAAAGTTTTTCCTGCCAGCCAGTACAAAGTATGAGTTCCCTTCATTTGGTGCAAGGCACAGGCATGCATGAGTACGTGGATAAATGCCGCGCAGGCCCTAAGAAAGTGAAGAGGTGCATGAGTGCATGTGCTTTAAGGCTGAGTATATGCGTGAGCATGTGCATTTGTGTGAATATGCGTGTGTATGTGCAGCCATCTGCATGCAAACATTTATTCATCAAGGCACAGTTTTACAGTACTTCTCCACGATGTTGTGTCAATGCTATTTCATTCCACGATCTATTGTTATCTCTTCTGACGCGAATCAACCCTACAGGAGCATAAGATTGCCTGACGTGCACCTGGAACCAGGGGTGAGATTTGAGAGTCTGGATGCCCAAGCCAACCATGCCCAGGCGCTTTGCTGGGTCAGGCTGCAAATTGTTGACGCATGGAGTGTAAAATTTCATTCAAACCAAGCATTGGCATACAAAAAAAAAAACTGCAGGCCTTGCTTGCTGGATCCTGGCATCAAGACTGTCATGATATGGAGAACACAGAACACCTTGCTCGCAGGAATATCTTAAATTGCAAAGTGCTATCACAAATGCATGCTTGCAAGGTATGCTCATGCATGCTCACATGAGCACTGCCAGCTGTGATTTGGAAGCAATTCATAAGCTAGTACTAATAGTATTAGTACTTACCTGCAACAATTGTGTTATCACATCCTTTGCAACAGGGCTCCAGTGCTCAGGAATAAAATAAATGCCTTCAAGAATCTTTCTGTTACGCAGGACACATGATTGATCGATGTGGTGTAATATAACACTGTGGTAATATAATTGGTGTGAATATAAATTGCACGTGCAAGTGCTCATTATGCCTCGGTAAATCTTTGGCATGGTTTGTTGACGATTCCAACCAGGGTTAAAAATCTGCCTTTGCATGGCAGTGACTGGTTTTTGAAACATGCAGCTTGCAGCAGAGAAACCCTGGACTCTTGAACTGATTTGGAGAGTGTCGCACCATGCAGATAGTTGTAGCATGCAACAGCGATTTACTTTCCCCGGGCAATATTATGCTAGTGGAATGCATGATCAGAATCTCAGAACTTAAAGTGACGATGTTCAAGCCATGGTTCTACATGACTCATCGGATGACAAGCATTTGCATTGCTTAGGGTGCTGTTGCAGCCGTTGTCATGTACGGTGAGCAGAGATATGCTGCGAGCCAACTTAAAAATTGAAACTGAATGCCAATAGGCAGCACTGCACTCACCGGTAAGTCATGCACACGTCGCCATTAGAATAGAAGGGTGGCAGGCCATGAAGCATCTCATAAATTACACAGCCCAGTGACCAGTAGTCGACTGCAAGCCCATGCCCCTGTATGTGCGGACGACATTCCAGGTTAATGCGCATGTCTGAATGATTTGTTCATGCCCTCACAATTCTTCAGATAAAACCTGCTGCTTTGTACCGTACAAATTGTACGTCCATCCCTTTGCTGCAGACCATGGATTTGGGAGGTGCTTGTAAGACTTTGTGTCAATCAATAGGGAAGGATGAGCAAAGGGGTTGTGTCATAAGTTTCTGATTAGGTGAAGCATGCAAGTCTGGATATTGTGTCCGATCTCGCATTGCTTCCAAAATGGAAGATCGTCAAAACTGAGACGCTTCATTGTTGCTGCATGGGATTCTCAATTTTATTCGCTAGTTTGACTTCAGCAGTGTGCATCATCACTTATTCACGATGGGATGAGCATTGGAAGCCACCCAGATCCAAACTCAGGCCACTTCCTTTAATGAGGGCCCTTGCAAAGTGCTAGTGCTGTCTTCACAAACCAGTCAGTAAATTGAAGAAGCGTGTAAGAAGAGAATCTAGGATTAGAGCTGACACACTACCTAGGGCCCAGTTCCTAGCTCTTGCGATGCACCCTCACTGGAGACACTTACAAGGCAGCCCCAGGTCAGCGCATGCAATTGCGTACATTAAGTACACACCTGTTCAAAGCTGCCTCATCCCTTGTGATCACCCTGCCTGCTGATTTCCGTTTCCTGAACCCCGCCCTGCGCCTGCTGATACCAGCATGCATACATCTACTTGCAAAACCTGCCTGCTGACCTCTTCTGACATCTTGATGGTATCTGCCTTACACTAAAGTATAGAGGAAAGAACCATGTCAGGAAAGTGGCCATGCTGTAAAAGCACAGGGAACCTACCTCCCCACGCACAACCTCAGGGGCTAAGTAGTCTGGTGTGCCGCAGAAGGTGTGCGTTACTCCATCCACGACCTTTGCAAAGCCCAAGTCAGTGACTTTAATGTAACCTTGGCAGTCAACAAGTATGTTCTCTGGCTGCAAAGTGAGGCAGGAGTCTGGTTCATCTAATCATCACATATACACAGTAGTTCAAGCTGCCTGCCACTGGTATCACGTGATGATTCTGAGTGCTTTTGTGTGCTGCGCTTGAATTTTACACAACAGGGCTTATTTACTCATGGTGTATTAATATCCGTATTGATGCTCTACGAGATGTGCATTTAGCGTACTTTTTCAAGCATAGCACAATTAGGGGGCATGCAGCGCTGACAATGATTGGGATCAGCTTGGTAGGCGTGGTTGCTGCTACAATATTGCACAATTGCTACCTCCTGGCGCTCCTCTTGATTTCATGGCATGGCCAATCAGCACGTACCTTCAAGTCTCTGAATACAATCTTGTGTGCATGCAAGCATTCTAATGCCAGAATGATCTGGGCTGCATAAAAGCGAGCATGGTCCTCATGTAGTGCACTGCAAGCAAGGGACGCTGGCCTGATTAGAAGAGTTTCAGCATGTTAGAAAACAGTAACATCTTTGCAGCACACGTAGATGGCTTGAATGTGTGCAACTTGAAGAAAGTTGGAGTGCAGCTGAAAATGGTTGATGAGAAAAAGCCCTGCCTATAAGGCAGGGCCTCCAAATTGCCTATCTTGCCCGAGCTAGCATCATCCTCACTCACTGGCAATTGGATGCCGAAGGAAAGGATTGCAGAAACTTCAGGAAGTCTCCTCCTGGCACAAATTCCAGCACCAGGTGCAGGCATTCCTTGTCCTGAAAAGCTGCTTGCAGGTTGACCAGAAACGGGTGTCGCAGCCTGCCAATAGCCCCTAGGAGGTGCCGCTCGTCCAGAACGTGCTGAACCTGTGAAAAGTGAATCATGCATCATGCTTGCTATCACTTTATCTATGTTTTATAAAAGCCATTTAGACGGTGTAACAAGGCTTTGTGGGTTGGCCTTGTGGCTTCTTTGGGGCATGCATGTGTCGGGGCTAATTCAGTTGATAATCAGTTGGTGCTTGCTGAAAATAGGGTGAACGTTTTTCAAGTTCTGTACCATGCAAGCTAAAGGTCTAATTTCATGTCACAAGGTACGCCTGGACGCTACGTGACGTTACACCTGGACGCTGTGCCTGTACAAGCATTTTCACATTAACTTTCACCTGCACAAGTACTTAAATCATGCTGCAGCAGGTTGTGGACTTTACGTACTTGCCTCAAGCGCATGCACATAAGTAAAAGCCTCTTTACATTTGTTAGCATACAAGCATATGCACATTTTAGAGCAGTTGCTTGGTATCCTACTGGCCTGGCCTACTGGAAGTATTTCATTTGTTTTTGTGCACTTAAAGCAATGTGCACCTTATTTGTCAACCTTGGGCATGAGTCTCTAAAAGTAAAAACTGCTTGCTTTACCCACCGATCCCTCTTTGTTTAATCAAATTTGTAGGTTCTCCCGATGGTGACATCCGTGCCTTACCTGCCCGTCCCTGATGCACACGGCTTTGGAGATCATCTTAATAACAGATATGCAGTGGGTCCTTCGATTTTGTACCAAGTGCACGCGGCCAAAGCTTCCAGCCCCGATGACTCTGCACCAGTCGCAGAAGATAAAACGCCTTTTGGGCACCTTACAAGGTATAAGTCCTCTTGCCAATGATATTTTTATTCACAATAATCTTGTTAAAAGTTGCGTCTGAAAATTAGAATAGCTATCAACCATTCCTTTGTGTTGACTGGCTGAACAAACGGTGCTGATAAACCAAGGGCTACATGATCATTGTGCAAGCTTAGTTTCAAATCAGGTTGATGACTTCTAGCAAGATTTGACTTCCTGGCCATGAAACAGAAGAATTAAGAAAGTGAGTGGCCATTTGCTACTTGGACAGCCTTATTGGATTTGGGGGAACGGCAATTTGTTACTTAGGAATCCTAAGCCAATGTAGGATATACAAACCACAAAAATAAATGCTAGCAGCACATACCTGCCAATGATGAAATCTGCAAGCTGAAGTTTTGGAGCATGGTGCTGACTGCGCACATCTGTCTTGCACATTTGCTGCTTTTGTTGTTGCTGCTGCAGCCAGTCAGCGGCATGCTGCTCCCGCTGTTGACTGTGTGCTTGTGTTTGCTTGGATGCTTGCAATAATTGCTCATCCTGGATCACAGTTGCGGAGCTGTCTGTTGAGGTCGGCGGGCTGCTACAAGGGACCTGCACGCATTTGAAATTTATTGAATCAGGATTGCACTGCTTTTAAAGGCTTAATTTCAGAATTTGTGCAGCAGGCTCTTGCAACATGCATATCAACACATTGTCTGCTAATGAGTAGGCAAGCAATTTTCCACGGATGCGAGGATGGGCATACATGCTGACGCTGCAGAGTCACCCCTTGAGTAAAGGATTTTCCAAGCAATTTAAGAAGTCATGGGTATAATCATCCCTGCCCAGGCTAATTCATGACCTCTTTTTTGCTCGAAAAGGCATGCGCATGTTCAAGTGCTGTCTGTATTCAATTATGTGCATCTCTTCAGTGCTTGAACCTCAGACTTGTGAGGAAGATTAATGGAAAAATTCCCAGGACAAGTTTTATAATAAATTAAACTGCTCACCTGCCGATGCTTCTCACGTGCAGAGGTAGCATGACAGGTTGCTTGCGTTGGCTTGCCGATATGTTGCACGCAGACATGGGCACTCACATCAAAGCCATGACCCTGCACATCATCAGGATATCAGGTAATGATTTGTTTTGAGGAATGAATGGTATCAACTTGCAGGCATGTGCATGCCAATGCAAGCGCAAGGACAGAGCAGATCATCCTCATCTGTTTGCATGTGCCAGATGCAGGCCTGGGTCATCCCCCTTCCATTTATTGCAGCTTATTATTCTCTTAAGTCTCATATCATTGACCTTGTTGGATGATTTGTTCCCCGGGAGGAAATGGTCCACCATCTGCTGCACCCATCGTGGGCGATGCTGCACGTTGTACGACGCTGCTGTAGTCATCGTGCTCCCCAGACGCGAAGGCAAGTTCAAGACATTGCTACTCATGGATAACGTTTGTGAACTAGCAGGGAGGGAGGTGGGCCTCGGCAACTCGGAAGACGGGACGGGTGTGTCTGATCGGAGGCAGAAGGGGAGCGGACGCCTCCTCGGTGTCAAGGATGTGAGTTTGATATTTAAGGTTGAAAAAACCAGTATTAATATGTAACTCTGATCAACGTAGGCACCTAAACCTCATGCCATCGCTTCATCTTCTCCTTGTCGATTGGGAAAATTGGTCATTTTTGAACTGAAGTTATCCAGCTAACCTATATATTAATTAAATTAATTAAAGGTGCGGCACAGCCAGTGTACACCGCACGTGGCACAGCCAGCAGATGCCACGGTGAGAGCTGCTGCAGGCGCGCAGTGCTGCAACCTGCAGCCATTAAGGCATTGTTAATGGCCTGGGCATGCCGGCCATTTGATGGCTCATTCTGTCCCGCTCTGTCTGAGCCCAGACGGCTGAGGGGCCTGTTTGCATCAGAATGTAGAAGTAGCAGCATGCCCAATCAACTGGAGCATGGCCTGCCGTGTCTGAACAAAGCATGGCCCGAAAAAAGCATGGCAGTCTTAGCATTCGGGGTGTGCACACACGTATACATGCTGTACGTACAGCATCCGGAGAGAATCCTTGCGGCACGCATCCGCACAAACATGGTTAGGAAATGGCATGGCTTTTGCAATCCATAGATTGCCTACCTTTAGAGGTAGGCTAGGACATGATAGCCCTGAGCACACTGCTCCACTTCCCAGCAAAACTAGGCATGAGGATAACATGTTGTACAACCTGGATATCCATCAATATATAATTTTGGACGCAAAAGCTCCAAATCGTTATGGCCCCGTACAACCCCGCACGATGAAGGCACAGTGCTTTTGATGCCTTCCAGTCATTAAAATGAAAAGAAAAAGACCATGGAAAAAGACTACACCAACGTTGGTTACCTGTTTACAGGGTAACCCCTGTTTGCGCAAATGAAGGAAGAAGTTTACATCTGGTGCAAGCACCATGCAAAACCCCACAATCAAACCAGGAAGAAGCTTAAGGTTGTATGTGGAGGGACCTGAAAAGAGCCATTTGTTCTTTCCGTGCTATTCCTCAACCTCCTACTTGCAATTATGATTTTGTTGCATTTGAACTTATCACCAACCCCTATTCCTAACTTCTCAACGTCTACCCCCATTCATGTTGCATACTAGGGACTATCTCCTTATCCAACCTCTCCTTTCGGATCAGCAAAGAAATTCTACTCCCTTGCCACAACTAGAGTATGCAAATAATTGCTGTTTGGAATACCGTATTCCAAACACAGTGTGACAGCAGCACGATTGCGGCTAAATAATTTCAATCCCACCTGGGTAAGGGACCTGGCCTGTGATATTCCAGAAGCAAACTGAAAGCACGAAAACGTCAGTAGTGACCCAGTTCTCAATGCCCGCCACTTAAGTTAAGAACTGAAACTGGTTTCAAGAAAATTGAAAACTTCCTCATGATTACCGGCACATACATAGTATTACATACTCTACGTTCAAGAATTACTCTTACCAACAGAACCCAACACACACTTACCCAAAAAAGTCCCTGACTGGAAGAAGTGGGCATACACAGATGGCAGCTGCCAGATAAATCAAGGAAAACAAGTGACAGGTGCGGGCACATACCACCCTGCTACCTCTACTCCCAGCTTTGTTGAACCATATGGTGTGGGCATTACAGAGACCATCAACAGAGCTGAAGTGGCTGCCATCACAACCGCCATTCTTCATGGCCACTTACATATTGCCACTGACAGCCTCTCGTCTCTCCACCAAATCAGGAAGCACTTGTTGTACCTGAGAATCACCACCACCACGTACAAGGGGATATTTTGAAGATACTCATGCAAATTATTCGCAACTCACCAAACCCAGTGCACCTATTTTAAGTCAAATCTCACATTCGTATTGCTGGTAATGAGTGTGCAGATGCTGTGGCCAAGTAACCCAAGTCAACGCAAATCTTGAAAACACGGGAATGCCATGCGCTGGCCTTAATGGTAACCCTTTTCATGACATAACCTGGCTTGCCTCTGAGAGGAATATCCCCTCTGATGCAGCATCCTCAAGGCCCTCCAACTAACCTGCCCCAAAGCTATCTATTTCTCAAACCTCTATGATGCTATGAACTTCAGAGCCAGAAGAGTCTGAAGGCACATGTGCACTCCAATCATAAACTTGGCCACGCAAACCCCACAAATGGTTACTACTCATGTTATAAAAGGTTTACTTTCCTTAGCCTAAGGGAGCCGAGCCCACAAAAAAAAACCAGCAACGCTTTCTGGAAAATGTTCAATCTGTCCTTCAAGATAAAGAACACTGCCGTACAGGTACCCTTTTCAACCATATGCATGCTGTTCGATTTAAGACCTCGACCAGTCTTCAATGCCCCCTCTGTCATCCCTCAGACAGTGCCCTTCACATTCTATCATCTCTGTTATTATTACTGAACGCCACAGCATCGCATGTAGACTTATCACGAAAGCTGAAGGAGCAGGCTCCTTGGGGGGATGTTTTATCCAAATGGATATTGGCGGTACTACTCTTTAGTAGTACTCTTTAACAAAGACTGCTAAGCAATACAAAGTACTTACAAATATCTGTAGGATTTACCAACAGAACTGTCCCAAAGTGCCTTTTCCATCGCCAGTTTCCTACTAGACAAAGAAAACTCACTACTAGCCGTCCAGATGCCATACTCAAAAAAACTTTCCATGAAATGCCTACTCAAAAAAACTTACCAGATGCTCACCTTAGGTATGCATAAAGAAGTAGGGCAGGGTGCAGAGGGGATAGGGGGCTCTCAGCAACAGCAACAGCCTACCAGCCTATGTCCAGAGTCCGGAATTCCAGTTAGCTCCCACCCATTCAGCGGCACATCCATCCCGTGAGGGTCAAAGACTGTGAAGATACCAGGCCAAGGAGCCAACTCAAAGCCACTCGCCACCAGTGCAGCGTGCTACGTCAACACCTTCGCCGAGCTGCAGCCAATGTTAGCCTTCACACTATCCTCCTGGGAGTGGGAGGCACCATTTACAGCCCTTTAGTTTGGAGCCTCTGAAAAATCTCGGTCAAGATCCTTAGAAAGTCACCATTTCCACCCATCCACACGTGTTCTCTCTCCGAAGGACTTATGCTTCCCTGTTTTCTTCCACAGGCTTTTACAATATGTCTGCTTTTCTGGGCCAGGAAAACAATAAGCTATGTTCCTTCCTTCATGCACTATAAACAAGAAGTGCTGGAGTGCTGAGTTCTTGGATGCTTTTCATGGTTTGGAAAGGAGCGGTGATTTCCAGCATCGCGTGATAACATTTCAAACGATTCCACAGTCACATTTTGTTGTCGATGTGAGAAAGAGGTTGAGGAGTATCTGGTACCAGG
>LFCJ01001435.1_pt1 | contig 16595 bp, 15 predicted proteins | sample 643141 | NCBI WGS metagenome assembly LFCJ01 (sample SAMN03766243, study PRJNA286221) | soda lake metagenome | biome: soda lake; feature: Kulunda steppe; material: water; isolation source: sample B1-Br-g2 brine of Lake Bitter-1 | place: Russia: Kulunda steppe | collected 2010-07 | reverse complement strand
AGCTATAAGGTTTTGAAGTTAATGTTTTGAATTTACTAATTCCTAATTCCTTGTTCCTAATTCCTATATTAAGTTGCAAAGTGCAACTTAATATCTATAATAAAAAAGTCAGAGGAGAGATAAGATGGCAGAAATTAAACTTGAGACACCTTTAACTGAAGAAAAAGTCCGGGATTTAGAGGCGGGAGATAATGTATTATTATCGGGAGTTGTTTATACAGCTCGTGATGCTGCACATAAAAGATTAGTAACTGCTTTAGATAAAGGAGATAAGTTACCGTTTGAAATTGAAGGAAGTGCTATTTATTATGTTGGCCCTGCTCCAGCTAAACCGGGAGAGGTTATTGGCTCAGCCGGGCCAACGACAAGTTATCGGATGGATCCCTTTGCTCCACAGTTAATAGAGCAAGGACTGCGAGCAATGATTGGAAAAGGTGATAGAAATCAAGCAGTAATTGATACTATGAAAGAGCATGGTGCTGTATACTTAGCAGCCATTGGGGGAGCAGCGGCTTTGATCTCACAGCAGATAAAAAATGCTGAAGTAATTGCCTATGATGATTTAGGAACAGAAGCAGTTAGAAGGCTTGAAGTAGAAGAGTTGCCATTGATTGTTGCTGTTGATAGTAATGGAAATAATTTATATGATAGGAATGAGTGATCATGAATTCAAGCTTTGCTCAAGCAATTTATTTTGCTCCGCGTGGCAAACAAAGATTAATGGAATTAGGGAGTCAGATTTCGCAAAAGTATCTAAGCCCAACAGATAACCTGATTGGCTTAATTGGAGATTCTGGGGCAGGAAAGTCATTATTAATTCGGGGAATGTTTCCAGGTCTTGCTTTGACTAATGATGATAATGGGATTAATATTAGACCATTACCAATTTTGGATCAAGCTCAGAATAAGAACTTTAATAGTCATACTTATCATATTGATGCTAGGTTTGAAACGGCTTTTAAGCAGCCATGGGAAATAGCTAAAGCAATTAAGATAGCTATTAAGCATGATAAAAGGGTTGTGATTGAGCATTTTGATCTTTTAGCTGAGCAACTTGATTTACGAGCTGATTTGTTAATTGGTGTTGGCGAAGAAGTAATGATTACAAGACCTGGGGTGTTTGGCCCGGAAGTTGCTGGAATTAAGAATATTGTTTTTAAGTCTTTATTAGATCGCTTGATGGCTCATACTGCAGAAGACTTAACAACTTATATATTGGAAACTATGGATATTAAACGTCCAGAACCCTATTATCATAGTGATATTAAAAGTGGCTTTGTGTTACAATTTGAAGAAAAGCCGAAAGTTAAGATAAAAGAAGTAGAAAACCGAGTTCATCAGTTGATTGAGCAAGGCTTAGTAGTTAAGCCTTATGATGAAGAACATATTAAATTTGGTGATGTGATTTATCTTTGTAATGGCCCAAGAATACATGTTAAAAGCACTGCTCAAATTAATAGCTTTAGTTTAGATGGGCTAAAATATGATACTAAAACTGACCTTTATCTATTAGCTGGAGTAGTTGGAAAAGAGAGAAGTCAACTTGAACTAAGTCAGGTATAATAGTCTATAGGTTAATATTTCAAAGGGCTGGTGGTAATAGTGAAAATAATTGTAATTAGTGATGCTCATGGCAGGGCAGAAAGAATTACTAAAGTAGTAAACAAACATCTAGATAGTGATTATTTATTTTATCTAGGAGATCAAGTAGCTGATTTACAAGATGCTAAACCAGATTTTAATACTGATTTAAATATAGTTTATGTCAAAGGCAATTGTGATTTTTCTAAAGAAGATCCTGAAGAAGGAACTGTTATAGTTCGAGGAAAGAAAGTATTTTTAACCCATGGACATAGATATTCAGTAAAATGGAGTAAAAATAAATTATATTATCGCAGCCAAGAAATTGGAGCTGATATAATTTTATTTGGTCATACACATGTACGCTATGTTAAAAGAGAAGCAGAACAGCTATTTTTTAATCCAGGAAGTATAGCTTTACCAAGAGATAACAAACCTCCCAGCTATGGTATTATAGAGATTAAAGATAATGAAATTACATATAAACATAAAAGAATTTAAACTAAGTAACAGCAGCTTAATTTGATATTTTAAAAAAGATATGATATTATTCAAAAAGTCCGTGTTTACTGCTGATGAGATTATATTTTTAGACTTTGATTATATTTTTATGCTTTAAAGCATTCTTTTTATTGCAAAATCACTTTTCAAGTCATATAATAGGTACAAACAGGATAGATTTATTGCTTGGCAGGAGTATTTTGTTATGTTATTAATGTTGAGAGCTGTAATTGCTTAAAATTTCCAGAATAAAATATTGACTTTTAAGAATACACTTAATAAAATTTAAGTTGTAGTGGTATACTATTATAAGGAGGAAGAAAAAAATGGACATAGAAAAAAAGCGAGAAGAAAATACTGTAACTTTAGAGGTAGAGATTGAAAAAGAAAAGGTTGCTGATGCATTACAAAAGGCTTATCAGAAGATAGTTAAAGATGTAGAAATTCCTGGATTTAGAAAAGGGAAAGTGCCTAGAAAAGTTTTAGAGAAGAAGTATGGAGAAGAAGTATTACATAAAGATGCATTAGATATTTTAATCCCTCAGGCTTATCATGAGGCTATTGAAGAAGAAGCTATAGAGCCAGTAGCTCAGCCTGATGTTACTGATGTGTTTATTGAGAGTGATAAGCCGGCAACTTTTACTGCAGAGGTTAAAGTGAAACCTGAAGTAGTATTAGGGGAGTATACAGGATTAGATGTTGAAAAGCCAGAGGTAGAAATTACAGAAGAACAGACTGAGCAAGAGCTTGAAGCTAAACAAGAAGAGCATGCACAATTAGTAGTTGCAGATAGAGATAAAGTAGAAGATGGAGATTATGTAGTAATTGACTTTGAAGGGGAAATGGATGGTGAAGTATTCCCAGGTGGAAGTGCTGAAGATTATAATTTAGAGATTGGTTCAGGTAGCTTTATTCCTGGATTTGAAGATAAATTAATTGGAGTAGAAAAAGGTGCAGAAACAGAGCTTGAACTTACTTTCCCTGAAGATTATCAAGCCGATGATTTAGCAGGTAAAGATGTAGTATTTACAGTTTTAGTGAAGGATATTAAGACTAAAGATATGCCTGATTTAGATGATGAGTTTGCTAAGGACTTAGGTTTTGATTCATTAGCTGATGCAAAAGAAAGTATTAAAAATGACTTACATGAAGAAAAGGAAGAAGAGACGAAAAGAAACTTTGAAAATGAAGTAATAGAAAAAGTAGTAGAAGGTATGGAAGTTAATATACCTGAGGAAATGATTGAAGATGAGATTGATAATATGATTCAGCAGTTTAAAACGCAGATCAGCCAGCAAGGTATGGATGTTGAGCAGTACTTAGAAGCATCTGGTATGTCTGAGGCAGATTTAAAAGAGAACTATCGTGAACAAGCCGAAGATAGTGTTAAGGCTAGCCTTGCTTTAGAAGCTATTGCTGAGCTTGAAGATATTGAAGTATCTGAAGAGGAAATTGATGAACAAGTAGAAGAGATTGCTGAACAGCAAGATCAAGATAAAGAAATGATTAAGTCATTTTTACAAATGCAAGGACAACTTGATCAGTTAAAAACAAGTTTACAAAGTCAAAAAGTAATTGAATTTCTTGCAGAAAATAATTAATTAAATTTAATGTGTAAAAGAAATTAAACTGGGCATAGATAAAAATAAGGAGGGGATTAAAGATGAACTTAGTACCAACAGTTGTTGAAAGAACAGATCGGGGAGAGCGAGCCTACGATATTTATTCTCGCTTATTAAAGGATAGAATTGTTTTTATTGGTCAAGGAATTAATGATCAAGTTGCTAATTCTGTAATTGCACAATTATTATTTTTAGAAGCTGAAAATCCTGATAAAGATATTCACTTATATATAAATAGTCCTGGTGGCTCTGTAACTGCCGCTTTAGGAATTTATGATACTATACAATATATTAAGCCTGATGTTTCTACTATGTGCATGGGGTTAGCTGCTAGTGCAGCTGCTTTATTGTTAGCAAGTGGAGCTGAAGGTAAAAGATATAGCTTACCTTATTCAAGAATTATGATTCATCAACCAATGGGTGGAGCTCAAGGTCAGGCAACAGATATTGAGATTCAGGCTCAAGAAATTTTAGAGCTTAAAGAAAATATAAATAAGATTTTATCTGATCACACAGGACAGCCAATTAGTAAAATTGAAGATGATGTAGAAAGAGATTACTTTATGTCTTCTAATCAAGCTGAAGAATATGGCATTATTGATGAGGTAATCAAACGCCAAGAAGAACTAGAATCCTAGATCATTTAAAGAGGTGATAAAATGTTTAAGTTTGGAGAAGAAGAGGGGCAATTGAAATGTTCCTTTTGTGGTAAGGTTCAGGACCAAGTAAGGAAATTGGTTGCTGGCCCTGGAGTCTATATTTGTGATGAATGTATTGAATTGTGTAATGAGATTATTGAAGAAGAGCTAAATGAAGAAGTTGATTTTAGTTTAGATAATGTACCAACCCCACAAGAGATAAATGATATTTTATGTGATTATGTAATTGGTCAAGAAAGAGCTAAAAAGACTCTTTCTGTAGCTGTTTATAATCATTATAAAAGGGTAAATAGTGGTATGAAGGTTGAAGATGTTGAGTTAGAGAAGAGTAATATCTGTATGATTGGCCCTACTGGATCTGGTAAGACATTACTTGCTCGAACGTTGGCTAGAATACTTGATGTTCCTTTTGCTATGGCTGATGCTACATCTTTAACTGAAGCTGGTTATGTAGGTGAAGATGTAGAAAATATACTATTAAAATTAATTCAAGCTGCTGATTATGATATAGAAAAAGCTGAGCAAGGAATTATTTATATTGATGAGATAGACAAAGTAGCTCGCAAATCAGAAAATCCTTCTATTACTAGAGATGTATCTGGTGAAGGAGTTCAGCAGGCTTTATTAAAAATCATTGAAGGAACAGAAGCAAGCGTACCACCACAAGGAGGTAGGAAGCATCCACATCAAGAGTTTATCCAGATTGATACTACTAATATATTATTTATTTGTGGTGGAGCTTTCTCTGGGTTAGATGATGTGATAAAATCAAGAATGAGTAATAAAGTGCTTGGTTTTGGTGCCGATATTCAAAGTGAAGAGGAGAAGAAGATTGGAGAAATATTAAAGCATGTCCGTTCACAAGACTTATTAAAATATGGATTGATTCCAGAATTTGTAGGTCGAATTCCAGTCTTAGTAACACTTGGTAAGTTAGATGAAAGTGCTTTAGTAGAGATTTTAACTGAACCACGTAATGCTTTAGTCAAACAGTATACTAAGTTCTTTGAATTAGATAATGTGGAACTTGAGTTTACCAAAAAAGCATTAAATGCAATTGCTAAAAAGACTTTAGAGCATGATACGGGAGCTCGAGGGTTACGTTCAGTGGTAGAGGATGCGATTATTGATATCATGTATGATATCCCTTCAGCAAATGATATTACAAAATGTATTATTACTGAAGAGGTTATAAATGATGGAGGAACGCCTAGGTTAATAAGATTAGATGATCCTAAAGAAGAAACTGCTTAAGTAAGCAGTTTCTTCTTTATTTAACGGATAAAAATCTCCTTTGCAGGATATAATAAAAATACAATAATCTTGTAAAGGAATGATTAGATGAGCTATGCAATTAGTATTTTAGGTGTGTTACAATTATTTTTTGCTATTATAATTGGGATGTATTTTTGGAATTTGCTTAAAAAACAGTATCGTAATAAATCAGCTGTTAAGCATGAATCTAAAAAAGAGATGAAAAAACTTTATAAAATGCGAAAAAAGGGTTTAACTAAACCATTATCAGAAAAGATAAGGCCAGGAGATTTTGATGAGATTGTTGGTCAAAAAGATGGTTTAAAGGCATTAGAGGCTGCTATTTGCGGGCCAAACCCACAGCATGTAATAATTTATGGCCCACCGGGAGTAGGAAAAACTGCTGCTGCAAGATTAGTTTTAGCAGAGGCTCAAAAAAATGAAGTATCGCCTTTTGCTACTGATGCAGATTTTGTTGAACTTGATGCAACTACAGCCCGTTTTGATGAACGTGGCATTGCTGACCCTTTAATTGGTTCTGTCCATGATCCAATTTATCAGGGAGCTGGAGCTATGGGTAATGCTGGTATACCTCAGCCTAAGCCTGGTGCAGTTACTAAAGCACATGGGGGTATTTTATTTATTGATGAGATTGGTGAATTACACCATATACAGATGAATAAATTATTAAAAGTTCTAGAAGATAGAAAAGTTTTTTTAGAAAGTTCCTACTACCATGAGGAAAATAATAATATACCCAACCATATTCATAGTATTTTTCAAGATGGTCTGCCAGCTGATTTTAGATTGGTAGGAGCAACGACTAAGCAACCAAGTGATATTCCACCAGCTATTAGATCACGTTGCTTAGAAATCTTTTTTCGACCTCTATTAGCTGAAGAGATAGAAAAGATTGTCTATTCTGCCATAGAAAAGATTGATTTTAAAGTTGACTTTAAAGTAATTGAGTTAATAAAAAAGTATGCTCAAAATGGTAGACAAGCGGTAAATATGATTCAAAGTGCTGGAGGTATTGCTTTAACAGAAAAAAGAGAGCGAATAGAGAAAGAAGATATTCAATTAGTTTTAGCTAATGGAGAATATAATCCACGCCCTGAAGATGAGCTTCCTAAAGAGTCCAAAGTTGGTATTGCTAATGGATTGGCTGTAGTTGGGGCTAACCTTGGGACAGTAAATAGAATTGAAGTTTCGGTAGTTCCTACTAAGAAAAGAAAAGGGGAGCTAAAAATAACGGGTGTTGTAGATGAAGAAGAGCAAAATGGAAAGTTTAGAAAGATAAAGCGTAAAAGTATGGTTAAAGAGTCAGCACAAAATGTAATCACTCTGCTTAAAAAGATGAAACAAAAAGATTTAAGTAGCTATGATATTCATATTGATTTTACTAGTGATGCAGTAGTAGATGGTCCTTCAGCAGGTTTGACTATGGCTGTAGCATTATTTTCTGCCTTAACAGCTAATAAACTTGATAATAAAGTTGCTATGACTGGTAAGATATCAATTAATGGAAATGTAATGCCAGTTGGAGGAATTAATCCCAAACTAAGGGCTGCTTTAAATGCTGGTGTTGATAAAGTATTGATTCCGGAAAAAAATCAGCAGAATATATTTTCTGATGGTGAATTTGATGACTTAGAAATAATTCCTGTTAGCAATTTAGTTCAAGCTTTAAAAGAAGCAGTTTTAAATAATAACTTAGACTTTAATGCTAGTGATTTAAGATTGAAGTCGATATAATTAAGGATGTTTTATTATTTGATTAATGATATAATTAAAGAGATAATCAGAGAGTTAAGTTGATTATTTAATATAGATAATGCAATCCGGGGGGGGATAAAAATGGTAGAAGTTATAGATGAGACTGAAAATATTGAAATTAATGATAAAATGCCACTTCTAGCTTTAAGAGGGTTGGTTGTTTTTCCAAGCATGATGATACCTTTATTAGTTGGACGTGATAAATCAGTAAAAGCATTAGAAGAAGCAATGGTAAATGATAAAAAGATTTTTTTAACAGCACAAAAGGATGAAGAATTAGAAGAACCAAAATCTTCTGATATATATAAATTAGGAACTGTTGCTGAAATAAAACAGTTAATGAAATTACCTGATGGTACAATTAAAATTTTAGTAGAAGGTTTAGAGAGAGCTAAAATTGAAGATTTTATCAAAGAAGAGCCATATTTTGAAGTGAATTTAAAAGAAGTTATTTATCAAACAGAGATAAATATAGAAATAGAGGCTTTGATGAGGACTGTTATTAATAAGTTTGAAGATTATATTAAATTAAGTAAAAAGATACCGCCTGAAACTATGATTTCTGTATCTAATATTGATAATCCAGGAAGATTAGTCGATATAATCGTATCACATATGTCTTTAAAAGTAGCACAAGAACAAGAAGTATTAGAAACGATTGACTTTAGAGAAAGGTTAGAAAGACTCTATTCCTTCTTAGATGAAGAACTAGAGATTTTAGAAGTGAAAAATGAAATTAATGATGAAGTAAAAAAACAGGTTGAAAAAAGACAGAAAGAATACTATTTAAAAGAACAAATGAAAGCTATTAAAAAGGAATTAGGCGAGGATAATCAATGGGATAATGAAGGTGATGAATATAGAGAAAAAATTGCAGCAGCTGAGCTGCCTGAAAATGTAGAAGAGAAGGCTAAAGAAGAGGTAGATAAACTACAAAAGATGCCTCGTACTTCTAATGAAGCGGTAGTTACTAGAAATTATCTAGATTATATTCTTGATTTACCATGGGATAATTATAGTGAAGATCAGTTAGTGATTGATAAGGTTGAAGCTAAACTTAATGAAAGACATTATGGTCTTGATGATGTTAAAGAAAGAATAGTTGAATATTTAGCAGTCAGAAAATTAAGTGATAAAATGAGGACACCTATATTATGTTTAGTGGGTGCACCTGGAGTTGGTAAATCATCTTTAGCTAAATCTATTGCTAATGCTATCGGACGTGAGTTTGTTAGATTATCATTAGGTGGCTTACGTGATGAAGCTGAGATTAAGGGGCATCGAAGAACTTATGTAGGTGCTAGAGCTGGTAGAATTTTAAATGGGATTAAAGATGCTAAAACTAAAAATCCAGTATTTTTATTAGATGAAGTTGATAAAATAAAAAGTGACTTCAGAGGCGATCCAGCAGCAGCTTTATTAGAGGTTTTAGATCCAGAACAAAATGATGAGTTTAGTGATCATTACCTTGAATTGCCTTTTGATTTATCTGATGTTATGTTCATAACTACAGCTAATGTAACAGATACTATACCTGCACCTTTATTAGATAGAATGGAAATGATAAAGATTTCAGGCTATACTGAAGAAGAAAAGACAAAAATAGCTCAGAATTATTTATTGCCTAATGAGATAAAAAATCATGGCTTAGAAAAAGAACAGTTACAGATATCAGAAAATGCTATTAAAAAGTTAATTCGTAAATATACTAGAGAAGCAGGAGTAAGGAATTTAGAAAGAGAGATAGGTACTATTTGTAGAAAAGCAGCTAAAAATGTAGTAGAAGGTAAAGAAGGAACAACTAGAATAGATATTAGGAATCTAGATAAATATTTAGGAATACCTGCCTATAAGTATGGTGAAATTGAAAATGAAGATAGAATTGGTGTAGTGACAGGATTAGCTTGGACTAGAGTGGGTGGGGATATTTTAAATATTGAAGTTTCTGTAGTGCCTGGAGAAGGTAATTTAATCTTAACTGGTAAATTAGGAGATGTAATGAAAGAATCTGCTCAGACTGCTTTAAGTTATGCTCGTAGTAAATCAGATGAGTTTAGTTTTGAACAAGAATTTTATAAAAATTATGATATCCATGTCCATATTCCACAAGGTGCTACCCCAAAAGATGGCCCTTCAGCTGGTATTGCTTTAGCCACTGCTTTAATCTCTGCTTTAGCAGATCAAGCTGTTAGCGGAAAGATTGCAATGACTGGTGAGATTACTTTGCGAGGTAGAGTTTTACCTGTTGGTGGAGTAAAAGATAAATTATTAGCTGCTCACAGAGCGGGGATAAAAAAGGTTATTTTGTCTAAAGAGAATGAAAAACATTTAGAAGAAGTACCGAAAAAAGTGAAAAAGAATTTAGAAATAGTACGAGTAGAGCATATGGATGAAGTTTTAGAGGAGGTTTTTCTTAAAAAAGATGAAAATTAAAGAGGCAAAATATATTGGTAGTGCTGTTAAAAGTAAAGATTATCCCTATCATAACTTAAATGAGATTGCTTTAGCTGGGCGGTCTAATGTAGGGAAATCATCTTTTATTAATGCTGTGGTTAATAGGCGTAAGTTGGCCCATACTGGTTCAAAACCAGGGCGAACACAGACAGTGAATTTTTATCGTGTTGATACAAAGGTAGGCAATAACTTTTATTTTGTAGATTTACCTGGCTATGGTTTTTCTCGTGCTTCTAAGCAGGAGGAAGAAAAATGGACTGAGATGATTGAAGAATATTTATTTAGCCGTGAGATGCTAAGAGGTCTAGTTTTAATAGTGGATGCTCGACATAAACCAACTGCTGATGATCAAATGATGATTAACTGGTTAAGAGAAGTAGGTTTTCCTTTTTGTGTAGTAGCTACTAAAGTTGATAAATTAAAGAGAAGCCAAAGAAATAAACAAGAGAGATTAATTAAAGAAACTCTTAATTTAGCAGATGAGAGAAAATTTATTTTCTTTTCTGCTAAGAAAGGTGAGGGTAAAAGAGAAGCATTGAAGTATATTAATGATTTAATTTCTTAGACTATTCTTAAACTAAAAGGGGAGATTATAATGGCTAAAATAGCACTGGTTGCTCATGATGAGAAAAAAGAGCAATTAATTGAATTTGCTGCTCAAAATGATCAAGTTCTAAAAAAGTTTGAGCTGATAGCTACAGGAACTACAGGGAAGCGATTAAATGAAGAAACAGATTTATCGGTAAAAAGAATGGCATCTGGACCTTTAGGTGGTGACCAGCAGATTGGAGCTGAAGTAACCACTGGTGATATGAAGGCAATTATATTCTTAAGAGATCCTTTAACAGCTCAGCCACATGAACCTGATGTGAGTGCCTTATTAAGAGTCTGTGATGTGCATAATGTTGCTTTAGCTACTAATTTAGCAACAGCAGAGATGATAATTAAATGTTTTACCTAATAAAAAAAGAGTTGAGCAGTTTAAACTGCTCAACTCTTTTTTTATTATTATAGATTCTTTTGTTTAGAAAGAATAACTGCCATCTTCTTCAACACGGATTCGTTGGTCTAAATAATAGACATTTTCATAGCCTAAATCTTCAATCAGAGCATCGGCAGGATCTCTAGATCTTACTCCAGCAGCACAATGAACCACTATTGGAGTAGAAGTATCATCAGGCAAAGCACCAGCAAAGGCACTAGGTGATGATGTTAAAGCACTACCTGGGATATGGATTGCTCCAGATATTAATCCACTTCTATCAACCTCATCATCATCACGGACATCAAGTACTGTTGCGCCTTCTTCTTCAACTAACTCAACAAACCTTTCGTCATCTATAGCTTGAGCTCCATCATCATCTTCAACTTCAATACCGGCAGCTTCTGTACCAAATAAGAATAAATCATTATCTTCCCAAACAGGAGTACCACCAGCCATAACCTTTACATTAGTATAACCCTCGCTTGCCAGAACTCTGGCAACTGCATGGCTATGACCTCAGAAAAAGCCTCCACAATAAGTTATTATTTCCATATCTTTTTCAGGCGGTATATAATCTAAGAACTTATCTTCAAAAATAGTATGCTCCATAGATTGAGCTGTTGGAATATGGCTTTCTAAATACATGCCAAAGCCTCGAGTATCAATTAACATATACGGTGGATTATCTTTATCACCTATATAATCTTCATCAATTAAGCTATCTAGATATTGAGGTGTAGTAGTTAAATAATCACCTTCTTCTTGCCAACCTTCAATACCTGCTTCATAGATATACACATTATTATAACCATCCTCTTTTGTCATTTCAGCCCATTGCTCTGGATTATCACCATAAAAAATCATTTTAGTATCTAAATCTCCAGGGAACGGACAAGGTAAAAACTCTCCATCGGCAGGTAAATTAATAGCACCATTAATATGACCTGCTTCAAATTCCTCCTCACTTCTAGTATCGACTAGGGCCAAATCCCAATCATGAGGAACTTCATCATAATGGTCACGGTCATCACTGGTAGCTGGTACAAGTTCTAACAGCTCTTCAGTATCAATAGTATCAATATTTGTAGCACTAGCTGGAATGGAAATAGCAAAAACTAAGACTAAAATACTTACACTGAGCAAAAACTTCTTTTTAAACACTTAAATCCCTCCTTTTATTTAATTTAGGATATCTAGCTGAATTCAGCTAGATATCCTGTTGATAAACAATATTTTATCGAACTACTTAGAATGAATAACTGCCATCTTCATCAATGCGAATTCTTTCATCTAAATAATAGACATTTTCATAACCTAAATCATCAACAAGTGTCTCTGCTGCGTCTCTAGACCTTACACCAGCAGCACAATGAACTACTATTTTAGTAGAAGTGTCTTCAGGTAATTCTTCAGAAAAAGCATCAGGTGAAGCTGTTAAAGCACCACTTGGAATATGGATAGCTCCAGAGATTAAGCCACTTCTATCGACTTCATCATCATCACGAACATCAAGTACTGTTGCACCTTCTTCTTCAACTAGCTCAACAAATTTTTCATCATCTATAGATTTGGCTCCGCCATCATCTTCTGCAATTTCAATATCAGAAGCTTCTGATCCTAAAAGGAAGAAATCATTATCTTCCCAAGCAGGAGTACCACCGGCTAAGACTTTTACATTAGTATAACCTTCGCTTGCCAGAACTCTGGCAACTTGATGGCTATGACCTCAGAAAAAGCCTCCACAATAAGTTATAATCTCTGTTTCTTTATCTGCCGGAAGATAATCTAAATATTTATCTTCGAAATTAGTATGATCCATAGATTGGGCTGTTGGTATATGACTTTCGAAATACATACCAAAGCCTCGCGTATCAATTAAAATATAATGTGGTTTATCTTTATTGCTAATACTTTCTTCAGCAATTAATTCTGATACATACTGAGGTGTAGTAGTTAGATAATCAGCTCCTGCTTTCCAGCCCTCAATATCTGCATCATAGAGATATAAATTTTCGTAACCAGCTTCTTTTGCTTCATACATCCAGTCATAACATTCTGTACCATAAAAGATAAGCTGTTTATCTTTATCATCAGGTAGTATATTTTCTAAAAAAGCACCATCTCTTGGCATATTAACTGCACCATTTATGTGCCCTGCTTCATATTCTTCTCGTGGTCTAGTATCGATTAAAGCAAAGTCCCAATCACTAGGAAATTCATTATAGCTATCTCTATCATCACTAGTTGCTACTACTTTTTCTAACATACTAGAAGTACATATTCTTTCAGCCTCGACCTTACCTTCGTAAAACATGGAGCCTACATCGCCATCTCCTGGCCCCTCGGCGTCAGGTCAACCTCCTAATGCAGGAAGTGAAAACATGACAAGTATAGCAATGACTAAAACAAAAATATTAGTATTCTTTTTGAACATCTCTGATTCCTCCTTAGTGAGAATTAATGTTAAATTAAATCAGTTTAAAATTTTACTATGCTTTTTCTATTTCGACCAATGTTTCTTGTCTCATGGCATGTCCAGAAATCTCTTCAATTTGATAAGGAACTAAATCATTAGTATTTAAAGAATCAATCTCCTCTGATGTTTTATAAAATGGTGTTTTATTTCCGTAACCTGAAGGCATAAATACAGTTTTAGGGTGTACCCGTTCTGTGACTTTGACTCTGACTTCTTTAGTACTTAAATCTGATTTTATCTTTACTGTATCTCCATCTTCAATCCCTTTTTCATCAGCAGTAGATTGATTAATCCAGAGACGATTTGTATCATAGTCTTTAGTGATTTGGGCCAAACTTGGTATATTAGCCGTTGCAGTATGAGAGTGATAACCCTCTTTTCCTGTAATTAATCTAAACTCATTATCTTCAAGTTCAACTCCAATACTAGGCTCTTGCCAGCCGACAACTGGAGGGTAGCCTATATAATCATATATTTCAGAGTAGAATTCAAATTTATCTGATCTAGTATTTAACTCAGTTTCTCCCAAGGGAGATTCAGTTTCAACTAAGATTGAGCCTTTTTCTTTGAATTCTTCTAAGGTAATATCATAAGGCTCTAACATAGCTCGATTAATATCATCTAAGCTGAATTGGAAATACTCTTCTACGCCTAACTTTTCTGCTAGCTCAACAATTATTTCATCAAAACTTTTAGTCTCCTCATAAACTTTAGGAACTACTTCAGTCCTCATTGCTAAAGAAGGATTTGGCCCAGAGATAGTCTGAATTATTTCTTCTCGTTCCATGTAACTACATTCTGGTAAGACATAATCAGCCAACATTGCTGTTTCAGTCATATTAATCTCAAAGACGACTGATAGATCTAAACTCTTAAATCCTTCTGCCATATGATCGTAATCTGGATAGTTTCTAACAGGATTTTGATGTCTAACAAAAAAGGCCTCTAAATCTCCTTCTTTGGCTTTTTCCATTAAGTAGTGGGGTAACCCATAATCACTAGCTAATGGATACTCCTCTAAGACACCGGCACCATCAGTACGACAACCTGTAGGAGTATCTGGAGCTGGATATTTATCTGAATCTAAACTACCTACATCAGGTGATGGATAAAAGATTAAGCCACCTTCTTGATTAATATTACCCAATAATGCATTTAAACAAGATACTGCTCTTGATGTTTCAGAACTATTAGCATATAAAGCACCAAAGGCACCACCCCATGATGGATGAACTAAAGCGTGAGGTGCATTTTCTCCTAACTCATAAGCTATTTCTCTAATTTTATCAGCTGGGATATCAGTAATTTCAGCTGCCCATTCTGGTGTATAATCACTTAAATTTTCAGCATACTGTTCAAAGCCAACAGAATTTTCTTGAACGAAAGTTCTATCATATAAATCTTCTTCAATTAACACATGACTAATAGCTAAAACCATTGCTAAATCAGTACCTGGTAAAATTGGTATCCATTCATCTGCCAATCTAGCTATTTCATTCTGGCGTGGATCAACGCAGACTACTTTAGTATCACCAGATAAACCTTGGCTTATTTTTTTAACTTCATCGGTCTTAATTCCTCCACCATGGTTTCTACCAATCATTAAAGCATATTTGCTATTGCTAATATCAGCTGCTGGTACACCACCCATGGAATGAATAAAACCTATATTTCGTGCTGCACTACAAGAAGTTAAATGAGTACAAAGAGTGTTAACTCCTATCGCATGGAATAATCTTTCTGAATAAAAGTTAGCTGTTGTTTTTGGATAATGAGTATAGGCAACAGCTCTTGGCCCGCATTCTTTAATGATGTCAGTTAGTTTTTCACTAATTTCTGTTAAAGCCTGTTCCCAACTTATTGCTTCAAACTCACCAGAGTCATTCTTCTTTAATGGTTGTTTTATTCTATCAGCATCATAAACCCAATGTAAACCTCCATGTGAACGAGCACATAGCTTGCCTAGACTATGTCCATTTTCTTCATGACCCTCAACTTTCCATATTCTATCGTTTTTAACATAGGCCCACACTCCGCAGTGGGTAGAGCATGTATTACAAAGTGAAGGGAGTTTTTCAACTTCAGCTTCTTGTGCTTTAGCAGACCAATTCATAAAGTCAAAACCTTTAAAAGAAAGGCCTAAAGCTCCTAAAGCTAAACTAGATTTTTTAAGAAAATTACGTCTTGTTAGCTTCATTTTTATTTTACCTCCTAAATAAATATTTGAAATAAGTTAAGCTAAATCTAATTCTTCTGGTTTTGTCTTTAAAATCAATAATAGTCCAAAATCTTGTGCTGCATATAAATTAGCATCGGGATGATCTTCTTTTAATGCTTCAACTCTTTCTTTACCTTTTTCCACCATATCATCAAAGTCTCCAAAATCTAAAGCATAAGCAATACAAGTATTTACACAGGCTGGAATTCCATCTTCAGCTATTAAGTGCTGACAACCATTACATTTATACATTCTTTCCTCTCCAATTTCAGGAACATCAAAGGGGCAAGCTGTTAAACATTGTCCACAAGCAATACATTCTTCTACATCTAAGGCAGTAAATTCGCCCTCACCAAAATATAAAGCATCTACAGGACACACAGAGACACAAGGAGCATCAGGGCAATGCATACAACTATTACGCCTTAAATTATACTCCACATTAGGGTATTCTCCTTTTTCTTGATTGATAAATTTAATAAAGCTATATTCAACATCAATCTCATGTTCATTTTGACAGGCTACACGACAGGCTTGACATTCAATGCATAAGCTATTATCCATCAACAGAGCTTTTTGGTCTGAGTGCCTTTTGATAAGAGTTTCATCACTATCACAGCCAGATAATAGAGCAGTCAAGCCTAATAAAGCAGAACCTTTAATAAAATTTCTTCTATCTATTTTTTCTTCACTCTTTTTTTCAGACATCAAATTACCTCCTTATTTTTAAAATTAATTATTTTTAAGCTTCTTGCTTAAAAATTCTTTTTCAGAGTTAATAAAATCTTTAATCCAAACAAACAAATCTAAATAAATTTTAGCAACCTCTTTTTTCTCTGCAGCATTAATTAACTTTTCTAACCAATCTAAATGTTGATTAATGAATTGTTGTTGTTGTTTAAAATCAACTGTTTCTACTAATAGACTCATAAACTCAAGCTCCAGTAATAGATGGTCTGGACAATAAGAAAATTTATCTGGTAATTGAAAACCAAACATCTCATATAAATGCAGCATATGATGAGCCCAGTCGCCCATAATAAACCCTTCATCTTTAGCAAAAGGCATT
>LFCJ01001434.1_pt1 | contig 16597 bp, 14 predicted proteins | sample 643141 | NCBI WGS metagenome assembly LFCJ01 (sample SAMN03766243, study PRJNA286221) | soda lake metagenome | biome: soda lake; feature: Kulunda steppe; material: water; isolation source: sample B1-Br-g2 brine of Lake Bitter-1 | place: Russia: Kulunda steppe | collected 2010-07 | reverse complement strand
TCAATATATTCGATGAGTTCGAGCCGAACGCCACCGGGGGCGACAAAGAAGCCGATTGTTTTGTCACCGAACTGTGTCGGTTCCATGACGATCTCTACACCGGCTGCAGCAACGTGGGCGAACGCCTCCGAGATGTCGTCGACAACGCACCCAAAGTGGAGAAACCCCGTTGGGAGTTCGTCGACGAGTCCTGCGGCTTCGTACGGTGCCCGCTCGAACAGATACACCAGCTTGTCGGCAACCTCGAGCACCACCGCGTCGACGGCCATCTCACTGGTACTCTCCTCGGCATGCCGTCGTTCGAGCACGTTGGCATCAAGGTGTGTCCGATAAAACTCCGCAGCACGATCCGGATCGTCTACTTTGAACGCGACGTGAAAGAAGGATTGGGGCTTCATATGAGTTCTTTACGCAATCACCGTATGAATTTTAGGGTCACTAACCACGTCACCGTCTGCGGAGTTCAACAGAGTCGCCAACTAAATCAACGAAAACAGCCGCACCAGCCGAGTTACTGTCCCGCGCCGACGTACAGCACGACGACGAGGAACACCCAGACGACATCGACAAAGTGCCAGTACATTGAGGCCGTACTCACCGACAGGTGCTTTTCAGCCGAGTACTGCCCGAGCAGGCCGCGGAGGAAGACCACGCCGAGGAAGACGATTCCCAGCATGACGTGGAGGCCGTGGAGGCCGGTCAGTCCGAAGAACGCCGAGGCGTAGACTCCCTGAGTGACGGTGAAGCCTTCGACCGCGATGAACTCAAAGTACTCCAGTGCCTGCCCGCCAAGGAACACCACACCCAACAAGAGGGTAAGTCCCATCCCTCGGAGGAAGTTTGTGCGGTCGTCGTTTCGCAGCGCAACGTGTGCCCAGTGCAGCGTGAACGAGGAGGCAACAAGCACCGCCGTATTGGCCAAAATCAACGAGTTCACGAGGTCTGGCGTCGTCGCCGGCAACGTCCATCCCGCACCCGCGCGGAAGTAAAAGTAGTACGCGAAGATGGCACCGAACGTCGCCAACTCGGAGCCCAAGAAGGCAATCATCCCCCAGCGCAGCGAGTCATGGCCGTGTGCGCTCGTTTCGCGGGTCCAGAAGTTGACAATGAACGCGTGATACAGCCAGCCGTAGATGCCGACCAGAAAGAGGCCGACGCTTGCGACGAGAACGGCCGGTCCAGTCAGTGGGCCGACGATGTCTGCGAGAATCCAGAGCGCCACACCAGTGTAGATGCCGCTGCCGCCAATCGCGGTCACGAACGGCCACCAACTGGCCTCACCAAAGCCGTGGGGCCAATCTTCGACCGCCGGCAGGTGGTGATGGTGGTCGTCGTGTGCGTCCTCCGTTTCGGTACTCATATCCACCCCTTGCAAGCGGGTGATTAAAAATCCTCCCAACGACCCGCGGATGAACACCGCATTCAAGAATGAAAACCACACAGACGCCGCGTGCGACGCGGTCAGCATGTTACCTCGGGCATGCTAATCGGTCAAGATACCCTCCACCGAGAGCCTCGGTTTCGCAAGCTACTCGTGTTGGCCAACCCAACACCCAATAATGGACGGTAGAGCCCGAACTGGCCCGCGATGGTGGTCGCCCTCGTTGTGGCTCACCACGCTCGCCTCGGTCGGAAACCGCCTCGGTCAAGGCCGCTCGATGCGGTTGATCGTCGCCCTTGGGAGTGTGTTGGTGCTTGCGCTCGCTGTGATTCCCGGAACCGCGCTCGCTCACGCCGCCGCGCTGCGCGATGCTGCGCCGACAACTATCGAGGTGCCGACGTGGCTGTTCCTCACGACCGGTGGCGGCGCGGTCGGTGCGTCGTTTCTGTTGGCCTCGTTCGTCACCGACCGGGTGTTTATTCGGTCGTTTCACGAGTGGGGCGGCCGTCTGCCCTCGCCCGGTCGGATCGTCGCACTCGGCGGCCGGCTGACCGGCCTCATTTTGCTGGCAGTGACGGTGTACGTCGGCTACGCCGGCCCGCCGACGGGCTATCGCAACTTTGCGGTGCTGTTCGTCTGGGTCGTGTGGTGGGGCGGCTACGTCGGCTCGACGTATCTCATCGGCAACACGTGGCCGACGCTCAACCCGTTTCGGACGATTGCCGAGTTGTTTCCGACCCTCGGTGTCTCGTATCCCGAGCGTCTCGGGTCGTGGCCGGCAGTCGCCGGGCTGTTGCTGTTGATCTGGGTCGAGGTCGTCAGCCCGCTCGCGGACGACCCGCGCGTGCTGTCGACGACGATTCTCACCTACACCGTCGTCACCGTGATTGGCGCAGTCGTCGTCGGCAGCGACGTCTGGTTTTCACGCGTCGACCCGCTGTCGCATGCGCTGGCGTACTTCGGTCGGTTTGCTCCACTCGAACGAACCGACGATGGGATTGCGTTCCGCCTGCCGGGGATGGCACTCAGCGAACCGAATCTGGTCACCGGTCGCGACGAGGTCGCGTTCATCGTCTGTTTGCTGTACGTGACGACGTTCGACGGCTTTGTCGCAACGTGGTTGTGGGCCGACGCCGTTGTGGCCGCGGTTGCGTTCGGCGTGCCGCCGCTTGTGGCGTACGGGACGACCTATCTGGCCGGTTTCGCCTTGTTCCTCGGTGCGTTCTGGTGGGCAATCGGGTTGGCGCGCGAGTACGGCTCAACCTACATCACGCGCGACGAACTGGCCCGTCGGTTTGCGCCGTCGCTCGTCGCAATCGCTGTGGGGTACCACATTTCGCACAATCTGGGCTACGTTCTTGGGCTGTTGCCCTCGGTCGTCGTTGTCGGCGCAATGCCGCTGTCGCCGCCCCAGCAGCCACCGATCCTCGGTGGGCTGCCGGACTGGATTTCAGGCCTCGAGATGGCGTTCGTCATTATCGGGCACTTCATCGCCGTCTGGGTCGCCCACGCGGCCGCCTACGACCTGTTTCCCGGCCGACTCGAAGCCATCAAGAGCCAGTACGGCATTACGCTCGTGATGGTGTTCTATACGATGGTCAGCCTCTGGATCGTCACGACGCCGATTGTCGAACCACCGTTCATTGCGACAGGGGACAGTCCATGAGTACCGAGACAACCACCGCTACTCGAACGCAACCCGAGACCGACGTGCCGGCGGATGCAACGCCGATCGTGTGTGAGCACTGTGGATTCGAACTCACCGACGAGAAGCAGTATCGGCTCCATCTGGGGCTCGAACACTATGGGCAACTGTCGGAGGCCGACCGCCAGACGTTCCGCGAAACGTATCACGAGGAGGAGGCCGACCTCAACCGGTTTCGGATTATCGCACTCGGCGCGCTGGTGATGCTGTACTTCGGTTTTCTGATAGTGTATGCGCTGTTGGCGGTCTGAATCGACACCGTTCGCAAGAGGCGGAATCGAAGGTGAGAACAGATTGGATAACTTGCAATCGCGTTCTTTTCAGTGAAATTCGGGCGAACAAAGCGTACGACGGGTCGGAAGTTATATGCCCTATCTGTGGCGACCTTACGGCAGATGGATCGCGAGATAGTCGATGCCGTGACCGAGTGGGACAAAACGGCGTGTGCGAGTGGCTACGAAGGACTGCATGAACTCGCCTCGCGGTCGTTTTCGGGGGCAATAACGCCGGGTGGGATCTGGGCGTTCATGCTCAACGGCCGTGTTATCGGCCTCGTGGGTGGGTCGCTGTCGGCGTTTGACGGGAGCGACCTGACGGCGTACGTTGCACCCGACCCTGCAGTTGCGTTACTGTACACGATGCAGTCGAGCGACCGCGAGAAGGAGGCCGCCTACTACACCAACCGAACCCCGATTTCCGAGGTCGATCAAACGCTCTCGGCGGGTGGGTTCAGCGGCTACATCGAACTGTCCGAAAACGTCCACTCGGGCGACTACTACATCGTCTACTACGGCGGCAAATCGATGAGCGTCGCCTTTGTCGGCAACCAGCGGCGACTGTTGACCGAGGACGAAGCCTTCCGGCGTGCGGACGACGAGGTTGGAATTTACGACGTGTATGCGGTCGATATCGACGTGACGCCGTTGCCGGAGTTCGAGTCGTCGACCCCATCGGCTGCCGCCGTCTCCGAACCCGAATCCACTGAGAACGAACACGACATCGGCGACGATGCTGGCGATGAGCAGGCCGCATTGGACTCGGCTGAAACTGACGAGCGTGCCGAAGAAGTGCAAGCAGTGAAAGACGAAGACAATGAACCCGAAGACGACCCTGACGATAGCGGGATCATCATGGGGATTCCCGACACCGGTTTTCGCGAAGAAGACGACGCCTCCGACGAATCAGCAGACGTAGAAGACGACGCGGAAAATCTGCAGTCAGCAACGGACGAAGCTCAGCCCCTCGCGGTTGAGGACGATGACGAATCTATGGCGGTCGTCGACGAGGAGACGCCTCCAGATGACGTCGATGAATCCGCAGCTGCCGACGACGATGACGAACCCTTGTCTGTCACCGACACGGGTGAGGAACCGACCGTCATAGACGCGAACACAGCAGACGCTGTCGACGACACCGATTCTGCCGATACAAACGTCGATACCACCGACAGCCAGCAGTCGGCTGCAACACCAGCGGCGGCCGACGAACCGATCGCCTCGCTCCAGGCCGAGCTTGCGAGCGCCAAACGGGAAATCAACCAGCTCAAACAACAGATCGCCGACGGCACACACACGAAATCACCGGCCCAGCCAACGCAGACGCTGTCAGTCGAGGAGGCACTTGCGGGAGCCAATCTGTTCGTGCGGTACGACTCGAAAGGCAGGCCGACGCTCGAAACCGTCCACGACACCGCGGCCGATCCTGTCGATGCTGAGGAGGTTATCGAGAACCTTCGAATCGACCACCATACGACGTTCGACAGCGAGAACACCGTTGTGTCCGGCCAGCCGTTTGCGACGATGCTGGCCGACCGCATCGAGATGGGATTCGTCGATTGGCTCGTTCGAAAGCTCCCGTTCGAAATCCGCGACACGAGAAACCAGAATGCGCTGGGCGCTGTGTACGACGCGTTCCCAGAAATCGACCGGGTCGAACTTCGGGGCGAGGTCGTCCTCGGCGTCGACGACGAGGGCGGAACAATCACCAAGACGTTCGATATGGTCGTCCGCAACAAGATGGGCGATCCGCTGTTTGTTGTGCAGATCGAGGACTCACCACAGCCAATCGATCCGAGTGTCATCGAGCAACTCATCCGCGACGGCAACGACCTCGCCACCCACACCGATGCGTTTTGTGGCGTTTTCGTCGTGTCGACGAGCTACTATGGCCCGGCGGCGCTCGAAGCGGTCTCGGATGCGACAAGCGGCGGCCTGTTGAGTCGGAACAAAAAGAAGGCGTTTGTCAGCGTCTCACGCAAGCGCGGTTTTCACGTGTGTTTGACCGACCGACTCAACGGAGAGTTCGACCTGCGCGTTCCCGAACTGTAGGCGCGGAGGCTAACTGTTCGGCCAGTGCGTTCGTGACGCCGGGAGAACGAGAAAATCGTCAGTCGGCCGCTCAGCCTTCGATTTCAGCGGCGTCGTCGATACGCATGGTTCGGAGTTTTTCGACAATCGAATCGATTTTGTTGTCGAGGTCGTCGACGAACTCCTCGGTGTGTTCGGTCTGAATCGCACCCTGGCTGGAGGGTTCGATCAGGCTCTCTTCTTCGAGGACGCGAAGCGAGTACCGAACCTTGTGGTGAGGATAGCCCGTTTCGTTCGACATTTTGACGATGCCAATCGGTTCGTTCTCAATTACCATACGGAGTACCTGGAGGTGCCGTTCGAGCATGTCTACTTCTTTCTCAAGTCGGTCAATCATGACATATGCTAACTTGTCTTTGTTTGATTTAAAGGTTGCTGTCGGAACCGAGAACGAAGCCGCTGCAGGTTTACGGATACCGCGTGGTAGTAGTTAACGCTTCGGTTGTCAGCAAGTGGCCGAGTCGGTGGCCAGTAACTGACGGCCGGCGATAGGTTGTGTCCAACTCGGTTTCGGACCGTAATCGGTTTACCCACTGCTGGTAAAGCGACAGTCGTTATGACCGTAACTATCGTCGGCTCGCAACTCGGCGACGAGGGCAAGGGCGCGCTCGTCGACATTTGGGGTGGCGAAGCCGACGTCGTTGTCCGGTATCAGGGCGGCGACAACGCCGGACACACCGTTGTCGAGGACGGAAACACGTACGAACTCTCGTTGGTCCCAAGCGGGGCCGTCCGCGACAAAGTCGGGATCCTCGGCAACGGCTGTGTCGTCAATCCGACGACGCTGTTCGCCGAACTCGACACGCTTCGCGACCAAGGACTGAACCCCGACGTCCGCATTGCCCGACGCGCACACGTTATTCTCCCCTACCACCGCGTGCTCGACGGCATCGAAGAGGAGATCAAAAGCGACTCCGATCTCGCCGCCGGAACCACGAAGCGCGGAATCGGCCCGACCTACGAGGACAAGGCGGGCCGCCGCGGCATCCGCATCGGCGACATGCTGGATTCGGACGTCCTCCGCGAACGCCTCGAATACGTCGTCCCACAGAAACGCGCGCTCGCCGAGCAAATCTACGGGCTGGATATTGCGAACTCCGAACACGCCGACGCCTTCGATGTCGACGCCCTTTTTGACACGTACGCTGCCTACGGCGAGCGGTTCCGCGAGGAATCGATGACGGTCAACTGTGGCGCGTATCTCGGCGACCGCCTCGCCGATGGCGACGAACTGCTGTTTGAGGGTGCACAGGGCACCTCAATTGATATCGACCACGGCATCTATCCGTACGTCACCTCCTCAAACCCCTCGGCCGGTGCGGCCGCGGTGGGTTCGGGTGTCGGCCCCACGGTCGTCGGCCGCGGCGAAGTCGTCGGCATCGTCAAAGCCTACCTCTCGCGGGTCGGCACCGGGCCGCTGCCGACCGAACTCGACGCTACCGAAACCGAAACCGAGCTCGCTGATTTCATTCGCGAGAAGGGCGGCGAGTTCGGAACGGTAACGGGTCGGCCACGGCGAATCGGCTGGCTCGATATGCCGATGTTGCGCCACGCGGCACAGGTCAACGGTTTCACGGGGATTGCGGTCAACCACATCGACGTGCTTGCCGGCCTCGATGAAATCAAGGTCGGCCACGCCTACGATCTCGACGGCGAGACGCTGACGACGATGCCGGCGACCACCGAGCGCTGGGGCGACTGCGAGCCGGTTCTCAACTCGTTCGAGCCGTGGCCTGAAATCGATTGGGCTGCGGTCGCAAGCGAAGGATACGACGCGATTCCGGCTGCCGCCCGCGACTATCTCGAATACGTGAGTGACGAGGTTGGCGCACCTATTTATGCGGTTGGCGTCGGCCCCGGCCGCGAGGAGACCGTCGTCCTCGCCGATCCGTTCGACAGCTAAGCGACGTCGCAAAAGCGACACGACAGCCCCGACAACACAAAAGTAACACTTACACCGGTTTGTCCTCCTTTTGCGGACATGAGCGAAACGATTCTGTTAGTCGGTGGGGGCGGCCGCGAACACGCCATCGCCCGTGCGGTGGCCTCGGACTGTACTCTCTATGCGTGTGCGAGCAACCGCAACCCCGGCATCATCGCCCTCGCCGACGGCTTCGCCTCAATCGACGAAACCGACACCGACGCACTCGTCGACTTCGCCAAACGTGTCGGCGCGACACTCGCCATTGTTGGCCCCGAATCGGGGCTGCAGGCGGGCGTCGCCGACGCGCTCGATGCGGCCGGCATCTACACCTTTGGGCCACAGGCCGAGGAAGCGCGAATCGAGACCGACAAAGCGTTTCAACGGCAGTTCATGCGCGAAAACAACATTCCGGGCTGTCCGGTGTTCGAGACGTTCGACGACATCGAGGCCGCCTGCGACTACATCGACGACAGCGACATCGACCTCGCGGTCAAACCCGCTGGCCTCACTGGCGGCAAGGGTGTGAAAGTCATCGGCGACCAAGTCGACAAGGAAGGCGCAAAAGCGTACATCCGTAGTGAAAACTACGAGCGCATCGTCCTCGAAGAACGCTTTGTCGGCGAGGAGTTCACCGTGCAGGCGTTCGTCGCCGACGGCGACCTCCGAACGACGCCAGCCGTCCAGGATCACAAGCGCGCCTACGAAGGTGATGAAGGTCCCAACACCGGCGGCATGGGGAGCTACAGCCATACCGGTTTCGAGCTGCCGTTTATGACCTCGGCCGACTACGAGGCGGCAGTCGAAATCATGGAGGCAACGGTTGCGGCGCTGCCCGCGTACAAGGGTATCCTCTATGGTCAGTTCATGCTCACGAGCGACGGCCCAAAGGTCATCGAGTTCAACGCCCGCTTTGGCGACCCCGAAGCGATGAACACGCTTCCGGTGCTCGAAACGCCGTTTATTGACGTACTGACCGCCGCCCGCGACGGTGAGAACCTCCCGGAACTCGAATTCTCCGGGGAGGCGACCGTCTGTAAGTACGCCGTTCCGGCGGGCTACCCGACCGACCCCGATTCGGGCGCGAAAATCGCGGTCGACGAGGAGAGCGTCGGCGACGGCTTACTGTTCTATGCGAGTGTCGACGAGCGCGACGACGGGCTGTACACGACGACGTCGCGCTCGTTTGCGGTCGTCGGCCTCGGTGAGACGATTGCTGCCGCCGAAACCGTTGCAGAGAACGCGCTTGCGGCCGCCGGCGATGGCCTCCGCATCCGTCACGACATCGGCAAAGCCACCCTCGTCCAGTCACGCATCGACCACATGGCCGAGCTCCGCGGCGAGTAACATCGCACCGCAGTGAGGAGCGTCGCACCGGGGGGTTGCGTAGCTGAACCGACTCAGAAAATTTCGAGTGAGCCCGGCAGAAACACCGGTCGAGGTTTTTGTACGCTCCTACCGAACACCAACCCGTGACACGAGACGACCCAGACGAAAACGATGGCAACAGTCGGCTAAAACGGCACGACCGTCTCCAGCGAACGCCAACGCTGGGGCGACACAACTCGCTGTGGGGGTGGGCACGGATTCGGTCGCCCTTGCGGGTCGTTCGCAACTATCTGGCCGTCTGGCTCATTCGCATCTCGCCGAGTCTCCGACTGAAAAACTGGCTGCTCCGGCACCTCGGTGCAACCGTCGGCGAGGGGGTTTCGTGGGGGTTGGAGGCGACGCCGGATGTGTTTTGGCCCGAGTTGCTCACGATCGGAGATCACGCGATTGTCGGCTACGACGCAACGCTGTTGTGCCACGAATTTTTGCAGGACGAGTACCGACTCGGCCGGATCGTTGTTGGCGAGCGGGCGATGATCGGGGCGGGCGCAGTCATCCTTCCGGGCGTCGATATCGGGGCGGGCGCGCAGGTCGGTGCCAACTCGGTTGTCACACACGATGTGCCGCCGGAGACGACCGTTGTTGGCGTGCCCGCAACACCGGTCGGGCGCGAGGAACAGGAAACGGAAGCGGGTGATTCCGAATCAGGAGGGTAGGCAGTCGCTAGGGACGACAGGGCGTGTGAGACAAACAAGAGTGCTGATCGGCGCTACGACAACTGAACGGTGACAATCCCGGTGTCGACGACCCGGTGGTTCGGAATGCGGTGTATTTCGTGATCAGTTTCGATACGAGTGACAAAGAGGTCGATTTCGCAGACAATGCCCTGTTGGCCGTCGAGCACGACCTCATCGCCGATCGTGTACGGCTGGGTCAAAAGCAGGTAGACGCCAGCCGCGCCAGAGGCCAAGAACGTCTGGGTTGCGACCGCAGTGAACACGATGAGCGCGAGCGCATAGGCCGCGAGCAACACGACAAGGGCGAGCGTGGCGACACCGACCTGCCCGAGCGCAATCAGAATGGCGACGAACAGCACGCTGTACTTTGCGGCAATCGGGATGATGTTGATTTCGGGGAGTTTGATACCGCGGAGGCGTTCAGAGACGATGAGTTCGACCTTATCGGCGACGACAATGCCAATAAGCAAAATCACGACTGCCACGAACAGCTGTGGGAGGAACACCGCTGCGGCCGACCAAAAGAGATCACCAAACTGGAGTTCGGCCACACTGACCGCGACGAACAGCGAGAGCAACACGACAAAGTAGCCACTGAGTCTGGCGACAATCTGGACCGTCGAAGTGCCAAACCTGCCGGCGGTTCGCTCGAATGCCGTTCCTTCGATGGCCGACGAGATGCCCATACGTTCGAGCAATCGGCGGGTGAGCTTGATGACGAGTAACCCCAGAATGATGCCTACAAGAAAGATGCCGATTGCGATCCAGAGTCGTGGCGGAACCGCCCGAACCCAGGTGTCGGCTGGGAACTGCTGTACGAACCCCATCGTAATCAGTGCTCCTCGGGATCAAGTTCCAAAATGAGTTTTCCACCCTTGAATGCCCGGACGAGACCGTCGGACTCAGACAGCACAATCGCGGTCGCGTTCGTATCGCGCGTGATTGCCCCGGCAGCCATGTGGCGCGCGCCGAGACCCTTGGGCATATCGACACCCTCGGCAGCGGGTTCGAGATAGCGGTACGCCGAGACAATTTTGCCCGAATCCGAGATCACGAACGCGCCATCGAGCCGCGAGAACTCCTTGAGCATGACGTTGACAATCGGATCGCCAACGTGGACGTGCGATTTTTCGAACGGGTTGTATGAAAGTGGGCGCGATTTGTTCATTACTTTACCCGCGTCGCCAACGACAAACAGCGCACCGACGGGTTTGCCTTTCTGCCCCTTGCGGCCGAGTTCGAGTGCAACCTCGAACACATCACGGATAACGCTTGGCTCCGCACGGGAGTTGGTGAACAGATCGTAAATGCCCGAGCGCATTTTTTCATCAACACGCACACGAATCGAGAAATCAGCATCCTCGCTGAAAATCGAACCAAAACACGCGACACTGTTTCCTTCCTCGACGAGGTCCGCACCCATTGCGCCCTCGACACCGAAGCGGATTCGGTCTTTGATGTTGTCGAACTCGACGGGGAGCTCGACGAACGTCTCGGCATCAACGGTGTTTTCGGGGCCGACGACAACGACATCCTCGAGATGGGCGAACTGTTCGTAGAACGCGCCGTTGGGTGAAAAGAGGAACACGCTGTCGACGTCGGCGACGAGATCCGAGAGAATTTCATCGAGGGAACTCATTACGTACGTTGTTCCATCGGGGGAAGTAAAGCGCTTATGGGAAAGTCAGACGTATGACAGACAGGGTCACGGTAACGCAGCGAGAATCGTTGGCGAGAGAAACTGTGGCTGCCGGTTTGTGTCAGCGTATGTTGATTTGACAAACTGCGTGGGACCGGATTTGAACCTCGGTCGTTCCGTTCACTCCGTTCGCTTCACTCCCTGCTTCAAATCGATCCTACTCCCTTGCTCACAAAGTTCGCTCAGTGCGTGGGACCGGATTTGAACCGGCGGACCTCTATAGGACAGCGTCCTAAGCGCTGCGCCTTTTCCTGGCTTGGCTACCCACGCGCATTCGAATATACGACAGAACGGCCGTATGAAACTGTCGTTTGATCCAGCCCCGTGGGCCTACTCGAACAGCACCGTATCCGCAGCTAGCGATGGCGACTCCGCCGGCGTACTCCCGGCTGCAACAATCGCGGCGTCAGCAGCAACGTCTGTCGGCTCATCAGTCACAATCGCGGTTGCACCGACTGAGAGTGCGGCAGCGATGGCCGCAATGCTCGCGGGCGACGAGAGCGGTACTCGAATAGCGAGCCGCGACCCCGCATCCAACGCCACCGCGTCGACAACGCGGTCGGCGGCCGAACGGATCGATTGGTGGCTGTAGGAAACACCGTCGGCACGGAGAACCGTCGATTCGGGATCGACGGTGATCGTGGGCGTTCCGGGATTTTCGCTCCACACCTCCGTTTCCCAATGTGTCGTCCGCGGCAACGCCGGCGAGCCACCGTAAACCGCGAGTTTCTGGCCCGGCTGCAGATCGTAGTCGGCCTCGTCGGCAACCGGAACAAGCGTAAGTCGGGCGTCAACGTGTGGATCGAATTCGACCGTCGCGCCGAGTTGGGCCGCCCCGAGAAACGCAAGCACCGCCACTGGATCAGCAGTCGGGTCAATGGCAACGGTGGCATCGTCGCTCACGCCCAGATACCGCAGCACGTTCGCGGATTTGTACGCGTTCGTGAGGAAATCGTGATAGCTCATCGTCCGGCCGGATCGGGGAACCGAGAGCGCCGGCTGTTCGCTTCGTCGTTCCCGCGTCAGCAGCTCACCAATAACCGACCAGTCCATACGGAGGGTTATCGGTCGAGACAAAAGCGCCTGTCGCTGCGGGCTCGTGCGCTCGGATCAGAAACTGTTTTTGATTCGCTCAAAGAAGCCCTCCGAGACTTCGACTTCCTCGCCACCGGCTTCCGCAAAGGCTTCGAGCGCCTCGCGTTGTGCGGTGTTGAGCGATTCGGGCGTGACGACCTGCACCGTGACGAACAGGTGGCCCGACCGTCGGCTGCGCAGCCGCGGCATGCCCTGTCCACGAAGCCGGAACCGCTCGCCGCTTTGGGTTCCCTTCGGGATTTCGAGTTTCTTGGTACCGTCGAGCGTCGGCACCTCGATTTTGTCGCCAAAGGCTGCCTGCGGGAACGAAATCGGTTGAGTGTAGTGGAGGTCGTCGCCGTCGCGTTCGAACAGGTCGTGGTCGCGAACCTCCACGTCGATCAGGAGGTCACCGTTCGGCCCGCGGTTTTCGCCGGGTGCCCCCTCGCCGTCCATCCGAAGCGTCTGGCCCGACCGAATGCCGGCGGGCACGTCGACCGTGAGCGTAACCTCGGCCTCGACGATGCCGTCGCCCTTGCAGGTGCCACAGACCGCGTCGGCGACCTCGCCGTCGCCACCACACTCGCGACAGGTCGACCGTTGCTGGACACGGCCGAAGGGCGTCTGTTGGACGCGCGTAACCTGCCCGGTACCGTTGCACTCGCGACAGGTATGTACCTCGGCATCGGGTGGATGGCCTTCACCGCCGCACTCTTCACAGGTTTCCGGGCGTGTAATGGTGAACTCCTTGTTGACGCCCTCGTAGGCCTCCTCAAGATCGATTGCCATCGTTGTCCGGAGGTTGCGGCCCTGTCGGGGGCGGTTGCCGCCGCCCTGTCCGCCCATACCGCCGCCGAAGAACTGTTCGAAGATGTCTTCGAAGCCGCCGGCCCCGCCTGCTCCGCCAAAGCCACCCATTCCGCCCATCCCACCAGCACCGCCCGCGCCGGCCCCACCATCGAACCCGCCGCGCTTTTCGGCCTGTTCGAACCGCTCGTGACCCATCTGGTCGTAGGCCTGACGCGTTTCGTCGTCAGAGAGGATTTCTTTGGCCTTTTTGATCTGCTTGAACTTCTCCTCGGCGTTGGGCTCGTCGCTCACATCGGGGTGATACTTGGCGGCCTTTTTGCGGTAGGCCTGCTTGATCTCCTCGGCGGACGCATCACGGGAGACGCCGAGTGCCTCGTAGAAGTCCTCGCTCATCAGTTGGACTCAGCTATTCGGCGCGAGTACTTGAAAAACGCGGCTCGCAGGACGTGTGCGAACGTCACCCGTAGCGACGGGAAGACACTCAACACATAAAACCGGCGAAACCAGTTTATAACGGGTCGGTTTATAAGGACGGCGTATATATATGTAGGTATAGATGACAGCGCCTGCAGACTCCATCGAAATCCAGAACGTGGTCGCATCGACGGGTATTGGTCAGGAACTCGATCTCGAAGCGCTCGCCGAGGACCTTCCGGGAGCCGACTTCAACCCCGATAACTTTCCCGGCCTCGTCTACCGAACCCAAGAGCCCAAAGCGGCCGCGCTCATTTTCCGCTCGGGCAAAATCGTCTGTACGGGGGCCAAAAGCATCGACGACGTCCACGAGGCACTCGGGATCATCTTCGAGAAACTCCGTGGGCTGAGCATTCCCGTCGAGGAATCGCCCGAAATAACCGTCCAGAACATCGTTTCGAGCGCCGACCTCGGCCACAACCTCAACCTCAATGCGCTGGCGATCGGTCTCGGGCTTGAGGATGTCGAGTACGAACCCGAACAGTTCCCGGGTCTGGTCTACCGAATGGACGAGCCGAAAGTCGTGATCCTGTTGTTCGGCAGCGGCAAGATCGTGATTACGGGTGGAAAACAGACCCAAGATGCGACCGCCGCCGTCGAGAAAATCGTCGAGCGAATCGACGGACTCGGCCTGCTTGGGTAAGCAGCGTCGCGACCGACTCGACTGACAACCACAGAGCAACGACCGCTGTTTTTTCCGTCTCCGTTGGCGTCAGCACTCGGCGTATCCCGAGGACGACATGTCGAATTACCGTATCGACCGCAAAATCATCTAATCGGTGTCGAGACCGTCCACGCGTTGCCGAAATCACCTAGCTGACAGCGGAATATATCCTAACGGTCACACAAACGTCCAGTCGGTGTCGATTCGGCTGAAAGTTTATATTCACACCCGTCGTAGCGGCTGACAGTGGCATCCCGACAGAGCGGTCCGGGTGTCGAGGAGACGCCGGGACTCGGTTCGCTGCCCGAACCGACTGCGTATGTCGAAACCATCGGCCGTTCACGGCCGAGTGCCGACACACCAGCCCGACGGCGTACACCCGAAGATCGTCCACTCCGAACCCCATCGTTGTATGCACAGACAGAACATTTTCGCGAGCGATTGCACCAGCAAGGTCGGTACGTATCGGTGCCGGTCGTCAGCGAGGCGATCCGCGAGGGGCAACTCCGATACAACACGACCGACGGCTGGCGCTTTGCACTGGTCAAAGACGGCATTCGGTATGTCGTCGTCGTCAGCGACACCGAAACCCGCTCGCCGGTCGTCGTCACCGGCTGGACCGAAGTTGCTGACTGGTCGGCCGCCCGCGACTCGGGACAGTGGCACGAAACCGACATTCAAACCATCCAGCTACGAGGAGATCTGAGTGCAACCCCCACCGAGCAGATTCCGGACAAAATTCGACCACGAACCGTCGAGCGACCGTTCGAAATCGGCGGGCACCGAACCGTCACGGAGGCCGGATCGGGCGCCGTCGAGTGTGTCGACTGCGGTGGCCGGTTCCGTTCAAAACAGGCGTTGTGCGACCGACGCTGCACGCAGTGAGCCGACGACCCTGCTAACGGTGAGGTGACCAACCGGGCGGCCAGCGGGTCACAACCGGTTTGTGGGTTGGCACCCTCTCATGGATAATGACTGGTGAGGACGCTGCAGACGTCGGGAACGACGATGCCGACGCTGATACTGATCTGCGCGAGAGCTCCGACACTCAACCAGACTCGACCGACGAGTCTGCCAATCAAACTGAAATCGATACCGTAGCCTCGTCGGAACCAGCGTTCTCGATAGCTGAGTTCTACACCGTCGTTGACGCTGAAGAGCGACCGGTACTGACCGCCGAACAGGTCGCCCGCCGACTCGATAGTTCCGCGTCGGCCGCACGCCATGGCCTCAACCGGCTCGTCACGGACGGCAAACTCGAAAGTGTCCGAATCGAGGGTGAGTCAGTCGCGTGGTATCCGAGTGACATTCGGGACCTCGCCGCCCGGGAGCGAGTCATTCCGTTTCCAACCCGTCGAGAAATCGTCGTCGACCAGCCGACTCAGTACACCCGTGCACAGCTCTCGCAGTTCGCCCATCTCGTGGATTCGACGGGCAGCGAGCCGGGAACGCGGGGGTACTTATATCGGATTCGTCAGGAAGACATCTGGGCCGCCCCGTTCGATGATCTCGACGGACTACTGGCCTCGATTCGGTCGGTGCTGCCGCGGCGCGTCGAGCATCTCGAACAGTGGGTCGAGTCCCAATGGCAGCGCGCCCACCAGTTTACGCTTCGGACCCACGAGGACGGCTACGTCGTCTTGGAGGCTGCAACCGAGGAGTTGATGGGCAACGTCGCCCGCCAAAAGCTCGGCGACGATCAGCTTCGCGCGCCGATGTCCGATACCGAAAGCTGGGTCAACAGCGATGAAGTAGCGTCGGTCAAACGCACGCTCTACGAGGCGGGGTATCCGGTTGTCGACGAGCGCGATCTGGAGACGGGCGATCCGATTGATGTCGACCTGACGGCGACGCTCAGAGAGTACCAGCAGTCGTGGGTCGACACCTTTCTCGACCAGAAAGCCGGTGTCTACGTCGGCCCGCCGGGGAGTGGGAAGACGATTGCCGCCATCGCCACCATCGCCGCAGTGGGTGGCGAGACGCTGATTTTGGTGCCAAGTCGAGAACTCGCCGCCCAGTGGCGCGAGGCGTTGACCAGCGAGTCGACGCTCACCGACGACCAGATCGGCGAGTACCACGGCGGCGAAAAGAACATTCGGCCGGTGACGGTTGCGACCTACCAAACAGCAGGAATGGATCGGCATCGCCAGCTGTTCGACTCCCGAAAGTGGGGCCTGATCGTCTACGACGAGGTACAGCACATTCCCAGCGAGGTGTTTCGCCGGAGTGCCGATCTGCAGACCTCTGCGCGACTCGGATTGTCAGCGACACCAGTCAGAGAAGATGACAAAGAATCCGAAATATTCACGCTGATCGGGCCGCCGATCGGGGCCGACTGGGCCGCGCTGTTCGACGCCGGCTTTGTTGCTGAACCGGAGGTCGAGATCCGCTATGTGCCTTGGCGCGACGAGATCGCCCGCAACGAGTACACCAGCGC